>Ga0055584_100002413_pt1 | contig 18467 bp, 5 predicted proteins | sample OSDHelmetaG_FD_58716 | JGI IMG/M metagenome (GOLD analysis project Ga0055584, IMG submission 58716) | Pelagic marine sediment microbial communities from the LTER site Helgoland, North Sea, for post-phytoplankton bloom and carbon turnover... | ecosystem: Environmental > Aquatic > Marine >... | reverse complement strand
CGGGAAGTCGGGCGGATTTGCGTCGGCAATCGACTTAAGCGCACTGGACGGCACGACCGGCTTCCGCCTCGATGGCATCCACGTGGCTGACTTCTCCGGTCGTACTGTGTCCGGCGCCGGGGACGTGAACGGGGACGGTTTCGCCGACGTAATCATTGGTGCATATCGAACACAGGTTGACGCGGCTTTTTTCAGTGGCGAGAGCTACGTGGTGTTTGGAAAGTCGGGCAGTTTCGCGTCGGCGGTGGACCTGAGCGCGCTGGACGGCACGACCGGATTCCGGCTCGACGGCATCGACATGGACGATCTGTCTGGTTACTCGGTGTCGGGTGCGGGGGATGTAAACGGGGACGGCTTCGACGATGTGCTTATTGGAGCTTCAGGCGCGAATGGCGATGCAGGTGAGAGCTACGTGGTGTTTGGGAAATCGGGAGGTTTTGCGTCGGCAATCGACCTGAGCACACTGGACGGCACGACCGGCTTCCGCCTCGATGGCATTGATGCGTTCGACGACTCTGGTTTCTCGGTGTCGAGAGCGGGGGATGTGAACGGGGCGGCTTCGACGACGTGATCATCGGTGCATATCGAGCGGACCCTGGCGGCGTTGGCAACGCCGGGGAGACCTACGTGTTCTTTGGCCACGCAACTCCACTGTTAATCCCAGAAACGGGTTTCTGGATTGTTCGGTCCGAGATCGGCAGCGCGATCGCTCAGGTCGACTTTGGAAACACGCCTCTTCTGGCAACGATCTCGGGACGTGTGTTTCGAGATCTCAATTCGAATTCGGTTCGAGACGCTGGCGAGGCTGGTATTGAGAGCTGGAAGGTGTTTTTGGACGAGGATGGCGACAACTCGCTGGATGGTGGTGAGACGGTTGTGACGACGGATTCGGAGGGGCGGTATTCGTTTACCGGGTTGACTCCGTTGCAAACGTATCGAGTCGTGCAGGTGGTTCAGGCGGGGTTTGAGCAGACTCGGCCTGATACTTCTGGCGGGCCAGTGATCGAGGTTGCACTCGGAGCGGGTGAGGAACGGGCCGACGTTGACTTCGGGAATCTGGATACCGTCGGCGGCGTCGGGCTGGGTTCAGGGAAGCTTGAAGGGTTCTACTTTGTTGATGACAACGAAGATGGAGACCTGGACGCCGGTGAAGAACGAGCCGGCATCACGGTCTACCTGGACCTGAACAATAACGGGATGCTCGATTCGCCAGGTGGAACCGCCGAGCCGTCGCAGGTCACTTCATCCACCGGGTTTTATCGTTTTGAACAGCTCTCGGGCGGCACTTACACAGTCAGAGCCATCAATGCTGAGGACCGTGAGCAGCAGTTTCCTCGGAACAACTCGCTGAGCATTTCGGATGTTGACGTCGGTGACTTTCCGCAGTCAATCGCGACGGGCTCGTTCAATACCGATACGGATTCTCTTCCTGACCTGGTCGTGGCCAACGTCTTCACGAACGACCTTTCCATTATGCTGCGGGACGGTGATTCGTTCGTCGCGGCAGACAACGTTTTTACTGGTTCGTTTCAGCCTCGGTCGGTCGCAGTCGCGGACTTCAATCAGGACGGCACCGACGATCTGGTCGTCGGACATGAGTCGACGATTGTTGTTTCAATTCTGCTTGGCCAGGGAGACGGAACATTCGGCGCGCCCATCACTCTGAACATGGGCGGCGGCCAGACTGCCGTTTCGACCGGCCTTTTTACTGATGACACCTTTCCGGACATTGCCGTCACCAGCGCCGTCAGCAATCAGGCGTTTGTGATCAGCAACACCACCGGCAGCAACTTCAGCGTGCTGCACACTCTGTCGACGGGTTCGATTCCGTCGCGTGCCGAGTTCGCGAATCTGGAAGCCAATAACCTGTTCAACGCGAACAGCAATCCTGATCTGGTGGTGTCAGCCTTTGGAACCAATCAAGTTGAAACATACTTCAACTCGGGATCAGGTTCGCTTTCGTCCGCGTTTTCCGCAAGTGTCGGACTTTCCCCGTCTGACCTGGCAGTAGCCGATTTTGATCAGGACGGCAGACTCGACGTCGCCACGGCGAATCAGTTTTCGGACAACGTCACCGTGCTGTTTAACAACGGATTCAACGGACAGTTCGATCCCGCTCGCACAGTAAGTTACCCCGCAGGTTCCGGACCAACGGCGATCGAAGCGGTCGACATGAACGTCGACGGTCTGGTCGATCTGGTCGTGACAAACGGCAGCGATTCCAACCTGGCCGTGTTGTTCAATCTGGGCGGAGGCATCTTTCAGTCCCCGCAGAACTTCGGCGTGGGAATCTTTCCCGTCCGCCTGGCCTGGTCGGTCGCCACAGCAGACTTCGATCAGGATGGCGATCCCGATCTAGCCGTCGCCAAGGGCGTTTCCAATCAAGCGGCGATTCTGGAGAACACTCTCACTGAAGGAGCGTACCGAGTCATCCTGTCAGGCGACGGCGACGAAACGGTCAGCAATCTCAATTTCATCGTTCAAGAGATTCAGCCCGAGTTTGTGATCACCGAATCTGGCGACACGACGATTGTTTCCGAGGACGGCGCAACGGACTCGTTCGATGTCGTGCTGACAGTGCAGCCGGCGAGCGACGTCGTCCTGACGGTCACAAGTGCCAGTCCGAGCGAAGCAACGGTCGATCAGTCAACGCTGACGTTCACAATGTCGAATTGGGATTCTCCTCAGACGGTCGTTATCAGCGCAGCGGATGACGCGACTACCGACGGCAATCTGACCGTTGCTGTCACGGTCTCCGTTGACGATACCAGTTCGGACGACGACTACGACCCGTTGAGCGACCAGGTTGTCACCGTGACGACCATCGACAACGAAGTCGTCACCGTCGCTCTGGACGGCAGCGGAAACCTGACCATTGATGACAACTCAACAGCCGGAATTGCCGACAACGCCGTGCTCGCCATCGTCAGCACGAATCTGCGAATTACCGACGCGGACAATGTGCTGGTGACGTCGGTGGGAACTCAGGTGTCCGATCATGAAGTTCTCGTTCCGTTGGCGACGATTACCAGTCAGCAGGTGATTGCGAATCTTCGAGCAGGGAATGACCAACTGAACGCTGCCGGTGTGTCGGCAACTTTGCGTCTGGAAGCGGCCGGCGGACCAGGTGATGACACGCTGACGGGAAGCTCGCAGGCGGACACGCTTTCCGGCGACACCGGGGATGACAGTCTGCTCGGCGGCGGCGGAGACGATCTGCTGGCGGGAGGTCTCGGCGATGACGATCTGGATGGCGGAGCGGGGACGGACCTGCTGACTATCACTCAGAACGGACACCTGGCGATCACCACGACGCAAACGTTCGGTCAGGGAACCGACACGTTTGCTAATATCGAAGGGGCCTTGATTGAAGCCGGAGCTGCTAACAATCGTCTCGATGCCAGTCAGGCAACGATTCCTGTGACGCTGCTCGGGCAAGGCGGCAACGACACACTGCTTGGCGGCAGCGCTGCGGACAGTCTCGATGGCGGAGCTGGAACGGACTTTGCTGCCGTTTTTGGCAACAACATCGTGCTGACTAACGGAACAGCACCCGAATCGACGGACACATTGACGTCGGTTGAACGTCTGTTGCTGAAAGCATCCGTTCGAGGCAGCAGCATCGATGCCAGCAGATACACGCTGGGCCCCGTAACAATTGTCGGGAGCGGTGGCGACGACACTCTGACAGGCAGCCCGGCAGGCGATTTTATTCTGGCCGGAGGCGGGAAAGATTCCATCGATGGCGGCGGCGGCGCTGACCTGATTTACGGTGGTTCGGGACGCGACACGATCAACGGCGACGGTGGCAACGATACAATCCTCGGCGGTCGCGGAAGAGACGAAATCGACGGTTCAGCGGACTCGGACTTCCTGAGGGGTGGAGGGGGGAGCGACACGATACGCGGCGGCGACGGTACGGATCGCGTCTTCGGTGGCGGCGGCCGTGACTTCGTTGACGGCGACGACGGAAACGACACTCTGTTCGGCGGCGGCGGTCGAGACGATATCGCCGGAGGTCTGGGTGTAGACCAACTCAACGGAGACGTTCGCGACGACACCTTCAGCCAGCAAGTCGGACAGGACTTACTCATCGGTGGACAACGACCTCAAGCTCGACGGGTCTCGCCACGTTCTGCCAAAGAACCTGAACTCGCGTTTTCGTCGAAACCGCCAATCGCTTCTGAAGAGGAACGGGGTATCGATGATTTCTTTGGGACTCCGTTGCTGATTGAATTGCTCGAACTTTGAGTATGCCTCAGGCGAGCGAGCAGATATTCGAAGAACACTTTGACGAATGTATCCCTTGGCGAACTTACTGGAACTTCTCTGAGCGGTCATTCAGAACGCCGACGTCAAACGGTCGCAAGTGGCGCAACTACGTCACTCCTGCCAGTTCCTACTCTGGCAGGCGATTCGTTGCCTGCCGTCGCTGAATTCCGGTGTACGCTCCACTAATTGGGGAAACGGCATAGAAGTTTCAGCCAGAATATATTTGACGGTCACCACACGGCGGTCGAATGGCAATCGTCAGTCAATCATATAGCGGTTGATATGCGGAGACCTCAATACGCTTAGGTGCGGGCCTGCACAGTCGGCATATATCGTGCCGAGTATTGACCGGACCCGAGGTTCCACACTGAGGCTCTTCGATGAAGCTCACGCAATGGCTATCCAGTTGGCCGGGTCAGAGACGTCGTCGCCGAAGCGACGCAGCGCGTTCATGTCGAGGCTTTGCATCTGAGGTACGTCGTGGCCGGACTGGCGTTGAGGCACTTGAGACTCGTTGCCTGCTGACCGCAGCGCCTCTGGCATCGGCCGCCTACGACATGGTGTCTCCGGTCTGGTTCGCAACAGTCGACCAGGCCGCTGCAGAGAAAACAGAGCTTCCGTCTGCCGACGGATCGAACTGGATTCTTCGATTCACCGAGGAATCGCTGACGGCGGCTACCACTGTTGCTGACACGGCTACCATGCTTGAAAACGACGAAGTCACGTTTCAGGTGGTGCGTGGTCTCGGATTGCCGGGGCAGGTACTGGTGAAGGCGTTAGAGACTGATCGAGCCGGAGTCGAAGCATCGCTAGCCGCCATTGAGACGGTCGCTAGTTTTTATGAGGACGTGATGCTGCAAGGGCAACTCCTGCCCAACGATCCGCTGTATTCGGTGACCGCTCCAAATGCTCGCGATCAGGTAGGCAGTAACGCTCCGCAACTCATTAATGCTGCGGAAGCGTGGAATCTGACAACGGGCAGCTCGGACGTTGTCGTCGCCGTCATTGATTCAGGGATCGATCTGGAACATCCGGATCTGGCACCAAATCTGTGGATCAACCCCGGCGAGATCGCTGGTAACTTCATCGATGATGATGGCAACGGGTTCGTTGACGACATCCACGGCTGGGACTTTGTCGAAAACGACAACATTCCGCAGGACGAAAACGGACACGGAACTCACGTGGCGGGCACGATCGGCGCCGCGGGCAACAATGCGGCTGGAGTGGCGGGCCTGGCATGGGATACGTCGTTGATGGTCCTGCGGATCCTCGACGCCAGTAATGACGGAAGCCTGTCGCGCGCGGCAACCGCGATCAATTACGCAACGATGATGCGGACCCGGAATGTTGATCCCGTCAATGTTCGAGTTTCAAATCACAGTTACGGGCGAGTTTCGACCGCCACTGGGTTCGGATCGGCAGGAGTCGAGAGCGCTTTCGGAGATGCCGTTGATGCTCACGAAGCCGCTGACATTCTGATCGTCGCGGCTGCAGGTAACGGGAATGGATTCTTCAACGGGATCAATCTCGATTCGGTCAATCGGCCGATCCTGCCAGCAATGCTGGATAACGACAACGTGATCAGCGTCGCGGCGACCGGCACGTTCGATGAACTTTGGAAGAGCAGTAACTTCGGGCAGTTGTCGGTTGATGTTGCCGCGCCGGGCGTGGGTATCTTCAGTACGTGGTCGCGGCAGTTCAGCACGCTGACGACCGGATTTAGTGCGAAGTCCGGAACGAGCATGGCAGCCGCGCATGTCTCCGGGCTGGCCACTCTCGTTTATTCGCTTGCGCCTGATGCGTCTGTCGAGGAAGTTCGGAATGTGATCCTGGCGGGCGTTGATCCGCTCAGTTCGCTGCAAGGAAAAGTGGCGACGGGCGGCCGCATTAATGCGTTCAAAACTCTGGAACTGATCGCGTCCGCACCGTCCGCGACCGTTGTCAATACCGGCGACGTGACGACAGACGGCGTGCTTGAGCAGATCATCGATATTCAGTTTACGGATAACTCTGCCGTTGACGTGTCTTCGCTTGGCGATGGAGACGTCATCGTCGTGGCTCCAAACGGTGACGAACTGGCGGTGACTTTTGTTTCGAGCAATCCGAATTCGGATGCGGCAACGGTGACGGCAACTTATCGACTGGCAGCTCCTGGCGGCGTCTGGGATCCGTCAGAAAACGGTGAGTATCAAGTTCGACTGGTGGCGAACGAGGTGCGCGATACCGAGCAGAAGCCCGCTCGTCCCGTTGTCGTTGGGGCGTTCGACGTTGCGATACCGGCTGCGCGACTGTTCGTCGTAGATTCGACGGTCGACGCTCCTGACGACACGATCGGTGATGGTTTTGCACAATCAGCGAGTGGCGATGTGACGTTGCGTGCGGCGATCATGGAAGCGAATGCCCAGGACGTGGACGACTCGATCAGCATTCCAGCGGGGACGTTCACTTTCTCCGTTGCCGGTGCAGGAGAAGATCTGGCGGCGACTGGTGACCTGGACATTACCAGAAACCTCAGAATCTTCGGGGCCGGAGCCACTCAAACAATCATTGATGCCGGGCAGCTCGACCGTCTGTTTGACATTGCTTCCGGTGTCACCGTCACGCTGTCCGACATGACGATCAGAAACGGTTCGGCAAACATCGGCGGTGGGATACGTAATCAGGGGACGCTGGTTCTGGAACGTGTCATCGTTGCCGACAATTCCTCGACAGGTGATGGCGGTGGTATTTCCAGTTCCGGTACGCTCACGGCGACTTCGGCCACGTTCAGCGGAAACTCGGCGGCAGGCTCGGGCGGTGGCGTGGCAAATCTCGGTGGCTCGGCGTCGCTGACGAACGTGACGTTGTCCGATAATTCGGCCGGAACGGACGGCGGCGGACTCCGTAATTCGACCGGCAGTCTGGCATTCCTGACGAACGTTACTATCGCGGCTAACAGTGCGACGATTGTCGGCGGAGGCGTGTCGAATTCGGGAGACGTTCGCCCGGGCAATTCAATCTTCGCCGGCAATACTGCCGACGGAGCCAACCCTGACGTGAACGGTGCCTTCACCAGCCAGGGGAACAACCTGGTGAGAGACGTCGGCAACGCGACTGGTTTTGCTGTGGGGATTGACGATCAAATTGGCGCAGCAGGCAGCGAGATCGATCCTCTGCTGGGACCACTGCAGGACAATGGCGGAGCAACTCCGACTCACGCGTTACTGGTTAACAGCCCGGCGATCGATACGGCAAACGACTCGCTGGCTCCGTTGACGGATCAACGCGGTCGAAGCCGACCGCGGGACGGCGACGACAGCGGGACGGCGACTTCTGACATTGGGGCTTACGAATTCACTCCCTTCGCGCAGATTCGCGGAACCAAGTTTCACGACCTGAACGAAAACGGTCAGCGTGATGAAGGAGAGCCGGGGCTCGCCGGATGGACGATCTTCCTCGACGAAAATAACAACTCGACATTTGACGACGGTGAGTTGAACGGCGTAACGGTAAGTGATGACCCGGCAACACTCGAAGTCGACGAAACCGGGCAGTACGTCATTCAGGATGTCACGCCTGGTAGTCATACGTTGTTGGAAGTTCAGCAGAGCGGTTGGGTTCAGACGGTCAGCCCCGGCAATGTCTCTCCTCCGACGCTAACCACAATTACTTTCGACGAAATCGATGCCAGCGGCGGTGCCGTGTCTGGAACGGAAGTAACCAATTACCTCTCGCAGTTCGGCATCACAATCAGCGGTATTACGCCGAGTGGTGACATTCAGATCATCGACGATCGAGTTGGTTTTCCTTCGACGGTTTTACGAGCGACGTCTGACGTCAACGTGCTGTGGCACGACAGCCCGAATACGCCCTACGCGTATACGCTCAACTTTTCTCTGGAACAGGACGAATTCAAGTTCACACGGCCCGAAATCTTCGGAGCAACTTCGTCTGGCCTGATTGTTTCCCCCTGGCGTGCTCGAGCGTTCGACTCGGGCGGCAATCTGTTAAGTACAGTTGGCGAAGGGCGACTGGCCTTCTTTGGGGCGCGTGCAGCGGTCCCCTTCACGCTTGCGGGACCAAATATTGCGTCCGTTGTGTTTGATCGAAACACGACTAATACAAGTGCCGGGTTCAACCGCGTGGCTACTGACAACTGGATCGTCACCGTCGGCGGAGTGTCCAACAACGTGACCGTGGGCGTGGGCGACGTAGCAACCGACAATGACTTTGGAAACCGGGCACAACCAGCAAGTATCAGCGGGCAGAAGTTCAACGATCTGGATGGTGACGGCGTTAAAGACGGTGGTGAAAGTGGTCTTGAAGACTGGACGATCTTCCTCGACCAGAACGCGAACGGCGTGCTGGACAATGGCGAAACCAGCACACAGACGGACGCTCAGGGCAATTACTCATTCACCGGTCTGGAGCCGTTGATCGAGTATCACGTCGCGGAAGTTCAACAGAATGGCTGGACTCAGACGTTCCCCCAGGTGCCGTTAACACTGACCGGCTCAGTCGAGATGAATCTGCCCGTCTCGCAGGTAACGGCAATCGGTACAGCAGATGTGAATGGTGACGGGCATCTCGACCAGATCGTCGGGACTGGTTTTGGAGATTCGGCCAAAGTGCTGCTCAACAATGGCAGCGGTCAGTTTCTGACATCGATCGATCTGCCGAATTTTCTGGGGAGAGTCATCTCCATTTCGTCGGCCGACCTGGACCTTGACGGCGATGTCGATCTGGCATTGTCGGATGATCTCAGCAATCGGCTTCAGGTTCTGCATAACGATGGGCAGGGGAATTTCACGGTCGCCGTTTCGCTGCCGGTCAGCGGGCCGGGAGCTGTCGATGTCGGTGATTTGAACGGTGACGGATTCGCCGATGCTGTCATCACCACTGCGGTCGGTCAGTTACTTGTTTTCTTGAACAACGGAGCCGGTACGTTTTCGACAAGCGCGAATGTCGCTTCCGGATCATTCAACACGGTTGAGATTCTGGATCTGGATCTGGATGGCCGACAGGACATTGTGGCCTCAGGAACGGCATCACCTGCCAACACGCCGGGCGTTCACGCAATTTACGGACAAGGTAGTGGCAGCTTTGAAGCCGCAGTTCTGATTGCTCCGGCCATTTCGGGAGCGGCTCCAAATACTGTTCGGTTTGGTGATCTGAGTGAGAACGGGCATCCTGATGTTGTGACTTCGCGGTTGGCGGTGATCAACGTTGTGTTGAACAATGGCTCGAGAAGTTTCGGTGCGGCGGCAAGCGTCTCGGTTCCTGGCAATGAGACAGTCATCGGACTTGGCCTGTCCGATGTGGATGCAGACGCCGATCCGGATCTGGTCGCCACAACGTCGGGAAGTGGTCAGCACCTGGTGACCATTCGCAACCCAGGCAACGGTGACTTTAACAGTGTGACGGGAGAAGCCTTTGCGATCGTCGAATCGTCATTCTCCACGACCGACGCTTTGCGAGTGGCTGACTTCGACAGCGACGGCCTCGACGAATTCATCTCGCGACAATTCAACGACATCCGACTGATTGAATTGAGCCGAGGTCTGCAGGTTCAGAATATCCGGCTTGACGCTGGTGAGGATGCTGCCGATGTTGATTTTGGAAACCGAGCGTTACCTGGCGAAATCCGCGGAAAGAGTTTTCAGGACCTCGATGGCGACGGCGTTAAGGAAGCGGGCGAGCCGGGGCGGGAAGGATTGACGATCTTTCTCGACTTGAATTCGAACGGCACTTTCGACACCGGTGAACCGTCAACCGTTACCAACAGTAACGGCGATTACTCGTTTACGGGGCTGGATCCGTTTCTCAGTTACACAGTGGGGCAGGTCCAGGCGGAACTTGATTCGGCCGGGTTTACACAGACGTCGCCCATTGCTGAAGAAGGCGGCAACCAGATCAGCGTCTCGCAGTTTTCGGCGGACCCGCTGTTGAAGTTCGCAGGTGATATCGCCACCGATGGTCAGACGGGTTTCTACATTTCCGGAGGCGACGGAGTTGGATCAGGCTTCAATTCGCAGGAGATCTTTCAGATTCCATTGAACGGTGGATCGGCGACCATCTTTTCAGCAGCCAACAATCCGAACGGGATCACAACGGACGGCCAGTTCGTTTACTGGATCGACCCCAATGGCGATCCCGATGCCACGGCAATTTTCCGGAGAGCGATCGGGGGGGACACGACCGAGAAAGTTTACTCCGGCTTTGCGACCGGCCAGCCGATCGTCGACGGGGCAGACATTGACTTCATTGCCGGCTCCGGAACTCAAGGCAAACTGGCCACTGCGGATTTCGTTCAAGGCCGCATCCACACGATGAATGCTGGCAGTACAGTTTCGAACATCACGCAACTGGGCACTCGATTTGGTGGGTTCTTCGACCGCGAACATTTCAGCTCACTCGACGAACACAACGGCGTGCTTTACATCGCCGACGCAGGTCGAGCCGGCACCGACGCTCCGATGATTCAGTCGATCCCCGTGGGAGGCGGCTCGTTCACAACTCTCTTTGTGGGTGATCTTGCCAACTTTTCACCGCAGGGAATCGTCGTTTCAGACGACACAATTTATTTGACCAACGGCGCAACAATCATGTCGATACCGACCGACGGCAGCGCCGACCCTACCGTCCTGGTCTCCGATCCTCGTTTCAAGAACCTGCGAGGCATCACCATTCTCAACGGCGACCTCTACGTTCTCGACAACGATTCCGAGCAGCAGCAGGTCGCGGTCTGGCAGGTCGACCTGAATGCTGGCAACGTGACATCAACCGGCAAGTGGCGAGTTAGTCTGGGGCCGGGAGAAGTCGCCAGCGATCGAGACTTTGGCATCTTTAACGAAGATCTTGTCGTCGGTGCTGGTGATTCCGGACGAGTGATCGGACGCGTTTACGAAGACGTGAATGGCAACGGGGCTTTTGATTCCGGCGAAAGCGGAATCGTTGGCCAGACGGTGTTCCTCGATCTGGACGGCAACGGATTACTGGATGTCGACGAGCCGACGTTTGAAACGATTGACGATGATCCCAACACGCCTTTCGATCCGGCCAACCCGACAACCGACGAGACCGGCCTTTACGTTTTTCAGCCTTCGCCCGGCACTTACACGATTCGGCAAAGCGTTCCGGCAGGCTTCACATTGACTTCGCCAGTCGGCTTCACCCTGGAAGCGAACGAGCTTGCGGCAGGAGATTTTCCGACAGGCGTGGCGACGGGAGACATTGACGGCGACGGCGATCTCGACGTTCTCGCCGGCAATGCAGGCAGCGATTCCTTGTCGGTCTTCCTGAACGACGGAGCCGGCACTTTCCAGAGAGCACCCGATCTACCAGCGGGATTCGGGCCGGTTGAAGTCGTGCTGGAAGACCTGGACGGCGACAACGATCTTGACATTGCGACGACCAATGTCGACCAACGCAACATTTCAGTATTGCTGAACGATGGAACTGGAGTCTTCACTCTGGCAGGATTCTTCTCGGTCGGAGAGAGCCCGTTTTCGATGGTGGCCGGAGACTTTGACGGCGACCTGGACATCGACCTGGCGACTGCCAACGAGTTTTCAGACAGCGTCAGCGTCCTGCTGAATGATGGTGCTGGCGACTTTTCCAGCCGTCAGGACGTGGGCACTGGCGGGATTCCTGAAGGCATCGTGGCGGCCGACTTTGATGGAGATAACGATCTGGATCTGGCAACGTCAAACTTCGGCGGCAAGAACGTCAGTATTCTGATCAACAATGGCTCCGGCAGTTTTCTGAACGCGGGCAGCGTGGCTGCCGGAAACGGTCCGTTCAAACTGGCCGCCGGAGACTTCGACGGCGACAACGATACGGATCTCGCGGTGACTGACATCGTCGATGACGTTACCAGAATCCTCTTTAACAACGGGAGCGCCGGGTTCGTTTCGCAAACTTCTTTCGCTGTGGCAAGCGGACCTGCGGCAATTACGGTTGTCGATGTCGACGGCGACAACAATCCCGACCTTGCCGTGACGAGTGGTCGGTCCAACGTCGTCAACGTGCTGTTGGGAGACGGTGGCGGAGGCTTTGGTGAACCTGGCACTTTTGGATTCAGTCTCCTCCCTCAGGTAATTGCCTTTGGTATTGCCGGCGCCGACTTCGACGGTGACGGAGATAACGATCTTGTTGTGTCGAGCGGGACAGCCAATACCGTGACCGTGCTGGCCAACGAGGAAGCTTTCGGAAGTCACACAGTCACCTTGGAGAAAGATCAGATCTCTGTCGATCGTGACTTCGGTATCCGTCGCGTCGCGACGACGACTCAGAACCTCGCTACCGGAGCGTTGGTCATCTCGCTGCTGGGAGCCGCCGACGTAGTAGTTTCCACAGTCAGTGACACGGTCGAAGTACGCATCAACGGACTCGTCGATCCAACGATCAGTATTCTCGCCGCCGACGTTCAGACTCTGACAGTCCAAGGCGGCTCAGGTGACAACACGATCGACCTGAGCGGCGTTACTTCGGCGGCATTCACACATGCCGGTGGCGTAACGGTCACAGTTAACGGTCTGGCCGGCAGTGATCGGATCACAGGCGGTGACTTCGCAGATGACATTGACGGAGGAACTGGTCTCGACACGATCAACGGCGGGATTGGTGACGACACCGTCGACGGAGGATTCGGCAATGATCTTCTCACCGGTGGGCCGGGTATTGACCTGCTGACTGTCAAGGGAAGCGGCAGGCTGACGATCACTCCTTCACAGACAACGGGAAGTGGGAAGGATGCTCATAGTGAATTCGAATCCGCTGAGCTTTCGGGCGACATCAGCAACGACAGGATTGATGCAACAACCGCAGCGTTCCCGGTGACACTGCTCGGCCAAAGCGGTAATGACACACTGCTTGGCGGCAGTGCTGCAGACAGTCTCGATGGCGGAGCCGGTACAGACTTTACCGCCATCTTAGGCAGCAACATCGTAGTGACCGACCTTACGGCACCTGAAACGACGGACACTGTGACGTCGCTAGAAGGACTGTTGCTGATCGCGTCGGCCCGAGGCAGCAGTATCGACGCCAGCCGTTACACACTCGGCCCGGTTACAATCGTCGGAAGCGGCGGCGACGACACGTTAAAAGGCAGTCCGGCGGGCGATTCTATTCTGGCTGGAGCTGGGAGAGATTCCATCGATGGCGGCGGCGGTGCCGACCTGATTGCCGGTGGTCGAGGGCGAGACACCATCAATGGCGACGGCGGCAACGACTCGATCTTCGGTGGTGGTGGTCGAGACGAAATTAACGGAGACAGTGACTCAGATTTTCTGGTAGGTGGCGGTGGGCGTGACACCATTCACGGAGGTGACGGTACGGATCGCGTATTCGGTGGCGCCGGCCGAGACATTATTGATGGGGACGACGGGGCGGACACTCTGTTCGGTGGCGGAGGCCGAGACGACATCGCCGGAGGTCTGGGTGTAGACCAGCTCAACGGAGACGTTCGCGACGACACCTTCAGCCAGCAAGTCGGACAGGACACGCTCATCGGAGGACAACGACCGGCAGCTAGGCGAGCCCAGTTCCGTCATGCCGAAGTTCCGATTCTTCTGTTTGAACCAACGACTCATTCATCTGCTGAAGATTCCATGATGCCGATCGAAATTCTCGATACGTCCGGCATTTCCAGCGAATCTGACAACACCACAACCCAAATCGACTCCGCCTTCTCTGGGCTGTTGCTCGAAGAACTTCTTCGGCTATGAAGTTTGGCTGAGTTCCGATTTCCAAGCAGCCCAAAAGTTGCATCACTGAGCTGCATGTGCATTCCAAGTGCAGTTTCTTTGAGCATAGACTGGTGATTGATTGCTCAATTTGATCCACGTGCATCCGAGAATCCACCCGCCGGGTGCAGTCAGATTGATTCATTCTCACTTTGCTTTGTGACATCGGTCTGCGCGACCGAGAGTAGTTGGGAGATGACGCCAACGTGAGGTTTTGGGCGATTTCGATGTCCGGATTTGAGCAGGATCTCGGTGTGGCTGCCTGTAGTGCTGAATCGGTGTCCGATCAGTTTCCGGACAATCAGGGTTTACACGTGGCGACGCAGGTTTGCTCACGCCGAACAGGATTGGCGCCTAAATTGAACACGACCGCTTGTCCGTTTTTGACGCGGACAGCGGTCGGTTCTTTCTGTGTAAGACTGAAGTCAGGACTTGGAGTCGGACTTACTACTCACGGGTTTCTCGGGTGGTGCCGACGGAGCGGGTGCTGGTCGGGGTTGAGTCTGTGGCTTCTTTGGTCCGTGTCCATTCGTCATCAGTGAGTCTCCTTTTCGGAGGGCGGAAAGAATTCCCTTCACGCATTGCGAAGGGGTTACAGCTGACTTTCCACGGTCACTGCTCGACTCACAGTCAGACGCTTCCGATACGAATAGAGGCGCCGAACCAGAGTCACTCCACCGACGCCCGCCAAGGCGCACCATAGAACAACATCCAGTCGACGCCCCATGCGGGGACGTGACTTTCGCTGTTGCTTCTATGGTTCAAGAGCCATGTGGCTCAGGTTGGCGGTTTCGGTGGAAGCAATTTCCGCGTTCACGCGATATAGATTGTCAGTACGGTCTCAAGGACCGCTCAGTGTCGAAGTTGATGGACTCCTGAATGCCGAGAAAGCTGGTACGCAATATTTGGAAGATTACTCGATGTGCGATGTCCGCTTCAAACTATTTTTTAGCTGATTTAACTCGTCGAGTCCTGGATCGTGAAGTACCAAGGATCTGCGAGAGTTCTCCGTAGTAATGGATCAAAGTGTCGCGAGATCCAGCGAGCAGAATACTCTCAATGGCGGCTGCCGGAATAATGGTCTGCCAGGACGCTCCACTGATGAGCCAGCAGAGTTCGGCAATCGGCACAGAGACCGCAGTGTTCGAATAAAACTGGTAGAAGTGATATCGATCCTCGACAATTCTCGCGAACGCCTGCGTGCGGTCATGCAAGTTGGCGAACGTGAGATTCGGTCGGGTTATTCCAGTTCGATGATGCAGCGTGTCGATCACTGCCCAGCGAATGGTACTTGCGATCAATCCAAGCGTGAGGGATGCCAGCGTCGCATACAGGAAACCACCGATCGTCAAATCGCCTTTCGAGGCCTGCTGAACCCAGTCGGCGACCGACGGATTCAACTGAGCGATACCCCACAGCATGATGAAGCCGGGGATCAGATAGGCGATGGCGATGCCGAAGTTGCTGCCGTTCAGGTCTCGCATTCATGGGATAGTTCATCATGAATCCATCGCTGGCGCAAGCAACTGTCGACGAATTTCAAGATTGGCAGGAACGGCGTTCTATCAAAACGTCGCTAGACCGATCTGTTTGGCAAGCTCGACGACGACGGCAGCGATGTCGTCCTCGGTGATAGTCTGCTTCTGAAAAGTGATCAGGACGTCGGCTTTTGATGTCTGGAACCGCTTCTGCCTCGACTGGATTCCTCTCTGGCGACGCATGGTGGGTTTCTCTTTGCGGGAAGCAGGTCGAGTGATCTGCTCGGTTCGGTCGGCAGTCAGATGTTCGCGAATGATGCGGTCTGCGAGGCCGCCCTGTTCTTCGGGAGCGATTTTCGAAATCGAATACAAATGACGACGTGACAGTTGGTTGCCGGAGTCACCACGAGCGAGTTGTTGGACTTCGGGAACAACCTTGTCGTGGAGAGCGAGGAATTTGCTGATCTCCGCTTTAGACTTGCCAGTGACCTGAGCGATTTCTATTTGCGAAAGACCGAACTCATCCCGAAGACGGGATAAAGCATCGGAAGTTTCGTAGGGACGCAGGTCGCTGCGTTGCCAGTTGTGGACAATCTGGTCGATCAGCACGTCACGTCCCTCACCCGCCTGAATCCAACAGGGGAGTTCTTTCATTTCAAGTCGAGTCGCGGCCTCAAACCGCCTGCCACCGTCGATGATCATGTAAAGACTGCTCTGTTGATTCCACCGGACGGTCAAGGGCTGCTTGATGCCGCGAGACTCGATAGAACGGGTCAGTTCTGTGAGCTCCTGCTCGTTGAATTCGCGTCGGGGTTGATGCGGATCCGGCATCAACCGGTCCCGTTGAATCAGGTAGGTGCCGGTGAGTCGCCGCCGGCCAGTCTGATCTGGTGGAACGGCCGCGTCACTCGGATCAAGCGACAGTGTCGACTGAGTCTGAAACGCTGATGCGGCGGCTTGTTGAGCGGCCTCGGCGGAGCCTTTTGATGCGGGCTTCGAGTTCATCGAAGAACTGACGGGCGATGGAGCTGGCATGAGAAGAAGGGGAATGAAGTACGATGGGAATACGGTCAGTCACGGACTGCTCGAAGGCGGCGAGATCGGCGATGACGGTCTCAAAAGCGTCCGTGCCGAAATGCCGACGAAGTTCCTGCAGGTAGTTCTTCTGGTACTTGCGAACGGTTTTGAATCGCGATGCCACGTAACCGAGTAACTGCAACTGACTGTTGAACTGCCGACCGACATGATCGAACGCCTGACGCACATGCTGTGTACCGAGTGCTCCCCAGTCCGCCGCTTCCAGCGGGACAATCAAAAAGTCCGATGCACAAAGTGCGGCGTAGGTGATGAGCGAAATATCAGCCGGGCAATCGAGCAGGATGTAGTCATAGAACGGAGCGACCTCCTGCAGCGGGTCGACCAGCGTGAGCTGGAGTCCTGTCTGTTCCCATTCACCGGGATCAGTCAGGTTGTACCGTTCGATTGAGAAATCACAGGGAATGCAGTCAATGTGCTCAAAAGCCGTACGACGAATGAGCCGGTTGATTTCAGGCTCCAGAGCGGGATTGAAGAAGCTGTCTGTCCCGGCTCCCGCTGAAGTATTACCCAGCAGCGTTGTCGAGATGTTGCCTTGCTTGTCGAGGTCAAGAATCAGGCAGCGTTTGCCACGTTCCTGACAGACACCGGCCATCAGCCAGCAGAGATGCGTTTTTCCCACGCCGCCTTTCAGATTCAGCGAGGTGAGGATCGTGGCCCGGCGATGGTTTTTCTGTTCTGACACGCGGCCAGAATAGCACGCTCGGTAAAATGCGCCAGAGTCATCACGATCAACTCCCCATCGACGAGCGACTGATAACTCGAACGTTCCGCAGTAGGATGCGAAAAAGTCTTAGAGTTTCCCGGGGAAACTTCTAATTGACGGATGCTGGATTCACCGTGCGGCGCGCAGTCTTAAGCAATCCGTTAAGACCAGACACGATACTCACGCGGCCCGATTCTGCAGGTCTCGTTCTAGTGCCTTCAGTCGAGCCAGTTCAACGAGTTGATCATCAAACTGCTGAGCGTCCATCTTGCGACGTACGAACTCGTCGCTGGCTTCATACACAAGTCGATCGAGTCTTCGTTGATCAGTCTCTGACAACTCCGCCCAGCGACGACGCAACTCAGTTTTCTTCTGTCGTTCCTGTTGTCGAGAGTTTTCTGCTGCGGTTTCGTCCTGACGCACTTTCAGATCCAATTGCTGTCGCCGTGCCGACTTCTGTTCTTGCTGCACCGCACGTGGCCAGTAACTGCGTGTTGCGCCAAAGTTCTGTGCATCCGGAAACGTCTGCTTGAGCAGCTTCACCACGAGCGGCAGAAGCCGCTCGGTTTCCTCCGGACCATGTTTCTGGATGAGCTCCTGCGCGAGTGTGATTTCTTTCGTTCCCGGTTGAATGTCTGCGGTGCCGGACCATTCTCGATAGAATTCTGCGATGAGGCGTCGTTCAGTCTGCGTAGTAGCTGCTTTATCCATCTTCTCCTGTCTTTTACCGGAAGCGGCCGCAGGTTTGACAGTGGGTGGCGATGAGTCTGGAGCGACGAGTCGATTCGCCGGCGTAATCGCGAGCATGACTTGACCGGTCGAACCACGCTCCCAGCGGAACGCCTCAATCAGCTGCTGACGTTGGAGGCATCCCAGGGCCGGTTCCAGTTGCTGTCGAATCTGTGACAGGTGAGGCAATGGCTTGACCGGCAGAAACTGAGCCAGCTTCTGATAGCTGATCCGGAATACCGGAATGCGTTTGGAAAAATTCCACGTCAGGTATTCATACAGTCGACTGGCAATACGGGATTCATTGTTGAGGAACTGCCAGAGCTCATAGTTGATCGGTCCGCAATACTGGCTGTTGAGGTTCGCGAGGTACCAGTCCGACAACCACAGGTGATTCGTGTCTGCGATCTGGCCATCCGGCAGTGTGTCGTCGATAAAGACGTACCGTTCGTAAAGATG
>Ga0055584_100002412_pt1 | contig 18472 bp, 18 predicted proteins | sample OSDHelmetaG_FD_58716 | JGI IMG/M metagenome (GOLD analysis project Ga0055584, IMG submission 58716) | Pelagic marine sediment microbial communities from the LTER site Helgoland, North Sea, for post-phytoplankton bloom and carbon turnover... | ecosystem: Environmental > Aquatic > Marine >... | reverse complement strand
GCCCGATAGGGCGGTGAGAAGTCATAAAATAGTTTAAAAATAGAGAAAAAATTAATTTTTTCTTGTATTTTGTAGTCGATATATGTTACCACTATAAGAACAAGATAAATTTACATTATTTTTTGAGAACACAATGACAAAATTGATTTCACAACTCGTCCTGATTATTAACTTAGTCATAGTGATTATATCACCGTGGCGAGGGATGTGTGGAAGCAACTAAATAGTTAAAAGACACATTAAACCCTCGCCATTAGCGGGGGTTTTTTTATATAAAAAAAACAATGACAAACACAAATATCACAACAGAATAAGAGGAATAATATGAGGGGAGCAACTTTAGTCATAGAAGCGCTAAAAAAGCATAAGATTAAAAAAATATTCGGTTATCCTGGTGGCGCTATTATGCCCGTTTATGATGCTATATATGACGCAGTTCAAGAAGGAAGTATAGATCATACCCTTTGTCGTAATGAACAAGGTGCCGCTTTTGCTGCTCAAGGTTATGCACGATCTACTGCATCTGTCGGTGTCTGTTTTGCCACATCAGGACCTGGAGCCACTAATTTAGTGACTGGACTTGCGGATGCTCTAACAGATTCAGTGCCAATAGTGGCTATTACTGGGCAAGTAGGTGCCGATCTTATCGGTACTGATGCTTTTCAAGAAGGTGATATTCTTGGTCTTTCATTATCTTGTACAAAGCATAGTTATCTTGTTACCGATCCGATGGATTTGCCACGTGTTCTAATGGAAGCTTTTGTTGTTGCTCAATCTGGCCGACCAGGCCCCGTTTGGGTGGATATAGCGAAAAATGTTCAATTAGTTGATATGGAGTTCCCTTCTTTTCCTGAAATTAAAATGCCTAGTATCCCTTCTGTAGATATACCTTCTATTCTTAATGCCAAGCGTTTATTAGAACAAGCCCAACGTCCTGTTGTTTATTTAGGTGGTGGGGTTAAATTGGGAAAAGCAACTCAAGAGTTTCGTCAATTTATTGAAGAATATCAACTGCCAACGGTCAGTACTTTAACCGCTTTAGGTACGGTAGAAAAAAATACGCCTTATTATTTAGGTATGGTAGGAATGCATGGTAATCAAGCCGCTAATCTAGTAGTACAACAATCTGATCTCTTATTAGTAGTAGGAGCAAGATTTGATGATAGAGTGACGGGAAAACTTGATACCTTCGCCCCTGATGCTAAAATTATTCATATTGATATTGATGCTGCTGAAATTGGAAAGTTAAGAAATGTAGATGTCGCTTTAAAAGGTGAAATTAAAGAGATTTTATCCCGACTTTCTGGGATACAACTTTCCAATCTTAACGCTTGGCGATCATTGGTAGACAATGAGAAACAAAAATATGCTTGGACCTATCAAGAAGAAGGTACTTATATTTCAGGCCCAACACTATTAAAACATTTATCAGATAAATTATCTGATACGGCTGTCGTTGCTACGGATGTAGGACAACATCAGATGTGGGCTGCACAACATATGTTACCCACCCAACCTGAGAATTTTTTAACTTCTGCTGCTTTTGGTACCATGGGATTTGGCTTACCTTCAGCTATTGGAGCAAAAATAGCACGTCCTGAAGATCAAGTTGTATTGGTTTCTGGCGATGGTTCTTTTATGATGAATATACAAGAATTAGGCACCATTAAACGCAAAAAAGTGCCACTAAAAATTGTATTGTTAAACAACCAACGTTTGGGAATGGTACGTCAATGGCAAAATCTTTTCTTCCAAGATCATTTAAGTGAAACCGTATTAGATGATAATCCCGATTTTGTTGCATTAGCAGCGGCTTTTGGCATTCAAGGTAAAACAATCACTCAACCTGAAGAAGTAGAGGATGCACTAGATGAAATGTTAAATGCACAAGGTGCCTATTTATTACATGTGCGCATTTTTGAGAATGAAAATGTATGGCCTTTGGTACCACCTGGAGCGGCAAATCAAAATATGTTAGAAGAGGATCAATAATGCAACAATATCATCTTGAGTTTAGAGCAACTAATACACCTGAATTATTAGAACGTATTTTTCGTGTGGTTCGTCATCGTGGTTTTTCTGTATTAAGTTCACAGGCGTTATTAAATGAGAGCCAACAAGAGTTTCACGTGAAACTTTGTGTTAGTGGTTCTCGAGCGTTAGAATATCTCACAAAACAATTAGAAAAGCTTTGGGATGTACAATCTCTTGAAGTAAAATAAGAAAAAGAAAGCCCCTTGTGGGCTTTTTGCAAAATACAACATTAAAAAGGAATATAGAATGGCTACAAATACAGCAGAATTTATTTGGTTCAATGGTGAACTAAAACCTTGGGCTGATGCAAATGTTCATGTGCTTTCGCACTCACTTCATTATGGGAGTTCAGTTTTCGAAGGGATTCGTTGTTATGATACTCCTAAAGGTTCTATGGTCTTTCGTCATAAAGAACACATGCAACGCTTAAAAGATTCCGCAAAAATCTACCGTTTTCCACTCAATTATACTGTTGAAGAATTAATGCAGGCATGCCGTGAAACTTTAATTGCGAATAAGCTTAAATCTGCATATATTCGTCCACTAGGTTTTATTGGTAACGTTGGTTTAGGTGTATGTCCACCTGAAGGATACAATTTTGATCTTGCGATTGCAGCCTTTGAATGGGGGGCTTATCTAGGTGAAGATGCACTAGCAAAAGGTGTGGATGCGATGGTTTCTAGTTGGACTCGTATGGCGCCTAATACTATTCCTACTATGGCTAAAGCTGGTGGTAACTATTTATCTTCTTTGCTTATTGGTACCGAAGCCCGTCGCCAAGGATTTAGTGAAGGTATTTCTTTAGATGTTAATGGTCATGTAGCTGAATGTTCTGGTGAAAATATTTTTGTGGTGAAAGATGGTGTGCTTTATACACCTAAATCAACTGATTCTATTTTATTGGGTATTACTCGTGATTCTATTATGAAATTGGCTCAAGATCTTGGATATGAAGTACGTGAAGAGTCTATGTCACGTGAATTTTTATACCTAGGTGATGAAGTCTTTATGAGTGGAACAGCAGCTGAAATCACGCCAGTAAGCTCTATTGATCGTATTCAAATCGGTACAGGTTGTCGTGGTCCAGTAACAGAACAATTACAAAAAAGATTTTTTGGTTTATTTGATGGAACCACAGAAGATAAATACGGTTGGTTAGATCCAGTTAATCAATAAATTTACATTAGGAGAAAAGAATGCCTAAATATCGTTCAGCGACAACAACTGAAGGTCGTAATATGGCGGGAGCCCGTGCTCTTTGGCGAGCAACTGGTGTGAAAACAGAAGATTTTGGTCGTAAGCCTATTATCGCTGTAGCTAATTCCTTTACTCAATTTGTTCCAGGTCATGTTCACTTACGTGAAGTGGGAAAAATGGTAGGTGAAGAAATTGAAAAATTTGGTGGTATTGCCAAGGAATTTAATTCTATTGCAGTAGATGATGGTATTGCAATGGGACATGGTGGTATGTTGTATTCGCTACCATCTCGAGATCTTATTGCTGATTCTGTTGAATATATGGTGAATGCACATTGTGCTGATGCAATGATTTGTATCACTAATTGTGACAAAATCACCCCTGGGATGATGATGGCAGCAATGCGTATTAATATCCCTGTTATTTTTGTTTCAGGTGGTCCAATGGAAGCGGGTAAAACGGCTATCGATGGTGAAACTGTCAAGCTAGATCTTATTGACGCCATGATACAATCGGCAGATCCTAGTGTTTCAGACGCACAATCAGAAGCTGTTGAAGAATCGGCTTGTCCGACTTGTGGTTCTTGCTCTGGTATGTTTACTGCTAATTCAATGAACTGTCTTGCAGAAGCCTTAGGTTTAGCATTACCTGGTAATGGAACGACCTTAGCTACCCATAAACAGCGTAAAGAACTTTTTGTCAAAGGTGCGCAACGTATTGTGGAAATGGCACGTGAATATTATGAAAATGACAATGAAATGATGTTACCTCGTAGCTATGTTACTAAAGCATCATTTGAAAATGCCATGAGTCTTGATATTGCCATGGGCGGATCAACTAACACAGTACTTCATTTATTAGCTATAGCACAAGAAGCAGACGTCGATTTTACTATGGATGATATTGATCGATTATCTCGTCAAGTTCCTCATTTGTGTAAAGTAGCACCTTCTACTCGTGTTTATCATGTTGAAGACGTACATAGAGCAGGTGGGGTGTATGGTATTTTAGGCGAATTAGATCGTGTAGGACTTTTACATCATGATGCCCGTAACGTTTTAGGTCAAACATTTGCTCAAACATTGGCTGATTATGATGTTAAAAATAACCCATCATCTGATGTGGCTCAATTCTTTAAAGCAGCGCCAGGCTATGTGCGTACAGCTCAAGGAATGAGCCAAAATAATTACTGGAAAGCGCTAGATGTAGATCGTATTAATGGTTGCATCCGTGATAAAAAACATGCCTACAGTCAAGATGGTGGTTTAGCAGTACTTTCAGGTAATATTGCACTTAATGGCTCTATTGTAAAAACAGCGGGTGTAGATGAAAGTTGTCTTGTTTTTAAAGGCCCTGCAATTGTTTTTGAAAGCCAAGATGACTCTGTTGAAGCTATCTTAAATGGGACAGTAAAAGCTGGTCATGTGGTTGTGATTCGCTATGAAGGTCCTAAAGGTGGCCCAGGTATGCAAGAAATGCTTTACCCTACCAGTTACCTTAAATCAATGGGATTAGGCAAAAAGTGTGCCCTTATTACCGATGGGCGTTTTTCTGGCGGTACTAGTGGTTTATCTATTGGCCATGTATCTCCTGAAGCTGCATCTGGTGGTTTAATCGGTTTGGTTGAAAATGGTGATATTATTGCTATAGATATTCCTCATCGTAAAATTGAATTAGAAGTTGATGAAAAGGAACTTGCTGAACGACGCAAGGTGGTTCAGGCTCGTGGTTGGAAACCCGTATCACGTGATCGAAAAGTATCATTTGCATTAAAATCTTATGCTTATTTTGCAACTAGTGCTGATAAAGGCGCAGTGCGAGATAAAAGCAAATTAGAGGATTAATATGAGTCAAGAGCATTTATCTGGCTCTGACTACCTTCGTGAAATTGTTCGAGCGCCTGTCTATGAGGCAGCGCTCATTACTCCTTTACAATCAATGCAAAAAATCTCTGAACGTATTGGAAATAATGTACAAATTAAACGTGAAGATCGTCAACCAGTCAATTCATTCAAATTACGTGGCGCCTACAACATGTTGGCCCAATTAACAGAAGAGCAGAAGAATGCAGGGGTTATTGCGGCTTCTGCTGGGAATCATGCCCAAGGTGTTGCTCTTTCTGGTAAGAAACTAGGCGTGAAAGCGACCATAGTGATGCCAGAAGCAACACCTGAAATAAAAACCAGTGCTGTGGCTTCTTTTGGCGGTAAAGTCGTGTTATATGGTGATAACTTTGATGATGCAAAAAATAAAGCTATCGAATTATCTAAAGAATATGGATATACCTTTGTTCCTCCCTTTGATCATCCCTATGTGATTGCCGGTCAAGGTACTATTGCTATGGAATTGCTACAACAAAATCGTCATCTTGATGCTGTATTTGTTCAAGTAGGTGGTGGTGGTTTAGCAGCAGGTATAGCGGTTTATATTAAACAGATCATGCCTAATGTTAAAGTTATTGGCGTGGAAGCTGAAGATTCAGCCTGTTTAAAAGCGGCTTTAGATGCAGGTAAACCTGTTCCTCTTGAACAAGTTGGGATGTTCGCAGATGGTGTTGCTGTTAAGCTTATTGGTGATGAAACTTTCCGTTTATGTCAACAATATCTTGATGATGTAATTACAGTAAGTAGCGATAAAATTTGTGCTGCAGTAAAAGAAATTTTTGAAGATACACGTGCGATTGCAGAACCTGCAGGGGCACTTTCTTTAGCAGGACTTAAAGCTTATGCAGAACAACATCATTTAAAAGATAAGAATTTAGCTTGTATTCTTTCTGGTGCCAATATGAATTTTCATACATTACGTTATGTTTCAGAACGTGCTGGAATTGGTGAAAAAACAGAAGGTTTATTAGCTGTTACTATTCCTGAACGTCAAGGTGCTTTTTTAGATTTTTGTCGTTTATTAGGTGGAAGAGCCGTCACTGAATTTAATTATCGTTATTCAGATGATAAGTTAGCTAATATTTTTGTTGGTGTGAAATTATTACACGGTCAGGATGAGTTAGACAGTATTATTAAAGATCTACATAAAAATGGTTATCCTGTTGAAGATCTTTCTGATGACGAAATGGCCAAGCAACATATTCGCTATATGATTGGAGGACGTGCATCGAAAAAAATTCAAGAACGTTTATATAGTTTTGAATTTCCTGAACATCCTGGTGCATTAGTGCATTTCTTGGAACGATTAGGTACTCAAGCTAATATTAGTTTATTTAACTATCGTAATCATGGTGCAGATTATGGGCGTGTTCTTTGTGGTTTTGAAGTAGATGCCAATAATATAAAAGTATTTACTGATCATATGATGGATCTGGGCTTTGCATATAAAGATGAAACAGATAATCCAGCTTATAAATTCTTTTTAAGCTAAGATTTATAGTACGGCAACAAGCTCAATATAAACCAAAGGGGTAAGAAATATAATCATTTTCTTACCCCTTTAGTTTTTAGCCATATTTGTTTTTATAATGGGCTTATAGGAATAAAAACTTCATGAAAAAACGTAAAATTATTTTATATATTATTGGCATTATGGTGATTATTGGTCTAGCTAAAATCCCTCAGGTTTTGGCTTATCAACCTAATGTTTCGAGTTGTACATCAAAAAATATATATCAGGTCATTCAACATAAACAATCAGGTGCTCAGGTAGGTGGGAGTGGAACTGTCGTGCATATTTTATCTGATGATAATAAAGGAAGCCGTCATCAACGATTTATATTAAAAATAGATCGTGGAAACACCTTATTATTTGCACATAATATAGATTTGGCAGAAAAATTACAGGGACTGAAAAAAGGTGATAAAGTTGCTTTTTGTGGTGAATATCAATCTAATCAAAGAGGTGGGGTTGTTCATTGGACTCATCGGGCACCTAGTACTAGCCACCATTTTTCTGGATGGTTAAAATGGCAAGGAAAAATTTATCAATAAAAATGAGGGTGCACAAAAAGGGAGAAATAAACTAAATATTTAGTCTATTTCTCCCTAATCAGTTATCTTATCGATAATACTTAGTCACGAGGTGCGCGGACAGCACGACGACGTTCAAGATCTGTTAGTAGTTTCTTACGAATACGGATACTTTCAGGTGTCACTTCAACTAATTCATCATCATTAATAAATTCAAGCGCTTGTTCTAGAGTGAATTTTAATGCTGGTGATAAAACTTGAGCTTCATCTGTACCGGATGCACGTACGTTGGTAAGTTGTTTACCTCTTAACACATTAACGGTTAAATCGTTTGAACGGTTATGAATACCGACAATTTGACCGGCATAAACTTCATCGGCATGCTTAGTGAATAAGCGACCACGTTCTTGAAGATTAAACAATGAATAAGTTAAGGCTTTACCTGTAGCATTAGAAATTAATACGCCGTTTTGACGAGCACCAATTTCACCACCTTTATGAGGACCATAATGATCGAAGGTATGGTAGATAAGACCAGAACCAGAGGTCATTGTCATAAATTCTGTTTGGAAACCAATCAGACCACGAGATGGCATCATAAAGTCCATGCGAACACGTCCTTTTCCATCAGGATTCATATCTGTTAATTCACCTTTACGGATACCGATAGCTTCCATAACAGAACCTTGATGTTCTTCATTGACATCAATAGTTACTGCTTCATAAGGTTCTTGAAGTTTACCATTTTCATCTTTGCGCAGAATAACTTCTGGACGAGAGACAGCCAATTCAAAACCTTCGCGGCGCATAGTTTCAATAAGGATAGAAAGATGAAGTTCACCACGACCAGAAACGCGAAATTTATCTGGATCTTCAGTTTCTTCAACACGAAGTGCCACATTATGCACTAATTCTTTTTCTAAACGTTCAAGAATATTACGAGAAGTAATGAATTTACCTTCTTGACCTGCGAATGGAGAAGTATTGACTTGGAAAGTCATAGTTACTGTTGGTTCATCCACAGTTAATGGTTTTAAGGCTTCAGGTTCTTCAATATCACAAATAGTATCAGAAATCTTAAGATCGCCTAATCCGGTAATGGCAACAATATCACCGGCTGCTGCATGATCAATTTCATGACGTTCTAATCCAAGATAACCTAAAAGTTGGCCTACTTTACCGTTACGTTTTTTACCATCAGCGCCAAGGATAACCACTTGTTGATTGGTTTTAACTCTACCACGAGTTACACGACCAACACCGATAACGCCAACGTAAGAACTGTAATCAAGTTGAGAAACCTGCATTTGTAGCTTACCATCAAGATCAACTTGTGGTGGTGCTACATCGTCAATGATTGCTTGGAATAGTGGTTCCATATTCTCACCAACAGTGTCTTCTTCTAGTGTTGCCCAACCATTTAAAGCTGAAGCATAGATTACATGAAAATCTAGTTGTTCATCTGTGGCACCTAGATTATCAAATAGATCAAAAACTTGATCCATAACCCAATCAGGACGTGCGCCAGGACGATCAATTTTATTAATAACAAGAATTGGTTTTAAACCATAGGCAAAGGCTTTTTGTGTTACGAATCTTGTTTGAGGCATAGGGCCATCAACAGCATCTACAATTAATAAAACAGAATCAACCATAGACATAATTCGTTCAACTTCACCACCAAAATCAGCATGTCCCGGGGTGTCTACTATATTAATACGGTAGTCTTTCCAGTTAATAGCTGTATTTTTGGCAAGGATAGTAATACCACGTTCTTTTTCGATATCATTAGAATCCATAACGCGATCTTCTACTTCGCCACGAGTGTCAAGTGTGCCTGATTGTCGTAGTAGTTTGTCTACCAAGGTAGTTTTACCATGGTCAACGTGCGCAATAATTGCGATATTTCTTAGTTTTTCTATCTGTGTGCTAGACATGGGATATAAGTACTCAATTTAAATGCTTCACCGATATGGTGGGGCCAGAATAAAAGACGAACATAATTTAACAGATTTTTTACTAAATCGCACGAATTTGTGACAAAGATCATCTGTTTTTTTATGAATAATTTGTTGTACACTTAGTGGAGTTGAAAAATATTAGGATATATTTATGAAAAAATTACCATCTTTTATATTAAAACCCGAAGGCAAGTTAGAAATTTTTTTCTTTTTTATCAAACATCTTTTGCATAGAATTAGTTCAGATCGTATGACCGTAACTGCGGGTTATTTAGCCTATGTAACTTTACTGTCTTTGGTGCCAATGATTACTGTTTTATTTACTATGTTAGCCCGTATTCCTGAGTTCTCGGAAGTAGGAAAAGAAATACAACAATTTATTATAGCAAACTTTATGCCTACTGCGGGAAATACTATTGAAATTTATTTAAATGAATTTATTTCTAATACTGGAAAAATGACTGCAGTAGGATTGGGATCCTTATTCGTTATCGCTATTATGCTGATTTCTAATATAGATAAGACCTTTAATTATATTTGGCGAGTGGAAAAAAAGCGTCGTTTATCTTATTCATTTTCCATGTATTGGATGATTTTAACTTTGGGGCCGGTGCTCATTGGTTCAAGTTTTATGGTGAGTTCCTATGTTTTTTCATTTGAAATTTTACATGATGAATCCGTTTCTTGGTTAACGAATCGTTTAGTGAGGCTTGTTCCTTTAGTGCTTTCTGCCATTATGTTTTTAGGTTTATATCTTTTTGTGCCTAATACCAAAGTAAAAGTGAAACATGCCTTTATGGGGAGTTTACTTACTGCACTTTTATTTGAAGGAGCAAAAAAAGGTTTTGCCCTTTATATCACTAGTTTTCCTTCATATCAGCTTATTTATGGTGCATTAGCCGCTATTCCTATTCTCTTTGTTTGGGTATATCTAAGCTGGAGTATTATTTTATTAGGAGCAGAAGTCACTGTTTCTTTACAAGAATTAGAGGAGAAGCGAAAAATTGATAGCATTAATACAAAGAGTGAATGAAGCGAGTGTAACAGTGAATAATAAGATCGTAGGGGAAATCGATCGAGGATTACTGGTTCTTTTAGGTATAGAAAAAGAAGATGATGAAATGAAAGCTAAAAGACTTGTTGAACGTGTTTTAGGTTACAGAATATTTTCTGACGAAAATGATAAAATGAATCTAAATGTGCAGCAAGTAGGGGGGAGTGTTCTGGTTGTTTCTCAATTTACTTTGGCAGCAGAGACAAAAAAAGGAATGAGACCTAGTTTTTCATCAGCAGCTGTACCCGATAAAGCAAATCATTTATACAACCATTTTACACAGTTATGTCAACAGAAAGTACCTACACAAACAGGTCAGTTTGCAGCAGATATGCAAGTGACTTTGGTTAATGATGGTCCTGTTACCTTTTGGTTACAAGTGTAAAAGGATGATTTTGGTAATAAAAAAACCCAGCTTAGCTGGGTTTTTTTATCTTCTAAACTAATGGGTTAAATTATAGTTTAGGGCCGAAGGCAACAAGTGCTTTACCATCAGCATTATCAGTATATTTTGCAAAGTTCTTGATGAAACGAGCAGCAAGATCTTGAGCTTTACTTTCCCACTGTAGTGGATCTGTGTATGTATCGCGAGGATCAAGAATCTTAGTATCTACACCAGGAAGTGAAGTTGGAATTTCTAAATCAAAGATTGGAAGCTGTTTAGTTTCCGCTTTTTCAATTGAACCATCTAAGATAGCATCGATAATACCACGAGTATCTTTAATTGAAATACGTTTACCAGTACCATTCCAACCTGTGTTCACTAAGTATGCTTTTGCGCCAGATGCTTTCATGCGTTTTACTAATACAGCAGCATATTGAGTTGGGTGCAAAGTTAAGAAAGCTTCACCGAAACAAGCAGAGAATGATGGAGTTGGTTCTGTGATACCACGTTCAGTACCAGCAAGTTTTGCTGTGAAACCTGATAGGAAGTGATATTTAGTTTGACCTTCAGTAAGTTTAGATACTGGAGGAAGCACACCAAATGCATCTGCAGATAAGAAAATAACTTTTTGCGCATGGCCTGCTTTAGATACAGGTTTTACGATATTTTCAATGTGATAGATAGGGTAAGAAACACGAGTGTTTTCAGTTTTAGAACTATCATCAAAATCAACAACACCATTTGCGCCTACAACGACATTTTCTAGAAGTGCATCACGTTTGATTGCACCGTAGATATCAGGTTCTGCTTCTTTAGATAGATGAATAGTTTTTGCATAACAACCACCTTCGAAGTTAAACACACCATCGTCATCCCAACCATGTTCATCATCACCAATCAGTTCACGTTTTGGATCTGTTGATAGTGTTGTTTTACCTGTGCCAGATAGACCAAAGAAAATTGCTACATCGCCATCTTTACCTTTGTTTGCAGAACAATGCATAGCGCCAATGCCCTGAAGTGGCAAGAAGTAATTCATCATTGAGAAGATGCCTTTCTTCATTTCGCCGCCGTACCAAGTACCACCGATAACTTGCATACGTTCAGTTAGATTGAATACTGTGAAGTTTTCAGAATTCATTCCCATGCGTTTCCAGTCTTTATTCACTGTTTTAGCTGCATTTAATACAACAAAGTCTGGTTCAAATGTTTTTAATTCTTCTTCACTAGGACGAACAAACATATTCTTAACAAAGTGAGCCTGCCATGCTACTTCTGTAACGAAACGGACTTTAAGACGAGTATCTTCATTAGCACCGCAATAACCATCCATAACAAATAGGCGTTTGCCAGAAAGTTCTTTAGCTGCAATGGCTTTTAATTCAGTCCAGTATTTAGGATCTAGCGGTTTGTTATCATTTTTAGTTTCGCCGGTCCACCAAACTGTATCACGAGTGATATCATCTTCAACAATAAATTTATCTTTTGGAGAACGACCAGTGAATACACCAGTATCAACAGCAACTGCACCAAGGTCTGTTACTGTGCCTTTTTCATAACCTTCTAGGCCTGGTTTTGTTTCTTCTTCAAAAAGTACTTCATATGAAGGATTTCGAAGAATTTCAGTAGCATGGTCGATGCCATATTTAGAAAGATCAAGACTCATAATTTTTTCCTTTAGTTAAGTAGTTCAAATTTTCTGGAATCTATACTAGCAATGCAATGTGACCACTGCAACCATTTATATTAAATTTACGCTTCTAATTTTTTTATTGATCAAATCTTAATGTATACGTTTACATTACTAATTTCTATGATATTGATTTTAATGGTTTTTAAATTTTAAAATCATTTAGTGTTTTTGTGTATTTTTGGGCATTGCTTGTTTATATAGGCCTGCAACATCGATAGTATCAAATTCATAATGGGTGCCACAATAATCACAATTCATGGAAATTTTGCCTTCTTTCTTTAGTATGTCAGCCACTTCATCTTTGGGAAGGGTGACAATAGCATCTTCGCATTTTTTACGTGAGCATGTGCAGACAAATTCTATTCCTTGAGATGGGAATAGTTGTACACTTTCTTGATGATAAAGTCGATATAGAATTTCCTGAGGTTCTAAGGAAAATAGTTCTTCATTTTTGATAGTGTCAGTGAGTTGTTCTAAATGTTCAAAATCATATTGATTAAGCTGTTTAGCTGGAAGAATTTGGAGCAACATTCCAGCAGCATGGGTATCATCTTGTCGTAACCAGATACGTGTTTGTAATTGTTCTGAATGAATAAAATAATTTTCGAGGATTTCAGACAGATTTTTTCCATCAAGCGCGACTATGCCTTGATAGCGTTCCCCCTTTTCTGGAGTAATAGTGATGACTAATATGCCTTTCCCCATCAATTGATGAATATCATCATTTTCATCGACATCACCATTAACCCGAGCAATACCCCGTAGTTTTTGCTCATGGGTACCATTGACAACCATAACAGTAACAGGACCATCACCTTGTAATTGCACTGTGATAGAACCTTTGAATTTTAGTGTTGCAGTTAATAGGCTAGTGGCGACTAAAAGTTCACCTAATAAATTCTTTACAGGTAAGGGATAATGGTGGTTTTCCAGAATGTCATTATAAGTTTGTGTTAATTGAACCAGTTCTCCGCGTACAGACATATCATTAAAAATATATCGGGTTAGGCTGTCTTTTAGCATATTAGTCTCCAAGGGGGGTACGATTTGATTGCTTGAGTTTTAAGAGATCACGACGTTGTTTTTTATCTGGTCGTTTTTGTGGATTGGGGTTGTAAAACGCATTGAGTTTTCTTAATTGAGCGTTTTTTTCGCGTTGTTCAATACTTTCAGCTGTTTCTTTATAAAGTAATTGTGCTTCAGCCGCGCCTTTACGTTGTTCAGCCAATGCAATAATGGTCACGACTTTTTCATCGTTTCCTTGTCGGAGTTTGACTATCGCACCTAAACTTATCATTTTACTCGGTTTTGCTCTGTGGTTATTATAATGAACCTTCCCACTTTCTACCATTGTTTTTGCAATGCTACGGGTTTTATAAAAGCGTGCTGCCCACAACCATTTGTCCAGACGCATCGATTTTAATTCTCTTTCTGTTTTATTTTTATTGTTCATTAATTTTAGACCCACATCTGTCTTACTTTAGCTATTAAATTGGGATGATCTATATAAAGATCAAGCTTTGTGATAGAGTTTATTTGGATTTTTTTATAGAGTGGTGAATTTATGCAAATGACATTGTCTGATTTAAATAAAGTGATATCTTTGGCCAAAGAAGCAAGTGATATTATTTTGGATTTTTATCGTACACAAAATTTCATACAAAATATGAAAGCAGATAAAACGCCAGTCACCAGTGCAGATTTAAGTTCGCATAAATTTTTAGTAGAACATTTGGCTCAACTCACCCCCAATATTCCTGTTTTATCAGAAGAAAGTGCCCATATTTCTTTACAAGAACGTTGTCAATGGGAACGCTATTGGCTCATAGATCCTTTAGATGGAACAAAAGAATTTATTAATAGAACGGGTGATTTTTCAGTTATGATTGCTCTAGTTGAGCATAATCGTCCCTGTTTAGGTGTAATCTATTCGCCCATTAAAAAATTATGTTTTTATGCAGTGAAAGATGCGGGTGCTTGGATGCAAGAGGCCGAACATCCCGCAGTTTTATTACCTAAAAATGAGAAGCACCTCATTGGCAATAAAATTAAGATTTTAATTAGTCCTCATTTTGATGTGAACTATTTACAGGGAAAACTTTCAACAGAATATGAATATGAATACGAGAAGATAGGTTCTGCATCTTTAAAATCTTGTTTTATTGCAGCAGGAAAAGCGGATGCTTACTTACGTATAGGGCCTACTGGTGAGTGGGATACTGCCGCTGCCGAATGTATTTTAAAAGAAGTGCAAGGTGATATCTGTAATCTAAGTTTGCAGCCATTAACATATAATCAAAGGGATGTACTAATCAATCCAGATTTTATTGCAATGGGACCAAAGAATTTTCCATGGTGTCATATTTTAGGAAAGTTATATAAAGGATAATGTATGGGGATAAGAGCCGAACAAAAAGAAAAAACACGTAGGGCTATTATTGAAGCTGCATTTAGTCAGTTGAGCCCAGAAAAGAGTTTTGCTAATTTAAGTTTAAGGGAGGTAACCAGAGAAGCGGGGATTGCTCCGACCTCTTTTTATCGCCATTTTAAAGATATGGATGAATTGGGGTTAACTCTTGTCGATGAAGGCGGGTTATTGTTGCGCCAATTAATGCGCCAAGCTCGTAAAAGAATCACAAAAAAAGAAAGTGTTATTCAAACTTCCATTGATACATTTATGGAATTTGTGGATTCTAGTCCCAATGTTATTCGTTTGTTGTTACGCGAAAGATCAGGAACCTCTTTAGCTTTTAGAACTGCAGTATCAAGAGAAATTCAACATTTTATTGCGGAGTTGGCAGAATATCTGTATGAAAGGGAATCTCATTCTAAAAAAATGGCTCAGTTGCAGGCAGAAGCAATGACGACACTTGTTTTTAGTCTGGGGGCGGATATGTTAGAAATGGATCCCTATAAACGTAATGAATTAGCTAAGAGATTAGTGATCCAACTAAAAATTATTGCGAAAGGTGCCGTTATCTATAAAAAAATAGTAGCGGATGAAAAAGATAAAAATAAAAAGGTGAGCTATGAAAAATAGACAAAAAAAAATAGAAAGAAACACACTGATTTTTTCTGTGGTGACTGGATTTTGTTTTGCAGGATCTTGGGGAGCACTTTTTAGCGATTATGTTGCTTTTACCGTATTCCCTTTTATTGCTCTTATTATGGGATTAATTGTTTTGTATAGTCGATATGTTAATCATCCTATGGATCCTGGTATGGGAGGGCAGCTATTTGCAAGTTTTTTAGTCGGGATTGTGGGATATATGGCATTATTGCGTATTGAATATGAAGAAATAGGTTCTAATTTTATCCCTGTGATGATTTTCTTGATTGCTGTTTTTTGGATAGCGAATAAAAGAGGTCTTTTTTCAGTTAAGAAAAAAGAAAATATAAAAAAATAGAAATAACATAGATCTGTTATTTGGGTAATAAATGAAAGTGCAGGAAGATTTAAAATGAGAAAATTGAGTGACTTATTTTAAGTCTTCCTGTTCCAATATTATCTTCGTTCTAATAAAACCCCAGTTTCCATATGTTGAGTATAGGGAAATTGATCAAAGAGTGCTAACCGAACTATCTTATGTGTTGTTGTTAACTGTTCTAAATTTTTCTTTAAGGTTTGTGGGTTACAAGAAATATACATGATACGTTCATAGGCTTGTATCATACTACAAGTATTTTTATCCATTCCTGCACGAGGTGGATCGACAAATATAGTTTGACAGTTATAGCTTTTTAAATCTATTTCTTGTAATTTTAGGCGCTTAAATTCACGTACACCATTCATAGCATCAGTAAAGTCTTCTGCAGACATTCTAATTATTTGTACATTATCAACGTTATTTTCTTGAATGTTAAATTGAGCCGAATAAACAGATGGTTTAGCCAGCTCAGTAGCCAACACCCTGTTAAAGTTTTGAGCTAAAGCAATAGAAAAATTACCATTGCCACAATAAAGTTCTAATAAATCACCAGTACTTTGTTTAGTACAATCTATCGCCCACTCTAACATCTTAGTTGCTATTTGCGCATTAGGTTGTGTGAAACTATTTTCTACCTGTTTGTAAGTATAGACACGTCCATTGACATTTAGTCGTTCAATGACAAAATCTTTATCCAAAAGTATTTTTTGTTTTTTAGCTCTACCAATAAAATTGATATGAAAACCTTGTTTGGTTAAATCCTCTTTTAGTTTATTGGCTGCTAGAGTCCAAGTGTCATCTAGTTTTTTGTGATAAAGGAAGGAAATAAGACATTCACCACTTAGGGTAGAGAGAAAGTCTATCTGAAAGAGTTTCTGCCTTAATTCAGGAATAAATTTGATTTTGTCACGGACAATAGGCATCAGTTCATTGATAAGTGTACTGGCAATAGGGAAGTTATCAATGCTGTATTGCTGCTTAGTTTCTTGATTGAACATGATGTAATCAAGTTTGTCTCCATCATGCCATATACGAAATTCTGCACGCATACGAAAATTTAATTTTGCTGAAGGAAATACTTCGAGTTGAGGTGGGTTAAAGTCTGATAAGAGTGTATTAAGTCTAACAACTTTCTCAGATAATTGATTGTCATAGGTAGAAGGATCTATTGGATTAGACATAATGTCCCTTGTATTCAGAATAAAATAAGATACGAATTGTAATCAAAAGATTCATAAAGTCTAGTATCAATCTATCGACATAAATGAATATTTGAGTATCATTAGCCGAAAATAAGAAAGGGGATGGATATATAGCATGAAAAAAATTGTAATCTTTGATTCTGGTGTTGGTGGACTTTCTGTATATCAAGAAGTTTATAAGCGATTACCGGGGTGTGAGTATATCTACTTTTTTGATAATGAAGCTTTTCCCTATGGTGAATTAGATTCAAATCTATTGATCAGACGTTGTTCTTCTTTTGTTGCCTATTTAGTAAAAAAATACTGCGCAGATTTAGTGATTATTGCCTGTAATACAGCCAGTACTATTGTATTGCCAACCTTAAGAAATCTATTATCTATTCCTGTGATTGGTGTGGTTCCTGCTATTAAACCAGCAGCAAAACTGAGTCATAAAGCTATTGGTTTATTAGCGACTCCAGCAACCATCAAGCGGCCTTATACACAAAAATTAGTGCAAGCTTTTGTGCATAATTGTCAGATATTTATGTTAGGTTCCACGCAATTAGTGGAAATGGGGGAAGCAAAAATTCGTGGAGAGCAAATTGATATGGATAAATTAAAAGATATCTTATCTCCATGGAAAAATAATGTGGATTGTATTGTATTAGGTTGTACTCATTTTCCTCTTATAAAAGAAGAAATTGCAGCTTGTTTTAATGCTCAGGTAACTTTGATTGATTCTGGTGCAGCGATTGCTAGTCGTTCGGTACAATTATTGAAGGATGAGTTAACAGAACAAGATAGATTGGTGGGAAATACAGAAAATAAAGTATTTTGTAGTGCAGTGCCAAGGAATAGCACTGCACTAGATAGTGCATTACAGAAGATGAAGTTTAATGCTCATCATCTGCTGTCTTGGTCTGAGATTTAGGTTTTTGTTCATTGGCTTCTTTAACTTTTAAGTTACGTTGACCAAATTCAGATCCGTTTAGTTTTTCAATGGCGAGTTGACCTCCATTGTTATCCATAACGACAAAACCAAATCCTCGGCGTTTGCCTGTATAACGATCTTTCATTAAGCGGATGGAAACAACTTGACCATAGGTTTCAAATAATTTTCTAATGTCCATTTCACTAGCTTTATAAGGTAAGTTACCAATATAAAGAGTTTTAGTGTTGGTACTAGTGGTATCAGTTGTGCTAGTAGCGGTATTAGCTGTTGTGTCAGATTGAGTTCTTGTTTTGAATTTAAGAACGAGAATAGAAACTAAAGTTGCAATTATTGCGCCCAATGCAAAGATAGCACCAAGAGATAAACTTACTGATTGAGAATCAGCTGGGATAAGAAGGTAACCTATTATGGCTACAATTAATCCAGAAAAAAAGATATTTGTTAATAATTTCATAATATTAGTCTTAATATAATTAAAAAATGCAAACAAGTCCTAATAGGTGGATTTACCTGTTAGATACAAGTCTAAAAGATGAGAGCTAATTATATAGTGACCCCTGAAATAAGGCAAATATAGAGGTATAAATAAGCAATTAAAAAATTATTTAAGAAAGTCCTTGCAATGCAAAAATAGATCTCTATAATGCGCTCTCGCTGTCACGGAAAA
>Ga0055584_100002410_pt1 | contig 18473 bp, 20 predicted proteins | sample OSDHelmetaG_FD_58716 | JGI IMG/M metagenome (GOLD analysis project Ga0055584, IMG submission 58716) | Pelagic marine sediment microbial communities from the LTER site Helgoland, North Sea, for post-phytoplankton bloom and carbon turnover... | ecosystem: Environmental > Aquatic > Marine >... | reverse complement strand
ATACTCATAAAATGCGTGTTTGGTTGGATCCATATCAGTTTGTGTTTGCCATGCTTCTGGTACCATCATCATCATAACTTGAGCTAGCGAACGTCCGCTTAGCACTAATAACTCAATCGCCATATCAAGGTTGGCTGAATCTGAGTTGTCTTTATTACAAATTGGATTCAACATTTTTAATTCAGCATCAGTAAAGTTTACTGAACTAAATAATGCTTCACGTGCATTCATCCAGTTGATGTTACCGCGAACCGTGTTGATTTCGCCATTATGGGCGATATAACGGAACGGTTGCGCACGACGCCAAGCTGGGAAAGTGTTTGTAGAAAAACGAGAATGGAACATTGCCATACCCGAAACTGCACGTTCGTCTTGCAGATCAAGATAATATTGACGTACTTGCTCAGTAGTAAACTGCCCTTTGTAGACAATTTTAGTCGAAGACATTGACGTTACATAAAACTCATCACGCTCAGTAATACCGGTAGCATTAATTTTATGTGAGCTATACTTACGTAAAACAAATAATTTTCGCTCAAATTCTTGTGCTGTTAATTCAGCTGGTTTTGCAATGAATACCTGTTCAATGTTTGGTTCGCTATTAAGTGAAGCGGCGCCTAGCATTGAGTTATCACCAGGAACATCACGGTAACCTAATAAGGTTAAACCCAATTCAGTAATGTTTTGGTTAAGTATGTCTTTACAGGCTGCACTTTGTGCTTGATCGCTCGGAAAGAAAATCATTCCCACACCATAATCACCAGCATCAGGTAAGTTGAAGCCTAATGGTGCAACTTCTTGGCTTAAAAAATCATGAGGGATTTGAATAAGGATACCAGCGCCGTCGCCACTTTTAACATCAAAACCAGTACCTCCACGATGTTCCATACAGCTCAGCATAGTGAGTGCATTTTCAATAATATCGTGAGATTTTTTACCTTTCAGGTTTGCGACAAAACCGATGCCACAACTATCATGTTCAAACTCTGGGCGATAAAGGCCTTGAGATTTTTTGCTCATATTATTCATTGCTTATTCCTATTTCATCAAACTATTTCTATTAGCAATGTTACATGCTAATTGAGAAATAGATGGTTATATGCTCAAAGTGTACGCTGCTGATCCTTCAGAGTGTTACTTAGAATTTATTGCACATCGATTGCCAAACTTCTACTGAGTTCTTTTTAGACAATATGTCATTAATGAAAATCATTATTTAATGCGGGCGGCAAAATTACCCGTAAAATGGCTCTGAGTCAATCATTTTGTGAATATACATGCACAATATATGAATATAATGAGTATAAAAAACTTATAAAAACAGCCATTAATTTCAGTAAAATTATATCATATCTACTCATTAATGAGTTTATGGACTTACTCAGAAGCATACGTTTTATTTAAAAAAACAACTTTAGACCTTAGACACAATAGCGTTTGTAATTAATCTACTTTTCGTTTCTTACCGCTCTCTGCCCTCATTTTATTTTCTGATTGAACATAAATAGTGTCGGTTGTTGCCATACTCGCATGACCCAAATCTTCAGAAAGATCTTTTAAAGCCCGGCCACGCTCAATTTCCATACTAGCACCCGTATGCCTAAGCCAGTGTGTTGTTGCTTCTTTCAATTTTATCGACTTATTTTCACCTTCAACTCGTTTCATGCGAATATAGGCTTGATCAAATACACATTGGACAAGGCGTCGAAGATGTCTTGATGTCATTCCTCCTTGTCCTCGAACTTTTTCAACGAGAACATTATTATCACCACTTGTTGGAAATCCAGACAGTTTACGTGATAAGCGATAACGTATTAAAAATGGCATAAAATCAGGCGGTACTGTGGTATCTCGTAATTTCCTTCCTTTACCATATATTTTTAACCACCAATTTTCATCTTCATCTTGCCAAAAATGGCCCATAACCGGCGACCAACTTTCCCTTTCAGACAATTCAGATATGCGTAAAAATAAGGTTTTTAATGAGGCAACTACAAACAGGTTACGTTCAAATAATGGGTCTTCATCCGCCATACTTACGGCGGTATCAAGTAAATATTGCCATTGAGAATTAGATAATCGCTTTACTTCTTTTACCTGCGCATCACTAATAAAGTGTTTGCAATCTTTTTTAGCAATCTGAGCAGGATTTCCGTAACAAAGTTCTTCACCCATTAAATAATTATAAAATACAATAATCGCGGTGAAGGTTGACGTTAAGGTCTGCTGTGATGGACGATATTTCTTCTTTTCTACTTCTTTAAAATCTTGGCTTTTAGCCATTTGTATTTTAAAGGGTTTCCATAATTCATTTGCAATAAAGTAACTGTTTTTTTGCTTAAATCTTTCTTGGCTACTGTTACCTATCCAATTTACCAGCGGTTTCCAACAAAAATCAGCATATTCTAAAATATCAGTTTTCTTTAACTCGTCTATAGGGATTTTTTTTTCAATAAATGTCCATAATAAAAATTTTTCTATCTCACTACGAAATCTATCATATGTATGTAAAGATTTATTGCGGCCCGTATATTCAAGAAATACCTTACCCCATTGCCAGTGAGTTTTACTCCATGAAGGACAAACGGATAAAAAATTACGAATTGTTGGGTAATCGTCAAGCTCTAATTCGCAGAGTTCTACATAAGTTGGGTATAAAGGGGTAGGAATAATTTTTTGCATTAAATTATGAATAAAAATGACAAGTTTACACTATTCTATTCTCCCCTATTGCTTAAGTCCAATACTAGAGAAAACTAACTGTTAGCTCTCCTTTTAATAAGAAAATACACGAATTGAATAGGTATAGTTAACTAACTTACCAATGAATTGGATCTACTTTATAAAACTGTTTTAATTGCTGATAAAGTAGTGGGTATTCATCATTAAATTGTTTAGCCTGTTCAAAGAAAACTTCACTAGCGACAGCAAAGAACTCAGCGGGGTTAGTTGCACCATAATAATCGAATAAGGAATGTTTCCCTGCTTTGGCGTTTATTTTAAGTTTTTCAAATTGTAATTGAAAAGTGTCTGACCACGTTTGATAACTTTGTCCTGCATTTAATATAGGCGCACCATTCGCTTTACCATTTTCTTGATCTAATTGGTGGGCAAATTCATGAATAACAACATTGTGTCCGTCGTTTGGTAATTTTGCACCATCTAAAGTATCTTGCCAAGATAAAACCACTTTACCAAAGTCCCATGACTCACCTGCTAAAGCGACTTTTTTAGAATGCAAAACCCCATTACTTTCTATACTCTGTTGTTCTTTAATAAAAGCGCGAGGATACACGAGTATTGTATTCAATTTTGGGTAAAAATCGGTTTTTCGATTAAGTAACAATAAGCAAGCTTGTGCGGCAACCGTTATTTTAATTTCATCTGTTATTTGAACGCCATTACAGCCTACAAAGTTTTTTTCAGATAAAAACACTTGAATATGCTGCTTGAGCTGTAACTGAAGATCTACAGGCATTTGTCTAAAGTAAGGTATTCTTTGTTGTATAATTTTACGCCATTCTTTTTTAAAAGGCTGAATTTTAATTTTATTCCTTTGCTGTTCTCTCCAGTAGGGCTTACCAACAGAATAACCTAAGATTAGAACACCAATAAATATTGGTAAAACGAAAGACAACATAATAAATTTAATTGATTGATTGATTGATTTTATTATTATATAGGTACGAATAGATAGAATATCAAGCAGTAGCTATTTATTCAGCTGAAAATATTAAATCAATTGTTATCAAAATATCCTACCAACTTGCGACTAATTTACTACGATAAACTACAGTACGAAATTTAGTTTTAAAGGGATTTAAGCTGAGCATATCTGAAAATAATAAGTAAACGTAAACTATGTAAAATTAAGCTGTGCAAGTGCTTATAAATAACATTCACTTAATTATGATAATCACAGCCTTCAGTTTTTATCAGCCTGTTGAGCTGTTTTTTTGAGACTGACTCATAATTTTTTCATACATCAATACAACCTCTTTAGCTAAAGAAGCGTATTCTGGATGACGTGCAATAAGCGCCATTATTTGGTGTGCATGATCTAAGGTTTCTTCGAAAAAAAATAAATCTCGTTTGCTGAGTACAGCACCGTCATCAATATGTTTTTTAATTGACTGTGCCCTTGGATAACTTTCAGTTTCAAAACTCTTGAGTAATACAGCTATAACACCTTGATCTATTTCTTCTTGATCCATTTATCAATCTCTTTAGTTATTAATTTATACCACAAGTCATGTCATGATTTAGTGTTATTTTGTATTCTACGAGTTCAGCTTAATATTTTTTGAAATAAAGTAATATTTACCTAACACAACCATTAATATACCCGTTAGTACTACCGTTGTAGAAACAACAAGACGCATTGTAATTACTTCAGATACAAAAATAACACCTCCTATGGCAGCAATAACAGGAACTGATAATTGAATAACCGCGGCTTGTGTGGAAGATAACCCTCCTAATGCAATGTACCAAATGGTGTAACCTACACCGGATGTTATTGCGCCTGAAATTAATGCTAATATTATTCCTTCAACTGTATATTCCATATCATGCATAGTGATAATAGTTAATAAAATAACAAAAGGAATGGTTCGTATAAAATTGTACGTTGTGTCCATAAGTGGATATTTAGACTGACGCCCTTTTAAGGTATAGATACCCCAAGCAATTCCTGAAATAGTCATCAAAATAAAGCCATTAAATGAAGGCGTAGATATATTAGGTAGCACAAGGTAAATAAAGCCGGAGAAAGCAAGTACAACGCCCGACCATTCAATTAAATATAATCGAGTACCCGCAATAATTGATAACATTATCATTGTAATTTGAACAGCACCGAAAAGAATCAACGCCCCTGTGCCGGTATCAACAGAAAGATAAGCATATGAAAACGTTACAGCGTAGATAAACAAGACAAAAGCAGCACCCCAGCTGCCTTTAGAAGCTATCGCTACTTTATTACCTTTAAGACCTCCTTTTAAGGCTAAAATAATAAAAAGTGAAATTGCACCTGATAGAAGACGAAGCCCAGTAAAACTTGATGCATCAATTGCTACATCTCCTAGCGCTAAACGACAAAGAACAGAGTTAGCTGCAAAAGCAATAAGCGCTAAGCAAGTCAGTAAAGTTGTTTTTAATAAGGGGGTATCGTGCATACATGCCTACTTAATCTATAATATTCAGCTCGTTATGCTTGAGTATAATTTTTTTGTTTCGCTTAACATAGAAAAATATTACTATGCTAAATCACCGAACGACGAAAAAGTAATATGACATAGTTAAATAGCTAAATAAAACTTTTTATTTTAATCTCTTTATCTTTTTATGTTTTCAATAAAAATCAGCCGTAAAAATTCAAATAATTATTACTTTATGATAGCTAATTTCGTTAACAAAAACATAAACAGCTAAAACTAGACTTAGATTATTTATACAAGATAACTTTTTTGTTAATACACCTTAACTCTTAAAGTTATAAAAAAGCTACTTTCAAAGTGAAAATAGCTTTTTGAGTAACCTTAGATATAAATTCAGATGACTGTTAATTGCAAGGCTCGTTATTAACAATTCAGCCTAATAAAGAATATTATTTTTTATTCTTATTTTTATTTTTCTTAGATTGTTTTTTCGCTTTTTTAATCGCTGATTTCTTAGCGGTAACTTTCATAGCCGCTTCTTCTGCTTTTGCTTTCTTTAAATCGCGATCTGCACGTTTTAACTCTTTCTTTGCTTTTCTTAGCTCTTTCTCAGTAGACTCTGCAAACTCAGCAGCTTTTTTTGCTTGAATTGCAGCCTTTTCTGCTTCCTTCAATGCTTCTTCAACTTGTTTAGTACTTGTTTTTAGTGATTTTTCTAAATTTTTCATTAATTTATTCTCTTTCATGTTGAGTCTATTGCTAATTAATTTTAATTGTTAACATTTATTTATTGGTAATGGATACTAATTACTCTGAACCCTTTCCATATAATTCTGATTCAGAGCCTATGATTAAAGGGTCTGCAGGATAAACAACATCCAGATCTTTATTTGGGTAATCAAGCGCACTTAAAAAATGGCGCATACAATTAATACGTGCTCTTTTTTTATCGTCAGATCTTACTACCGTCCAAGGTGAGTCTTTAGTATCAGTATGAAACATCATTGCTTTTTTAGCTGCAGAATAATCATCCCATTTCTCTAGCGATGCCATGTCTACAGGGCTTAGCTTCCATTGCTTAAGTGGATCATTTTGACGTGACTTAAACCGTCTAAACTGCTCCATTCGACTAGAAGAAAACCAGTATTTAAACAATTTAATACCATCATTTACTAACATCCTTTCAAGTTGAGGTGCTTGCCGAAGGAATTCAAGATACTCTTGATCACTACAAAAATTCATCACCTTTTCGACACCTGCTCGGTTATACCAAGAGCGGTCAAACATAATGATTTCCCCTTTGGTAGGAAGATGCTCAATATAGCGTTGAAAATACCATTGATTACGCTCTCTCGCGTTAGGTTTTTCTAATGCAACAACATGCGCTCCCCTTGGATTCAAATGCTCAGTAAAACGTTTTATGGTTCCACCTTTTCCCGCTGCATCACGCCCTTCAAACAATATTACAATTCGCTGTTTAGTATCTTTTACCCAATTCTGCATTTTTAATAGCTCAATTTGCAGTTCATGCTTTTCGCGCTCGTAGTCAAGTACAGAAATTTTGGTTTTGTAAGGATAACTACCATCAGCATTCCATTTTATTCTGCCGTTACGGGCATTCAAATCAAAAGTAATATCAGAATTAACTAACAATTTTTCATTAAATTTTTGGTCCATTTTTTCCTCACAAAGATATGTTTTTGTTAAAAACAAAGTATTTAAAAACCGTTAATATTTTATCGCTAAAAAGCTCATAAAGTCGTTATGACAATTTAGTGTAATAACGCTGTAATCATGTATAGATTATGACATTAAATTGATGATAATATAAATCGTATTAACTTAAGCCAATAATAATTAAAACTAATACAAATGAATATTACACAATTAAAACTTTTTCGTGATATAGCAAGAGAGTTAAGCTTTATAAAAGTAGCTCAACAAAATCATATTACTCAACCTGCGGTGAGTGTGCATATAAAGAAGCTTGAAGATGAACTTGGTAAAAAACTCTTTAGCCGTTCTCCTCACAATACACAATTAACTGCTGATGGCGAAGTTATTTTAGATGATGTAAAAGAAATTCTGAGGTTATGTGAGGGATTAAAAATCAGATCAAGCTATAGCCAAGGGATATTAGAAGGCAATATTCGAATTGCCGCTATACATAGTGTGGGTATGTACGAAATGGGTGATTTTTTATCATCTTTCATGCAATCTTTTCCACGTGTTCATATCCATTTAGAATATCGGCGAGCTGATGAAATATATAGATTACTAGCTAAAGAAGTGATTGATATTGGCATGGTCGCCTACCCTGAGAAACGGACTAATATAATATCGACATCATGTGGTGAAGACGATCTTGTTTTGATTACCCATCCCCAGCATAAACTTGCACGTCGAAAGTCAGTTATGCTTAAACATATTGAAAATCAAAATTTTATTGCCTTTGAATCAGGTATTCCAACACGCGAAGCTATCGATAGCGTATTGGCTGAGCATAATATAAAAGTGAACCACAGAATGTCGAACGACAATATATTTACGTTAAAGAAAGCTGTAGAAGCTGGAATTGGTATTTCTATAGTACCCGCTAATTCGGTCGATGATGAGACACAAAAAGGGAGTATAATTAAACTCCCAATTCGCGATATAAAACTAACCCGCCCAATTGCATTGCTGCAACGAAAAAAACATAAACCTAACAAACCATTAGAAATATTTATTAAACATTTACTTGATTTTAACCAACAACGTTAATTAATAAATTAGTACTTACGCAGATATTGTTACAGGGTCCAGAAATACCGTAAGTTAGCTTTCTGGTAGCTCTACAATTCTCCAATAATAATCAAGTAGTTTAACTAAATTATCAAACCCATTATGTGCTTTTTCTTTTAATATATACCCTGCAACATTATAATTATAAGCCGCAACTTTATCTTCATCATCTTTACTTGTTGTTAATACAAATACGATGCTCTTATTGAGGCTTTGATCCTTTCGTAATTCTTCTAACATCTCTAAACCACCCATTTTAGGCATATTAAGATCAAGAAGTATTATATACGGCTTAGGAACTAAATCATTTCTTAATAATTCTAACGCCATAACACCATCTTTTGCACGAACAATAGGATTAGCTATCCTCAGTTTTTTAAAAGCGCGTTCAACCGTTATTGCGTCAATATCATCATCATCAACAAGTAAAATGGCAGCGTGTTTATAATTTATATCCGTCATGCTTTTCCTTTTGGTGTATTTAACTGTTTATACTTTTGCTTATTTATTTTAATTAGCTTTACTTTGGCCATGTAAAAGTAAAACATGACCCATTTTCTCCATCAGATTCAATAACGATAGATCCATGATGGTAGTCGAGTAACTTTTTCACGATCGAAAGCCCCATTCCACTCCCTTCTATTTCATCACGAGGACGTAATGTTTTAAATAATTCAAAAATTTGTTCATGATATTTTTTAGGAATACCTGTGCCATTATCTATAACAGAAAATTGGTGATATTTAGAGTATTCTTGACTACTCACCTTAATAATACCCTCCGCTTTATCATTATGTTTAATCGCATTACCAATCAAATTTCTGATAATGGTTTCAAAAGGAGTGATTGCCGTATTTATCACAGGCATTGTGCCTTGAAAAATCAAACTGATATGATTTGGAGGATCTAGTAAGTCAAATAAGTTCAAAACAAGCTCTTTTGTATCAACGCTCTGAATGTCACCTGACTTTCGTCCTATCCGAGAATAGTCTAACAAATCCTCTAATAATTTTTCTAAGCGAGATGTCCTGTTCATAAGTAGCTTCAAATTAGACTTAGTGTCTTCATTAGCGTATTCAGCGATATCTTCTTCGATCCAAGAAGATAATTGCATTATACCTCGCAATGGCGCTTTCAAATCATGAGACGCAACATAAGCAAAATCATTGAGCTCTTTATTACTACGTTTTAGTTCTTCAGTTACTCTAACTGATTCAGTTATATCAATAATAGTAGCCAGCGTTTTAGGTGAATCTCCATCTAAAAATTGTGCTAAACCTACTTCAGCAGGAAACTCGTCTCCTTTTTTGGTTAAACCAAATATATCTCTACCTATACCCATACGGTGATGTGATGGGTTATTTTTAAAGTTTAACCTGTGCTGAGGGTGCTTACTTTGATATCTGATAGGGATGAGTGAATCAACATTTTTTCCTATCATCTCCTTCACACTATAACCAAAAAGCACTGCTGTTTGAGGATTAACTGTTTCAATTGCGCCATTTTCATCAGCAATAATAATGCCGCAAGGTGCTGATTCTGTGATATGTCTGTAATACTCTTCTTTAATTGACAACTCTTGTGTTATTTTTTTGGCCAGTGCAATAGCATTTTGTTGTGAGCGTGTCAGTGTTATAAACAGAAAAAACAAAATAATATCAATAACTATTCCGCTACCAAGAATAATTAATGGTTGATTAGAACTAGTGGATTCTCTAAAAGAAATAGCTGTTTGGATTTGAAACGTCCAAGGCCGACCATATATATCAAGCGTCACTTCTTTTTTAAGGAGTGATTTTTTATCATAATTAATATTACTAGGTGTTAACTCATCATAAAGCACGCTTTTTCCATCAGATATTCTGAAAATTAATTGTCGATTCTCTTGTTCAAGCGTCCCTTCTATCAGTTTATACATTATAAAAGGTGCATACACGAGTCCAACAAAGTGCTTTTGACGTTGTTCAAGCGTTTCAATATTTTGACTGTCATAAAAGGGAACATACTGTAAAAACCCAGGAGTTCTCATATTATCCTGAACAAGCGTTATTGGTGCAGTTATTTGAATAGTTCCTGTATCTCTCGATTTTTTTGCCGCACTTAATCGATTATTCTCAAATGCGATATCTAAACCTACAGCTTGCTTATTAGTATCAACAGGTTCTATATAGGTAATTGGCCAGTACTCTTTATTTTCATGTTGTGGCTTAATATTAAAATTAGGCCGCATTTTACGTTGGAGTTCAAGAAAGTGATTAAGCCCTTCAGGCTCCACTTTATAGATTACACCTATCCCGTTAATACCAGGATAAGTATTACTTAAATTCAAAGCTTTTGAAAAGATACTCCATCCTTCCACTTGTATCTCATAAGCAATAGGTTGAATAGCCGCAGCACCAACCTTCAATGCAACTTCGTAATGAGACATTCGCTCAGATATTTGCCCTAGGAGTTGTTGTGATTGAATGTTGAATAATTCTAATCTTTTATCTGACATTTGAATATCAGCAGTTTTCCAAGCCGCTATTGTTAATAGCAAAGATAACAATATGACCAACCAATGATACCTGTGTATTAGAATATTTGATTGTTCAGTTTTGTTATTGTCCATGAATATATTCTTTCTCTATTTCATTACAAGACTTTGGACGTGAATAAAAATATCCCTGAACACGCCCAATATTAAGTCTTTTACATAAGTCGACATGAGCTTGAGTTTCGACGCCTTCGGCAACAACCTTTAAACCTAGTATTGTTGCCATTGCCACAAGTCCTTCAACTAACGCCATATTTTTGGTGTCCGTTTCATTTAGGGGCATTAAACTTTTATCAATTTTCATAATAGAAATAGGATAATTTCTTAAATGAGCGATTGATGAGTAGCCCGTTCCAAAATCATCCAATGATAAATGACAGCCACTTGCTGTTAAGGCTGAAATAACTTCTCGAGAAGTTATTGTATCTTTAAAAAGAGCCGTCTCTGTTAGTTCAATTTCTATTAACTGCGCAGCGACGTTATACTTTGATAAGGTTTTAACTAAAAAGTCTGCAATATCAAGACTTCTTAATTGAACTGCAGATACATTAATTGCCATAGTGTATAAATCTTGACCCTCTTTATTCCACTTAGCCAACGTAGCAATAGCATTTTCGATTACCCATAAACCAATAGAAAGTATTTGCTGAGTTTCCTCTGCAACCTTAATAAATTCATCTGGAGTTCTAATCACACCATCAACGTTCCACCTTATAAGTGCTTCAAAGCCTTTTACCTTAGCACTTTTGGGTTCTAATACGGGTTGATAAAACAACTCGAATTGTTGCTTTTCAAGCGCCTTTCTTAATTCTACTTCTATTTGTAATCGTTTATGAAATTTCTCTTGCATTTTATCTTCAAAAAAAGAAGCTTGATTACGCCCCCATTTTTTTGATCGATACATTGCAATATCCGCGTGTTTAAATATCTCTTCACTTGTTTTACTGTTGTCAGTTTGAAGTGCGATACCTATGCTAACCGTTGAGTGGATTAACGTAGACGCGATATCTAATGGTTCTTGCATTGCATTTATAATACGTTGTGCAACTAAAATAGCAGATTCGCTGTTTTCAAGATCGACCAGGGTAATAGCAAATTCGTCACCACCTAATCTAGCAAAAATCTCGTTACCCCGAAGACAGCCTTTAATTATTGAGACTGTTTTTTTAAGAAATACATCACCTATATCATGACCAAAATTATCATTAATTAATTTGAAATTATCTAGGTCAAGTAAGAGTAAAGCTAAGGTACTCTTCTTTCGTCGATTATTTGTCAGTGCTTGTTTTAAAGATACATCAAAATAATAACGGTTGGGTAAGCCGGTTAGCGCATCTGTTTCGGCTAATACTTTTACTTTTTGATAGGTGTCAAACAGTTGTTTTTCTAAGTCGTGTCTAGTTGTTGAATGGAGAATTGCTCGTCTTAGTTTTTTTTCAGATATCTCTGATTTTATCAAGAAATCTTGAGCCCCTGCTTTAATGCATTTAAGCGCAAGATCTTCATCTTCCGATGTACTCATCATGACAATTGCAGTGCTAGAGTCTTTTGGGGCCTTTCGAATTTCAACGATCATTTCGATTCCATTTCGCAAAGGCAAATTATAATCAAGTAATATAATATCAAAAAATTTTTCAGTGTATAATTTTAAACCGTCATCAACTCCAGTTGATTCAGTAACATTAACACTTAAATTACTTTTTTTTAACGTGCGCGTGATGGCAGCCCTATCAACCATATCATCATCTACTAACAGTATTTCCATTTACATCCCTTAACCTAGCTAATAAAATAATGTAATACATTAAAAGCGATTATGCTAACGAAAATATAATCCACTAGAATTAATTATTGATTTTGTATAAAACTACAACGTATTTAGCCTAGTTCAATCAAATTGAATTGCAACTACCTAAAAATATAAAGTTACTAGAAACCTAACGACTTTATAAATCATCTTAGATAACGATTTTGGTAGAACACTCTCTTAACTAGGAAACTGGTGATTTTTATTATTTTTTCTTAAAGTACATTGCGCAAGTATTTCTATCTTCTGATGATCAGATTTATCTCGCCAGCCTATAATTTCAGTAATAGTGCGATAACAACCAACACAAACATCGTGTTGGTCTAAACAACAATTATTGACACAAGGACTACGCTCTTTATTATTTACTTTTAACATTAATGTCATCTATCCTGAATTATTGTCTCTATGACGTTGTAAGAAGTAACCATAAATGAAAAAAGCGTTAATATTGAAATATTAACGCTTTTTTACAGTACATTTTAAAAAACTATGACTGAATTAAATGCACATCGCGTTGTGGGAACGGAATAGAAATAGAATTTTTATCAAGCGCTTTTTTAACGCCTTCATTAACACTAAAGAACACTTCCCAATAATCTTTTGGTAAGCAATGAGGTCTAACCGTAAAGTTAACTGCGCTATCTGCCATCTCCAAAACACCTACAAAAGGTGCTGGATCTTTCATAACCTTATCATGTGCTGTAAGAACTTCCATTAATACCGCTTTAGTTTTGTCAATATCCGAATTATATGAAACACCTACAGTAATATCTACACGTATTTTACCCTCAACAGTATAGTTAACAATAGAGCCATTTGAAGTAGCGCCATTTGGAATAATAACTTGTTTAGATTGTGGCGCAATTAAAATGGTATTAAAAATTTGTACTTCTTTTACCACACCTAAATGTCCTTGAGATTCAATTAAATCGCCTACTTTGTAAGGTTTAAAAACCATTACCAAAACACCACCCGCAAAGTTAGCTAAACTCCCTTGCAGTGCCAAGCCAATAGCTAAACCTGCAGCACCTAAAACAGCAACAAATGAAGTTGTAGCAATACCTATCATTGACGCGACAGAAATAAACAATAAAACTTTAAGTATCCAAGAAACTAGGCTACTCATAAATGGAATTAAGGTCGGATCTACTTTTGAACGCTCCATAGACAATTTAATGAGTTTAGTAACCCCACTAATAATCCATAAACCAATCAGCAATGTAATAATTGCTAACGCTAATTTGGGCGCATATTCTAATCCGAGTTCGTATGCTTTTGATGATAAGTTTTCGAGTTGTTCCGAGGAGACTTCTAACGTGTCCATTTTATTTCCCTTTTAATTATTAATATAGTGCTTTATATTTTATAGTGTTTACTAAAAATATCAATTTTGCTTTTATACTACACAAGCACTCTAAATAGTCATTAAGCCTCTAGAGCAATAGTCGCCATTTTCATTGTACTTTCAAATGATTCAGCGCCCGCAATAAATAAACCATTATGGCAAAACATTGCGTCTTCAATGCCGGTAGCATCTTTTAGCGCCTGATCAGATAAACCTGCCCAAGGAGTTGGTAAAGGTTTTCTATCTTCAAAAGAACCAGGTTCAACAGGTACTGTTTGAATCCTCCATTGACCAGAACTTGAAGGATAAATCATATATAAAGCCTCTGCTGATAAAGCATGAACCGTTCTTTTCCAAGGTGTATATTTATTTAAAACGATCACCCTTTTATCTTCGGCATCATCAATTGCTTTTGCCACAATAGCTTTTGCGTTAATACCACCGCTAGCAGAAGCAATGAAACGCCTTAAGACTCGAGATGCAAAATCGACGGCTTCATCAAAACAGCTATCAAAATCGTTATCTTCTTGCCAAGTAGGGTTAAACATTGAGATAGTTTGACTAAGACTAATACCTTGAGAGACACCTTCAACATGACCACAGTCTATGGCATCAATAGTAGAGACTAAACCCGCATCAACTGATTCAGCGACTTCTTGATCACCATTACATATGGCTACCCCATATTTTTTCCAAATCAACCCAAATGATGAATAGGGAATGCCATTTTCTCGTGCGCCTGCACCACCACGTTGATGATGGTCGAAACGGTCAGTATCGGGATCATATTCACCTCCTACATCTATTACAATGTCAGCCTTGGCGATAAGCGTTAAATCACGCGTCCGTATAAGATTGAAAGAAGTGTAAATATTTTTAAGTGCTGCGATACTAAAAACATCATCTGCATGAAAATTACCGTTATGTGTTGCTATCGTTTTATTGTTCATTATTTTTATTTCATTTTGAAAAGGATAATAAAATATATTTTTATATTTTACTTTGAATGAGTTTAAGTTTTATAAATAAAGTTATTTTACGTTAAATTTATTAGGTACCTATAACTTATGAGTTGATTTCATCTCAATAGGGTCAAAAGCTAATTTCAATACTAAATCGCTTCATCTTCACTGAAAACACGAACGGCGATCTCACCACTCATATTTTCAGAGACTAAAAAATTTATGGGTTTACAACACACCTGGCAATCTTCAATATATTGTTGATCCATGTCGCTTGAATCAATCAAAACTTTGATGATTTCACCACAATACGGACAAGCCACTGACTCTTCAATTAGTTGATTCACTTTAGTTAGCTCTCTTTATTAATTATCACAACGAATAAATTTACTGACTTAGTCTGTAAGTCTTTTATAATACTAGTGACATTTCATGCCAGCTGAGACCACCATGGTCAGAATTAGACTCACCTAGATGTATAAATCCATATTTAGCATACAACGAAACTAGCTCTGTTTGGCAAATTAAATACAGTTCAGCCTTATCTATTAATTTCATTTTAGTAATAAAGCTTTCCATTAATAAACTGGTAAAACTTTTACCCTGATACTTAGGGTGAATGACGACTGACATAATTACGATATGCTTCCCTTGCGGGTCATGGCCAATTAACTCTTTGAATTCTTCATCAGACAATTCAACTTTATGCGTTGCACCCGAATTAACAAACCCAATAATCTCTATTTTGTTTTCTAAAATAAGAAATCCTTCGGGATAAGTTTTAATACGTTTAAGGATCTTTTCTTTAGTTGCAGCTTCCTCTCCTGCATAAGCAGCATTTTCAATTTCAAAGCATCTATCTAAATCAGACTCTTTTACTGAACGGATAGTTAATTCTGACATGCTAAATAATATTCCTAAAATATATCTGTTCCGCACAAAAGTACTGGAGCACCTTCAAGTGAGAACTGATAAGTACTAACGTTGCTAAAGTAGCAAAAAATTATTTGAGACAATAAATCCTGTAAAAATATTAGAAAATACAATTACCAATATTTACCTACTGAGTTATTTAGTATTAGATAACTAATAATTTACTGTCTAATATTGAATATTCTACGAATAGAAAATGAAACAAATAAAGAAATTAAAATTCCCATAAAAAAATACAGTGCCATAAAATAGGTTTCAAGCTCTAATGTTTTTATGTCACCATTTTCTAATACACATTCAGCGTTATGGTAATCGATACGACCACCATGACTTTGACATTGATCGATTAACACGTAATCATTTACTAACCAAATAGCAATAAGGCTAACAGTTACGCCAATGTATAGTGGCACTGAATTTTTATTCATAACGTTTTATAATTTCTAATTTAATAAATGGGAGTAGGCTTTATGATTTTGTCAGAACATATTTTAAAATTTCAATTACTTGCTCTGGTGTTGTTGCCCAAGCCATAGCTGCTCCATCGACTTCTTTTAATGGATGCACAATGTTCTCATCATGAAGGGTGATATAGGGTGTTCCCATTGCTGCACAATAACCCGCATCAAAAGCGGCATTCCACTGTTTATACTTATTTCCGAAGCGCACAACAGCCACATCACAGTTTTCTATCAATGTTTTGGTTCGTATTGCGTTTACTTTAGCTGACTTATGATCGCGCCAGAAGTTGTTTTCTTCATTACCAAGCATATCGCCAGCACTATCACTAGCCTCATGATTTGTTACCGCAGAAGTAAAAACAACAGATAAATTTTCAGCCTCACAGCCTTCTTTTAATTGTTGTCTCCAGTCTGTATGTATTTCACCAGAAAGATAAACATTTAAGTCCATTGTTATTCCTATTTATTAAATTGATTAAACCGATAATTTATTTATCTGCTCAACAAAAAAATGCAGCAACTCTACTCTGCATTTTTCTCATCGTGTAATTCTATATTAAGTTCTAGTACATTTAAGTCGCCATCTTTTTTATCAAGATTGATCGAAAAACTTTCATCAGAAACTTTAATATATTTACGTAAAACTTTAAGAATATCTGCTGTTAATTGAGGTAAATAATCCGGTTGTTCATTACGGCTATTACGCTCATGCGCAACAATAATTTGCAGACGTTCCTTCGCTTTAGAAGCTGTTGTTAGCTGCTTTTCTTTTTTACGCAAAAAATAATCAAGTAATGCCATATTAACCTCCAAACAAACGACTAAGAATGCCTTTTTTCTCAACGTTTAAAAATCTAAATTCAACTGTTTCACCTAAAAGACGTTCAATAACATCTTGATAAGCTTGCCCAGCATCACTTTCAGTATCAAGAATAACAGGTTCACCTGAATTTGATGCTTTAAGTACTGCTTGTGATTCAGGAATGACACCTAACAATGGTATTGATAAAATATCTTTAACATCTTCAACACTCAGCATTTCACCTTCTTCGACACGCTTAGGTGAATAACGAGTTAACAACAAATGTTCTTTTATAGGTTCTAAGCCAAGCTCTGCTCTTCGCGAACGGCTTGCTAACATACCTAAAATTCTATCTGAATCACGTACCGATGAAACTTCGGGGTTGGTGGTAACTATCGCTTCATCAGCATAATATAATGCCATCATAGCACCAGCTTCAATACCTGCGGGTGAATCACAAATGATAAAATCAAAGTTTTTACCTAGCTCTTCAAGCACCTTACCTACGTTTTCTTTATTCAGCGCATCTTTATCGCGTGTTTGTGACGCAGGTAATATAGATAAATTTTTCACACGCTTATCTTTAATTAATGCTTGATTTAAGGTGGCTTCACCATTTATTACATTCACAAAGTCGTATACCACTCGACGTTCACAACCCATAATTAGATCAAGATTTCGTAAACCAATATCAAAGTCAATTAATACTACATTGTGTCCTTTTAACGCTAAACCTACACCAATTGCAGCACTTGATGTAGTTTTTCCTACACCACCTTTTCCTGATGTAACTACTATTATTCGTGCCATAGACCGAATATCCTTTATAAGTTATTAATTAAATAAGTTTTGATGACGTTAATTCACTGTCAGTCAAATGTATATAGACAGGTGTCCCCCAATGCACTTCCATTGATTCACTTAGCCAATAATTACCATTAATAGAAACTAATTCAGCCTCAAGGCTTTGGCAATATATTTGTGCTTTATGATGACCCTTTGCCCCTGCAATAGCTCTACCGCGCAACGAACCATACACATGAATATTACCATCGGCAATCACTTCTGCTCCAGCTGAAACTGAACCAATAATCACTAAGTTCTGATCTTTAGCATAAATTTGTTGGCCGGAACGAATCTGCCCTCGGTGTACTTTATCTGTAAAGAGTTTAGTGTGAGGTGATGCGGCTATTGAATCATTGTCTTTTGTGACTTTTTTTTCTACAGCAATGGGTTTTTCTGAAATATTGCTGCTCGTCGTATTTATTTTGGTTGCCTGTGCTTTGGTGGTGTTAACAAAAGTAAAACCGAGTTCACGAATAAGTTTACGTTGGTCTTTATCGACAGAGCCAGTAAAACCAACAAAGGTAAAATTAAACTCTGTTATTAACGATTTTATCGCATTGTAATCAATTGAGCATGTTAGTTTTTCAATATTAACAACAAGTGGTACAAGGTAGAAAAAATCAGGAGCTTGAGCAACTTTTTTATCTAAATCTATTCGTATATCAGCTAATTCTGATGTTTTTAAATGTAAAACAGACAGGGTAAAACTTGATCCTTTAAATTCAATACTGGCATCAGCCATAATAACCATTATCCTAAATAAAAAATTTGATATAAAAAGTTAAATCAAAAAGCGTTCAGCTAAATATATTTTGAGTTGCATAGCTAATATTTT
>Ga0055584_100002409_pt1 | contig 18473 bp, 13 predicted proteins | sample OSDHelmetaG_FD_58716 | JGI IMG/M metagenome (GOLD analysis project Ga0055584, IMG submission 58716) | Pelagic marine sediment microbial communities from the LTER site Helgoland, North Sea, for post-phytoplankton bloom and carbon turnover... | ecosystem: Environmental > Aquatic > Marine >... | reverse complement strand
AATCTGTCAAATTTAAAAGGTGCATACTTCATTACAGCTTTAGATAGATCTAGTAATGAGAGTGTCCCTAGTGATACAATTAGAAGGGATAATTGCCCAAAATATCTTTTACCTAATGCCTTTAGTCCTAATGATGATGGTAAAAATGATTTTTTTACGCCATTTGTTACTGATGGATCTATTCTAAATTTTAACTATGGAAACTGCCCTAGATTTGTTAAGTCAGTAAAAATGTCAATAGTTGATAGAACAGGTAAAGAAGTTTTTTCTCATGATTCAGAAATTAATATTATTGATGGAATTTATATTAATTGGGATGGAAAAAATAAAAGTGGTAAAAATTTACCTTCAGACACATATTATTATAATGCTACTGTTACTTTTGATGTTTTAAATGAAAATGAAAGTATAAAAGAAATTAAAGGATGGGTACAGATATTAAGGTAAATGATAAAATTATATTTTACGATGGCTTCTGTATCATGTGTAGTAGGTTTATAAGGTTCATAGTTTTTTTAGATAAAAGAAAAAAATTTAAATTCAGTGCTATATCTTCTGATTTTGCTTCTAAAGTCTTATCTAAAAAATTAGATGAGAAGCAGGTTGGAAAATTCATCGTTTATCTTTCTAAAGATAAAGTTTACAAAAAATCAGATGCGGTAATTCAAATAATGATTGATATAGGTGGAATGTTTAATATTTTTAAATTATTAAAAATTTTCCCTTCTAAGATTAGAGATATTTTCTATGATATTTTTGCAAATAATAGATACAAATGGTTTGGTAGGTCTGATATATGTGATGTCGCTCCCAAAGAAATAAGGGATCAGTTTATTAATAAGTAACTTATTAGTTATTTTTGAGTGAAATCAAGATATATGAAAGCAATAATTTTTCCAGGTCAAGGATCTCAGTTTATTGGAATGGGTAAAGACCTTTATGATGGCAATGAAGAAGCTAAAAGTATGTTTTTATTAGCCAATAAAATTTTAGGTTATGATATTACTGATGTTATGTTTAATGGAACAGTTGATGATTTAAAAAAAACAGATATCACACAACCTGCAATTTTCATTCATTCTTGTGTAAATTTTTTTCAGAATAAAGTAAATGATATTTCGGCATTTTCTGGACATTCTTTAGGTGAATTTTCTGCTGTTACATGTTCTGGTTCCTTATCATTTGAGGAGGGACTAGAATTAGTTTTAATTAGAGCCAGAGCCATGCAAAATGCTTGTGAAAATAATGATTCTACTATGGCTGCAATTCTAGCCTTATCTGATGATGAGGTAAATACTGTATGTGAAGATATAGAAAATGTTGTTCCAGCTAATTATAATTGTCCTGGACAAATTGTTATTTCAGGGTCTAAAGAAGGAATACAAAAGGCTTGTGAGGAATTTAATCAAAAGGGAGGAAAAGCTATACCATTACCTGTTGGTGGTGGTTTTCACTCTCCATATATGGAACCTGCAAGAGTTGAACTTGAAGAAGCTGTAAATAAAGCTAAAATAAAAATTCCTATTGCTCCGATATATCAAAATTATGATGCCAAAGGGTATATTGATCCTGATAAAATCAGATCAAATCTTGTTAGTCAATTAACATCTCCTGTTAGATGGACTCAATCAGTAAATAATATGATTGAAGATAATATATTAAACTTTATTGAATGTGGTCCAGGTAGGGTTTTACAAGGGTTAGTGAAAAAAATTAATAGAGAATTAGATGTATCATCACTTTAAAATTATTTTATGAAAGGAATGCTTAAAGAAAATAGTCTAAAAGATAAAGTTATCCTAGTGACTGGGGGAGGTTCAGGACTTGGTAAGTCAATGGTTGAATATTTTTTAGAATTAGGAGCTAATGTTATTATTACTAGTAGGAGAGAAGAATTATTAAATGATGTTGCAAAAGAATTTAATTCTAAATATAAATCTGAAGTATTTCCAATTGCGTGTGATGTCAGAAAAATTGAACAGGTAGAAAAAGTAATTATTGATTCTTTTGAAAAATTCGGTAAAATAGATTGCTTATTAAATAATGCTGCTGGAAATTTTATAAGCCCGACTGAGAGATTATCAACTAGGGCATTTGATGCTGTTATAGATATTGTTTTAAAAGGGACTATAAATTTCTCGCTTACTCTTGGAAAAAAATGGATAAAGGACAAGTCTGAAGGTAATATATTAAATATTGTTACTACTTATTCTTGGACGGGTTCTGGTTATGTTGTTCCTTCAGCTTGTGCTAAGGCAGGTGTTCTGAGTATGACTAGGTCTTTAGCGGTAGAGTGGGCAAAATATAAAATTAGATCTAATGCTATTGCACCAGGCCCCTTCCCAACAAAAGGAGCTTGGGAGAGATTATTGCCTGGAGATTTAAAAGATAAATTTGATCCATCAAAAAAGGTCCCTGTTGGTAGAGTAGGTGAACATCATGAACTTTCAAACTTAGCAGCATATCTACTTTCTGAATATAGCTCATATATAAATGGTGAAGTTATTACTATTGATGGAGCTGAATGGTTAAAAGGAGCTGGTCAATTTAATCATTTGGATATGGTTTCAGATCAAATGTGGGATATGTTTGATATGTTGAGAAAGAAAAAATAATGAGTAAAAAAAGACATCTTGTGACTGCAGCATTAATTTATGCTAATGGTCCTGTTCATATTGGACATTTAGCTGGATGCTATATCCCTTCTGATTTATATGTTAGGTATTTAAGATCAAAAGGTGAGGATGTTAAGTTTATTAGCGGTACTGATGAGCATGGTGTTCCAATTACTATTAAGGCTAGAGATGAAAGTAAATCTCCTCAAGAAATTGTTGATTATTATTATGACATTATAAATAATTCATTTAAGGAGTTTGGAATCAGCTTTGATATTTTCTCGAGAACATCAAAAGAAATTCATCATAAAACTAGTTCTGATTTTTTCCTAAATTTATATGAAAAGGGAGTATTTCAGGAAATCACCTCCTCTCAGTACTATGATAAAAAAGAAAATCAATTTCTCTCTGATAGATATATAACCGGTGAATGTCCATGTGGAAACAAAAATGCATATGGTGATCAGTGTGAAGTTTGTGGTAAAACACTCAGTCCTATGGATTTAAAAAACCCAAAGTCAAGTTTATCTGGTAACACACCAATTCTAAAAGAGACAAAAAATTGGTATCTGCCAATGGATAAACTTCAAGTTAATATTGAAAAGTACATCAATACTAAAAAAGATTGGAAATCAAATGTCATTGGACAGTGTAAGTCGTGGTTAAATGATGGTCTTAAACCAAGAGCTATGACTAGAGATCTTGACTGGGGAGTTAGCGTTCCTTTAAAAGATGCAGATGGCAAGGTATTATATGTTTGGTTTGATGCCCCTATAGGTTATATAACTGCGACCAAAGAATTAGAACCTGATAATTGGGAAAAATACTGGAAAGATGAAGACTCAAGTCTAGTTCACTTTATTGGAAAAGATAATATTGTATTTCATACAATTATATTTCCGATGATGCTTATGGAGCATGGAGACTATATTTTACCTGAAAATGTTCCAGCAAATGAGTTTATGAATTTAGAAGGTGAAAAAATTTCAACTTCTAGAAATTGGGCAGTATGGTTACATGAATATCTAAAGGATTTTCCTGATATGCAGGATGAGTTAAGGTACTGCTTGATTACTAATTTACCTGAGAATAAAGATAGTGACTTCTCTTGGAAAGATTTTCAACAGAAAAATAATAACGAGTTAGTAGCTATACTTGGAAACTACATTAACCGTGTTTTTGTACTATGCGATAAGTTTTTTGAAAAAAAAGTTCCTCATTTATCTAATAAGGATTTAGATAAAGAAATATTTTCTAATTTAAAGGAGTTAAAAGAAAAGATAGAGAAATCAACGCAAAATTTTAAATTTCGTGAGGCGATGAGCTATGTTATTGATGTTGCAAGGCTTGGTAATAAATATCTTACTGATACTGAACCATGGAAAATATTTAAAGATGATCCTGAAAGAGTTAAAGATATAATACATAACTCAATTCAGATAGTAGGTAATATTTCAATTTTATGTGAGCCTTTTCTTCCATTTACTTCAAATAAAATAAAAGGTCATTTAAATATTAGTGATCTTTCATGGAATGATATAGGCTCAAGTGTTATATCCCCTGATCATATAATTTCTGGAAAAGCTCATGTTTTCTCAAAAATTGAAGACAAAACAATTGAAGATCAAATAAAAAAACTTAAATTAAATAATGAAAATGATAATGTTATGCCTCAAAAAAATAGCATAGAGTTCGATGATTTCACTAAAGTTGATATTAGAGTAGGTACAGTAATTGAAGCTGAAAATGTACCAAAATCTGATAAATTATTAAAGCTCAAAGTTGATACTGGACTAGATAAAAGGACAATATTAAGTGGTATTTCTAAATACTATACCCCTGAGAAAATTCTTAATAAAAAGGTGATGGTTCTAATTAATTTAAAACCAAGAAAAATGATGGGATTTGAGAGTCAGGGGATGTTATTACTTGCAGATGATGGTGATGGTAATTTGAGCTTAATGCAACCAGATTCTGATATTTCAGACGGATCTGTAGTAGCTTAATTATATTTATTCATTGTCCTATCAATACCAATGTGGCAAAAGTTTAGAACAATTTCTGAACTTAATTCGATATTATGTATTAAATTTTTTTGTTCTTCTTTGCTAAAATCTCCAAGTACATAATCAGACTGATACCCTGGTCTAAAATTATTATCAATACCAAATCTTAATCTTGCGTAATTTGAAGATTTTAAGTTATTATTAATGCTTTTCAGGCCATTGTGACCGGCATCTGAACCATTCTTTTTTAATCTTATTTTACCAAAAGGAAGAGATAAATCATCTGTTATTACAAGAATATTTTCTAGTTTTATTTTTAATTCATTTGACCAATACTGAACAGCCTTACCGCTGTTATTAACGAAATTTGAAGGTTTTATCACATAGATATTTCTTCCCTTAAATTTTCCTTGGGCATAAAAAGCATGTTTTTTTAATTCAAATTCAGAGCCAATCTTTTCTGAGATATTATCAGCAATTTTAAATCCAATATTATGCCTTGTTGTTACATAATCTTCTCCTATATTACCAAGGCCAATAATTAGATATTTCATAAATCGAAAGTTTTAGCATATTAAATTTATACTAAACTTTCGATTTTAAATAATTAAGAATCTTAAAGATTATTAGTTTTTGCTGTCTTCTTTAGAGTCTGATGAATCTTTATTTTCACCTTCAGCTGAACCTCCTTCTTTAGTTCCTTCTCCTTCTTCTCCCTCTACTCCTTCTTCATCCTCTTCCTCAACTTCTATCTTAACTCTTGGAACATTTACTGAAACAACACTAACTAATGGACTATTTAAGATATCATATTGATCATTTAATAGTGTTTCAACTGAGACACTTTTTCCTAGTTGAAGTTCACTAATATCAACTTCAACAAAAGAAGGCATATTCTTAGGATAAGCCATTAAAGATAATTTTCTAATTCTTATTAATATTTTTCCTCCTTGTTGCACGCCTGGTGAGTCTCCAATAATTTTTACTGGTATGTCCATCCTTATCTTTTTATTTTCTTGTAGTTCTAAAAAGTCAGCATGAAGAATTACTTCACTTACTGGATGAAACTGAATATCTTGAAGGATAGCATCTTTTTCTACCCCTTCAATATTTAGTTTTACAAAATTTGCTCCTGGAGTATAAACGAGATCTCTGAAAAGAATCATAGGTGAATGAAAATGTATTTGTTCATTCCCACCATAAACTACACAAGGAACATTACCTTCCTCCCTTAATTTTTTGGAATTCTTTTTACCAAGATTTGCTCTATTATACCCTATAATCTCAATGGTTTCCATAATTTTTAAATTTATCTGTTAATAAAAAGTGAACTAGTAGATTCATTTTCATGAATTTTTCTAATTGCCTTTGCAAGTAATCCTGCAATGGATAACACTTTTATTTTTTTATTCCTAAATTTTAACGGAATACTATCAGTTACAACTAATTCTGATAATTCTGATTTTTCTAAGTTTTCTTCTGCATTCCCACTAAGTACGGGATGTGTTATGATTGCTCTAACCGATTTAGCTCCTTTTTCCATTATTACTTTTGATGCCATTGAAATAGTTCCTCCAGTATCTATTAAGTCATCTATAATAATTACATCTTTATTTTCTACATTACCAATTACTTGTACAGATTTTACTTGATTTACTTTTTCTCTATTCTTATCACATATAACAAAATCTGTATCAAAATATTTTGCGTATTCTCTAACTCTTTCAGCACCTCCAGCATCTGGAGAGGCAAAAATTAAGTTATCAAGATTTAACTTTTTTACGTAAGGTACAAATACGGAGCTTCCATTTAAGTGATCAAGAGGTATGTCAAAAAAACCTTGAATTTGACCTGCATGTAGATCACAAGAAACTATCCTTGTAGCACCTGAAGCTGTTAATAAATTAGCAAGTAATTTAGCTGAAACAGCGATTCTAGGTTTATCTTTTCTGTCTTGTCTTGCATAACCATAGTAGGGTATAACAACATTTACAAATTTTGCACTTGCTCTCTTGGCAGCATCTATCATTAAAAATAATTCCATGATATTATCAGAACTATCTACTGTAGACTGAACAATATATACATCAGAACCTCTAACAGTTTCTGTGTATCTAAAACTTAGCTCTCCATCACTAAATTTTCCAAGTATTCCTTTTCCAAGTGGTTTTCCAAATTCTGAAGCAATGTTCTTTGCAAGTTCCTGAGAACCACTTCCTGAAAATATTTTTACTGTACTCATTATAATAGGTTATATTATGTTGGCTCACTAGGGCTCGAACCTAGACTCTTCTGGACCAAAACCAGACGTGTTACCAGTTACACCATGAGCCAATATCGGCTACAAAAGTAGATTTATTTTTTTAAATTTTAAAAATTAAAATCATGCATTTTCTTCAAGCCATTTCCTTGCGTTATAAAAAGGTAAAATCCAAGGTGAAATTTTATCATTTCTTTCTCTAGGGTAGTGAGCCCAGTTCCACGGAAAGATTGACCTTTCAAGATGTGGCATAATAGCAAGGTGTCTACCATCTTTTGAACAAATTGCCGCAGTGGACATATCAGATCCATTAGGGTTTCCAGGGTACTCATTATAATGAAACTTAGCTGCAATATTTACCTTTTTGTTATTTAGATTAAATTTTCCCTCTCCGTGAGCTGACCAAATTCCTAAAGTAGTACCTTCAAGATTATTTAACATTATGGAATTTGATTTAAGAATATCAATACTTGAAAAAGTACATTCAAATTTATTTGAATGATTATGTTCCATTTTAGGATGATTTTCCTTTTCATTTGGATATAATAGGTCTAATTCCATCATAAGCTGACAACCATTGCATACACCAAGGCTTAGTGTGTTTTCTCTTTTGTAAAAATCTTGAATAGTCTTCTTAGCTTTTTCATTGAATTTAAATGCTCCCGCCCAACCTTTTGCTGAACCTAAAACATCAGAATTTGAAAACCCACCTGGAAATATTATCATGTTAATATCGTCAAGAGTTTCTCTGCCTGATACTAAATCAGTCATGTGAACATCTTTTACTTTAAACCCAGAAAGATTCAACATATATGCCATTTCTCTCTCACTATTTATTCCTTTTTCTCTTATTACAGCTGCCTTTATTTCTTTTTTGAAGTTAATAATTGGAAAACCTCCATTAAAATTAGATGGAAATTTGAATTTTAGAGGTTGATTCTTATAGTTATTAAATCTTTCTAAACTTTTATTATTTATTGTTTGTTCAGTATCCATTAAATATGAATTGTGATACCAAGAATCTCTGAAGTGGTCAATATCTAGATTTAAAGACTTGTTTTTAAATTCTATATTTAGTTTTCTATCCTTAATTGTATTCCCTAAAGAAATAAACTCAATGTTATTATTAATTAATTTTTCCTTACCATTTTTATTTGTTTGAAAAATAATTCCAGGAGACTCATTGAATAAAATTTTTAACAAATCATCTTCTTTAAATCCATCAAGATTGATTTTTAAACCATTTCCAACATTTGCAAAATTCATTTCAAGAAGAGAAGTAATGAGACCTCCTGATGAAATATCATGGCCTGAAAATAAATCTTTACTTATTATAAGATCTTGAATAGTTTTAAAAATATTTTTTATTTCATCAGATGATTTAGTTTCAATTACATTGTTTCCAATATTAGAAAGTGTTTGAAAAAATGCAGATCCAGTTAGATTTAAGTCCTTACAAAAATTAATATATATTAATTCTAATTTTTCATCTATTAATAAATTAGGTTTTATTACATTATTTATATCTGAAACCTCAGAAACTGCAGAAATTATAACTGTGCCTGGGGAAAGAACTTTTAAACCATTGCTATATTTCTGAGTCATTGATAATGAATCTTTCCCCGTTGGTATATTTACTCCTAGTTCAATAGCAAAATCACTAACTGACTTAACTGCATTATATAATCTTGTGTTTTCTCCGGGGTTATTTGCTGGCCACATCCAATTAGCACTTAAAGAAATATTTGGTAGACCATTTTGAATTGGTGCCCATATAATATTTGTTAGAGCTTTTAGAATAGAATACTTAGCTCCAATTTTTTCATCTGCTAGAGAAACAATTGGAGAAAACCCTACTGTAGTTGCAATACCTTTATTAGATGAGAAATCAAAGGCCATGATTCCTAAGTTATTTAAAGGTAATTGAATTTCACCTAGTGTTTGTTGAAGAGCAACTCTACCTGTAACACATCTGTCAACTTTATTTGTAAGCCAATCTTTACATGATACTGATTCTAGAGATAATATATTTTCAAGATATTTTATAAATAGGTTTTGATGATATAAGGGATTTTCAAACTTATATGGAATTGTTTTGTCCTTAATTATTGTTTTAGGAGAAGATCCAAAAAAATCATCTAGATTTAGATTAATTGGGTTTATTGCTTCTTTCCCTTTAAAAACTAATCTCTTATTCTCTTTAACGTATCCAACATGATAGAGAGGTGCTCTTTCCCTTTCTGCAATTTTTTTAATTTTATTGAAATCTTCTTTTTTAATAACTAACCCCATTCTCTCTTGTGATTCATTACCAATAATTTCTTTTTCAGATAAAGTAGGATCACCTATTGGTAACTTATTTATATTTATTTCACCACCAGTTTGTTCTAAAAGTTCGGATAAGCAATTTAGATGCCCTCCAGCTCCATGGTCATGAATAGAAAGGATTGGATTATTTATTTCTTCAGCTAATACTCTTATTACATTAGCAACTCTTTTTTGCATTTCGGGATTTGATCTTTGAACAGCATTAAGCTCAATATTATTTTTGAACTCACCAGTATTAACTGATGATACAGCCCCTCCTCCCATACCAATTCTGTAATTATCTCCACCTAATACTACAACATAGTCTCCATCACTAATTTTTTTCTTCTTTGACTCATTTTCTTTGCCATATCCGATGCCACCTGCTAGCATAATAACCTTATCATATCCAAGGTTATATTTTTTTTCAGAATGCTCAAAAGTTAGAACACTACCATTAATTAAAGGCTGTCCAAATTTATTACCATAATCACTTGCTCCATTTGAAGCCTTTATTAAAATATCTTTTGGATTTTGGTACAACCACTTTTTCTTTTTCTGATTTTTTTCCCATTCTTTTGATGATATTCTGGGATACGAAGTCATATATACAGCTGTTCCAGCTAGTGGAATACTAGCTTGTCCACCAGCCATTCTATCTCTTATTTCGCCACCTGATCCAGTTGCTGCTCCGCTGAAAGGTTCAACAGTAGTAGGAAAGTTATGAGTCTCAGCTTTTAGTGATATAGAAGATTTAATTTTTCTTTTTATATAATAATCTGGAATATCATTTTTATTAGGTGTAAAAATCTCAATTTTCGGTCCAGATATAAATGCAACATTATCTTTATAAGCTGAAATTAAATTATTAGGATTTGCTTTAGATGTTGATTTAATCATGCTGAATAGACTTATATTTTTTTCAATTCCATCAATTACAAATTGTCCATTAAATATTTTATGCCTACAATGTTCTGAGTTCACTTGTGAAAAACCAAATACTTCACTATCTGTAAGTTGTCTTTCTAACCTTATACTCAAACCTTCTAAATATAATATCTCATCATCACTTAGAGCAAGACCTTGTTCATTATTATATCTTTTTATGTTATTAATGTATTTAACGGGTTCTGAAACCTTTGTTATATTAAAAATATTTTGATCAGGATTTTGATATTCTGTTTGTGTCATCTGGTCATGATCAGATTCTATTTTGATCAAGCATTCAATTCTAATTATAGAATTAATTCCAATATTTTTAGTTATCTCAACAGCATTAGTACTCCAGGGTGTAGTCATCTCCCTAATGGGTCCAATATAAGTGCCTTTTAATTTATTGATGTTAAGATATTCAGATCCACTAAATAACCACGTTAGTTTGTTTATGTCTTTTTTAGAGAATTCTTCTATATGTTCAACAACAAAGTAATTATCAGATGATTTTTTAAAGAATGATATCATTATAATTTATAAGGAACAAAAATAATTTTTTTTATAACATAATTGCATCTCAAATAAAAAAATGAGAAATAATAAAACAAAATATTATAAGTTTGCGTTGGAAACTGTAAAGAATATAATAGTTTCCTTAGTTTATTATGAATATAAAGTTAAATATTGTTGAAAAGGCGAATACACTATTTAGAACCTACGGGTTTAGAGGTGTTACGGTAGATGATATATGCAAAGAATGTGGTATTTCTAAAAAAACAATTTATAATTATTATTCAGATAAGCAATCTTTAGCTAATGAAACAATAAAATATCACTACAATAATTTACATAAAGAAATTAAGGCAATAATTGATTTATCAGATAATTCTATTGAAACATTTTTTAAGATTTCTTCTCACTTTAGAGAAACCCTAAATGACACTACTCCGTTATTTGTTCATGACTTAAATAAATTTCATCCTGATCTATACAATAATCATCAAGATTATAAAGAGAATTTATTTGAGAAATCTCTTCAGAAAGTCTTGGTTAAAGGAAAGAGTGAAGGTTTTATTAGAGATGATATTAACGATACAATTGTATCCAAATTGAGAATAGAAATGATTGAGATTGGTTTTAATCAAGATGTTTTCCCTCTAAAAAAATATAATTATAGAGATATTCAGCTTATTTCATTTGATCTTTTTTTAAGAGGTATTGTAACTACCGATGGACTCAGTGTTTATGAAAAAATTTTAAAAAAAAATAATTGATGAAAAATATATTTTTTGTACTTTTTTTAGTTTTAAACATTAATTCTTTAAAGTCTCAAACTCTAAAGTTAACCTTAGAAGAATCTGTAAATTTAGCAATTGAAAATAATGAAATTTTAAAAAATTCATACCTTGAGGAAAAAATATCAAAAGCTATATCTAAAGAATACTTGTCTATAGGTCTTCCTCAAATAAATTTTGATGGTGGAGTTAAGTATAATCATGAGGTTCAGAAGAGTTTAATTGATATTAGTAGATTTATGCCAGGTGTACCTGAAGGTACTGAACAGGAAGTCCAATTTGGACAAACTTATGATGGGAGGATGGATCTTTTTTTAAATCAAATGATTTTTAATGGATCTTATTTTGTAGGACTTTCAGCAGCTAAAGAGTTAGTAAACCTTTCTGAAAAACTTACTGAAAGGGACATAATTGACATAAATGAATCAGTGCAAAAAGCTTATTATACTGTACTAAACACAAAAAAAAGAATTGAATTAGTTGATATTAATATCTCAAGACTAACCTCTCTACTAAAACAGACTCAAAAACTTTTTGAAAATGGATTTGTTGAAAAATTAGATGTTGATAGGATTAGAGTTTCATATAATAATTTAAAGAGTGAAAAAATAAAAGCCGATAGACTCTATCAATTAAGTAAAGAAGTTTTTAATTTTCAAATAGGCCTACCTGTAGGCACTGAAATCCAGTTAGTTGGAGAATTGACAGAAGACCTTGTAAGTTCCTTTATCTATAGTCTTGAAGATTTTGATTATTCTAAAAGGATAGAATATTCAATTTTGCAAACTGATAAGAATTTAAAGTTTTATGATTTAAAAAATAATAGAAGTCAATACCTGCCACAAGTATATGCTAATTATAACTACGGGTATAATACTTCCTCTTCGGACTATAATGTATTTTTTGATTCTAACAGATGGAAAAGTTTTGGAACGTTAGGTTTCAAGATTATAGTTCCAATATTTGATGGGTTTTTAAAGAGAAGTAAAATTAATCAATCAAAATATAAAATTGAACAAGTTGAAAATCAGATGTTATTTTTAGAAAGGTCTATAAACCTTCAAGTCAACCAATCAATTCTACGTTATGAGAACACGAAAGAAACTATATACGTTTCTAAACAAAATTTAGATTTAGCTGAAGATGTTTATAGAGCAACTGAATTAAAATTTAAAGAAGGAGTAGGTTCAAACCTAGAGTTAATAGACTCAAATAATTCGTTAAAAATAGCTCAGAATCAGTATTATAATTCATTATACGAATCAGTAATTGCTTCAATAGAAATTAAAAAAACATTAGGAACTCTTTTAAATAAATAAATATGAAAAGAATATTATCTGTATTGACTATCCTTTTATTTTCCTGTGATTCGGGAGATTTAGATAGTAAGAAGAAAAAATTAGATAACCTAAAAAATTCATTAGTAGAGACCTATTCTGAAATAGACAAACTAGAGAAAGAAATTAGCGAATTAGATTCGTCTTACAATTCTAAGAATTATGAGTTAGTTTCGACCTCCTCTTTAAATAGAGGATCATTTATTTCAAAAATTGAATTAAGAGGTAATATTCAGTCAAATAAAAATGTTTTGATAGTATCTGAGGCTGTAGGAAAATTTAAAAATATTTTTGTTGACGAAGGTCAGTATGTAGAAAAAGGTACTGTTTTGGCAAGTATAGATTCTGAAATAATCCAGAATAATTTAAGAGAAATTAAATCAAACCTTGATCTTTTAAAAACAATTTATGAAAGACAATCTAATCTATGGGAAAATGAAATAGGTTCAGAATTAGATTTTTTAAGATCAAAATCAAACTATGAATCAATAAAAAATAGATATAGTGCCCTTAAAATCCAATTATCTAAATTTAATATTCTTGCACCTTTTTCAGGAGTAGTTGATAATATTAATGCAAAAGTTGGTGAGATGTCTTCTCCGGGTATCCCATCCTTTAGAATGTATAATGATAGTGATTCATATCTTAGTGTAGATGTTTCTGAAAACTTTATTAATTCATTTAATACTGGAGATTCTGTTCAGGTAATTAATTCCGATGGAGAAATATATAGATCTAAAATTATATCTGTCTCACAAGTTATTAATTCAATGAATAGAACTTTTAAAATTGGAGTTGAAATACCGATAGAATTGGAAGAAAATGTTAAGCCTAATCAAATCTTGAATGTTCTTCTTATTGATTATACTAATAATGATGCTATATCGGTACCATCAAAAATAATATTTAATGATGATAGAGGAAGTTATGTTTTTGTTGTAGTAGATTTTGACGGAGAAAAGATTGCAAGAAAGATCCCAGTTCTAGTTGGGAGATCCTATGAATATCAAACTGAAATTCTAAGTGGTCTAATTGGGGATGAAATTATTATAGACAAAGGTGCGTTAGAGGTAATGGATGGGACATATATTAAGACAAAATAAGATTATATGAAGAAATCAAGAGAAGATAAAGTTATAAATCAGTTTGGTCTTTCCAACTTTTCACTAAGAAATAGAATAACAGTTGTACTAATTCTTTTCATGCTAGTTGTATTGGGAGTTAGTGCTTATAATAATTTACCCAAAGAAAGCTATCCTGAAGTAGAACAATCTACAGTTTTAGTAGGAACCCCATATCCAGGAAATTCTCCGACAGATATTGAAAATCTAATTACAAGACCTATCGAAAAAGAAATAAATACAATTTCGGAAGTTAAAGAAATTAGGTCTACTTCTATACAGGGTTATTCAACTATAGTTGCTGAATTTGATTCTGGGACAGATATTGAATATGCAAAATCAAAAGTTAAGGATGCAGTTGAAAAGGCTCAAGTTAATTTGCCTCAAGATTTACCAAGAGAGTCTGATATTTATGAAATAAGTTTTTCAGATTTTCCTGTAATGAGTGTTACACTTTCAGGTTCTTATTCTATTGAAACTCTTGAAACTTATGGCGAGATTTTAAAAGATGAGTTAGAAATAATTAATGATATTTCTAAAGTTGAGATAGGTGGGGTAGAAGAAAAAGAAGTAGCAATAAAAGTTAATCCATTTGAATTAGAGGCAAGAAACTTATCTTTTACTGATATAGAGAATGCTATTAAATATGAAAATATTTCTATATCAGGTGGTAATCTCCTTGAGAAAGATATGCGTAGGTCTGTTCGGCTTATTGGTGAATTTAAGTCAATAGATGATATTAAAAATATTATAATATCAAATAAAAGCAACAAAATTGTTTTCCTTAAGGACGTAGCAAATGTTGATTTTGGATATAAAGAAATAGAAAGCTACACAAGACTATCTGGTAAACCTGTAATTTCTGTTGACATATCGAAGAGGTCTGGAACTAATTTACTTTTATTAAATGACAAGGTTAATCTTGCAATTAATAACATCAAAAATCAGATTCCAAATGATATAAATATAATTATTGTAAATAATCAATCTCAAAATACTAAAGAACAAGTTAGTACATTAGAGAATAGTATATTTAGTGGAGTAATTTTAGTTGTTTTAGTATTAATGTTTTTTTTAGGTGTTAGGAATGCACTTTTTGTAGGATTATCTATTCCTCTTTCAATGTGTATATCATTTATAATTTTACAATTATTTGGGATTACAGTAAATATGATGATATTATTTTCTCTTGTAATCTCATTAGGTCTTTTAGTTGATAATGGAATTGTTGTAACAGAAAATATTTATAGATTTTTAGAAAAAGGTTATTCAAGGATAGAGGCAACAAAATTAGGAATTGGAGAAATAGCTTATCCTATTATTACTTCAACAGCAACTACCTTAGCTGTTTTTGTTCCTTTAGCTTTCTGGCCTGGCCTGACTGGAAAATTCATGAGTTTTCTTCCAATTGGAATTATTGTGACCCTTTTGTCATCATTATTTGTTGCATTAGTAATAAATCCTGTTATGATTTCATATCTGATGAGAATTGAAGATAATAGAGGAAAGGATTTTCGTAAGTATATTCAAAATTCCATACTATTAATTGTATTAGGTATTCTATTTATAGTATTTAAATTATTTTGGGTTGGAAATGTTTTAATATTTATTTCACTTTTTATTTTATCAAATTATTTCATTTTTGTTCCTCTATCAAAGAAATTTAGAGAAAAATATTTAAAAGCTCTTGAAAATAAATATAGTAAGTTTCTTAATTATTTACTTTTAGGAAGAAAGCCTTATTATGTTATTATTTTCTCTGTTTTTCTGCTTTTTGGAACATTCCAATTATTACAATTATATCCTCCAAAAGTCTTATTTTTTCCTGAAAATAGACCTAATTATATCAACGTATTTATAGAACTTCCTATTGGAACTGATGTAGATGAAACTAATAGGTTTACTAAGTTAATAGAGGAAGAAGTAAATAAATCAGTCTCAAGTTATAAAAGCATAATTGAAAGTATTGTTACATATGTAGGAAAGAGGACTTTAAATGTTAATGATCCAGCGGTATTATCAATGAGAGATACACCCAATCGAGCAAGAATTAATATAAACTTCTATGAGTTTGAAAAAAGAAATGGCATTAATACTACTGATATTCTTGAAAAATTAAGAGATGATATTGACCAATATCCTGGTGTAAGTATAACTTTTGGTAAGGACAGAAAAGGGCCACCGGTAGGAGGAGAGATAAGTATAGAAATATCTGGACCTGAATTCGAAGAATTAATTTCTCAGGTAGAAAATATAAGAAGGTACATAAATGAATCAAATATTCCTGGAATTGAAAAACTAGGGCTTGATCTTTCAACAAGAAAACCAGAACTATTAATTGATTTTGATAGAGATAGACTTAGAAGATATGGATTATCCACAGGAATGTTAGCTAATGAACTTAGAACTTCTCTATTTGGTAAAGAAATCTCTAAATATAAAATAGGAGAAGAAGATTATAAAATACAGTTAAGATTAGATGATGAGTACAGGTATGATGTGAATGCCTTACTAAATAAAAACATCACATTTAGAAATCAGTCTAATGGAATAACCTATCAAGTGCCAATAAGCTCATTTGCTTCAATGAAAATGTCTAATACATTTAGCTCAGTAAAAAGAAAGAATTTAGATAAAGTAATAACAATTTCCTCTAATGTTATTTCAGGTTATAATCCTACAGAGGTAAACTCTAAAATTGATCTAGTTCTAAAAAATTATCCATTACCTAGTGGATATTCTTACAGATTTGGAGGGGAACAAAAAGAACAAGAAGAGGAGATGGCTTTTCTCTCAAATGCTTTTATGATTGCTCTATTCTTAGTTTTTATAATTATAGTTGCCCAGTTCAATAAAATTATTACACCATTAATAATCATGTCCTCTATAATTTTAAGTACAATAGGAGTATTTCTTGGTCTTCTTATTTTCAATATGGACTTTGTGGTGGTTATGACAATGATAGGAGTAATTTCTCTCATAGGTATAGTAGTAAATAATGCAATTGTTTTAATTGATTTTATTGAGTTAAATAGGAAGAGAAAATTAATAGGAAAGAAAGTTGACTTATCTCTTTCAGAAATAAATGAATGTATATCTGAAGCAGGAAGAACAAGGTTGAGACCTGTTATTCTTACTGCTCTAACAACAATTCTAGGTTTAATGCCACTTGCAATTGGTATGAACTTTGATTTTGTAAGTTTTTTTAAATTTTATGAAATTAATTTTTATTTAGGTGGGGATAATATGGTGTTTTTTGGTCCTATAGCTTGGGCTATAATTTTTGGTTTATCATTTGCTACATTTCTTACATTATTAGTTATACCATCTATGTATCTAATTCAAGTTAAATTAAATAGATATCTAGGCTTATCATAATGGAAAGAATTTTTTTTTTATTTTTTTTTACAATAATATCTGTCCTTTTAGACTTTTATTTTTTTCAAATTATAAAGAAATATAGGACTTTAACTTGGACAAAACCCTTGTTTTATATTTACTGGTCATTTACAATTGTAACAGTTTCCAATTTATTTTTTTATTCATTAAATATTGACTTAGGGTATTATTTAAAAACAATAATTTTTAATATGATAATTGGAAACTTTATATCTAAGTTAGTTGCATTACCGTTTTTGCTATTTGATGATCTTAGACGATTAATAATATATTTATTTATAAAAAAGGAATCATCTTCAAATAATAAAATCTCGAGATCTAAATTTTTAAGTATTTCTGCTTCTCTTGCTTATGGTTTTCCAATCACATCTTTATCTTATGGTATATTATCAAATAATGTTTACGATTACAGAGTAAAAAGAAGAAATATAAGTTTTAATAATTTACCTAAAGCATTTGAAGGGATAAAGGTCTGTCATATCTCAGATATTCATGTGGGAAGTTTAAAAAATAGATTAGCAGTTAGAGGAGGTATTGATATGATAATAAATGAAAAACCAGATATTATATTATTTACAGGAGATTTAGTCAATGACAGAGCTAGTGAGTTGAATGGTTGGGGAGATGACTTATCCAAAATTAAAGCTCCTCTTGGAGTTTATAGTGTCTTAGGAAATCATGATTATGGAGAATATGCAGATTGGAAAGATAATAATGCAAAAAATAAAAACTTTAATGACCTTTTACATAGTCAAAAAGAATTTGGATGGAATTTACTTAGAAATGAAAATACAAATATTGAAGTTGATGGAGAGAGGTTAAATATAATTGGAGTTGAAAATTGGGCCTCATCTCGTTTTCAGCAGTATGGTGATTTAGATTCAGCTTATAAGGGAATAGATGAAGAAAATTTTAAATTATTGATGAGCCATAATCCATCTCATTGGAATGCAGAGGTGACTAATAATTTTAAAGATATTGATTTAACACTTTCTGGGCACACCCATGGACTTCAATACGGTATTGATATAGGAAAATTTAGAATTAGTCCAGTAAGGTTAGCATATAAGCAATGGGCAGATTTATACTCTTCAAATGATCAGTTTATCTATGTTAATAGGGGTTTTGGATTTATGGGATATCCTGGTAGAGTTGGTATATTGCCTGAAATAACAATTTTAGAACTTAATAGAACTTAAT
>Ga0055584_100002407_pt1 | contig 18480 bp, 11 predicted proteins | sample OSDHelmetaG_FD_58716 | JGI IMG/M metagenome (GOLD analysis project Ga0055584, IMG submission 58716) | Pelagic marine sediment microbial communities from the LTER site Helgoland, North Sea, for post-phytoplankton bloom and carbon turnover... | ecosystem: Environmental > Aquatic > Marine >... | reverse complement strand
ATCCTAGTCTGCTTTGGGAAATAACTGGTAACGGTGCAGAAAAACCCAGTTACTTATATGGCACCATGCATGTAAGTAGCAAGCTGGCTTTTCACCTTGGCGATTCTTTCTTTATGGCTTTAGAAAGTTGCGACTACGTTGCGCTTGAAAGCGACGCAACCACTTGGTTGTCGTATATGTTTGGCACAGAATATATGGAGGAAACAGGCGGTTTATATAGAACTGCAACCTATCACCGAGATTTTTATCGAGACGCCTTCAAGTTCGAAGAAGTCGACAAAAAAGTATTTGGAAGCAGCCTCAACTTTAGCAACCGAATCATGAATGGCATGTTGTATCGTAAATCGTCATATGCAGCCGATTTTGAGGAAGAAACCTATCTCGATATGTACATCCACCAAGCTGGTGAAAAACTGAATAAAAAGGTAATCGGTTTGGAAGACTTTATGGAATCTCAGCGTTTAACACAACGCGCAGACATCCCTGATGACGACGAAAAGGACAAGCCAAAAAACCTAGATTATAGAAAATTGATTAACTCAGGTAAGAGTCCGAGAGAAATGCTCGAAGACGCCTACCGAAGTGCTGATTTGGATATGGTAGATTCACTTCAACGTATCATGAATCCTGGAGAGAACCACCAGAAGTACATGTTACATATTAGAAATCAAAACATTACTGATAAGATGGATTCGATTATTCAGTCTGGTAAAACTTTGTTTTCTGGTATTGGTGCCGCCCACCTAGCCGGTGAAAAAGGCGTGATTGAAATGTTGCGAAGCCTCGGTTATAACGTACGACCAGTGACCAGAAATATTGGGGAATACAGCAAGCAGTACCGAGACAAGCTTGAAAAAACCTATGTAGAAAAGGAGTTAAGTACGTACAAAACTTCTGACGATTGGATCGAAGTAAAACTACCTGGCAAACTCATTGAAATGCCTTCGAACCAATATTACAAAATGTATTTCTACCCTGATATGTCGAACGGAACCAATTACTCATTGATTCGTCTGCGATACCATGGCGCCATGCGCAATCAGACAAAAGAATACATGATCAAGCGAATTGATAGTTTGTTGTACGAAAACATTCCAGGGAAAATCGAAGTTCAAAAATCGATTGAACGAAACGGATATCCTGGTTTTGATATCATCAATAAAACCAAAAAGAGTGACTATCAGCGATACCTCATTTTCGCCACACCGGTTGAAATGATTGTATTTAAGGTCGGTGGAACGCTCGATTACGTTAAAGACAATAACAATTTAGAAGAGATTTTTAGTTCGTTTAAAATCAATGGTACTGACCACAAATGGCAACGCCACGAGTCTCCTTATGGATTTGCGATAGACCTACCAGGTACTCCAATTACAGATGAGAAAAATACGGATATGAAACACCTTTTTGGCAACGCAGTAGAATTATTTGCCATCAATGGTGATGATTTTTACAGTGTCAAAAGAGCATCTTACCACGACCAAAGCTATATTGAAGAGGATACTTTTGAACTCTCATATATCGCTACTCAATTCCAAGATGAATTAAAACATAAAGAACTCAACCGTTCCTTTTTGCAACATAAGGGCATGCAAGCATTACGAACAACCTGTAAAGATTCGCTTCGTTTTGTCCACTCCCTATACATGATTGACGGTCCGAAATACTACCAGATTTTGGCTAAAACCGCCGATTCGACCTGGCCGGCGGAATTCTTTAATACGTTTGAAAAAACAGCTGTTTCTCCCATTCGGCCGTATTCTACTTTTGAAGACACGACTTACTTCTATACGGTTAAATCAAATACCAAACGATCAGGCTACAGCGCATTCGACTTAAGAGAAATTAACAGTAGAATTAGAAATAAAGAAAATGACCGTAATTATGACGGTAACTCCGAGTACATCTATTATGGTGACATGATGAACGATGAGGAAGTATATCTGTACTTCCGTCAGTTTTCTAGATACTATTACCGACCATCTTATGATTCTTTGTGGAGAGGAGAAAAGCACTTTTTCACACGTAAAGGTTTGGTAATTGAAGATGAAGTAATAAGCAAGGATTCAAACACCTATTCCTTTGTGCTCACAGACACCAATAGTGTGAGAAACATACATGTACAATACCGAGTTAACGGCGGTATCCTTTACGGAATGCGGTACGTTGGAGAAATAGGCTCAGAAAGTGAGTTTGGCAAAACCTTTTTTGAAAGCTTTCAACCACAAGCTGATACAGTTGTTGGATTACCGTTTAATCAGAACAAAGGAGATATTTTCTTAGAGGATTTATACGGAGAAGACAGTTTGGCAAAGGATTATGCTTTGCAGTCTATGCGGATGATTAGGTTTGATAAAAAACACACCAAACAAGTCATTGATATCATCGATGGTTTTAAACACAAAGATTTTGGTGTAAAAGAACGTGTTCATCTCATTGAGCAATTGGGTTATTTGAAACACCGCGCTGTGATGCCATATCTCGAAGAAGTGTACAACCGCAGTGTAGATACAGCCCAAATACAGGTAGCCTTGCTTCAAGCGCTGGTAAATCAAAAAACGAAATCTTCCACTAAACTATTTGCCAAATTACTTGAGTCGGAAACACCTTTGGTCAGCCAAAGTTCAGTGGAATACCTAACCTCAAGTATGTCCGACAGTTTGATAATTTATAAAGAACTGTTCCCTTTCTTGTTGAAATTCACTGGATACCCTGAGTACAAAACAGGTGTTTATGTATTGATGGCTGAAATGTTGGATTCTGGTGTTTTAAAACCCAAAGACTATAAAAGCTATCGAAAAGACTTGGTACGTGAAGCAAAAGATGGCCTTAAGCGTGTGATGGCTGAATCTCATTCAGAAAGTGGGTATGATGAGTCGTATTCGAGATATTCTTACAGCAGTACGTCGCACTCAGAAAGTATGGAGGCGTACAATAAGCTTCTGATTCCGTTTAAGAATTCTAAGGATGTTAAAGAGTATTTTGTGAGAACCAAGCGGTTGAATTCAAAACCAGATTTACTCAACACCAGTTTGCAGTTTGTTGCAGCAGGAATTGAAGTAGAAGACAGTATTTGGGGTCACTTCGCAAATCAGGACAAGTATTTAATTAAGCTTTACACATCGCTTAAAGAGATTGGTAAAGAAGACCTAATTCCGGATTCGTGCTTAACCCAAGAAAAGGTTGCGCGAGGTTTGTTGTACAGGTACGTCACCATCGAGGATGAAGACAGTGTTCAATTCTTAAAACGTGTTCCAGCCAGTACTAAAGACACCAAGGGCTACATCTATATTTTCAAGAAAAAGGACAAGTACAACGAGGCTGAATGGAACTACGACTATGTCGGGGTATTACCATTAGATTCCACCATCATTCCAGATCAAACTGATGTTCGAAACACTGGTAATGACTACCTGGACGATGAAGACTTAGACGAAAAAATGAAGTATGCGGTTGCAGATTTATTATATACTGAACGCAATAGGGTGAAGAAGAAAAACCAACGTTACAACTATTACGGGTATTAGAGATGATAGGTTTAATTTTAACCTTTTTGCCGGGAAGTTTTTTTACGACTTGGCAAAGGAATATGTTAAAAACAAAGTTGGATATGCCATTATTGGCGTTGTATCGTACTATGGCGGTCAGTTTCTAGCTGGAATGCTCATCTATGTCCTTATTGATTTCTTTGGTATAACAGCCATCGATGAAAATAATAAAATGGTCATCGGCTTACTTGGACTCCCAATAGGAATACTCACTTGTTTTATCGTATATAAAATGTTGTCGAAAAGAATTCACCATGAAGAAGTGCTTACCTCTGACGACGTTTTGGACGATACCCACATGTAACAATGTGCCTGTCTTAACTAACCTATAATTTACCTTTGCGTTAGTTCTCGTTATTTCTTCGGCTCACGACCTGGAGTGTATGGCGCTTTGACAATATCCAAGGTGTCTTCCATTTTTTCAATTGTCGTAATCACATCCTGAATTTTCACCATTTGTTCAGCAAACTCCACTTTGGCTTCTTGGTATAATGTTTTGTTTGTTTGGGTGATTTCAGAAGCGTTACTCAACGAACTGTAATACGCCATACTAATTCTAAAAGCTAAGGTGTTGGGTGTTTCAAATTCATGTTTCGACAAAGCATTATCCCCCCAAACGATGATTTTTATATCATCAATCGCCAGTTCTGCAGATCTCACTTCTGTTAACATATCTAGAGAAGCAGATGGTGTAGTTTGTACTGCGACCTTGATATACTTCAATCGGTTTTCTAGGTCTTGAATCGTCCGCATCGCAGCCGAAACGTTTCGATATAATTCACCACTTTCTTTTTCGAAAGCCAGAACATCTTCGCGACTTTCGGCAGGTAAGGTCTGATGTAAAAGGGGCTTAATTTCAAACGACTGTGGGCCAACCAATTCCGTTGAAACTCCATTGACCACCTTGTACATGGTCACGTTGTAAGTTCCTGGCAACGCCATTGGACCTTTATCCGCACTGCCATATCTACCAGGCTTTTTGGTTACCAATACCACTGGACTGGTTGGTGGATATCTAAAATCCCACACTATGCGTTGAATACCTTTTGTTGTCTTTCCTTTTAACCTTCTTACAACTTTGCCATCAGCATCTTTTATCACAAAGAGTAAATACGGTTTTTCTTCCGCTTCTTCTAGCCGCAGTTCTTCAGGTGTTGGGTAATAAATATCGCCTTTATTCTTTTTAATTTTTTTCTCTGCTTCCTGTCTTTTTTGCTTTAACGTCTTTAACTCTTCGTTTAACATATACGTAAACACGGCTCCAACTGGAGGGTTGGGAGTGGTAAAAAATGATTCCCCTTGTGATGCTTTTCCAGGTCCACCCAATGGCCGACTTTGAGTAAACATCAACGCCGTTTTAATGGGATAAATAATGGCTGGTTTCGCCGTATCACCCGCTGTAAAATGGCGTAACGTTGAGTAATCATCTAACACGTAAAAACTACGGCCAAACGTTCCAAGTACTAAATCGTTTTCGCGCTTTTGAATTTCCAAATCACGCACCGCAATCGTTGGTAAGCCCGCTTTTAACTGCGTCCATTCTTTACCTCCGTTAATAGAGAAAAACACGCCAAATTCGGTTCCAGCAAATAATAAGTTCTTGTTTACGTGGTCTTCGGCTACGTCATATACGCTGCCTCTTTCTGGCAGGTTTCCTTGAATTAATGTCCACGTTCGCCCTTTATCATTAGAACGAGCAACATAAGGTTTAAAATCGCCTTGTTTGTGGTTGTTGAACACAGCATATACCACGTTGGCATCGTGTTGCGAACAAACGATAGCGTTCACATACGTCATGTGTGGTACACCTGCAACCTTATCAATCTTAAACCAGGTTTTTCCGTTGTCTTCTGTTATTTGAATGAGTCCATCATCTGTTCCGATGTACAGCAGTCCTTCCTGAATCGGAGATTCATCCATTGCCACGATGTTTCCAAAAATGGTTGTCGATTTGTTTTTCTCAACGCCTTCCATTTCCCAAACCCTATCCATGACCTTCATTTTGTTTCGGTCTAATTGGCGTGTTAAATCAGGACTAATTTCCTCCCAGGTATTACCACGATCATCGCTCTTGAATACCTTGTTTGCAGCAAAATATAAGCGGGTATGTTTATGAGGCGAAACAATCAAAGGTGCATCCCAATTCCATCTTAAAGCTGGATCGCCTTTTTTATGTTGTGGCTTAATGCCTGTGCGCTCTCCACTTTTTTTATCGTAACGAACCAACCAACCATATTGCGATTGTGCGTAGACAATATTCGGATCAACTGGATCAATCGCAGATTCAAAACCGTCGCCCCCATTGGTAATAAACCAATCGTAATTGGAAATGCCGTGTTCGTTGATAGTCCGAGATGGTCCACCTTGACTATTATTATCTTGTGTTCCTCCATAAATATTATAAAACGGGAGGGCATTGTCGACACTCACTTTGTAAAACTGAGTGATTGGCAAATTGGCTTTGTAATGCCAAAATTTACCGTGGTCCCAAGTTTCATACAATCCACCATCGCAACCCACTAACCAATGATTGGTGTTTGTAGGGTCAATCCACATGGCATGGTTGTCAACGTGTTTGGAATTCTCTCCAGTGGCTTTAACAGTTTTACCTCCATCAACTGTGTGGTGTAACCAGGTATCCATTACAAAGACTTTATCTTCATTCAATGGATCGCACACAATTTCTTGATAGTAGTTCCCGCTGGTTGTGTATTTACTCATTTTAGTCCAGCTTGCTCCTTGGTTGGTAGATCGATAAAAACCTCCTTTACCGTCAGCCGCCTCTACAATAGCATAAATAAAATCTGGGTTTGACGGCGATAAGGCCAATCCAATTCTTCCTTTATCTACTGCTGGTAATCCTTTGTTGATGGTGTCCCACGATGCGCCGCCGTCTTTGGTTTTGAACACCCCTGAGCCAGGACCACCTCCAATATAGGTAAACACGTGTCGGCGTCTTTGTTGCGATGCCGCATAAATCACGTCTGGATTTCTTGGGTCCATTTGCATGTCTGCAACACCCGTATGTTCATCTAATTTAAAAATTTGGTTCCAGGTCTTGCCGCCATCGGTCGTTTTATAAATTCCTCGCTCTCCTCCAGCGTTCCAAAGCGGCCCCATGCTTGATACATACACGATGTCGCTATTGGTCGGGTGAATGAGTATTTTACCTATATGCTCGGACGTTTTAAGTCCCATATTTTTCCAACTTACACCACCATCTTCCGACTTATACACTCCGTCGCCATAGGCAACACTTCTTTGGTTGTTGTTTTCTCCTGTACCGACCCAAACAACATTCGTGTTGGACGCTGCAATTGAAACGCAACCGATAGAATAACTCCCTTGCTTATCGAATACTGGCGTGTAGGTGATTCCAGCATTGCTTGTCTTCCAGACACCTCCACAAGCGACAGCAACAAAGTATTCTGCCGAATTATTTGGGTTAATAGCAAGATCCACAATCCGCCCAGACGTTAACGCTGGTCCGACAGATCGAAAACTTAAGCCATTAAAAGTGGCACTTTTTAGAGTGGTTTTAGGAGTAGTCTTTGCTGCTTTTTTTTGAGCTACACTAAAAGATGTAGCAGCCAAAAAGAAAACGGAAAGCATTAAAAATCGGTAATTATTAGTCTTCATAGTGGTGCAATTTAATAGCAGTGAACCACAAAGAACACAATCCACCTATTTTTTCGATTATTCTACACTTTCTCGCTTTTAGCTTACAGAAAGAATATAGTCTTGGATTTTCTTGGATTCTCCAGTTAAGCCTTCAAACCAATTTGACAGTATTTCTTTGGCTTGATGCAATTTATCTGGGTTTTCTAAGTAGTCTGCGATAACGTCAATGAAATGCCGTGGGTCTTGATCAAGTGCATGTAAAACGCCTAAGTCTTGTAAGGTAATCGCTTCAGGGAACGCCTCAATTTTTGTACCTGTCATGATTGGAATTCCATGCACTGCAGCTTCTAATACGTTGTGTAACCCTTTCCCAAATGCGCCTCCTACAAAGGCAATACTGGCATATTGATAAGCACTTGATAAATGCCCAATGGTGTTTAGTATGAGTACCTGGGAATTCGTAAAATCTGTTGTGTCGGTAAACAATACGGGGTTGAAATCTTGGTAGTCCTTTTGAAGCTTTTCAATATGTTCCAGACGTACGTCATGTGGGGCTATAATCACTTTGATGTTTGGCTTAATCGCTACCAAATACTGCAAAACGATATACTCCTCTTCTGGCCACGAACTGCCTAGAATGAGCGTTGTTTGGTTGTTTGTGAAGTTTGCAATTTGGGGTATTGCCACGTTCTTTGATTTCAACTGAACCACACGGTCGAATCTCAAATCCTTTGACAGCGTGACATTCCGAAAATCGAAACCCTCCAAAGTGTTTAGAGAGGCTTCGTTTTGAACGTATATGTTGTTGAACTTTTTAAGCTGTTTGCGCCAGGCGCCAGCAAAGAAAGACGACATAAACTGGTTTTTACGAAACACTCCATTGACAATAATCGTAGAACAGGCATGGTCGTTTACGGCAGATAAAAGATTTAACCAAAAATCGTATTTCACCAAGACGAAAACAGCTGGGTCAACCATTGAAACCAATCGCTTCATTTCTGATTGTCGGTCTAAGGGCAAATAAAACTTGGCCGATATCAAACCGTCTGTCTTTGCATGTTGATATCCCGACGCTGAAAAAAAGCTTATGACGATTTCAAATTTCCTCTGAATCTTTTCTTCCGAAATGAGTGGGACAATCATTTCATACTCGCCTAGTGACGCACAATGTAGCCACAAAACTGGTTTTTTGGATGGTCGCTTTTCCCAATCCGATAGGTCGTGAAACGCTGTTTTTCGTTGTAAAAGAAACGATTTAATACTGGGTTTGAAGAGACCTACAACCGGTAGGAATAGTCTGGATAATTCAACTATGAGCGTATATAGGATACGCATTAATCAATGAAAAATTCTTCTTCACTGATCTTTTTGGTGTACACGGGTAGCATAATACCGATGCGCACTCCTTGAAGCAAATCAGTTCGTTTAGTGTCGTTGTATGTTCTGGTATCAAAATCAATTGAACGCATACTTTTTGTGAAGGCTTGCTGAAAACTGAAGCCCACTTGAAAGTTCACACGCTTCTTTGGGTCCAAATGTTGGTAACCAATAAACTGTGTAAATGCCATACCGCCTGTCAATCGATCATAGCCTTTTTCGTAATCATCCGTTATCTGAGGTACGGTTAAAGAAGAAGCAAAAATGTCGATTCGATGAAGCATAAAGCCAAAACCTACATCAACCAAAATTCCAGAGTTTTTATTGTTCTTTAAAATCGGAAATAACCTCCCCCCATTTAAAGTCATGGTGTGTCCGCGTTGATTCAATCGTATTACAGAAAACAATCCGTCTTTATCAATGATCTCATCCGTTGGGCCAAGAATCGAATCAAACATATTCGTTTCTTTTACTCGGTTTCCAAACATCCAATTGTACTTCACACCAAGTGTCCAGCCGGCTTCAAATTTATAGCGGGCACCGAAACCAAGCGTTGAGTTCCAGCCAAAACGCTCTTCTAAGTCGCCTCCTGGATTTTGAATGCCATATTGTACATCAAACAAAAACCCTTGTTTTTTAGGGAATACCGTTTTCTGTTGTGCGTGCGCGTGAAACACTCCAGCGATTAAAAAACTAAGGACTAATAGACTTCGAAAACCAGCTTTCATTGAATAGATTTAACGCAGCAAATAACGTAAAATTAAGGAGATAAGGTAAAGTTTTGGTTAATATTGCAGCCAATATTACGAAGGTATGTCTATACAGATGGTTGACTTAAAAGGTCAGTATCTAAAAATTAACGATGAAATAAACGAGGCGATCCAAACCGTTCTCGATTCAACCATTTTTATCAATGGTCCACAGGTAAAATCTTTTGCCGCCAATCTTCAATCGTATTTAAACGTAAAACATGTGATTCCTTGTGCCAATGGCACAGATGCTTTACAAGTAGCCTTTATGGCTCTGGATTTAAGACCAGGTGATGAGGTAATAGTACCTTGTTTTACGTACGTCGCGACGGCAGAAGTGATAGCCTTATTGGGTTTAAAACCTGTGTTAGTCGATGTTGATCCCAACACCTTCCAAATTGATATCGCGGCATTTGAAGCAGCTATTACCGACAAAACTAAAGCCGTAGTACCGGTGCATCTCTTCGGACAATGTGCTGATATGGAAAGCATCCTGCCGATAGCAAAAAAACATTCCATCTTCGTAGTTGAAGATACTGCCCAAGCGATTGGAGCAAAATACACCTTTGACAATGGTCAGGCCCATTCGGCAGGTTGTATGGGTGACTTTGGAACGACCTCGTTTTTCCCTTCCAAGAATTTAGGATGTTATGGAGACGGTGGAGCGATATTTACTAATAATGATGATTTAGCGTCTAAAGCGCGCATGATTTGCAATCATGGTCAGAAGAAAAAATACCACCATAGTGTCGTTGGTGTCAATTCCAGACTGGATACAATTCAAGCCGCCATTTTAGACGTCAAATTAAAATATTTGGACACGTACAGTGCCGCCCGACAACAAGTGGCTGCTCGGTACGACGAAGCATTTGGCAATCATGAGGCGTTTGAAATTCCTCAGCGCGATCCAAAGTCCTCTCACGTTTTTCACCAATACACCCTCAAAATCAATGGTTTAGATAGAGATGCGTTAAAAGAACATTTGGCTAATAACGGTGTTCTGAGCATGGTGTATTACCCTGTTCCATTGAATGAACAAGAAGCTTATAAGGGGGTTGGAAAATTCCCCGTTACGTATGACCTTTGCAGCCGTGTTTTGTCATTGCCGATGAGCACAGAGCTGACAGAAAATCAGATACATACGATCATAGAAACCACATTAAAATTCAGATAAGATAAATGAAAATTGCAGTTATTGGTACCGGTTATGTTGGCCTAGTTTCAGGAACATGTTTCGCTGAAACAGGTAATCATGTAACTTGTGTAGATATTGATGAAAACAAGGTAAACAGTTTAAAGGGTGGCAAAATCACTATTTACGAACCTGGTTTAGAAAAGTTGTTTGAACGAAACCTAAAGGAAGGTCGGTTACATTTTACAACCAATATCGAAGACGCGATAAAAGAAGCAAAAATTATCTTCTTGGCATTACCAACTCCTCCGGGAGAAGATGGTTCTGCAGACTTATCTTATGTGTTGGGCGTTGCTGAACACCTAGGTAAGATCATGACGGAATACAAGGTGATTGTCGACAAAAGTACTGTGCCTGTAGGTACGGCAGAAAAAGTCCACAACGCAGTAGCAGCAAATTACTCTGGCGAATTTGATATCGTATCAAATCCTGAATTCTTACGTGAAGGTGTTGCTGTTGATGATTTCATGAAACCTGATCGCGTTGTAGTGGGTTGTAGCTCAGAGCGTGCAAAAAAGTTAATGGATGAATTATATGCACCATTTGTGCGCCAAGGAAATCCAGTAATCTTCATGGATGAAAAATCTGCTGAGTTGACTAAGTATGCAGCAAACTCATTTTTAGCGACGAAGATTACCTTCATGAACGAAATCGCTCGTGTTTGTGAATTAGTAGGTGCCGATGTTGATAAAGTAAGAAAAGGAATTGGTACGGACACCCGAATTGGTAACAGATTCTTGTTTCCAGGAATTGGTTATGGTGGCTCATGTTTTCCAAAAGATGTGAAAGCCTTGGTGCGCAGTTCTGCGGAAGTGGATTACGATTTTAAAATATTAAATGCGGTTGAAGAGGTGAATGAATCTCAAAAAACCTATTTAATTCCAAAAGTGAAACGTCACTTTAACGATTCACTAGCAGGCAAACACTTTGCTATCTGGGGATTGGCTTTTAAACCAAATACCGATGACATCCGCGAAGCACCTGCTTTGTATTTAATTGAAGAATTGACCAAGGCTGGAGCAACAGTTACCGCTTTTGATCCAGAAGCCATGGCCAATGTAAAAGGCGTTGTTGGAGATAAAATTACTTATGCCGATGACATGTACGCTGCGCTTGAAGGTGCAGACGCGCTTATCATCGCAACGGAGTGGGCTGAATTTAGAAACCCTAACTTTGAACGCATAACAAACGGGTTGAAAAACAAAACCATCTTTGATGGTCGTAATTTATTCAGCTTGGAAAAAGTAGCTAACGAAGGTTATACGTATTACTCTATCGGAAGAGAAACAATCAAATGAAAAAGGTATTAATAACAGGTGGTGCAGGTTTTTTAGGGTCGCATTTATGTGATCGATTTATCAAGGAAGGTTTTCATGTAATTGCCATGGATAACTTGATTACAGGTGATCTAAAAAACATCGAACATCTGATGCCTTTAGAACAATTTGAATTCTATCACCACGATGTTTCTAAATACATTCACATTCCAGGTGAGCTAGATTACATCCTTCACTTCGCTTCTCCAGCTAGTCCAATCGACTACCTGAAAATACCGATCCCAACGTTAAAAGTGGGTTCATTGGGTACTCACAACTGTTTAGGCTTGGCGCTTGCCAAAGGCGCTCGCATGTTGATTGCCTCTACTTCAGAAGTGTACGGTGATCCGATGGTGCATCCTCAAAATGAAGACTATTGGGGTAATGTGAACCCAGTTGGTCCACGTGGTGTGTACGACGAAGCAAAGCGCTTCCAAGAGGCCATGACCATGGCGTACCATACCTTCCATGGTGTTGAAACTCGCATTGTCCGAATCTTCAATACGTATGGACCTCGCATGCGTCTAAATGATGGTAGAGCATTGCCAGCTTTTATCGGACAAGCATTGCGTGGTGAAGACATTACTGTTTTCGGAGACGGCAGCCAAACAAGAAGCTTCTGTTACGTAGATGATTTAGTTGAAGGCATTTATCGATTGTTACACAGCGACTATGCATCGCCCGTAAACATTGGCAATCCAGATGAAATCAGCATCCTTGATTTTGCTAAAGAAATTATTGCGTTGACGGGTACAGATCAAAAAATAGTGCTGAAGGATTTGCCAAAAGACGATCCGAAACAAAGAAAACCAGACATCACCCGAGCAAAAGAAATTTTAGATTGGACGCCGAGTTATAGCCGACAAGAAGGTTTAAAAATAACGTACGAATACTTTAAGAATCTTCCTAAAGACGACTTGTATAAGTACGCTCACCCAAGAGAGTTTAAGTAACCTATTTCAATAAGTTCTCCAAAGCTGCATGGGCAGTTGGATGTGTGAACTTCAAACCCGCTTTTTCTATTTTTTTGGAGGAAACACGACTACCTTCTAAAAAAATCACCGCCATTTCCCCAAACAGTAGTTTTAAAACAAAGCTTGGGACATTAGGCATCCACACTTTTTTACCAATGACTTTTCCGATTGTTTTGGTAAAGTCTAAGTTAGTAATATGCTCTGGCGCAACGCCATTGTATGGCCCATTCATAGCGTCATCTTGAATCGCTTTTAAATATATGTTACATAAGTCCTCAATGTGAATCCATGGAAGGTACTGGCTTCCTTTGCCCAGACCCGAACCAACGCCCAGTTTCACCGGCATCACCATTTTGGCTAACGGCCCATTTTGTGGTGTTAATACCACCCCTGTCCGAATCATCACTGTACGCATATCCACAGCTTCAAAATGTTGAGCAGCTTCTTCCCACTGTTTACAAACTTCTCCAATAAAGTCAGTACTCGGACCGTGGCCTTCATCAAAAATCGTTTCAGAAGTTTGTGCTCCGTAATAGCCAATTGCGGAAGAACTGATAAATGCCTTCAGTTTCGTATCGGTATTCTTTACAGTGTCAAACAACAACTTAGCAGAATTTACACGACTCTGCACTATTTCAGCTTTTCGCGATTCGTTCCACCGACCTTCGCTGATGTTTGCTCCCGCTAAATGAACAATGTAATCAACGTTTTTCACCGCGTTTTCATCCATCACATTGTCTCGCACATTCCAAGTAAACTGCTCATATGGGGACACGGCACTGGTGCTTCTACCCAATACTCTGACTGAATATCCTTCTTCCGAAAGTCTTTTACACAAATGGCCACCAATTAATCCGGAAGCGCCTGTTACTAAAACTGTTGTCATAATACTACACCAAGTTACGATTTGTCATTGCTCCCCATTATAAACTCTATATCTTCGTCAAAGTTTTCCGAAATGGCATTTAGTTCGATTGTCATCTCTAATACAATAATACATGTCATTTAAAAACTTAGGCTTGTCTGAGCCTTTACTGAAGGCTTTACGCCTCCAAGGATATGAAAATCCAACCCCAATTCAAGAAAAATCTATTCCTGAAGTATTTCAGGGAAAAGACTTATTAGCATCCGCCCAAACAGGAACAGGGAAAACCGCTGGCTTTACCCTGCCTTTGTTACAGATGTTGTCTGAAACTCCGTCCAGAAAACGAAGGGCAATACGCGTATTGATATTAACTCCAACCCGTGAGTTGGCCGCTCAAATTTTGGCCAACTTGGAACAATATGGTCAGTTCTTAGACATTCGTTCTACCGTCATCTTTGGCGGTGTGAGTGCGAATCCACAAATTACCGCTCTAAGAAAGGGTATTGATATATTGGTGGCCACTCCAGGACGTTTATTAGACTTAGAATCGCAGCGCAAACTATCGCTTCACGAAGTGGAACATTTGGTGCTTGATGAGGCAGATCGTATGTTGGACATGGGTTTTTTAAGAGATATAAAAAGAATCCTTAACCTGCTTCCAAAGCAAAGACAAAACCTCCTTTTTTCAGCGACGTTCTCCAAAGAAATCAAAACCTTGGCGGGAAGTTTCTTACACAATCCTGTTATGGTGGAGGCAACTCCTGAGAATACAACAGTTGAAAAAATCGAGCAAACGATTTACCGAGTTGACAAAAAGAAAAAACCTTCCCTGATTATCAAACTTATTAAAGAAGGCAATTGGCAACAGGTTTTGGTGTTTACACGTACCAAGTATGGGGCCAATAAGCTTGCCGAAAAAATGGGGAAAAACGGTATTTCTGCCGTACCGATTCACGGGAATAAAAGTCAAAATGCCCGAACAAAAGCCTTAGCCGATTTTAAACGAGGAAGTGTCCGCGTATTGGTTGCTACAGATATTGCGGCTCGTGGTTTAGATATTCCTTTGTTGCCACATGTGGTTAACTACGAAATCCCAAATGTGCCAGAAGATTATGTTCACCGTATTGGTAGAACGGGTCGTGCAGGTGCGGAAGGAGAAGCCATTTCTTTGGTGTCTATCGAAGAGGTTGACTTAATGAAGGGAATCGTCAAATTGATTGGATTCAGTCCGAGAACAAAGACAATTGATGGATACGAACCAACCGATGTGATGCCTGCAAAATCAGCCACAAATAATCAGCAGCAAAACAATTCTAAAAACAAGAATCGCAACCGTCCTAATAACAAATCAAGAAATAACAGGGGGTTTAAGCCAAGAAGAAACTAGCTTATCGCTTTACTTCTACCTTAACGGCAACAGGGCCTTGTGTGCCCATTTCAACTTCGAACTTAACCAAGTTATTTTCCTTGATAGGTTCTAGTGTATTGTTGATGTGTACAAATACGCTTTCTCCAGATACAGTGTCTTTTATAAAGCCAAAACCTTTGTCGTCATTAAAAAAGGTTACAGTACCTGTGCGTTCGATTTCCTCTTCTACATCTTCGCGTTTAGATACGCTGATTTCGATGTTTTCGATTTCAATCTCTTCTTTTAAACTTGGATCTGGTGGGGTTTCAGTAAAATTACCGTTGGCATCGACATACATGATCATGTCGTCCAAACTTTTTTTGTCTTGACCGCGCTTTTCCTGGCGTTTCGCCTCTTTGTCGCGCTTCTTCTTCGCCTTCTTGTTACGTACTTCTTTTTTACCGAATGTTTCTTGAGATCTCCCCATATATGTTTTTAAATGTCAGAATCTAGTGCAACTCGAACTTTATTAAAAACCTATTGTGGATCTTACTTTAAAACGAATTTAGTTCTAGAAATGAATGCAAAGATAAAATAAGAGCATCAATTTTTTATGGGATTTTTTTATTCTACCATAAACAGCTCCGAAGCGATGTGGTCACCGAGCATGATACCCGCTTTTGTTAGATACAATCTACCCTCGGTCACTTTAACATGCTTGCTGGATAAAAACGCATTTATCTCCTCTTTGTATATTTCTAACAACGCATACCCATAAACTGTTTGCAACTCTACTAAATCAACTCCCCATTTTGTTCGTAAGCCAAGCATGATTCGTTCATTGACTTGGTCACTTACCGTTAATTCTTCCTGTTCCCAAAACGGCTGCCCTTCGCCAATCGCTTTGAGGTATTTAGCATTGTTGGCGATGTTCCACCTCCTTGTTCCGTTTCCATAAGAATGCGCTGACGGTCCAACGCCTATATATGGTTTTTGTCGCCAGTAATTTGTATTGTGAACGGCATATGCATTGGGTTTGCAATAATTTGAGATTTCATATTGTTCCCACCCCTTGTCTTCTATTGCCTGTTGGAAATATTCCAGTTCCTCAGCCGCCTTTTCGTCTTTAAGGGCCGGATATTTCTTGTTATTAATGAAATGGTTTAAGGCAGTTCCTGGTTCGACTGTCAAGCTATAAGCCGAAATATGGTCAATCGGCAAGTCAAGTGCCAGCGCTACATTTTGATGCCATGTTGCTGTAGGCATTGATGGAATGCCATAAATCAAGTCCAAATTGATTGCCTCAAATCCTGCTTTGTGTGCGTTTTCAATTGCCTCGACAGCTTGAAGGCTGTTGTGCGATCTGTTCATCCATTCTAAATCTTCTTGACGAAAGGATTGTACGCCAATACTCAAGCGATTTACGCCAGCTGATTTCCACATGTCCAGATTTATCATTGAGCAATCATCTGGGTTGGCTTCCAAAGTCACTTCAATAGAATCCGAGAGTGAATAGTGTTTTTGAATCTGTGAAATGATGTCTTGTAACTCCGCTACATTCAGAACACTTGGCGTTCCTCCACCAAAATAAATGGTTTCTATCTCTTCCGTAATTTCGGCTTTGCGGTCCAGCAATTCCTTACAAATAGCGTCCACCATTTCAGTCCTTTTGGCTAGAGAAGTTGAAAAATGAAAATCACAGTAATGACAAGCTTTACGACAAAATGGGACATGTACATAGATTCCTGCCATAGTGCAAATGACGCAACTTATTGCAGAACCACAATCCTTTTGCTTATAGTGCTTTCTCCAGAAGTTATTCGAACGATGTAAACTCCTGTTTCACGGGTGTTGCTCCATGCAACAGTCGTTTGATGATATGGATTTTCTAGTTTCACAGCGTTCATTAACTCCCCGGATAGACTAAATATCTCAATGGTCGATCCAGCTTCTAATGGTCCATAAACGATTAAGTTTTCTCCAGTATGCAATGGGTTCGGCGACAAAGAGACTGAAATTAATTTCGAAGGTCGTGTAATGCTATTCATACCACAAGTATCGATTACGGGAGCGAAGTATTTTGCCAAGTTGTTGCGTCGTAGCGTAAAATTATCATACGCATGCCCTGCGGTCGACGGGTTAGCAATTTGCGTTGCGCAGTTGGCATTATTGGTTGTGCGTTCAAACAAATAATCTGGTACTTTTTGTCCCTTGGCCTTGGCTGTATCGATAAGGTCTACAATGCTTTTTGACCCATGCATAAGCGGTCGACTAATGATGCCTTGGCAATTGAACGGGAAAGACATAGCACAGGTGTTAAAACCCGCAAATACTCTGCTGTAACCGAAAGGAACGATTAAATCATTCGGTTGGTGAAACGTGTATAACACAGGTGTAACTGTTGAATGGCTTTTAAAAATGTCGTTGAAAGCCCCACCATAAAAATTGCCAACTCCTCGAATGGTATAGGTGTTCTGAAGTGGTGGGTTTAAACTTCCATAATACGGACCCAGTGCTGGTCTTGCCAAGTTCATTGAGGCAATGGATGTATCCAACCCAAGACCAATCACACAGGCGTTTTCGTATATCTTGTTGGGAGGATTGACATTGCTCATTGACGCTGTTAGGTTGTTCATCACCTCCGTACTATCATCAATAAAACCAACGCCCATTGCTATAAAACCTCCAGCGCTTTCTCCAACAACAAACACGTTGTTCGCATCGGGACGGTAAGTCGTTCTATTGTTTACTAAATACCGAATAGCCCCATGAACATCTTGAATCCCTCTATAATAAGCACGATACCATTCGCTCGAATCTGTCATATTCAAACAATTCCAATTCACTCCCAAAGACGAAACATTGCAATTAATTTGTTTGTCGGTGTTAAATAAGCCTAGCCTATAATTTACAGAGGCGGTCACATAGCCTCGTTTAGCAAATTCCTCACGTAATGTAACCAATGAAGCTTCCGCCTTGTCGCCAGCCATAAATGCCCCTCCGTGCACCAATATCATTAAGGGTCTTCCGCAGCTTTTAACGGTGTCGTCGGTGGGGTATGACACCTCCATTTTTAGTTGACGTACGTTTCCAGCAACGTCAGCTGCACTGCCATAGGTTATGTCTAAATCGCTTTTAATCTGATATTGTACAGTGACGTAATCTTGGGTAAAACCGTTGGTTTTTAGAACTCCAAGGATTAGAAGTAGTATGGCATATCGCTTCATATTCATCGAATTAATACAATGGGAAGTTACTACATTATCCTTTTTGAATCTCAGATGCCCAAAGGTATTTACACGCTAATGTCCGAAAGGGTGCCCAGTTTTGTGCCACCTTTTCCATGTCCGTTCTCAATGCCTTTTTCTCAGACTCTAAGCCATACCAATGTTTCATTTTAGTTTGGATGCCTAAATCATCCACTGGAAAGACATTTGGCCTATCTAACGGAAACATTAAAATCATTTGAACCGTCCATTTTCCAACTCCT
>Ga0055584_100002406_pt1 | contig 18498 bp, 15 predicted proteins | sample OSDHelmetaG_FD_58716 | JGI IMG/M metagenome (GOLD analysis project Ga0055584, IMG submission 58716) | Pelagic marine sediment microbial communities from the LTER site Helgoland, North Sea, for post-phytoplankton bloom and carbon turnover... | ecosystem: Environmental > Aquatic > Marine >... | reverse complement strand
CTGACGCACCCCCGGTATTTGCTCCATCATAGTCAACACCCTGGAAGAAACGCCATCTTGCTTCTACACGCCACCATTCATTGGAATCATACTCGACTGATGCCGTATGACGCCATGTTGGCGATGGGAAGCAACGTGTGCTGATAATTCCAACACAATCGTACGATGAGGCAGGATCAGCCGGCAGCGGTGTGGTTTCCTTGGTCAACATATACGTACCGATCAGATCGGTCGTAAATGTTCCGCTAAGTGCATCGATTCCCCAGCTAGCTGCAAGGTCAACACCTTCCCAACTGGCTTCACCAAGGTTCAGCGTCGTATCCTCAACGAAACCTTGGGTACCCTGCCAGAGGCTACCGCCAGCATTTCGAGTGACCTGGTCACATAGAACACCCTCTTCACCACACTGCTGAAGAATTGTGGTAGCACCGATATTACTAATGGTCTTATCGATTTTGATGTTCCAGTAATCGATCGAGATTGTCATCGTATCCATCGGGTCAATAACAAAACCAGCGGTAATGGTATCGGCTTCCTCAGGCACTAGGTCCGGGTTGCCGCCGAAGATTCCGTTGTACTGACCAGCAGGACTCGCAGTAATGTTTCCGTACTGCGCGGCAGAAACGCCCAGGTTGGCACATTGTGCTGGCGAGTATACCGGGGTTGCTGTTGCACAAGGATCAACACCACTCCACAAGCCGAGGGACTGCGTCGAAAACAGCTCACCAACGTTTGGTGCTCGTACCGCGCGGTTGAAACCAGCACGCAGACGAATCAGGTCAACAGGCTGCCAGTCCAAACCAAGACGGTAAGTGTTGGCTCCGCCACTCGTGCTGTAGTCAGAATAACGGTAAGCCGCATCCAGTGTAAGAGCGTCGGAATAAAGCGGAATATTTGCTTCCGTGAATAGTTCCGTGACGGTGTATCCACCTCGTACGCCTGGTGTCGGTCCGCCCTGGCCAAGCAATGAACCATCTGCGAAGACAGAATCAGATACGCGCTCGTACTTCTCCTGACGATGTTCAAAACCGGCAACCAGCATGATCGAGTTGTCGGCACTCGGGAAAGTCCATCCCAAATCGCCAGATACGAATGCGTTGATCACTTCGGTTGACGTCTTACCGGTTGCAACAGCGGTGCCTGTCAGGCCCGCAGCCATCTCTGGTGTAACGCCCTGGTAGGTGAATACTTCGTAAGGGATACAGCCTGCTGTAATAGCACAAAGATCGCCATCAACTGCTTCTTCGATTCTAGGAGCAAAGAAGTCATTGATGTAAGCGAGGCTGGATGAAGTAGAGCCATACAAGAACGAAGCATCGTAATCCCAGTTCTCGTTGATAGCGCCCTTGACGCCCGATACGATTCGGAAACCATCATGCGTGAAGTTACTGGCACGTGGACCACCTTCAACATTACGCTTACCGATGTAGATACCGTATTCCTGCGTTCCCGGGAACAGAGTGCTCAGTGAATCCTGGAAAGCCTGTGGCCATACACTGTTATTTTCCGGCAACCAGTACTCTTGGGCAAAGAACGTACCCGATTCTGCGATCTGGCCTGCAGTACGGTTGTTTGCGTAGTTTGCTTCAAAGTAAACCGTGACGCGTTCACTCATTTCGTAATCGATCAAGGTACCAAATGACCAGCGCTCGTCCGGACGCATGAAGTGGTTGACCGGCGCATAGTTGTAGATATTGGAGCCGTCATAAGGAGCCAGAGAACCATCCGCTTGCAGCGTGAGGAATTGCGACTGGCTGTAATCCGATACGCCATTGACTGAAGGTGCAATGAAGAAGTTCGGAACGATCGCATTGGCAGAACCGCCACATCCGGCAGCGCTATTGCTCAATGCACAGCTTGAGTAATCGCGGTCTGCCTGAAGCAGTTCTTCGTTATCACGCCAGGTTGCATACGCGGTTGCATTACCACGCCCATCAGCGAAATCAGCACCAACCACAAGATCGATATTGTAGGCTTGGCCATCAATGCCAGAACTACCTGTTGGGTAAACGAAGTCTCTCGCATCCATCAGAGGCGTAAGTGTCTTGTTATCGTTGTCATGCTGGTAGCCGCTTGCACCGATGCTAAGTTCAACACCATTCATGCGACGCATGATGAAGTTGACAACACCCGATACAGCATCCGCACCGTATGTGGCTGATGCGCCACCGGTCAGGACTTCAATTCGCTCGATCATGGCCGAAGGAATCTGGTTGACGTCTACTGCCTGTGTAGAAACACCACCGGGCTGCATACGACGACCGTTCAGGAGTACGAGTGTTCGGTTGGCTCCAAGTCCACGCAGATCGATTGACGCTGTACCCGAGATGCCGTTGGCATCAAATGAATGCAACGCTGTCTCAACGGACGGCAAGCTATTCAGTACATCCTCAACTCGGGTAAGACCCAGTGAAGATATGTCGTCAGATGTCATTACTGTTACCGGGCTGGTACGACCAAAACCGTCAGAGGTGACGATTCGTGAACCGGTTGTAACGATCTCTTCAATGGGCGTATCCGCATCATCCGCGTCCTGCGCGAATGCTGCATTGCCCGGAATGCCGAAGGTCGACACTCCTAGAGCAGTCGCTATAGCTACTGCCACTGGCTTACGTTTTAACATGTGTTATCCCCTAAATATGTTTGGAATACTGAGTTTGTTGCAATCTATCCGGCGACTTTCGGTACCGCGCAATGGTGCCACGCTGCAATAAAGCCTCGGACAGGATGGCGGAGATGCTATCCCAACACGCGCAAAAGCTCAACCTTATGTGACTAAATTGACACAAACATTTTCTTATAAGTGTTTTTATCTTTTAAAACAATGACTTATGTTGTTGTTTCTGGCCTACACCGATAAAACGAGACCATTCTTATCGCCAAGTCCGAGCAAATCCCACCGCTGCACGCTGACAGACAGGGTGTCGCATAACCACATATTTCCTGATGACTGCCCGTGCCTCAACCGAATTTCCCTGCAAAAACGACTCTCACCGCAGCTTATTAAGAGTGCTACCGGACCTGGCTGTTTGGCGCTATGCTCGCATCCCTGTCGATGCGGAAACTGAAGATGAGCCAACCGAATGATCAATACGCAGTAGCGCTTCACGGTGGTGCAGGTGCTGTGGCGGGGCGTGACTACGATTCTGTCGAAAAGCACCTCCGGACACTCACCGGCGAGTGTCAGGCCATGCTTTCGGCCGGCCGGACATCACTTGATGTCGTGGAATACGCCGTCAGGGAAATGGAGCAATCCGGAATGTACGTCGCCGGACGCGGTTCTGCGGCAAATTCGGCGGGCTACGTTGAACTCGACGCATCCATCATGCACGGGCCGTCCCGCGAAGCAGGCGCCGTCGCGGCGTTGCCGGGCTTTATGAGTCCTATACAGATCGCTCGCGGTGTGATGGAGAAGACACCGCATGTGCTCCTGGCCGGGGCCGGTGCAAAAGCCTTCGCTCGCAACAACGCCTACGCTGAAGTTTTGAATGCAGACGATTATTACCAGCTGCCGGTCGGCGTTACCGAGGAAGACCTGGCGACAGCCAGCGCCCACGGAACGGTCGGGGCGGTTGCGCTCGACCAGTCCGGTGCCCTGGCGGCGGCCACGTCAACAGGCGGTACTTTCGGCAAACTCGAAGGCCGCGTGGGCGATACTCCTTTAATAGGGCCCGGCACTTGGGCGGACGACTCCATCGCGATTTCCTGCACCGGGACCGGCGAACACATTATCCGTGCCGGTGGCGCTATCTCGATTGCCTGTGCCTACAAAGCCGGGGCCCCACTCGACAATGCGATCAATGACATGCTCGACGAGGTCAAGCGACTTGGCGGTGATGCTGGCATCATTGCCGTAACCCAGGAACTGGGTATCGCTACGCTTTACAATTCCGATGGAATGAAGCGAGCATCTGTTTCAAGCAGGCAGCCTCTCGAGGTCGCAACATTTGCTTAGAGAGATAGTCTAGATAGGTAGCGCAGTCGTATGCTTAATGTCGGACAGCACAATACTCGATGTCACTTCCTGGATGCCGGGAAGCTGCGAAAGCTTTTCGAAAAAGAAGCGCTCATAGGCTTTGATGTCTTCGGTCACGATGCGCAACAAAAAATCCACATTGCCGAGCACGACGTAGCAGTCCATTACCTCAGGATATTGTTTCACGTCATCCGCAAACGTCGACAAATTGCTGCGACCGTGGGACGTCAGTTTTACGTGTGCAAATACCATCGTCGTGAGCCCGACTTTTTCGCGGTCCAGGATAACGGGCTGGTCGCGGATCACGCCCTCCTCCCGCATGCGCTGTATGCGGCGCCAACAAGCCGACTGCGACAGCCCGATTCGTTCGCCGACTGCTGTCGCGTTAATGCCGGGATGAGTCTGCAATAAATCGAGAATTTTTCGGTCAATATGGTCCAGAGCAATATTTTGCATAATTTATTCGTTTCATATAACTATTCGCATTGATTATGCTCGTTTTTGATATTTCTTAAAAGCTTTTGCATGTAATACCGCCTAATATCGCGATATATTAGTCAGTCTATGCGTTGCTTGAAAAGGGGAGAAGCATGGGTGTATTCGATCACGCCGAATTCGACAAGCACGAATCGCTGCACTTCATCAACGACGCGTCGAGCGGACTGCGCGCCATTATCGCCATTCACTCGACGACTCTCGGCCCGGCCGCCGGCGGGTGTCGCTATTGGTCTTATAACAGTGACGCTGATGCGCTAACCGATGCGCTTCGTCTGTCCCGCGGGATGACCTACAAGAACGCGGTTGCCGAACTGCCTTTCGGCGGCGGCAAGGCCGTAATTCTCGCAAACAACGCCGCTTCGAAGACACCTGAACTGCTGGCGGCCTTTGGTCAGGCAGTTGATTCCCTCGGTGGGCGCTACATAACAGCTGAAGATGTCGGCATGACTGTCGATGACATGCGCCAGGTGCAACAACAAACTCAATACGTTTCCGGATTGCCGCAAAGTGGCGAAAGCGCTGGCGGCGACCCGTCGCCCTGGACCGCGCTCGGCGTCTATCTGGGTATGAAGGCGGCCGTCAAAGCGAGACTGGGAGAAGATTCGCTGGACGGACTAACGATCGCCATACAGGGTGTCGGCCACGTGGGAGCACACTTGTGCCGCCTGTTGCATGAAGCCGGTGCGAAGCTGATCGTTGCCGACGTGAATCGGGCCAATCTGAATGCCGTCAGTGCAGACATGCCGGTTGACATAGTCGCGCCCGCCGAGATTCTCTATACCGACGCGGATGTCTTGGCACCCTGTGCGCTTGGCAACATTCTGACAACGGCAACGATCCCTCGAATAAAAGCGAAAGTCATCGCGGGTGCCGCGAATAACCAACTCTCTACTCTTGAAGATGGCGCCCGACTGTCAGCGAGGAAGATCTTGTATGCTCCGGACTACGTTATTAATGCCGGGGGCATTATCAGTGTGTCACACGAGTATTATGGCGGCAGCTCGGAAGACAAAGTGCGCCGGGATATAGAAAAAATTCCGCTTCGCCTGCAGACGATTTTTGCGGAAGCGGATGAAACCAGACGACCGACCAATGAGCTGGCGGACGAGTTTGCTCGTCGCTTGATTGCGGCCGGAAAGAAATAACAGGAAGGCGGCATGATGACCAAATCGCGTTTGCAAATCCCGAAGCCCACCGCTCGCCCAGGCGAACAGCCGGATTTCAGCTATCTGGATCTTTCGCCTGCCGGCAGCGTGGACAAACCGTCAGCCGATGCTCGAACACGCGACATTCAGCATTTGAGTGGCGGCCTCATTCGCGTCCTGGACGACGATCACTCGGCCAAAGGCCAGTGGAACCCCAATCTTGACGCGACCGAACTGCAGGTGGGTCTGCGATGGATGGTGATGAACCGCGTATTCGATGAGCGGATGTGGCAGATTCAGCGGCAGGGACGCATCTCGTTCTACATGCAGGCATTAGGCGAAGAGGCTATCTCTATAGCACAGGGCATGGCGTTGCGGCCGGGTGACATGTGTTTCCCGTCGTATCGGAACCAGGGTCTTTACATGTACCGTGGCGTGAAACTGGTAGACATGATGTGCCAGTGCTTGTCGAACACCAAAGACATGTGCCAGGGCCGACAATTGCCGATCATGTATCAGAGCAAGAGCGGAAATGTCTTCTCGATATCCGGCAACCTTGGAACGCAGTATCCTCATGCTGTCGGTTGGGCGATGGCTTCCGCGATCAAGGGTGAAGACCACATCGCTGCATCCTGGGTCGGCGACGGAACAACAGCGGAGGCGGACTTTCATCACGCATTGACCTTTGCTGCAGTTTATCAGGCGCCGGTCATCCTGAATGTTGTGAACAATCAATGGGCCATTTCGACGTTCCAGGGCACCGCCGCAGGACAGCGCAGGGCATTTGCTGCGCGCGGTCTGGGACTCGGAATTCCCGGCCTGCGTGTTGACGGCAATGATTTTCTCGCCGTGTATTCAGCGACCCTGTGGGCGGCCGATCGAGCACGCCGCGGTGGCGGCCCGACACTCATCGAGCTTGTCACCTATCGTGGCGGCGCGCACTCCACGAGCGACGACCCAAGCAAGTATCGGCCGGAAAACGAGTGGGCATCTTTCCCACTGGGCGACCCGATCGAACGACTGAAGCAGCACATGATTGCTGAGGGGAGCTGGTCTGAAGCAAAACATGAAAAGCTCGTGGAAGAATTACGAACCGAAGTCACGAGTGCCTGGAGAGAGGCACAGAAGTACGGCACGATGACTGAAGGCCCGCAGCTGGATCCGGCAACGATGTTTGATGATGTCTACGCGGAAACGCCTCGCAATCTCGAGTCGCAGCGTCGGCGCATGATTGAAGTTGAGAGGGGCGAGTAATGGCACGTATGAATATGATCGAGGCGATTCGCTCCGCCCACGACGTCGTCATGGATCGAGATCCAGGTGTCGTCGTACTCGGTGAAGACGTTGGCTATTTCGGTGGCGTGTTCCGGTGCACAGACGGACTGCAGCGCAAGTACGGTGATCATCGCGTAATCGACGCGCCGATTTCGGAAGGCGGCATTATCGGAACGGCAATTGGCATGGGCGTGAATGGCCTGCGGCCCGTCGCAGAGATTCAGTTTGCCGACTACATTTACCCGGGCTTCGACCAGATCGTCAGCGAGCTTGCAAAACTGCGTTACCGCTCGAGCGGCGAATTCTTCTCGCCGGTTACGATCCGAACACCCTGCGGCGGCGGCATACGCGGCGGCCAGACGCACTCCCAGTCTCCGGAGGGCATCTTCACGCACGTCAGCGGCATCAAGGTCGTCATGCCATCGAACCCCTACGACGCGAAGGGCCTGCTCATCAGCTCCATCGAATCGGATGACCCCGTTGTGTTTTTCGAGCCCAAACGTATTTACAACGGCCCCTTCGACGGTGACCCGGAGAAACCAGCGGTCTCGTGGAACTCACACCCGAAAGGGGAAGTGCCGGAAGGTCATTACACAGTTCCGCTCGGCCAGGCCGATATTGTCCGCGAAGGCGATGAGCTATCTGTCATTACCTATGGCACGCTGGTGCACGTCGCGGTTGCGGCGGCAGAGAAGACCGGCGTCGATTGCGAGGTCATAGATGTTCGAACGCTGGCACCGCTTGATGTGAAGACGCTCGCGGATTCGGTAAAAAAGACCGGTCGTTGCCTGATCGCACATGAGGCTACCCGATTTGGCGGTTACGGTGCGGAGCTCGCAGCGACAATTCAGAAAGAGTGTTTCTATCATCTCGAGGCACCCATCTCACGTGTCGCCGGCTGGGACACACCCTACCCTCACGCATTCGAATGGCAGTATTTCCCGGGACTAAAACGCATGTCAGCAGGTATCCGCAGAGTGATGGAGGAAGGATGAGCGAACATATCTTCAAACTGCCCGATCTCGGTGAGGGTACCGTCGAATCCGAAATTGGCGAGTGGTTCATAAAGGTCGGCGAATTCGTCGAAGAAGAAACTGTTATCGGAACGATGATGACGGACAAAGCGGCGGTTGAGCTTGCATCGCCGGTAAGTGGGACGGTGCTAAAACTCGCCGGCGAACCGGGCGACGTTGTTGCCGTTGGCGCTGCGCTTGTCACCTTCGAAACCGACAGTGAAGCCGTAGCCGCCAAAAGTGACGAAGCAGCTGAGACGCCCGCCTCCGAAAAGGGCTCTGACCCCTTTCCGGAGACCAACAAAAAGGGGTCAGAGCCCTTTTCGGACGTCGCCGCGGATATCGAGCCTCATGCGCGGGTTGTTACGTCGCCGGCGATTCGTCGTCGGGCGAAGGAAGCCGGCGTAGACCTGAGTCTTGTTCCGGGTACGGGTATGGGTGGTCGCATCCAGCGCAGCGATTTCGATAACTTCCTGAAATCACGAGCAGCGGGAACGCCGATCACCAAAGCGGCGCTGCCTTCGACTGCCGTGAAAGAAATCAAGATCATCGGGCTGCGTCGCATCATTGCAGAGCGAATGACGAGGTCGAAGACAGAAATACCGCACTACGCCTATGTCGAGGAAATTGACATCACTGAGCTGGAGCTGCTGCGCAAGCACATCAACAGCAAAAAGAGTGACCCGGCCACAAAACTGACCCTGCTGCCGTTTCTTGGCCTAGCACTGATGCGCGCGCTAAAGGAATTTCCGCAGTGCAACTCAACCTACGACAAAGATCGAAACATGCTGTTGCAGCATGAAGCCGTTCACTTAGGAATAGCTACACAAACGCCAGACGGCCTGAAAGTACCGGTAGTAAAACACGCCGAAATGAAGGACATCGACGGTCTCGCAGCAGAAATCCGCCGTGTCACTCAAGCCGCACGCGACAACAGCGCGAAGAAAAGTGAGCTGACAGGTGGAACCATCACCATCACAAGTCTTGGCAAGTTAGGCGGCATCGCCTCGACACCGGTCATCAACATGCCTGAAGTCGGCATCATCGGCGTCAACAGAGCGGTCGAGAGACCCATGGTGTTCAACGGTCAAATTGCAGTGCGATTAATGATGAACCTGTCGTCGTCTTTCGATCACCGTTTTGTTGACGGTTACGACGCAGCCGCAATGATCCAGCGCATCAGGGAAATGCTCGAGCATCCGGCGACAATTTTTTTGCCGTAGTTATTCGCAATTGATTTATGATCCATCACCATGGATCTAACAACAATAAGTCTCGAGTCCCCCTACCTGATCTACCTGGGCGATTGTCCGGACAAACACCATGCAAAGACGGGTGCCGGTATTGCTCACTGGCGCCCGGAGCATTGCGCTGGCCAAATGCGATTGCCAGCCTGCCCCATCGATATCGGGTTGCCGGAAATGACACTGCAGCAGGCGAAGAAAGCCGGAATAAGAACCGTCATCGTCGGCGTAGCGCCGATGGGTGGACGAATCCCCGAGCACTGGATTCCACAATTGGCCGAACTCGCGGCCGCCGGTTTCGACATTGCTGCAGGAATGCACGGCAAGCTCGTCGATATCCCTGATCTTGTCGCCGGTGCCAATGAAGGCGGAGGCCGCCTGATCGACGTTCGCGTTCCTCCGGCAGGGATTCCGGTCGGCGATGGCCGACTTCGCTCGGGCAAGAGAGTGCTCATGGTCGGTACCGACTGTGGCGTTGGAAAAAAATACAGTGCTCTGGCCTTACATCGCGAGCTGGAACGCAGGGACATCAAAACAACATTCAGGGCCACCGGCCAGACCGGCATTATGATCGCCGGTGAAGGCATACCGATCGACTCCGTTGTCGCCGATTTCATCTCAGGTGCGGCAGAAGTATTGTCGCCTGATAACGATGCTGATCACTGGGATGTCATTGAAGGACAGGGGTCGCTCCTGAATCCGAGTTACTCAGGCGTCAGCCTCGGGCTGCTGCACGGCTCGCAGCCGGACGCGATCGTTCTCTGCCATGACGCCGAGCGCCTGGAGATTGACGAATCCGGCGGCCACCTTCCGATTCCGGAACTAGACGAAGTCATCCACGACGCGCTGCAAATGGCGCGCCGGCTTCGCAGCCAGTGTTTTTGTGCCGGGGTGAGCGTCAACACCTCAAGCATGAACGACTTTGACCGCGATATTTATTTATCCAAACTGCAAAGTGAACTCGGTTTGCCCTGCGTCGATCCGATCGCAACCGGCATGTCGCCCATCGCCAATTTCCTGCTGAAGTACGCATTATGAAACGAAACATCTCCGTTCAACTCGAGTCCTGGCCCTGCATCATTCCGTTTCGAATCTCCAGCGGCGTCTGCGACGACTTTCCGTGCGTCGTTTGTGAGATTGAACAGGACGGTATTGTCGGGCGCGGCGAAGCTCTGGGCATATACAACAGAGGAGAAACGACGGAAACGATAGCGGCACAAATACTGGACATCTCAGATGCATTGGCCAGTGGTGCCGACCGCCATGCTTTGCTGGAACTTCTACCCAATGGCGGAGCACGCTGCGCAGTCGATTCGGCCTTGTGGGATCTCGAGGCGCAGCAGTCGGGTATCAGCGCCTGGCAGACCGCTGGCGTGTCGGCCGATCCCGTTGAAACGGTTTTCACCATCGGGCTCGAAGATACGCCAGAGCAAATGGCAGCGAAGGCAACTGCGGCGGCCGATCTCAGCCTGTTCAAAGTGAAGCTTGGCAATGACCGTCCTGTCGAACGCATCGCTGCTATACGTGCAGCGCGCCCGGACTCACGCCTGATAGTCGACGCCAATCAAGCCTGGACCTTCGCGGAATTGCAGGTGATCGCGCCGGCGCTGCATGAGCTTGGCGTACTCATGATCGAGCAGCCGCTTCGTCGCGGCGAAGACCATGAACTCGAAGGCTTCATATCGGCTGCTCCATTGTGTGCCGACGAATCCTGCGAGTACCTGGGCGAACTGAACGAGGCGGCTTCGCGTTACCAGATGATCAACATCAAGCTCGATAAATGTGGCGGGCTGACGCATGGGCTTGAGTTGGCGAAAGCCGCCGCCGACAGGGGCCTTGGCTTAATGATCGGTTGCATGGGCGGCACATCCTTGTCGATGGCACCGTCACACGTAATTGCGCAGCTTTGCGAGTTCGTCGACATAGACGGCCCACTGCTCATCAAGAAGGATCGCGAGGGTGGTCTCGTCTACGATCGAGGAATGGTGTCTCTGCCGCCGACGCATTTCTGGGGCTAGTCAGCCGACAGACAATTCAGTTTCAGGAAGAACGCTGCGCGATACGTTCAAGATTGCATTTGTACTTGCGACTGAGTTTCAGCTCAGTATGCCCGGCCAGACTCAGAAAATATTCGCCATTGCGGTGCGGACGCATCGACTCAACGCGATGGCGATTCACGATCGCTGACCTGTGCACACGAACAAAGACTTCAGGATTCAGTAACTCCTCCAGATGCTTCATCGTGCCACGCAGGACGTGCGTATTACCGTTCGCGTGCACACACATATAATCGCCAGCGGCATCGATCCAGTCGATGGCGTCAACATCGACGCATATCGTTTTGGATCCATCACGGATCGCCAGACGTTTCGGATAACTTTGGCCGTTTCCCGACGCGGCCTCGAGCGCGGCCTCAAGCGACAGTTCCTGGCCGGTCAGGTCACACACGAATTTCAGCAATTTGCTCCGATGCTCGTCGGCCTGCCTTTCCTCGCTGTCATGGCGCGCCCGCTCTATCGCCTCCGCCAGTCGATCATCGTTGATTGGCTTGAGCAGATAATCAAGGGCATTGGCGTCGAATGCCTTGAGGGCGAATTCATCATAGGCCGTGACAAAGATAACGGCCGGCATGTTACTCGTAGAGAGATTGCGCAAAACATCAAAGCCATCCATTCCCGGCATCTGCACGTCGAGAAACATGATGTCCGGTGCGTGCTCTCGCACTGCCTCAAGAGCCTCTCGGCCGTTGCGGCTTTGAGCGCATATTTCGATGTCGTCGAATTTTTCAAGACGGATCACGAGACCGCGCCGCGCTAACTCCTCATCATCAACTATTAGTGCTTTAAGCATCGCCTTCCTCGAAGGGCAAATTGATCGTTATTATCAGGCCGGACGGCTCGTTGGCCGCCAGCGTGAAGGCCTGATCGTCGCCGTAGAGCTGCTGCAATCTCTGGCGTGTGTTTTTCAGGCCTACCCCGCTCGACTTATGCTCGCTCTTGCCGTTGCCGAGCCCGGGTCCTGTGTCAGACAACTGAATAACCAGTACGCCGCGTTGTACGCGGGCCGAAATCCGCAGCGTACCCCCGTCCTCACTGGGCGAGATGGCGTATTTTATCGCGTTTTCGATCATCGGCTGCAATATCAGGCTCGGAACGAGCGCTTTCTCAGCAGGACTCTCGATCGTCCTCTCTATGACAAGTCTGTCACCAAATCGCACCTTCTCGATCTCGAGATACAGGTCGATCGCGCCCAGTTCAGAGCCAAGCGTCACACGGCTCATTGGATCATTGTCGAGCGTATAGCGAAGAAAATCGCTGAGGCGACTAACGGCCTTATTGGCGGTGTCATTGGCCCCGTCAAGAATCAAAGTGGAAATCGCGTTCAGTGTATTGAAGAGAAAATGCGGATTCAGCTGATAGCGCAGCATTTTGAGTTGTGCCTGGTGCGCTGCCGCTGTTGCTTTTAGTGTTTGCTCAGTTTGCTCCTGGAGCTGCTGGTAGTACTTGATACCAAAATACAGGCCGCTCCAGCACAGCAGTATGTAAAAGGAACCCATGACACCGCTGACGTAATCCATCAGGTGTTCGGGATGCCAGTCGTTTTTTACCCAGTCGTAATAAAGCAGGTTTTGCAGCCATCGCCAGCCGAATGCTGTGACGTAGCAGGCGAGGATCATGATGGAAGCAAGCTTGGCCATGGATTTGGGCCAAAGCCAGTGAAACAGCGCCCGCAAGGGAAGCGTTGCCAGGAACCCTGAGATTGCGGTGGCAACGATTACGGCGAAGTAGGACTCCGGCTTTTCGTGGGCAAGCGCACCCAGCCAGGCAGCCACCATGTAGCCTGTCCAACCGCCAATATTGAGAATCCAGAACAGGCGGCCCCTGTGCCGGAATATTGAGTCAAGATTCAATTTGCGTCTTCCCCTCTTGCAGTGGTCGATTATAAGACCGCACGCGAGTCAGAATACACGCCTCACCGCACGATGAGCACGTTTTGGCGTACGCGCACGCATTATTCAAACCAAATCGACCGCCGGCGCATCTAAGTATCAAAGAAGGCGAATTTCGCCTGTTTAGACGACACTCTGGGGAGCAAGAACCTGAAAATCGCCGATACCTCGGCTCAGGATGTGCGGTTAGCGCCGCAAGATCCGCGCCGCAAACAACTCGTAGTCGCAGCCATTGGCATTGTCATTGTCGCGTCCGTCCTGTTCGCCGCACCGTGGGTGAAGCGCTGGGCGAATGCCACCGTTTCAGTACCCTTTGATCGCGTCAGGACTGCAGTCGTTGCCAAAGGCGATCTAATTCGTGATGTGTCCGTTCAGGGCCGGATCGTTGCGGCCGTTAGCCCGACGCTTTATGCCACGGCGTCCGGCACCATTACTCTGCTGGTCGAAGCCGGTGAAACGGTGAGCGCCGGGCAGGTTCTCGCGAACGTTCACAGCCCGGAGCTCAGCAGTACCTTACTGCAATCCGAATCAACGCTCGAGCAGCGCAGAGTCGAGTTGGAACGGCAGCGCATCGAATCCCGCCAGCTGGCGCTGGATAAACGCAAGGCAGCGGATCTGGCCGATGTTGCACTCGTGGCCGCAAAGCGTGAGCAGCGCCGCGCTGAAGAGGCCAACGAACTCGGCGTCATCGCGGTCATCGACTATGAAAAAGCAGGGGACGACCTCCGCAATGCAGAACTGGCCTACCAGCACGCCATTGCAGATGCCGACCTCTATGATGAACGCCTGGCGTTCGAGCTTCGCGCCAGCGAGTTTGAAGTCGCCCGGCAGCTCATGTTCGTCAACAATCTGCGCCGACAGGTGGATGATCTGGCCATCAAGTCGCCCGTGGACGGGATCGTCGGCGACCTTCTCGTCGACCAGAAATCAGCAGTATCGCGCGATATGCCGGTGATGGCTGTTGTGGACCTGACACGTTTTGAAATAGATGCTCTGATTCCGGAAAGCTACGCCGATGACCTCGGGATCGGCATGCAGGCCGAAATACAGGTTGGCGGGACTCGTTACGATGGTCAACTCGTCGCGGTGTCGCCCGAGATCATCAACAACCAGGTTGCCAGCCGCATCCGTTTCATCGGCGATGGGCCGACCAACCTGCGGCAAAACCAGCGCCTGACGACGCGCGTGCTGCTGTCTGAGTTCAAAGACGTTCTGATGGTGCAGCGCGGACAGTTTCTGGATAGCGGCGCGGGTCGTATCGCGTACGTAATCAATGAAAATCAAATGGCGGAGCGCCGTCAGATTCAGACCGGTGCTCGCAGTCTGGGCTCCGTCGAAATCATTGCCGGCCTTGAGCCCGGCGACACGATCGTAGTTTCAAATCTTGACCCGTTCCGCGGCGCGGACACGGTTCTGTTAACCGATTAAGGAGCGTTTTCAAATGCTGAACATGAAAAAGGTATCGAAGACCTATCGCACGGATACAGTGGAAACGCATGCACTGCGAGAATTCTCACTTACCGTTGACGAAGGTGAGTTTGTGTCCGTCACCGGGCCCTCCGGCTCCGGCAAAACAACGTTCCTCAACATCGCAGGCATGCTTGAAGAACTGACAAGTGGCTCATATGAGCTCGATGGCCGGGACATCTCCAAGCTCAATGACAAGGAACGCTCCGCTGTCCGCAACCAGAAGATCGGTTTTATCTTTCAGAGTTTCAACCTGATCCCCGAACTCGACATTTTTGACAACGTTGATGTGCCGCTTCGGTATCGCGGCTTCAATGCTGCCGAGCGCAAGCGCCGTATCGAAAAGTGCCTTGAGATGGTGGGGCTCACGTCACGAATGAAACATCACCCTGCACAGTTGTCCGGCGGCCAGCAGCAACGTGTCGCCATCGCGCGCGCTCTTGCAGGTGAGCCAAGGTTTCTTCTCGCCGATGAACCCACGGGCAACCTGGACACGCACATGGCCGAAAGCGTTCTCGACCTCCTGACCGAAATCAACGAATCGGGAACGACCATTATCATGGTGACCCACGAGCTCACGCTTGCCGATCGCGCCAAGCGAAATATTTTTGTCCGTGATGGTCAGGTCAGCGATGGCCCGCCTGAAGTACATTTTGCTGCAGCTGCCAGCGCATAACGGAGAAATAGAATGTTTCGTTATTACCTGAAACTCAGCATGCTCAGCATTCGGGCCAACCCGGCGCTGAGCGCACTCATGGTGGCGGCCATTGCTATTGGTATCGGTGCCTGCATGTCCATTGTCACCGTCCGTCACGTGATGAGTGATAACCCGCTTGCGCACAAGAACGATGTGCTCTATCACGTGCGGCTAGATAACTGGAATCCGGATGATCCCTACGATGAGCCCAACGAACCTCCGGAGCAGGTTACCTACCTCGACTCGACGGCCCTGCACCAGGCGGGTCGAGCATATCGACAGACAATCAGCTTCAAATCCGAACGTGTCGTTCAGCCCGAGGACGAGGACGCGAAGCCATTTATAGAAGAGATAAGAGCTACGACAGCTGACTTTTTTACGATGTTTGACGTGCCCTTCGAGTATGGCAGCGCCTGGGATGCCGCCGCGGATCAGACCGAAGAGCGTGTAGTCGTTTTGTCGTCGGAGATTAACCAGCGCTTGTTCGGTAGCGAAGATTCTGTGGGCCGCACGGTAGCGATGAACAAAGAGCTCTACCGCGTGGTTGGTGTACTGGCCGAATGGATGCCGGTGCCGAAGGTCTATGATCTCAACAACAACCCCTATGAAAAGCCCGAGAATATCTACACGCCGTTCTCAATCGCAGTTGCCGGTGAATGGGGCAGCTCGGGCAACAACAGTTGCTGGAAGCCGACCGGCGGCGGTTATGAGGCCTATCTGGCATCCGAATGTATTTGGATTCAAATGTGGGTCGAACTCAAGAGCGCATCGGAGAAGGGCGCGTACCTGCAATTCCTGGATGACTACGTCGATGAGCAGAAGAAACTGGGTCGCTTCCCGCGGGAATTGAACAACCGTCTGGATACACCAGCTGAATGGCTGGTTTACCAGGAAGTTGTTGATGACATGGTTGGCGTCTTGTTGAGCCTGTCAGTGCTGTTCCTGGTCGTCTGCCTTCTGAACACCATCGGCTTGTTATTGGCGAAAGTCATGCGGCGAACCAACGACATCAGTCTGCGCCGTGCTCTCGGTGCCAGTAAGTCTGCGTTGTTTGCCCAGTACATTACGGAAGCCGGCATTATCGGCATTGCCGGCGGTCTTGCCGGAATTGGAATGACCTGGCTGGGTCTGCGCGGGATCGAGAATGCTTTCTCCGGATACGACTTCATTTCATACCTGGTGAGCATGGACTGGACGATGGTCCTCGCCGCGGTTGCCTTGGCGATCGTTTCGGCATTGGCCGCGGCACTGTATCCAACCTGGCGAGCGTGCAGCGTTTCGCCAGCATCGACACTCAGAATTCAGTAACGCGCGCGACAGGAGATTATTATGGATATCGGACCAATCTGGCGGGCGATGATGAAAAACAAAGCCGGCTTCATCTTAATTGCGCTTCAAATCGCAGTCACCATGACCATCATGGTCAACGCATTTGCCATCATTCAGGAGCGCACCAACAACGCTGGCCGTCCAAGCGGCCTGGATGAGGCGAACACTTTCGCACTGGTGAGTGCGCTGTTCACCGAGTACGAACGAGAAGATAAGAAAGCGATGATTGACGAAGACCTTGCATTGATCAGAGGGCTTCCTGGCGTGAAGAATGCCGTTGCGACCAACTCGTTTCCGTTGCGTCAGGGTGGCTGGTCAATGGGCCTGCAACTTGAGCCCGGCAATCAGTCATCAGATTCTGTTGGCTCCGCTATCTATTTCGTCGATGAACACGGCGTCGATACCTTTGCCTCGAAAATAATCGATGGCAAGAACTTCACGCCAAATCAAGTCGCGTGGACGATCGAGGATGACGACACCTGGCCGGCCCACGGCATAATCACCGAGGCACTGGGAAAAGACCTGTTCCCGGACGAAGAAGGGTCTTATGTCGGCAAGACTTTCTACGTTAACGACGACGACCCAGTTAACGTTGTTGGTGTGATCGAAAAACTGCAGGCGCCATGGCCGGGTTGGAGCGGTGTTGAAAAATCCATGATTGTGCCGCAAAGGCGAGTTTCGGATTACCAACGCTACGTCGTCCGGGCTGAGCCTGGTTATCGCGACGCGTTAATGCCTCAGATCGAGGAATTACTGACCAACAGCAACAAGGACCGTCTTATTCGCGACATGACGATCATGGAGGATGTACGGGAGGCCGCCTATCTCGATGACGCCGCATTGATCAAGATACTGACATTTATTGTTGGAATGCTGACCGTCATCACTGGCCTCGGTATTGTCGGACTCGCCAGTTTCAATGTCAGCCGACGGACACGACAGATCGGAATCCGACGAGCGCTGGGTGCAACCAAGCCAGCCATCGTGCGTTATTTTATGGTTGAAAATTTCCTGGTCAGCAGCATCGGTGTGGTGATCGGTGGAATCCTCTCCGTCGCGTTGAATATCGCGATGGTCGAGGCCTTCGCGCTGGAGCCTCTCGCCTGGTATGTCATACCGCTTGCGATGATCGCGCTTTGGATGGTTGGGCAGGCCGCAGTGGCTGGCCCGGCGAGAAGGGCTAGCAACATTACGCCGGCGATAGCGACGCGATCAAGCTGAGATTGATCAGTTCAACCCGATCGGGGCGGCAGTGGGCGGAGTAGTCTGCTGACATATCGCCATCCCGGGCGACAACTGATAGTGTGCTCAGCCATGAGCGACGAGTTTGAACTGTGGGACCTCCGTGTTGAGGTTACCGGCGATCCCGAGACTATGGTTTGCAGCCACACGGTTGGCGACTCATTTGAGGTGTCTGGTGAAAACCTGAGCATGCCGCCCGGCCAATCCTTTTCAATGTACGCGCTGGCCGCCATTCTGCCATTGCTGCCCGCCAAGCAACGCGTCACGCATGCCAATGACTGGATGACGACCGACGCAGAGATTGCCTGCCCCGACCCGCACTGCGGCGCCCGTTTCAGGATTACCCGCACGAGCAAGTCGACCTTCCGACACAGCGAAACAACGCGGGTACCGTTATCAGGCAATGACGACTGACCGTTTGAACTTCGAGCTCGCGCCGGGATATTCCATTGCGCCCATCATCAATGGCTGCTGGCAGCTCACGCCCGATCACGGTGGTGGTCCCGATTCTCGCAAGCACTGCCTGTACCGCTTCGCCGAACTGGTTGATCACGGCTTCACAAGCTTCGACTGCGCCGATATCTACGAGGGAACGGAGGAACTGCTCGGCGAATTTCGTCGCAGCCTCTTAGATCCCGAGAAGATCCAGGTGCATACCAAACT
>Ga0055584_100002405_pt1 | contig 18500 bp, 15 predicted proteins | sample OSDHelmetaG_FD_58716 | JGI IMG/M metagenome (GOLD analysis project Ga0055584, IMG submission 58716) | Pelagic marine sediment microbial communities from the LTER site Helgoland, North Sea, for post-phytoplankton bloom and carbon turnover... | ecosystem: Environmental > Aquatic > Marine >... | reverse complement strand
GCCATACTCAGGCACCTAATCGTCCTGTATATGGCTTTTTTCAACAGCCCCATAGTAACCTTCATAACATCGGCCTCGTCTGCTATGGTCGTCGAAGCCCCCAACACAAGAAAAACAGTTGTTAACAATGTGCGAATCTTAAATTTGGCCACAATCTCACTCCATAAAAGGCAATAGCTTATCGGCATTAAAGACGGATAGAGATTTAAGAAGCAAGATAAGAGCGATGATTTCATCGAATCGTGATTGCTTTTCGAAGCGATCCTTAATCAAGCAAACTCTAAAAACTGCTTGCTTCGGCGACTCCAAGATCTATAATGCTTTCAAATTTAAAACGGCCTGATTTTACTTAATAAATTGGATTTGACGTGCGCGGGATTACAAAGGCTCTACTGCCAGTTTCAGCCCTGTTACTAATTGCAACTTGTGCCAATCCACGGATCGTGCACGACGATCTTTATGTTAAGAATAAGCAAATAAAACCAGCCAATAAGTTTTTGGCTTCAAAGCCCACCACGGCTTACAAAAAGGCCTCTTTCACTCCAGTGGAACTCAAAGGCCCCGGTAAGCGTTGTATACATCACAACAACTATTGGTGTGTAAAAACACCGAAAGGCGACCGTTGGGTCGGCCAGACCGCAAAAGATCCAGCGAACCATGCGATCTTTAAGGATGCTACGTTTTCTGCACGCGCCTTCACAAGGATCATGAGATCCTATCGGTTTAGGCACAATCTCAGAACAGCGCGCCAAATCATCAGTCGTTACGCGCCTTCATCTGATTGTTTGGGATCACAACGCTTCTGTCCAATCGGTCAACCAAACAACGCGCCCTTGCCAGGTCTTAACCTTGGATATGTCGACAGCAGACCTGTGCAATACAGCTACAGCCGACCACCTTCAAATTATGTTCAGGGTTTGCAGTGCGCGATGCCGGTACTTTACTGCCCAAAAGGACACAACAACCCAACACCCTATGCTTCAGCGATAGCAAAAGCCGCAGGGAGATCTTTGGATGACGATCTTCAGCTTTTCAATGAAGCAGGCCAAGTGAACCTATCCACAGCCCTGCCTGTTTTCAGAGAATTCGCCAAATGGGAGTTGGGCGCAAGTTATCTGGTCAGCGAACGCGTCATCAAAAACGGAATTGCCTTGGAAGCCAAAACGGCCGAGTATCCAGGTGGACGACAACCCGCTAGTCCTGCTTTCACATACAGCCAAGTTGTCTCTAATCCCGTTGTCTCTAATCCTATTGTTGCACAGCCGCAGAGAACAGCACCAGCGCCGCAACCGACCGTGTCGCAACCAACGCAGACCTACTATGCCCCTCAGCCGCAAGCGGCTCCCGTTCAGCCTGTTGTACCTGCCCCGGCACCTTCCCCATCGAACGGGCAACGCTACTTGGCTCCAAAACCTCAATGGCCTAGTCAGCAAGCCCCTTTGCAATACCCATCGACACAAACTTATCAGTTGCAACAGCCGGTCTATTCAACAGGTACTAATTCGTAAATTAGCTGGATTGCAGGTCTAAAGACCGAGCATCCAGGCCTCTTCTTCTTGAATGGCTTTGCTTTCTTTTCTTTGACGGTTCAGAGGACTGTTGAGCCATTCCTGAAGCTTACCATCGCGTTGAGCCGCATCAAGAATACTAACAACGTCCTTCACTTGCTGCGCATCTTTGATTTCGGTTGCATTAAAATCCATCTTCCAGAACGAAGGATAGATCTCAGCCAACACGATTGGTTTGTTGTCTATCCTCTCAAATGGCCAAACGACAGCGCTGCTCTCAAGAGCTGGGTGAAAACGAAGCCGGTGAACCCGTGGTATTCCCGTAAGCGCTTGGCTGCCGACTGACCCGTTGTAGGCTAGTTTCCAAACAGGTTGAGCCTTAGGAACCAAACGATCAGCAAGGCGAGTTTCAGAAACTGCGGACCGAGCTGGCTTACGCATATCCAGTCTCTCGTACTGACGACCGGCAGGATGCCCCCAAAAAGGTCCACCGTCTGCGCCGCCGCGTCTATTCAGTTCTGATGCCAGCTCAAAACGGTTGCTCCGATTACTCGAACTGTCCTTTAGATCCTGCTCAAGAAACCGCCATATCCGATGCCAGGGCCTACCATCACCTTTTAAAGCGAAATAGTCGGCTGTCCCTGCCGGATACCCAAACGGAAAATCAAAACCGATCAGAGTCTTTTTACCTTCCGTTAGGTTCTTGACGCTCAGATCGAAAAGATAGTCAAACGCCGCCTGCCTTGTCCCTAGGTTGAAGCAATCAAGCATTACGCCTTGTTCCAACACAGCAACCCAAATTGAGTCTTTCCCCAGATTTCGTTTGTTCGCGGCACTCCAGTCCACCATGACAAACTGATCAAAACACTGTGGCACCGCTGTCTCTCCCTCGTGAAAATCAACTATCAATTTTTGATGGTTCACGAGTTCTATCTACCCCAGACTTCAAAGGGCTGAAAGGCTGGATCGGAGCGCCCTTCCATCCGAGGGTTTTAGTTCCACTGATTTTGTGGGTCAGAGGCACTGAAAGTCCACTTATAACACCCACCACCCGACAAACCGCCGCCGCCAGATTGGCAACTATCAAGTGCTTGGCATTGGCTGTTGGTTGTTGGGTTTCCTGGGGCCGGAACCCATTCGTTGGTGATGTTAGAAAGCCAGAAGCAAGAATTGTTTCCCAACGCCGCACTAATCTCACTCGCGTAGGCTTTCTGATCTTTCAACGAGGTCCACTGCCAAAGAGCAGCACCGCCTATATCAGGGTTTGCAGTCACATAAGTTGACACAATATCAGCGCATCCTGAATACATTGTATTGCCGGTACCCGAGGCTTCACAATTGGCCTGGCTTCGGTTGTTGTCCACGGTGTTAAGTGTGGCGAGGCCTGGGTTCAATTGTGCCTGCGTGACTGTGATTGTACTCCCGTCTTGGCAAGTGGAAGTGCCCAAATCGGTTTGTATGGCAGCCGCTACCAAGCTTGGCATTTTCGGTGACGGTCCTGGCCAACCTTCACACTGCGCACCGCCAGCATAGTATTGGCGGTTGATTAAGGTCGGGCTGATCTTGCTAGCTCCCACCAAGTTACAATACTGCCAAACCAATTCAGAGCTTCCCCCACAATTGTAGGGCGCTATCGAGACAGGTGGTGTTGGCGACAAATTGTTCGCAATAGCAGCAGCGAAGTTGTTGTAACCACTGTTGCTAGAGGTTTCAAAGTCAAGGTCGATGCCAGTGACATGATAGTCGGTCATGAAAGTCTCAAGCTTCGCCATGGCCGTGGCTCGCTCAGAAGTTGTCGCATTCGCGAAATACGACCAGGTTTCATCGTTTTGAGCACCACCGATTGAGACGTAGATCGTTTTTCCGGCATCGGCCAACCCCTTCATCATCGCCTTTGCAGCACCGTTCGGATCATCTATTCCTTTGATGTTCCACACGATAACTGGATCGGTGCCGGGGCAAGTGAAGTTGCCACCTGTTGCTGGGGTACAGAAGTTGATGAAGGCGAAAACGAAATGGGTGAAATCAGAAGCCGCCATATTATCGAAATCGGTTTGAGTAAGTTTTCCGATCGGTGAAGGTGCTTCTTCGACGTAAGTGAGATTTACTTTGTCCGCTGCGTTGGTTGCGCCAACGGATAAGAACAGAGCGACGACAGCTACAAGACTAGCCGAGGTAAAACGTTGCATTGTGGTTCCCCTAGTTTTGTTTGAAACTGTAAAGGGTTTAGTAAACGCAAACACGGACCAAGCCCGCGTAACTCATACCAAACTGAAGGGATGGATGGGGGCGAACCCCCATCCGGACCTTACATTAGTCCCACTGATTTTGTGGGTCTGACGCGCTGATCGTCCACTTGTAACAACCGCCGCCTGACTGGCCGCCGCCACCTTTTTGACAGCTATCGAGTGCTTGGCACTGGCCTTCACTAACAGCACCCTGCGGGGCAGGTTGCCACTCGTTGGTTGTGTTAGAAAGCCAGAAACATGCGTACCAAGGGTCGCGAGGAGCATCTGCACTTGCAGCCCACTTGTAGCAACCGCCGCCTGAGGCACCATTTCCGCCGTCACAGCTATCGAGGTTGAAACACTCGTCCTTATCGACGTTACCCTGTGGTGCAGCCACCCAAGGATTGCCAGCGTCAGTGGACATCCAGAAGCATGAATCAGCCATGGCTGAGGATGCGGCGAAACTTGTCGCTACAGCAAATGCTGCTGCGATAACACTTGTTGAAAGTCTCATGGTAATTTTCCTCCTTACCTATGTTCGTGTTCTCGAGAAGGAACACTCCTTCACTTTGCCAGCCGCACGAAATTTAGATACCCCTCAATTTAGGGGGCAAATACTATTAGATGTGTCGCTTTGAGGACAAAACGTCAGGCTTTCCGGGCAAACAAGACACAATAGCTTGAAATTTAACATAAATTTTTTAGTTCTCACCGATGAAACTTGTTCTTCTTCCCGGCGTTTTCAATCACAGTGCACGCTACTAAGGAACGATCAATCTAGTCAACCAAGGCTAGCTTCTCGAATTGCTGTGTCAAATTCTCACCTCTTTGAGGGTCGACTTGCAATCAATTAACACTAGCCCTAATTACTACCCACACATTTTACTTTAGAGGACCAAGAGCATGACAACTAATCCATCCATCAGAATTGAAAGCGACTCAATGGGTGAATTGGAAGTCCAGGCAGATCGCTATTGGGGCGCGCAAACGCAGCGCTCACTTGGGAATTTCAAGATCGGCGGTCAAAAGATGCCAGAACCTCTTGTTCGAGCGCTCGGTATCCAAAAGCTAGCTGCGGCCAAAACCAACCACTCCTTGGGTGTACTGCCAGATGACATTGCACCTGCTATCATCCAGGCAGCGCAAGAAGTCGCCAGCGGTGAATTAACGGAACATTTTCCACTGGTTGTTTGGCAAACAGGCTCTGGTACTCAATCCAACATGAATGCGAACGAGGTAATCGCCGGTCGCGCCAACGAGATCCTAACCGGAACTCGTGGGGGCAAATCGCCGGTCCATCCCAACGACCATGTCAACATGGGGCAATCCTCCAACGACACCTTCCCCACTGCTATGCATATCGCCGGTGTGATGGAAGCGCGCAACTCGCTGGTTCCTTCCATGAAAGCGCTTCACAAGGCGCTGGACGACAAAGCTCAAGAGTTTAACGACATTATCAAAATTGGTCGAACTCATCTCATGGACGCCACTCCTCTGACGTTAGGCCAGGAGTTCTCTGGCTACGCTAAGCAGATTGAATTTGGTGTTGCACGTATTGAGGGAAGCCTGCCCCGACTATCCCAGTTGGCTCAGGGTGGAACTGCTGTTGGCACTGGCTTAAACGCTATTGAAGGTTTTGCGGAAAAGTTCGCAACCGAGGTTTGCCAGATCACAGGCATCGACTTTACGACAGCTGAGAACAAATTTGAGGCGTTGGCAGCCCATGATGCCGTCGTAGAGACCTCCGGAGCCTATAACGTCGTTGCAACCTCACTGATGAAGATTGCCAATGACATTAGAATGCTGGGTTCCGGCCCACGCTGTGGCATCGGTGAGCTGGCCCTTCCCGCCAATGAGCCGGGCTCTTCCATCATGCCAGGCAAGGTTAATCCAACGCAAGCAGAAGCCATGACCATGGTCTGTGCTCAGGTAATGGGAAACCACACGGCTGTCACAATCGCTGGAGCAACGGGGCACTTTGAACTCAATGTCTTTAAGCCGATGATGATCTACAATCTGCTGACCTCGTGCAACTTGTTGGCCGACGCCTGTGATTCATTCCGCGAAAACTGTGTTGAGGGCATCGGGGCCAACAAAGAGCGCATTGATGAACTGATGAAAAATTCATTGATGCTGGTCACTGCTTTGAACCCGCACATCGGGTACGACAATGCCGCCAAAGTCGCTAAAAAAGCTTTTGCTGAAAACACCACGTTGAAAGCCGCAGCAATAGACCTCGACCTTCTCACTGCAGAACAGTTTGATGCTTGGGTCAAACCGGAGAATATGATTGGCCCTAGAAAACTCTCCTAAGGAGAGCCACAACAGCCAAATAAGAAAGCGTTCGATTTTGATCCGAGGGCACAGTACTTCTGTGTCCTTGGAGCAAGCATTTTGGGGACAGGTCAAGTTGATTGCCGTTCGTCGCAAGATGTCTCTTAATGCGTTGGTGACAGAGGTTGACGAGAGCAGAAAAACCAATCTTTCCAGTGCGTTAAGGCTATTGGTGCTTGATGAACTGCTCTCCAAGAGTTTGGAGCAAGGCGACTAATCCTCTAAGAACCTTTTGCCAAAAAACTTCAATGTCGGGGTTGGCCATTTCCCTGCTCCCTGGAGCGAAAATTCCGGGATCTGCTTGTCTTTTGTTGTAACGACATTGGCAGAAAACTCTGTCTCTCTGTTTTCAAAGTCATGTGCTCCATTGGCCTTGAGGCTAAAGCCAGCCTGGTTCAGATTGAACGACGTCAACCTTGCCTTAGTGCCAGATAGACTGATTTTTCCATCAACATCTGCCACCGCATTGGCAAAGGATTCAGCCATCAGATCAGCGATGATTTCAGCTTCTCTATCGGAGAGGGTCAGCTCACTTTCATCCTCCAGCCAAGAGACAACAGCCTCTGGGCTTTCAACGAACAAAGCTGGCACAGCATCAAAAGCGAATTTCCCTGATAAACTGGATAGAACCTGGGTCTTAGTGAGGCCACGTCCACCAAATTCAGCTTGAAAACTGCCTTGGCCAATTAGTTCAATCGGACCGAGTTTGTTGTTGAATGCTTGATCTACCCCGCTAACAGAAAGGTTCCAATGCGGCGAACTACTCAAGTCAGAAAGGAAACGCCCCTGTAGCGCACCACCCAGCCACTCGCCGACAAAGCTACTCCCCGAGACTTTAGATTGGCTTAACGTGCCTTCGACTTTCAAGTCTTGGATTGTTTCATTCATTATAGAGAAACGTTCAACCGAAAGATTAAAAGTTGCATCTGGTAATTCCAACCATGCGGTTCCTCTAGCAAGTCTCTCTTGTAACGCTGGTAAGTCACTGACATTCAACTCATCTGCCAGAAATTCGATTGATGCGGCAGGACTCAAATTCTCCTCACGGGCTGTACGGTAAGAAAAGGCTCCTTCCAAGTCAGTCGCGCCGATACGGCTATTCTTTTCGACGGTCAATTCTTTCAAATCTTCCGTTAGTTTGATTTGGCCAGCAATTGAAATTTCTAGCTGTTGTTTACCGCCCAAGAAACTCGATAAACTCGAGGCCGCCTGACTTTGATCACTGGTCAGGTCATAAGCCAAATCCAACGTTTGGACTTCACCTTCATTCACGCTGATCGCACCGTTCAGTTTCAAATCACTATCAGAAAAACCAAGTTTTCCGTCAACAGTGATGTCTCCCAACTTTGCGCCAACCAAACTGCCCTTTCCTGAAAACTTATCGTCCAACCCTGCCGTTTCCAGATCAACGAAATTTGACAATTTCATATTTTCTAGCCTCCAGTCACCATCGAGACCGGCGATCGGCATCAATTCATCTACCCTCGATGTTAAAGACCAATTCCCCTTGTCGCCTTGGCTTTCGGCATCAAGCCGCCATCCCTTCGCATCTCTGTTAATACTTACACCCAGCGAAATCGGTAGATTCCATAGAGCCGACCCAGCGATTCCCAGTGAAGGCATCCAAGACGTCACAAAGGGACGTAGATTCGCACTGTCGCTATTTTCTCTTAAAGATACCGCGATGCCGGAGAGTCCGTGTGTACCCTCGCTGTCATTTTGAGAAGATACCGAGACACTGGCCTCTACGCCTGAAATATCTTCTGAAATAAAACTCAACTCGGCACTGCCTTCGCTGTCCGCAGCCAAAAGTAATCTGGGTGATTTAAGGCGTTGTCCCAACCACACGGCTTCCGAGACCGAGAAATCTAACTGGCTAGAAGGAACCTGAGACATGCGTTTCAATACCGTCGAAACCAGGGGAGACAAGTAACTGGGTGACATCGCAGCCACGTCCTGATCGCTCGGCAAAAAGCTGTCCAGATCTAATCGATCAATTTGAACAAATGCTGCAATGTCACCCACTGTTGACAGGTTTTTTTTCAAATGCCCTGACAACTCGCTGCTATCGAACTTCCCTTGTGTCACCTCAAGTAACAGATCGTGGTTTGAAATCCGAAAACGCCCCTCTGAGTGGAAATCAGTCATCTGGCCCAAAGGAACGGCCGCACTTAACACCGGCCAAAAGGGCCGAAGTGCTTTTGCCAGATTCAGCGATCCTAAAGACCACTCAGCCGCCCAATAACGTGAAGCTGGTTCAAAGGTCAAGTTGTCAATTCGAAGGTCATGCCTACCGCTTTGGTTAATGGTTAGTTCTGAATCAAGGACGACACCATCCAGGTAGTTGATCGCAGCATTAACACGGCCTAATGGCGCGTCTCCCAACCACATTTTTTCAATGGCTAAGGTAAACCTGAGATCTATCCAGTCATTGCTGGCAAAAAGATAACGGAGATCATCCAACCATCTTTCAATCTGATGCCATTTGTACTCGCTTTCTAATCCCTCTAAGCCAAGTCGATCAGCTTTGAGCGACGCCTCTACAACTGGACGGCCAGTATAGGAAAGATAAGCTTCAGTATTGAAAATCGCCCCTTTTAATCCTACTTTACCGCCAGAAAAACTCGCGCCAGAATGATCTATTTTGACATCTGATTGGTATTCAATGTCACTGGCGGGGAATCTCAGTTCGGGATCAATTTCTGTAAGACCGAAAACTGAGGGCACACCATTGCCATTGACTGCGCCCTCAAAACTCAAACTTCCAAGCCCGCTACGATCTAATCTGTCTAAAAGAAGAGCGCCGGACAACTCCATCGCTTGCTGCTTTGTTTCATCCACGAGCTCAAATTCAATATGGCGAGAAACCACTGATCGTTGGCTATCAGATTTAACTAAAGGGCCGACATTTAGCTCCAATCGATGAGCTATTTTCGATGCTGTGAACTCGGCCGACAAGATACTTTGACTAGTTGCCTGCCCTGCTGTCAAAGATAGGGTAATGTTATCCAAACGATGCAGTATTTGATTCGTGCTCGCCCAAAGCAACGTGGAGTTTTCGAGGCCCACATTTTGAACACTAAACGACAGTGTGCCCAACTGTGCCTCACCGCCCTGTATCCAATTGAGCAAAGGGTAATCAAACGGCAACTCTTCACCACGTAAGTCAATCTTGGCACCGCTAAGCTTGATTTCGTCAAGTTTCAGTTCACCAGTAACCAGGCCCCAGAATTGCGGTTCTCCCTTTATTCTTTTAGCTGTGACAATAGTTTTGCCAGTTACAGGGCTTCTAAGGCTCACGTTGTCGAGAACGAACACAGGGCGAGGCAACAAGGCCAGCTTTATGTCGCCAGCAATGTCAGCATCCAGCCCAAGGCCTTCACCAATCAATCTTGAGAGAGTAGGCTCATGCTTTTGCCAATCAATGAGCAAAGGAAAAGCAATAACCGCGACGATCCCAACCAACAGAAATGTCGCGAGACCAACGGCAATTTTATTCATTTCTACACCCTACTTGAAAATAATCGCAGGGCACGGCTTGATCCGTCCCTACAGAGGAATATTGCCGTGTTTACGAGGAGGATTTGTCAATTTTTTGTTCTTGAGCATACGTAGAGCTTTGCAAACACGCCTGCGTGTACCATGAGGCATGATAACATCATCGATATAACCACGCTTTGCCGCCGCATAAGGGTTGGCGAAAGCTTCTTTGTACTCTTCGGTCCGCTTCGCTATCTCGTCCGGATTATCCATGTCCTTGCGGAAGATAATCTCAACAGCGCCCTGCGCGCCCATAACAGCAATCTCTGCGCGCGGCCAAGCATAGTTGGCATCACCACGAAGGTGTTTAGATGCCATCACGTCATAGGCACCACCATAGGCTTTGCGGGTAATAACTGTTATTTTTGGAACAGTTGCTTCGGCATAAGCATAAAGTAACTTCGCACCGTGGGTAATGATGCCACCGTACTCCTGGCTTGTGCCCGGCATAAATCCAGGCACATCAACCAATGTCACAACCGGAATAGAGAAGGCATCGCAGAAACGCACGAAACGCGCTGCCTTGATAGACGCCGGAATGTCTAGACAACCGGCCAACACCATCGGCTGGTTAGCGACAAAACCTACTGTGGAACCATCCATACGGCCAAAGCCAATAATGATGTTTGATGCATAGTTAGGCTGAAGTTCAAAGAAATCGCCCTCATCAACCATTTTAACGATGACTTCTTTCATGTCATAGGGCTTCAAGGGATCATCCGGAACCAAAGCATCCAATGAGAAAATGTCGCGATCAGGATCGTCGTCAGTCGGCCATTGAGGCGCTTTGTTCTGACATGAACTTGGCAAGAAACTCACGAAACGGCGCAGCTCCAGCAGCGCCTCTATATCGTTTTCAAACGCTTTGTCCGCAACACCAGATTTCGTCGTGTGTGTGCTGGCGCCGCCCAATTCCTCATGCGTCACGATTTCATGGGTCACAGTTTTCACAACGTCAGGGCCGGTCACATACATGTAGCTAGTGTCTTCAACCATAAAGACGAAGTCAGTGATGGATGGCGAGTAAACCGCTCCGCCAGCACAAGGCCCCATGATCATAGAAATCTGTGGAATAACACCGGACGCATCGACATTACGCTGAAAGACCTCTGCGTAACCGCCGAGCGACGCAACACCTTCCTGAATTCGAGCACCACCTGAATCGTTCAAACCGATCACCGGTGCGCCAACTTTCATGGCTTGATCTAGGATCTTGCAAATCTTCTCGGCGTGAGTCTCTGAAAGTGATCCGCCAAACACGGTGAAATCTTGGCTAAAGACGAAAACCAAACGCCCATCAACCGTACCATGGCCAGTGACAACGCCATCACCTGGAATAGATTGCTCCTCCATGCCGAAGTCCCGGCAACGGTGGCTCACAAACATGTCCCATTCTTCGAACGAACCTGCGTCCAGGAAGACTTCAATTCTTTCCCTAGCCGTTAGTTTGCCTTTGGAATGCTGCGCATCAATCCTGCGTTGTCCACCGCCAAGAAAAGCGGTTTCACGAAGTTCGGTTAACTGAGCGACGACATCTAACATAAGACAAATACCTTCTAACTTAAGGGCTCTTCATTTTGGGCACTTATGGCCTATTTAGCGAGCAAAAGCAAAAAGTTAACGGCTGACTTTAGGTCCTGCGACTTTTGACCCCGCGCTTCTGCCTCCTCTTCGTCTTCTCCCCAATTCTCAGCTTGGAAGTTCTCTTCGATTTGCGTTGCTTCAATGGCTTGCACAGGAGTCAAATGCCCTTTTGCCAGCCCGAGACTGATTACCAAAGACCCTGTGATCGAAACCAGTTCCTGCATGGCGGCTATCTGCCAATGGTCCATGGCATTCAATTGGTTTCTTAGGTTCTGAATCGATTCATCCGGCTGAGCTACAGCGATGATACCATCAGTGCTGTGCAACGGAGCATTCAGCTCTTCTTTCACCCATACATGAATGGGTTCCCATGCCGCACGCTGCCGTGCAGTGAGATCGTCAGGTCCAGCGGCGTAATAACAAATAAGATCAGTTTCGCCGTATTTACTAATTTCAGCCGCTTTAGCTGTGCAATTTCCGGCGATCAAATCCAACGCTGTTGAGGCAAAGATCATCATAGGCATGGTTAGTGGATCGATTTTCTCGCCCTGTTTTGCCCACTCCTCCGCGATAGCTTCTGCTAACTCATTTGTCGGCAAAACCATTTGCTTTGCCGCCTTCGTTTTAAGCATCCGCCCGTCTAAAAGAACCGCATATCCATCTTCTTGAGGCTCGGCGCTTGCTAGTTTGTAGAATTTTCTCACGTCGTCTAGGTCCTTAAGATTTACTCGGTGAACCATCCGTCCACATCCGATCCACCGAGCATTTACTTACTTGATCGCTCAAATCTAAAACAGGGTTAATTAGTGCTGAACTAGATTTAAAGCGAGGATAGAGCTTCTTTCAATTGCTGCGGAGATTTCAACACTTCGCTGGCGCCAGCTTCAACCAACTGTTGCTCGCTGTGATAGCCCCAAGCAACCCCTATGGCCGTCACACCTGCATTCTTCGCCATTTGCATATCGTATGTTGTATCACCAATCATGACCGTTTGGTCCACCGGTGTTGCCGAGAATTCCATTGCCTGTTGCAACATCGTCGGGTTCGGCTTTCCCGGAGCATTGTCAGGTGTGTGAAGGCTATGGAAGAAGTGATCGATTTGGTTATGTTCCAATGCCGGAACAAGCCCCCTCAATTTTTTACCGGTACAAATGGCCATGAAGATTTCATCGTCCTGCATCCCAGACAAAGTGCTTTTGATGTCAGAGAACAAAACCTCCTCCAGTTTGTTACCAAGGCGACGTTCCAAGTATACATCACGATAAAGCTCGGAAAGCGTGAAATGATCTTCTCGCTTAAGGTCCGGTCGAAGGTTAGCCATGATGTCCGGCAAATTGAGTCCGACCTGTTGTCGAACGGCCTCTTCTTCAGGCAGGTTCAAGCCGAACTGAGTAAAGGCTTCCCGCATACAGGCAACAATATCACGCTGACTGTCCATTAAAGTGCCATCGAAATCAAATGCCAGCAGGCGAAATCGATGCTCAACAGCCATCTACAGAATTTCCTCGTCGAAGATACCCGCTGGATCAGAGGCGTCAAACCCGAAGTATTTGAAACTGCTTTTCATGAGAGGAGACAAGGGCGCCTCGACCGACAGAACACCGCCGCCTGGTTTTTGAGTTTCCAATTTCCTGGCATGGAGATGCATTTTTTTGTCGACCTCAGCGCCTTCAATATAGGCAAAAGCGCCACCGTATTTTCCATCCCCTAGAATTGGTGTTTGCATAGATTCACAATGGATACGAAGCTGGTGCGTCCTGCCCGTTTTGGGCGCAAGAGCCAGCCAGGAAGCACGATCCCCCGCCCTATCCACAACACGATAGTACGTTGTTGCTTTCTTACCTTTCGAGAAATCGACAACCATTTTCTCGCCTTTTGAACCGGAGGCTTTAATCAATGGAGCGTTAATCTGCCCCTCATCAATCTCTGGTACCCCAACGACCAAGGCCCAATAGGTTTTTTGAACTTGGTTAGTGCGAAACATCTCGGTGTAGAACTGGGCGGCTTTAGAAGACTTCGCGATGATCAGAACCCCACTGGTATCTTTGTCTAATCTATGAGTAAGTTTGAACTCCTCACGCCTTCTCTCCCCGAGCACGCGCAGAATACCATCGACGTGCCGATTTGTATTGGAACCGCCTTGGACAGCAAGCCCCGCAGGCTTGTTCAGCACCAGAGTGTCGCGGTCTTCGTAGATGATCGCTTGCTCAAGCGTTTGAAGATCTTTCTCGTCGACAATATCTTTCTTAGGTCTCGCGGGCGTTGACGATACGTTCTCAAAGGGTGGGACACGAACTTCTTGGCCAGCCTTTACCCGCGTATCGGTTTTCACTCTTCCGCCGTCCAAACGCACTTGCCCGCTGCGCATCAATTTTTGCAAGCGTCCGAAAGGCAGGCCCGGATAGCGTTGCTTGAACCACTTATCCAAACGGCGACCATCCTCGTCTAAACTGACTTCAACCAATGTTACGCCGCTCATGAAATCAAACCTCTAGCTAGTAAAAGACCAAGCGCGCAAGCAGCCACGGTCAAAATTAAGGAACATGCCATATAGCCCAAAGCCTGGGTCGTCTGCCCGGTCTCAAGAAGGCGCATGGTATCCATCGAAAAAGTTGAGAATGTCGTGAAGGATCCAAGGAATCCAATCGTCGCTAAGAGTTTCACATTCATCGGCAACCACTGCAAACCATCAAAGACCACCACCAACACCCCCATTACAAAGGAACCAACCACATTGACGCTCAAGGTTCCCCAGGGAAAGGTCACACCCAACAGGCTACCTATCGCAACAACCGAAAGGTACCTTGCAACGGCCCCCAAAGCGCCGCCAAGTGCAATAGCAATTAACTGCAAGTCTTTTCCTAACTGTTCTTAGAACGGCGCAAGTTGGCCCAGTATTCCAAGCGCTTTTTCACGTCTCGTTCGAACCCCATCTCTTTGGGATTATAGTAGGTCTCTCTCGCCATATCATCTGGAAAGTAATCTTGGCCGGAAAAGCCGTCTTCTGCATCATGATCATAGCTGTAACCTGAGCTGTAGCCCAGATCCTTCATCAACGAAGTCGGTGCATTCAAAATGTGTTTAGGTGGCGACAATGACCCGGTGTTCTTGGCGGCGTTGACGGAAGCTTTGAAAGCAACATACTGAGCGTTGGATTTGGGTGCTGTCGCCAAATAGATCACAGCCTGTGCCAAAGCCAATTCGCCTTCTGGAGAACCAATGCGTTCAAAGGCTTCCCAAGCAGCAATCGCTTGAGGCAAGGCGTTGGGGTCTGCCATACCGATATCTTCAAAAGCAAACCGAGTGATCCGCCTGGCTATGTACTTAGGATCTTCTCCCCCAGCCAACATTCTTGCCAGCCAATAGAGGGCCGCATCACAGTCTGAACCACGCATGGACTTATGCAAAGCTGAGATCAGATTGAAATGACTGTCCTGCCCTTTGTCATAAATGGGCATGCGTTTTTGAACGATCTGCAACAGTTCCTGGACGGTGAGATCATGCCTGGGTTCAGCCGCATATATTTGCTCAACAAGATTGATCAAATAGCGACCGTCTCCATCTGCCATTCCACGAACGGCGGTCCTGGCTTCATCATCCAAGGGCAACTTGTTTCGTTCTTCCGATTCTGCCCGTTTTAGAAGCTGTTCGAGTGGTTCATCGTCCAACCGGCGCAAGACCAGCACTTGAGCCCGAGAAAGCAACGCTGCGTTCAATTCAAACGAAGGGTTTTCAGTTGTTGCACCGATCAGCACAACTGTTCCATCCTCTACATAAGGCAGAAAACTGTCCTGTTGAGCGCGATTGAAACGATGGATCTCATCCACAAATAACAAAGTACCAATACCAGAGAATTGACGTTCTTTCGCGCGCTCGAAAACTTTACGCAAATCAGACACGCCGGAGAAAACGGCACTGAGGGGTTCGAATTCCAGCCCCGAGTGTCGCGCCAACAATCGAGCTAATGATGTTTTTCCGCAGCCCGGTGGTCCCCACAGAAGGCATGACGTAACCTTGCCACGCGCAACCATCCGCCCTATCGGACCATCGTCTTTCAGAAGATGATCCTGCCCGACAACTTCCTCAAGGCTTTCCGGCCTCAATCGTTCGGCAAGTGGCTTCGTTTGCAACTGCCTAGAAAATAGATTTTCATCGCCCACGGGCTGATTTTTCCTAAAACGCTAGACGGATCTTCAAGACACGTCCTGCTCGCTTGTAGGTGATCTCCCACTGACGAAGCGCACGGTTCGCGATATCCAATAAATCAGCAACCGAATCAATTTGAACACCATTTACCGACAAAATGAGATCACCAACCCGAAAACGGCTGTAGGCTGCAGGGCTGCCCCGCTCTACATCCGTAACAGCAACGCCTTCCCATTCCCCGAACAGTTCCATTTCTTCAGAAACTGCTGGTGACAGATTGACAACTGTAGCACCGGTGAACGGACTGCGCCCTTCGATTTTGGTTTCTTTACGCAAGACCGTTTCGGGCGGAGCAATCAATTCAAGTACCAAATCTTGCTCTACCCGGTCCTTCCAAACTGTTAGGACTGCAACCGCACCAACCGACTTTGTTCCCAACCGGAAGCGGAAAGCCTGAGTGTCCAACACCTCTTGGCCATCAAGCGCCAAAATCACATCGCCTTTGTCCAGCCCTGCTAGAGCTGCTGGGCTGTTAGGATGAACACGCGTTACGATAACGCCGCCAGAACGGCCAATGCCCAGGCCTTCTGCAAGATCGCTTGTCAGAACCTGCCCTTCGAGGCCCAACCAAGGTCTCACGATGGCCTTGCCGTGCTTCGCGTTCTCAAACAGTACTTTCACCATAGAACTTGGGATCGCAAAGCCAATGCCGTTCGAGCCGCCACTGCGTGAATAAATCGCCGTGTTAACACCCGCCAGTTTCCCATCAACCGTGACCAATGCACCACCAGAGTTCCCTGGGTTAATCGCGGCATCGGTTTGAATGAAGAATGAGTAGTCATTCACGCCAATACCTGTTCGAGCTAAGGCGGAAACGATGCCAGATGTTACTGTTTGTCCAACACCAAAGGGATTACCGATAGCGAGGACCAAATCGCCAATCTCAACAGTGTCTGAATCCCTTAGTTCCAAAAAAGGGAAAACTTCGTCGTCTACGTCCAGTTTGAGAAAAGCCATGTCAGTGCGTTCATCGAGCAAAATAGGTTCTGCATTAAACTCACGACGATCATTGAGAGCAACGCGAATTTCGGTTGCCCCACGAATGACGTGAAAGTTAGTAACGACAATACCTGAAGGATCAAGTATCACGCCTGAACCAAGAGAATTTTTCACGCGCTCACGCGGTTGGCCAAATCCGAATCCATCGCCAAAGAAGCGATCGAAGAAAGGGTCGCCTGCGAAAGGAGAATTGCGTTTACGTGTTTGAACAACGGTCTTTGTATAAATGTTCACAACCGCGGGAGCGGCACTTTTTACCAATGGCGAAAAACTGAGGCTGATTTGTTCCCGCGATTGCGGAATTTGCTGCGCTTTGGTTATGGCAACAGGCAGAACAAAGGCAACAAGCGTAATGAAAAAGCCGAACTTCAACAGATCTTTCATCTGGGGGGTCTCTCTAACTTAAGAAAATATCTTCGGCTAATGTAGTTAAGTGTCTCGCGAAATGCAAAGAGCGGCTCGAAAGCCGCTCTCAAAACTTCTTGATAATTTGGTGAACGGCTACTCTTCGCCGTCAACCTCGTCATCTTCGCGATCGGCTGTTGGGCCAGAATCCTGACCTTTTGCCTCTGGGTCGCGATCAACAAGCTCAATAAATGCCATAGGAGCCATGTCGCCATAACGGAAACCAGCTTTCAACACGCGTGTATATCCGCCGTTGCGCTCTTTGTAGCGTTCGCCCAATGTATCGAACAGCTTCGCAACAAGCGCAGTGTCTTGAAGAATCGCGAGAGCTTGACGACGAGCATGGAGATCTCCGCGCTTGGCAAGTGTGATCAAAGGCTCAACATAGCGACGTAGGTCTTTTGCCTTAGGCAGAGTTGTTTTGATTTGTTCGTGCTTAATAAGCGCCGCAGCCATGTTACCAAACATAGCCTTGCGGTGACTAGCCGTACGGCTAAATCGACGTCCTTGTTTACGGTGACGCATTCTCTTTTCTCCTGAGGCTCTCGGCCTCTCTCTGGGGACTTTTGTCCGGTTTATACTTTATTATTAATCGTCTGTTGTTTCTCAGACGTTTGAGACACCCGCCTCTCAGAGCCAGAGGCGGGTGAATTTATTGAGTTCTTAAAACGGCTCTTCTAAACGCTTTGCCAATTCTTCGATGTTCTCTGGTGGCCAGTTTGGTACTTCCATACCAAGGTGAAGCCCCATTTGAACCAACACTTCTTTGATCTCGTTCAGTGACTTACGACCAAAGTTCGGTGTACGAAGCATCTCGGCTTCTGTCTTCTGAACCAAATCACCGATGTAAACGATGTTATCGTTCTTAAGACAGTTGGCAGAACGAACAGAAAGCTCCAGTTCGTCAACCTTACGAAGAAGGTTACGATTGAACGGAAGCTCTTCTTTCTCGTCTTTCTGTGCAGCAGCTGATTCAGGCTCATCGAAGTTGACGAAGAGTGACAACTGATCCTGAAGAATACGCGCTGCAAGGGCGATTGAATCTTCAGGGGTGATTGCACCGTTCGTTTCGATTGTGAGGTTCAACTGGTCATAGTCTGTCTGTTGACCAACACGTGTGTTATCCACACGGTAAGCAACGGAACGAACTGGGCTGTAAATCGCGTCAATAGGAATAAGACCGATTGGAGCATCTTCAGGGCGGTTCTGAGCAGCAGGAACATATCCCTTGCCCATTTCAACCGTCATTTCCATGTTGAGGTTTGCACCATCATCGAGAGTACAAATAACATGGTCTGGGTTCATGACTTCAATGTCAGGACCAGTTTCAATCATGCCGGCTGTCACTTCACCCGGGCAGTGACCACGAAGGCGAACGCGCTTTGGACCTTCAACGTGCATACGAAGAGCAACGCCCTTAATATTAAGCACCATATCCGTAACGTCTTCACGAACGCCAGGAAGAGAAGAAAACTCATGCAGAATACCATCGATCTGAATCGAAGTAACAGCAGCACCCTGGAGTGAAGAAAGAAGAATACGACGCAAGGCATTACCAAGGGTCAAACCAAAGCCACGCTCTAGCGGCTCGGCGACAATCTTAGCAACACGTGTCGGATCACTTCCGCTGTCTACATTGAGATTGGTAGGCTTTATTAACTCTGTCCAGTTCTTCTGAAGCACCTGAGACCTCTTT
>Ga0055584_100002404_pt1 | contig 18501 bp, 17 predicted proteins | sample OSDHelmetaG_FD_58716 | JGI IMG/M metagenome (GOLD analysis project Ga0055584, IMG submission 58716) | Pelagic marine sediment microbial communities from the LTER site Helgoland, North Sea, for post-phytoplankton bloom and carbon turnover... | ecosystem: Environmental > Aquatic > Marine >... | reverse complement strand
GGCCGTACCGGGGATATATATAATCCTGCTATCGGTGAGGTGACAAAACAGGTGCCATTGGCCAGCAAGTCGGAGGTGGAAGTTGCAATTGCCGCGGCCCAAGCGGCGTTTCCGGCCTGGGCGGCAACCCCCGCTGGCCGTCGTGCTCAGATCATGTTTAGTTTTCGCGATTTACTCAAGCGTAATATGGATCGTCTGGCGGAGGCGGTATCTTCTGAACATGGGAAAACCCTGGATGACGCCAAGGGTTCAATTACCCGAGGCCTTGAAGTCGTAGAGTTTGCCTGTGGTATTTCTCAGCTGCTGAAAGGTGAGTATTCAGAGAGTGTTGCAGCAGGGGTGGATTCCTACAGCATGCGCCAGCCGCTGGGTGTCTGTGCGGGTATCACGCCATTCAACTTTCCAGCGATGGTGCCGATGTGGATGTTCCCCATGGCAATCGCCTGCGGCAATACCTTCGTGCTCAAACCCTCTGAAAAAGATCCTTCCTGTCCATTATTGCTGGCGGAACTGATGTCAGAAGCAGGATTGCCTGATGGTGTATTAAATGTTGTCAACGGTGACAAGGAAGCGGTAGACACATTATTAACTGATCCAAGAGTGCAGGCCATAAGCTTTGTCGGCTCAACCGCCATTGGTGAATATATCTACCATACTGGAACCGCGCACAATAAACGGGTGCAGGCATTATGCGGAGCAAAGAATCATATGGTTGTGATGCCCGACGCAGATATGGATCAGGTGGTGGACGCTGTAATGGGGGCCGCCTATGGTTCTGCTGGTGAGCGCTGTATGGCGATTTCAGTAGTGGTGACGGTTGGCGACGAGCCTGCTGATGCGATGCTTGAAAAGCTGGTGCCACGGGTAGAAGCGTTAAAAGTGGGGCCGTATACAGATTTATCTTCGGAAATGGGCCCGGTGGTTACACCTGAAGCGCAAAGTCGAATCAACAGCTATATCGATAAGGGTGTCGAACAGGGGGCTGATCTGGTGCGGGATGGCCGTGGCGTATCTGTCGCCGGCCATGAAAATGGATGCTTTGTTGGCGCCACCATCTTTGACAAGGTTAAGACTGACATGAGTATTTACACCGATGAAATTTTTGGCCCGGTGTTGTCCATCGTCCGTGCCAAAACCTATGACGAAGCGGTGCAGATGATCAATGATCATGAATATGGTAACGGTACTGCGATATTTACTCGTGATGGTGACGCGGCAAGGGAATTCTGCAATCGAATCCAGATCGGTATGGTGGGTGTGAATGTGCCTATTCCTGTACCTATGGCGTTTCATAGTTTTGGTGGCTGGAAGCGTTCTTTGTTTGGAGATCACTCTATTCACGGCGCCGAAGGCGTGCGTTTTTATACCAAACTCAAAACCGTCACCTCGCGCTGGCCATCGGGTATTCGATCCGGTGCGGTGTTTAATTTCAAGGCCGGCGGGGAGCACTAACCTGCCAGTTGGCTTCTGCTGCAGCCCAGGGGAGGCAAATTGAGATGAAAAATGCTCTGGATCAGGGTGCAGAACCCTGGTGACTGCAGGGCTGTTTTGATTTGTTGCAACCTGGATGCCGGCTGTTTCATCTGCAAGTTCCGGCCTGGTGAATCTGCTGGTGGCCAGGGATGGCGGCTAGCATTTTTGCGGCCATATCGTTACCGGCGTATTGTCCACTGAACAATGTGTGGTAACGATCCGGCAGTAATATTCTCGCTATCCGTTGGCCCGTGGAGGGGGCAAGTTTGCCAGTGGGTGTGCCAGATCAGGTGGTGCGGCCGCAATTCAGCTACAGGGTCCCCAGTGAAAGCAGTCTGTCCGGATAATCCGTAGTGATCACATCTACGCCCATGGCAATCATTGCCTCCATGTCCGCACAATCGTTGACCGTCCAGACATAAACATCCAGGCCCAGGTTTTTTGCTTCGGTCACCAGTTCTGGCGTCAAGTCGCGAAAATTGCTTGACCACACGTCGGCGCTACTGGCGGCCACCATCCGTGGAACTGATCCGTTGAATGTATCCAGGATCATGTTATCAGTCCATTCGCTGATAACCCCAGGCAATGGAATGCGTGGATCTCCATTTGGTTGCATATCAGTAAGCACCCCTGTGGTGATCTCAGGCAGTTCCTCGCGCATCAATCGAACCAGAGCCCAGTCAAAACTCTGGATAAAAGTTCTGCTGGCAATGCCATGACGTTTAATCTGATCGGCAACAAGTTTTACGTAATTAATCGGCTCCGGCAATAGTTCGGCGCGGTCTGGACTACCTTTAAGTTCGAGATTGAAGACAGTGCCAGCGGATCCGTGATCAAGTACGTACTGTATAAACATCTCGAGTGTTGGAACTGAGGTGCCGGGGCACGCCAGCTGTTGCGGAAATTTCTGCCCATATGCCGAATTTTTATCTAACTGACCGACATCATAATGCAGCAGTTCAGTATAGGGCTGAGTTCTGATCGCGCATGATGTGGTTATCCGGTTTCCATCAATGTCAATTGCAATAGAAGGCGACAATGCCAGATCATGATGCAAAACCACAATATTGTCCGCTGTGACGCAGAGATCTACTTCAACGCCATCTGCACCGCTGTCGATGGCAAATTTCACTGCGTTCAGCGTATTTTCAGGACGTCGCCCGCGGGCACCCCGGTGGCCATGAATTTTCGGCAATGAGTTTTTCATCTATATAAACAGTATTTAATTATTATTGGTGTGATATCGTCAGGCCACAGTTTAACTACGGCGTCTCGGTAAATACAGGTTGTTTATTGCATGTTTCAAGTTTCATAATGCAACATAAGGCGATAGAATTTAATTTACAGAATCACTTGTCGTGAAGGCGGTGTTTGCCGATTCCGGCAACCCCTTGACGATGAATACCAATTGAAGTTGATCATAATTTACCTCAGATAATGTCCTACACCGCACCGATTAAAGATATAGCCTTCGCCTGCAATTCGCTTGCGGACCTGGAAGGCATAAGCCAGCTTCCAGGATTTGAGGAAGCCACTGCAGACATGCTCGAAGCGATTCTGCAGGAAGCAGGTAAATTTGGCAGTGAAGTGCTGGCACCGATAAACCATAGTGGTGACAAGCAAGGTGCACGGCTGGTTGACGGGCAGTCAGTCACTGCTGATGGCTGGAAAGAAGCCTATGCCCGGTTTATTGAGAGTGGCTGGAACGGATTGCCATTTGATCCAGAGCACGGTGGTCAGGGCCTGCCATGGGTAATTGCGACGGCAGTAAATGAAATATGGCATGCTTCGAACATGGCCTTTGCGCTTTGCCCTCTGCTCACCCAGGGTGCCATTGAAGCGGTGTTAGCCCATGGCTCCGAGCAATTGCACAATGACTATCTGGCAAAGCTGGTATCCGGAGAATGGACGGGCACCATGAATCTGACAGAGTCCCAGGCGGGTTCTGATCTTGCGGCGGTTAAAACCAGGGCAAAACCCAATGGAGATCATTATCTGATATCCGGCCAAAAGATATTTATCACCTATGGTGATCACGATATGACAGAGAATATCGTGCACCTGGTGTTGGCCCGTACCCCTGATGCGCCCCAGGGGGTAAAGGGTATCTCCCTGTTTATCGTCCCCAAATTTCTCAAGGATGATGCCGGGGCCTGGACCATTCGCAATGATGTTGAAACCATGGCGCTGGAGCATAAACTCGGTATTCACGCCAGTCCTACAGCTGTGCTTGGTTATGGCAACAACGAGGGTGCCGTCGGCTATCTGGTCGGTGAGGAGAATCAGGGCTTGATGTATATGTTCACGATGATGAATGTGGCGCGACATTCGGTGGGTGTACAGGGCTATGCACTGGCAGATCGTGCTTACCAGCAAGCGGTGCTGTATGCGAATGACCGCACCCAGGGCAGCGCAGTTGACGATCCCAGTGGCGCCAAGGTCAGCATTATTCATCATCCCGACGTGCAGCGCCTGTTGTGGACCCAGAAGTGTCGCAACGAATCCTTACGATCCCTTGGCCTGGTTGTCGCGGGATGTATGGACAAAGCAGCGCGACATCCCGACCCGGATACCAAAGCCGCCGCTCAGGAATTTGTTGAGGTGCTGATACCCGTAGTCAAAGGTTATTCAACTGAAATTGGTCTGGAAAATGTTTCGCTGGCTTTGCAGGTGCATGGTGGTATGGGTTTTATCGAAGAAACGGGTGCGGCCCAGCACTATCGTGATCAGAGGATCACGCCAATCTATGAGGGGACTACCGGCATCCAGGCGATGGATCTTGTTGGTAGAAAACTGGCGCGAGACGGCGGTCAGATGACCTTGCGGGTGATTGAGTTTATTCGGGCGGAAGCTGCCACATTTGATCAAATTTCCGCAGACATGGCTGATGTGTTGAATCACGGTCTGAATGCGCTCAAAAATGCCGCTACTGACCTTGCCACGCGAGCACAGTCGGATATTAATGCGGTGGCAGCGGTGGCCGAACCTTACCTGCGATTGTGGGGCGTTGTTGTGTGTGGCTGGCAGATGGCGAAAGCGACGAATGTCAGCAACATAAAACTTCAGCAGGGCAATGAGGACCCTTTCTATCAGACCAAAATTCGAACAGCGGAATACTACTTCTCGACTGAAATGCCTAAAATCGATTATCTGTTAACGCTGGTGAATGACAGTGGAAACAATGTGGCAGGTTCGCGCATTGAGGATTTCAAGGTCGCTTAGACAGCTTTATGCGCAATGGGTTATAAAGCAATGGGTTATAAAAAAGGCTCCCGGTGGGAGCCTTTTCTACACTAAAACCATCAACAGCCTAATAAGTTACCACAGGCGTCAATTTCTTCGCCTGGGAGACCCAGTTTTCCACCATTTTCAGGCTCGGTACCTGTCTTACCAGTCGTTTTGCATCATTGGTGGATTTCATGGCTTCGGTAAGGTTTGCAGCGTTTCGATTGCGCAATTCCTTGACCGTGTCGACCCCGGCAGCTTCCAGTAACTCGGCATACTGGGTTGCAACGCCTTTAATACGAAACAGATCTGCCATGTTGACGCATCGAAGAATAATTGATTCACTGATTCCGGCTTTTTCCGCAATCATCTTACGTCCTTTTCGGTCAGCCCCGTCTTTAAGTAGCCTGGCGGGACTACTGCATCCAATACCCCGAAGTTTAGCGCCATAAGCTGGTCCGATACCTTCAATAGCTTCTATTGATTTTGCCATTTTTATCCTCTGGTGAGTGAAGTTGTTAGTGTATGAAATCTATCTGCAGTGAGCATTCGCTGCCACCAGGCCTGATGTAATCGGCCTCAGGTTTTACGTTCTTCTGCGGCCTTTTTAATCAGAAAATTAATCAGGCCAATGAGTTTGTCGTGGCTCCCTGCCATAGAGACGCTGGTCCGGTACTTGCCATCGACAATAATCGCCGGCACGCCGGTGATTCCATATTTCTTGCCCATAACATTAGCAAATTGTATTTTGCTGTTTACCGCAAAAGAATTGTAAGTGTTGAGAAAAACATCCCGATCGGCGCCATGCGTGGCGGCCCAGTCGGCGATTTCTTCGGGGCTGTTAAATTGCCGGCGGTCTTTATGAATGGTGTCGAAGAATTTTCCATGGAGCGGGTCAACCAGGCCCAGCGCTTCAAAGGTGTAGTAGGCTCGCCCATGGAGAATCCAGTTCTGGTTGAGAACAGCGGGTATTGGCACGTATTCTGCATTATCAGGGATATTTTCCAGCCATTTGACCAGGAAGGGTTCGAGTCGGAAACAGTGTGGACAGCGGTACCAGAATAACTCTACTACTTCAATTTTATCGCCGGTTTGTACCGGTTGTACTTCACTCAGCAGTTCGTAATGTGCGCCCTCCGCGTACTCTTCGTTCTGGGCGTGGACAGGAATTAGAAAAACAGTGAGGAGCAGTCCTAGAAATATTTTTTTCATGGTGTCATACAACTTTAATAATCGTTGGAAGGTCTATTGTACAGAACCCGTGTGACAGCTGCTAAGGGTAATAGTTTCAGCGCCCGATCCGGCACAATCATTTCGCAGAAAGCCATTTTTTCAAGTTGCCGGGGATACCATCGAAACTTCCATTACTCATGGCGACTATAACTGCAGCACCCTGAACCAATGCTGAAACTTCAGCGATCATTTTATCCGGCTGATTGATAATGCTCAAATATTTTACTGTTTGCAGCGCATTGGCATCCCAGTCCACGGGCTTTGGCAGGTAGAGAATGACATGATCCGCAACGGCCAGAGCGGGTCCAATCGCTTTACTGTGATGCGCCATTTGCATGGTATTGGAACGCGGTTCAACAATAGCGATCAGTTTTGCGTCAGGATGAGATTTGCGAAGGGCGTCAAGAGTGATGGCAATTGCTGTGGGATGATGGGCAAAGTCCTCATACAAACACACCAGATCATCCTGGTACAAAAGCTGCAAACGCCGTGCGCTGGGTTTGAATTGCGCTAACGCATTACAGGCGGCTTCAGCGCCCACCCCGGCCTGGTGGCATGCGGCGATGGCGGCAAGCGCGTTAGCCATGTTGTGATCCCCTATGCATGGCCAGATCACGTGACCCATAGATTGTCCACGCTGAAGCACCTTGAAATGACTGGCGTCCGCAGTGATGCGTTCGATACCCCATTCAGCTTCTGTGTCTGAAGTGGAAAACCTGCTGATAGCGGACCAGCTTCCCATAGCGAGTACGTCGGCAAGATTTTCATCATCCTTGTTAACAACGATACTGCCGCTGGATGGGATAATACGAACCAGATGATGAAACTGGCGCTTGATCTGACCGATATCGTCAAAGATGTCGGCATGGTCAAATTCAAGATTATTCAGCACCGCGATGGTTGGCTGGTAGTGCACAAACTTTGAACGCTTGTCAAAAAACGCCGTATCGTATTCGTCTGCTTCTATTACAAAGAAAGCACCGCTTCCCAGTCTCGCCGATGCTTCAAAGTTGCCAGGCTTGCCGCCGATAAGGAACCCCGGTTTATATCCTGCCTGCTCAAGAATCCAGGCGACCATCGACGCGGTGGAAGTCTTGCCATGGGTTCCAGCTACCGCAATGACCTGTCGCTGAAGTAAAACATTGTCTGATAACCACGCCGGGCCGGACTGATAGCGGAGTTTGTGATCAAGCACATGCTCCACCAGAGGATTACCCCGGGACAGGGCATTACCGATAATGATGATATCGGTATCGGGTTCAATATGATCTGGTACATAACCCTGTTTAACCTCGATCCCTGCTGCGGCCAGTACATCGCTCATGGGAGGGTAGATATTGGCGTCGCAGCCGTGCACCGAGTGGCCCAGCGCCTTGGCTATCTGCGCTATTCCGGCCATGAAGGTGCCACAAATTCCGGCAATAAAAACCTTCATTAACCTGGGCGGAAAATTATGCTCAGGCAAATCTCCATGGCGAAGGAGATAAGGATTGCAATACCAATGGACTTGCCGGTGCTGACTTCTATTGTTTCTCGAATAATTAACGCTGAAATTGCCAGTTCCCATATTCGGGGCAGCAGCAGAAACAGTGCGGCTGGCCCAAGGGTACCATCACTGCCGGCGATACCTGACTGCAGTGCATGGGCATAAATCGGCAGTGATACCAGGTTGGTAATAGCGCCGCATCCAAATACAGCGCTGGCAGACTGATGCCAGCGATCCATCTTATGGTTATAGCTGAGTAAAGCGATCCAGGTTGCACCTATCAAGAACACGTGAGCGGCAGCGAAGGCCAGGGGACTGATGCTCTGGAACAGTATGCGATAGCCGATAAACAAAGTTACGAATGCAGCTGCGACGCAAGATACCAGTAACTGGCGAGATAATGGCAGGTCCTGGGGCTTGCCAAACATCAGGCAGATATGCAGCAGAGTTCGAATTACGTTTGACATTAGATTCAGTCGGGATTCCAAGCGGTGGATGATATCATTACAGCCATGAGCAGTATAAAAGTAATCAGCGATATTGATGCGCTGAATCAAGTGTGCGACACGTTGCACGATACAAGGTGGCTGTCGCTGGACACCGAATTTATGCGTGAAAAAACCTATGCGCCTATTCTGTGTTTGCTGCAGGTGTGTACTGAGAGCGATATTTTCTGTATTGATACCCTGGCAATAGATGATCTGAAGCCTGTGTACGCCATGTTGGAGAATCCGGCCGTTGAGCTGATTTTGCACTCATGTCGACAGGATTTTGAAGCCCTGGACACGGTGTGTCCACTGACACCGTCCAATTTGTTTGATACCCAGGTGGCCGCAGCATTTTGCGGCTATGGTGAGCAGGTCAGTTATGCCGCTTTGGTCGAAAGGGTAGAAGGGATCAAACTGGCGAAAACCCATACCCGTGCAAATTGGCAGGCCCGACCGCTAAGCGACGAAGAGCTGGCTTATGCGCTGGATGATGTCAGGTATCTCCCGGCAGTACGAAATTATCTTGCAGATAAACTGGCCAGAGATGGGCGTACCAGCTGGTTTGAAGCTGAATGTGCTGCGCAATGCAGACCAGCATCATGGCGCATTGACCCGGAATTGTCATGGCAGCGGCTGAAAGGTGGTGCACGGCTGCCGTTGGAGGCACAGGAGGCGGCTAAACGGCTGGCGGTCTGGCGGGAGAAGCAGGCGATTCAGCGTGATAAACCCAGAGAGTGGATCCTTGGCACTTCGGCGTTACTGTTGATGAGCAAGCTCAATCCTGCCAATGTGGACCAGCTCCAGCGTATTGAGGGGGTTCACCCCGGGTTTGTACGCAATTCAGCGCCGGCAATTCTTGAGATTTTGAAAGCATCACCTCGTGAACGCGGCAGAGATCCAGTCTGGATCAACCAGGCCGCACTTGATCCGACACAGAGGAAGCGCGTGAAAGGTGTGATGGGGATGATCAGGGCAACCGCAGAGGAAACAGGGATCAGCCCTTCGTTACTGGCAAACCGCAGTATGGTCGAAAAATTTATTCGCGGCTGTACAGATATTGAATTGTTTAAGGGGTGGCGACTGGAAGTGGTTGGTCAGAAAATTCTGGCCAGTTTTTCCTGAAGCCCGCTATTGCTGAAGGTTGTGCTGTCGCGGTAACAGCACGAAAAGTGATCCAGGAGACTTCATGGTGCCGGCGGCTTGCTCGGCATTGTTGTCGTGTCCCCAGAAGACATCAGCCCTGACGTTGCCCTTAATAGCACCACCTGTATCCTGAGCGAATACCAGACGCTTCATGGGTTGATCCGGGTTCCCCGGATAGTGTGTCGACAGCCAGATGGGTACCCCCAGGGATACCAGTTTGGGATCGATTGCGATGCTTCGAACAGGTGTCAGAGGCACATTCATGGAGCCCACCGGGCCCTGGCCAGGATCTTCGCGTAACACAAAGAATACATAACTCGGATTCTGGCCCAGCAATTCCACTGCTTCCTCGGGATGCATTCGCAACCACTCCCGAATCGTGAAAAGCGTGACTTCATCAAGAGCCAGCGCGCCGCGCTCCACAAGAATTTTACCAATAGACCGATAGACGTGGCCATTCTGGTCAGCGTAGCCCACTCCGATCACCCGGCCGTCTGGTAACTGAACCCGTCCGGAGCCCTGTATATGCAGAAAAAATAACGCATCCCGATCATCCAGCCAGAGTAGCTCGTTGCCCTCTAATATGGTTTGATCGGCATCGATTTCCGCACGGGAGAAATAGGGCATGACTTTGTCGCCCACCAGCCGACCGCGTAGCCGCTGATTTTTTAATTCAGGAAAGCGATCACCCAGATCAATGATCAGAAGGGAATCAGGACGACCATAGAGTGGATAACGAAATCGCTGGTCCGGCTCGAAACTGCCGAACAACAGGGGTTCATAATAACCGGTGATCAAACCTGTAGGTTTGCCGCCGGCGCCATATACGGGGTGGGGTGTAAACCACTTTTCAAAAAACTGTCGCGCCAGCAGGTCGTCTGGATTTTCTATCCCGGTGGCGGCCTGGCAGATCTGCTGCCAGTCAGCTTTTTTTGCCAGCGCGGCGCAGGAGTGGAGCAGCGCCGGCCAGGCTTCGGCGTGTCGATCCGTCTGCCAGTCGTCAACCTTGTCCCAGGATAGCACTTTGCCTATTCCCGGTTGAGGCGGTTTGAACAGTGCACATGCCCCGAGCAGCAAGGTCGCAGAAGCGAGCAGAATCAGCCTCAGCAGGTTCCAGTAGTGAGCGCTCATACAACTGGGTCGGTTATTCGCCACTGGCAGCGAGTTTGATGCATGTGGCGAGCACTTCTGTAGCCTGTCCCACTTCCTGCAATACCGGAAAAGTCGGTGCGATACGGATGTTGCGGTCCCTGGGGTCCTTGCCATAGGGAAATGGGGCGCCAGCGCCAGTCAGCTTAACCCCTGCGTCAGCGGCCAGCCCAATGACCTGTTTTGCCAGGCCATCAGGTATATCCAGACTTACGAAATAGCCTCCCTGAGGTCTGGTCCACTCTGCAATACCCAATCCACCCAGTTCGCGAGTGAGCACTTCATCTACCAGGTCAAATTTTGGTTTAACCAGGGCCGCATGTTTTTGCATGTGGGTCCTGAGTCCCTGCAGGTCTGAAAACAGCAGCAGGTGGCGAAGCTGGTTGACTTTATCCGGACCGATCGTCTGCACCCCGAGATGCCCCTTGGCATCCTGAATATTGTCTTCACTGGCTGCCAATGCACCTACTCCGGAACCCGGGTGGCTGATTTTGGATGTGGAGGCGAATTCAATTACCCGGTTGGCATTACCTGCAGCAATGCAATGGGTCATGATGTTATCAAGGTGAGGCGGATTATCGGTAAGGTGATGCTCCGCATAGGCATTATCCCAGAGAATCCGGAAATCCTTTGCTGCCGGCATTGCCGCGAGCCGGTATACCGTGTCCTCATCGTAACAGGTGCCTGTTGGATTGCTGTACTTTGGTACGCACCAGATGCCCTTGATAGCATGGTCGGCGGACACCAGGGATTCAATCTGGTCCATATCCAGGCCATGATCGGTCAGATTCACCGCAATCAGTTCGAAGCCAAGATGTTCGGTAACCCGGAAGTGCCGGTCATAACCCGGTGTCGGGCAGAGAAATTTGCGATTTTCAATCTGATTCCATGGCTTTTCGCCGTCGGGCACGCCAAACTGGCAGGCCCGTGCCAGGGTGTCGTACATCATATTGAGACTGGAATTTCCACCAACGATGACATTGGAGGCTTCAACGCCGAGAATTTCGGCAAACAGCGCCTTCATCTCCGGCAGGCCATCGATGCCGCCATAGTTTCGGGTATCGGTACCGTCCACGGTAAAGTGTTTTCCCGGCAATTCCAGGAGCGCATTGGCCAGATCCAGTTGCGCGCTGGATGGCTTGCCCCTGGTGATATCCAGCGACAGATGTTTTTGTCTGATCTGCTCGTAAAGTTGCTGGTATTCGGCTTTTCTGGGCTTTAAATCAAGACGATTTTGTTCAATTTCGGAGGCGGAAAGCATGGAGAACGGCTGTTTGATGTTTGAAAACATGGATTTTAACAGTTTGCCCCGGTTGTTTAGTATCCAGGACAGACAGTTTAATTTCCTGGAATTTGCCTGTACTTGCCGGAAAAATAGCAGTAAAATCGCGCGCCCGATACAAAGCCCTTTGGAGCTGATTTACATGCCATCAGTACAAGTTCGACAAAACGAACCGTTTGATGTGATTCTGCGTCGATTCCGACGCGCCTGTGAGCGCGCTGGGATATTCACCGAATCCCGACGCCGGCAACATTACGAAAAGCCGACCACCATCCGCAAAAGAGATGGAGACGCCGCAGTCAGGCGCGAAATGAAACGCGTCTCCCGACAGAAAGCTCGTCGCAAGCGTCTTTACTGAAGTCTGTCGCAACAGACTTGCTACGTTTTTCTGTGAAACGCCGAAATGAGCCCATGGCTCATTTCGGCGTTTTGCTATTCAAACGAAACCTGTGTATTCCATCATTACGGAGAAAACCATGTCTACGCTGAAACAAAGATTGATGGACGACATGAAACTCGCGATGCGAGAGAAAAATACGATCCAGCTTGAAACCATTCGAATGGTAAGGGCCGCTGTGCAGCGCAAGGAGGTGGATGAGCGCATTGAACTGGATGAGAATGGGGTGATTCAGGTCATCCAGAAAATGCTGAAGCAGTGTGCTGATGCGGCGGGTCAGTTTGTCCAGGGCGGTCGACAGGATCTTGCCGATAAAGAGAACGCCAATATTGCAGTACTTGAAACCTATCTGCCGGAGAAGCTTGGGGATGATGAGGTGGAGCAGTTAATCAAGTCGGCTATCGACGAGACCGGCGCCACTTCAATGAAAGATATGGGTAAGGTGATGGCTATCTTAAAGGATCAGATTCAGGGGCGCGCAGATATGGGCGCCTTAAGTGCAAAGATCAAAGGATTACTTGGCTGAAGGTCAGTTATCAATAATATATGCACATTTCCATATTGCTTCGTGCGGGGTTGTTGTTAGCGTTTTCTGCCAGCCTGACAGTTGGTCATGCTGCAACCATAAACTTCAGTATTGAGGAGCAGGGATCAACCGTTCAGCAGAAAGCCCAGGTGAGAAACGGCCGGGTGCTGGTTAAGCAGGCAGGCAATGATCCGAACCAGGATTTATTATTCGTCGGTGACAAACGACAGCTGGTGATGGTGAATCATCGAAGTCGCAGTTATATGGTTATTGATGACAGGGTAATCAATGAAATCGCGGCGCTTTCAGACTCTGTCACTACTGTGGTTGAATCGCAGAAGGGCGTGCTTGCAGATCTGATGGGTACCTTTGGCCTTGGGCAGGATGAGAAGCCGGCCCGAGCAGTGATGAAAGACGCAGGCAGGGCTCTGGAGATCAATGGCTACCGCTGTCAGTTGTTTCAGTCCTTTCGTGATCAGAATATTGATTCTGAACTGTGCATGGCCGATAACAGTCAGCTGAAAATCAGCGAGGAAGACTATAAAACTTTACAGGGGTTTATGGCTTTTGCTGATCAAATGTTAAACCGCGCAGGTTCCCTGATCTCCGCCCTCGGTCTGACACTGCCGCAGATGAGTATGCAAGGGGCAAAAGGATTACCCATTGGAATGCATTCTGCCAGACAGAATCTTAAAGTTCGTATTATCACGGTGGAAAAGAGCGGTGGCCAGGGCGTAAATTACAATGTGCCCGAAGGTTACTCTCGTAGCCCGGTGCCCTTTACTTCAGGCTAGACCCTTACTTTCCGAGATAACTGTTAAGACGAAACAGGGCCGAGATAGTCTTGGCGTCGTCGATCTCTCCATTTACCGCCATCTCATTGATCTCGCTCAGCGACTTCCAGTGGGTTTCTATAAATTCGTATTGTTCCGGCTGCGCCTCACCACGACTGGCATTTCTGGCAACAAACAGGTGCAGTCTCTCGGTACAAAATCCGGGCGTGGTCAGGATCGATCCGAGTGAATCCATTGATTCGGCGGTGCACCCGGTTTCCTCCTTCAGCTCTCGCTTTGCGGCTTCCAGTGGTGGTTCGTTCAGCTCGAGCAATCCCGCTGGAAACTCCCAGATCCAGCCGTTTGCCGCATGGCGGAACTGGCGGATCAGGCATATTTGTTCGTTCGGATCCATCGCGATCACGACTGCGCCACCCGGATGGCGAACGATTTCCAGTGCAAGAATTTCATTATTCGGCAGTTTGACCGTTTCCAGGCCGAGGTTGACAATAGCACCGCTATGCAACACTCGACGACTTCTTGGTTCATCCGGAATATCAATAAGAGAAGGCTGGTATTCCGCAGGAGCACGATAGCCCATGAGGTTAAACACCGTGGCAGCAACGTTTGCCAGCCCGACGTCGGTAGACTGTGTCAGCACATAGGGTGGCTTTTCCCTGCTATCAACAATTGCAAATGGCACCTGATTAACAGAGTGGGAGGTTCGTAATATCTGTTTTCCTTGCTTAATTACGAACATCTCGTCGGCGTTGCCATGATCGGCTGTAAAGATCAGAATGCCTTGCTGTTGACGAATCGCGTCAACCAGTTGCCCCAGGCACTGATCAACAGTTTCCATTGCCTTCACGGTGGCGTCAATGTCACCGGTATGGCCTACCATATCGCCGTTGGCAAAGTTAATGCGACCGAATTTATATTCGCCACTGCGAATCAGTTTTAAGGTGGCATCGGTAATTTCCCTGGCTTTCATTTCCGGTGTCTGATTGAAGGCGACGTTGTCCGAGGGGATTTCGACCCAGGTTTCCAGGGATTCATCGAAGTAACCGGAGCGATTACCGTTCCAGAAATAAGTCACATGACCAAATTTCTGGGTTTCACTGATAGCGAAGGTTTTCAGGTTTTCACCACACATGTACTCCACCATGGTGTGATCTATTTTCGGAGGTTCCACCAGATAGTGCCTCGGCAGCTGCAAATCGCCGTCATATTCAAGCATGCCGCAGTAAAACAAGTCCGGGTGATCACCGCGGTCAAATTTATCGAATGCTGACGGTTCCAGACTCCTGGTGATTTCAATGGCACGATCGCCGCGAAAATTGAAAAAAACCACTGCGTCACCGTCTGCCATGGTGCCAATCGGTTTGCCATCGGCATCGGTGACTACGAACGGTGCGAGTGTCTGGTCGGTGGTTGCAGGATCAGCGTCATACTGTCGCTGTATTTCCGCCGCGACATCCAGGATACCTGGGCCGATTCCTTTTACATGGATGTTGTAGCCCTGGCGCACCATATCCCAGTCCGCTTCATAGCGATCCATGGTGATCACCATTCGACCGCCCCCGGACGCAATCTGATAGTCCCGTTGCTCACTGGTGTTGATCGCCTCCAGACATTGATTTAACTGGTCAATGAATGTCAGAGCGGAGTGCGGGTCGACATCGCGGCCGTCCAACAGGCAGTGCACACGTACCCGTTTGATCTTTTGTTGATCACAGCGCTCAAGCATTTTCAGCAGGTGATCAATATGAGAATGAATATTGCCGTCAGAAAGTAAGCCGAGGAAGTGTATGGTGTTGTGCGCACCTCGACGTTCCACTTCCTGCCACGCTTCACTCTGGTAGATGCTGTGGTCTTCAAACGCCTGATTGACCAGTTTCGCGCCCTGATTGATGATCTGCCCGCTTCCCAGTGCATTGTGTCCAACCTCGCTGTTACCCATGTCCGCATCACTGGGCAGGCCGACCCAGGTACCGTGGGCATTCAAACGCGTACTTAACCTGGAAGCCATCAGGGCGTCGATCACCGGAGTATTTGCCAGCGCCACCGCATTTGCCGGCCCGTCTGGTGCAAGACCTACACCATCTGCAACAATCAGTAAAACAGGCCCTTGTGGTCCGTGGTAGGTGACAAGCTTTTCAAGCCGCATAGTGGTTCTTCTCGGTTAAATAGATTGCGCAATAACATTGCATAGCTGGGTGAGGGCGGCACCGCGATGACTTAAACGGTTTTTCTCTGCGGCATCGAGTTGTGCAGCAGTTTTAGCCAGTGCGGGCACATAGAACACCGGGTCATAGCCGAATCCACTGAGCCCCTGAGGGCTGAGCGCAATTTCACCTTGCCAGCTACCGTCACCGATCAGGGGTGACGGATCATGCTGGTGCCGCATATAGACTACGACACAACGGAATCGGGCGCTTCGATCTTGTGCTCCCTGCATGTTGTCAAGCAGCTTTTCCAGGTTCTCGCGGTCGCCGGCATTGTTCCCCGCATAACGGGCCGAGTAAATACCAGGTTGGCCATTGAGGGCGTCGACTTCCAATCCGGAGTCATCGGCAATGGCGGGCAATCCGCTGTGCAGGCAGGCATTACGGGCCTTTAAAATGGCGTTTTCAACGAAACTCAAACCGGTTTCATCCGCTTCGGGAACATCGAATTCTGATTGCGGCTGGACATTCCAGCCACTCAACAAGGCACGCATTTCAGTGAGCTTGCCACTGTTATTGGTCGCCAGCACCACCGTTTTCGGTTTCATTGAAAACTCCGGGTACTAGTCAATCAGCGCTTCTTTCTGCGCCGCGAACAGCTGCTGGCAGGCTTTTTCGCCATGGTCCATCATTTCATTCAGCATCTGGCGTGAGAACGGTGCGCCCTCAGCAGTGCCCTGGACTTCGATCAATCCGCCCTGGTCATCCATAATAATATTCATGTCAGTTTCGGCATTACTGTCTTCGATATAATCAAGGTCTGTGACCACCTGTCCTTTATAAACCCCCACGGAGACCGCAGCGACCGAGCGATGGATGGGGTTTTCGCTGATGATCTCATGATGCAGCAGCCAGCTGATCGCATCATTCAATGCAATCCAGGCACCGGTGATGGCTGCGGTGCGGGTGCCGCCGTCGGCCTGAATAACGTCGCAATCCAGAGTGATTGTTCGTTCACCAAGGCGAACAGTATCAATAGCAGAGCGAAGTGAGCGACCAATCAGACGCTGGATTTCAAGGGTTCGTCCCGACTGCTTGCCGCGCGCGGCCTCACGATCAGAACGGGTGTTGGTGGAGCGCGGCAGCATGCTGTATTCCGCTGTTACCCAGCCTTTCTTTTTATTGCGCAGGAAAGGCGGCACGCGTTCTTCAATGCTGGCATTACACAAAACCTTTGTATCGCCGAAGCTGATCAATACTGAACCCTCTGCATGACGGGTATAGTGACGAATAATGGAAACGGGTCGCAGCTCATCTGGCTTGCGATCACTGGGTCTGGACATAAATTGGGCCGGGGAAGTTACTACGAATGGAGACCGATTATACGCTGGTTGGAAACCGCAGTCAGTTCAGGATTGATCCAGCGCTTTTTCAAACCAGGTGACACTGACTCGCTCGCTAAATTTCGTGCCCACCTGATCCAGGGTACCCACTTCGCGGAATCCAAATTTGCGGTGCAATCGGATGGAGGCGTCATTTGGCAGGGCAATGATGGCATAGGCACGATGTAAATCAGTATCTGCCAGGGCTTGAAACAATGCTTTGTACAGTAGTGTGCCGGCACCCTTCGGTGCGCCTTCGGGCGCCGTGTAGACAGTGACTTCTGTTGAGCTGTTGTATGCGGCTTTGGGGCGAAAACGACCATTGCAGGCAAAGCCTGCCAGTTTTTCTTGCTGTAATGCAACAATCAGGTGGTAGCGGCTGCCTGGCTCTGTAAAAGTTTGTATCCATTGCTCGCGGCGTGGCAGTGACCAGGGTTCAATATCAAATGTAATGCTGGAGTGGGCGACATACCAGTTATAAAGATGGTTCAGCGCTTCGGCATCTTCCGTCTTCCCCGGCCTGAGCGTGATTGTCATATACGCTGGTGGTTCAGCGTTTTCTGGTGGCCACCAGATTGATCATCTCAAAGGCAATGGTGGCTGCTGCCAGGGAGGTTATCTCGGCATGGTCATAGGCTGGCGCAACCTCCACAATATCTGCTGCTACCAGGTTTAAACCCTGTAAGCCGCGAATAATATTTACTAATTCCCTGCTGGACAATCCCGCTATTTCCGGAGTCCCGGTACCCGGGGCATGGGATGGATCCAGCACATCGATATCAATGGACAGGTACAGCGGGTGATTACCGACCCTGTCACGAATGCGCTGGACAACATGCTCAACACCCTCGGATTCCAGTTCATCGCAGTGAATGACTTTAAAACCCAGTGCTTCGTCCTTGAGCAGATCCTCACGGCTGTACAGTGGTCCGCGAATACCCACATGCATTGACGCTTCGTCATTAAACAGGCCTTCTTCTGCCGCCCGTCTGAAAGGGGTGCCATGGGTATAAGGTGCGCCAAAATAGGTATCCCAGGTGTCAAGATGGGCATCGAAATGGACCAGCGCAACCGGCCCGGTTTTTTTGTTCACCGCACGTAACAACGGCACCGCGATGGTGTGGTCGCCACCAAGACTGACAATAGCATCCGCCTGGTTCAGTAATTCGCTGGCAGCAGCCTCGATTTGTTCGATTGCTTCTTCAATATGATAAGGATTACAGGCGATATCACCGGCGTCGGCAACCTGTAATTGTTTGAAGGGTTCGCTGTCATATGCTGGATGGAAGTTGGTGCGCAAGTGCCTGGATGCCTGTCGGATGGCCTGGGGACCAAACCGGGCGCCTGGCCTGTAGCTGGTACCGGAGTCAAAGGGGATGCCAATCACGGCGACATCGCAATACGGTACATCCCGCAGCTCCGGCAGGCGGCAAAATGTGGAGGGTCCGGCATATCTTGGCACAATGGTGCCGCTTACAGGCTGGATGGGGGGCGGTTTATTTTCGCTCATTAGCTGCTCTTGAGTCGGTTGGTCGGGATGTCGCTGTATTCTGCGTTAGAAGCGGCAAGGATAAAAGGGTTTACACGCAGCGTCAGGTGTACCGATGATTTCATCCGCGATCAGTTCCCCGGTGATTGGAGCCAGGGTCAGACCTAGATGGCAATGGCCGGTAGCCACAAACAGGCCAGTATGATTTTCCAGCGGGCCGATTAACGGTAATGAGTCCGGAGTGGTAGCGCGACGCCCTGTCCATGGCGTGTCCAGCAGGGGCTGCCCCA
>Ga0055584_100002402_pt1 | contig 18508 bp, 15 predicted proteins | sample OSDHelmetaG_FD_58716 | JGI IMG/M metagenome (GOLD analysis project Ga0055584, IMG submission 58716) | Pelagic marine sediment microbial communities from the LTER site Helgoland, North Sea, for post-phytoplankton bloom and carbon turnover... | ecosystem: Environmental > Aquatic > Marine >... | reverse complement strand
TATGGGTGGCACCCTTTTCCAGAAGGGAAAGCACAGTGCCCAGGACGCCGCGCAGAGCGCCCATATCGGCTCCGCTTTTGTCCGCGTGGGAGGGCACCGCGAAAAAGTGCCGAAACAACTCGTAGGTTCCGTCGACCAAATGTACCTTCATCAGCCCCAGTTTCGTAGCACAACCCAATAGATTCCAAGACCGGCAATCGCTGCTGAACCGATTTCGGCGAGCCAACGGTACCAAAGTCCCTCGTGGATCCGCGCGAGAAGGCGGAGAAGGGGCCAGACCAGCAAGACGACCAGTAGTTGCCCCAGCTCGACGCCGATATTGAAGCCGAAGAGGGCGGGGAGCAATCGTTGCACAGGCAGGTCAATTTCCATCAAGATACCGGCAAAACCGAAACCATGAGCCAGTCCGAAAGCAAAGGCGACCAGTGCCCGCAGCCGGGCGGGCCGCTGGTGGACCTCGAGAAGCTGGAAGTGACACCAGGAGAAAACCCCCAAGCCAACCCACGTCAATGCACTGAGCTGGCCACTCCCGGAAACAGCGGCAAGCGCACTCACCCCCAGGATGCTCACCATCGCGATGGGTATGGCGTTTCCACGACCACTCATCAGCCACGAGTTTTCGACGGCTACCAAGGCGATCGAGAAGCCGATCAGAACTTCGATGGAGATCGGCTCCGGCCTGTAGAGCCCCAGAACGGCCAACCCCAGCGTGATGCTATGGGCTACGGTAAAGGCGGTTACGAGAGTGGCGACCTCCCGCAAGGACGAGGCCAGGAGCAGAAGAGCCAACACAAATGCCAGATGATCCCAGCCGCTGAGTATATGCTCCATTCCCAGGATGGCGTAGCCGGGCAGGGTCGTTTTCAGAGTTTCCTCCGCGACCTGTCCTTCAGGGGCGTCGATCGCCCACTCCGGAGTTCCCGCGACGAGCACACGTTCTCGAATCTCGCCGGCGGCGTTGGCGACCCGAGCGAAGTGAAGGTGGGAACTCAGAACGTCACCGAGGATATCGCTGCGCAGGGTCAGCGGCCCGACGGCCGGGCACGTGACTTTCCATCGAAAAATGGCCCAACCGATAGGGGCTTGCGCCTGCCGTACGGGTCGGCTGGCGGTGCACGGTTCGTCGCCGGCACTCAAGCGCAGATTGGATTGCAAATACCCGGGCCAATCGTGCCCGTTGGGAAATCGCGTCAGTTCCAGAAGCGGGAGTCGCACCTGAATGGCGGCGGTTCGGCCCTCTCCTGGAGCCTCTTGCGCCAGGTTCCATCGGGAATACGACGTACTTTTGGTATGCGCGTCCGCCCCGGCCGGCAGCGCGAGCAGCAGCAGAAGGCAGGCCGTCAGCAGGGCGGCCGCCCTGAAAGTGAGGGTTTTCAACCGTCTGCCTCCCCGGGGGGGGACAAGCGAACGGTTCCACGTTCGCGCAGATCATCCAGATAGGAGCGAAGGGCGGTATCTCCGGCACGCCTCTGCATCTCGGTGCGAACCTCTTTTTCGACCTCGGACAGGGGCGGTTGGATCCCGGGTTGCGCATCGACCATGCGGAGGACGTAGTAGGCAGAGCCACCCCGAATCGGTTCGCTGATCGCCCCTGGCTCCAATCGGAGCGCAGCTCTGGTGGGGCTTGGCCCGAGATACTCGCGTATTTTTGCCGGAGGCAGCATGCCTTGCGGGAACGGAATGATCGATGGGTCGGCGAGAGCGGCGCGCACGTCGGCGGGAGCGGCCCCCGCGCGGAGTTGCGCTGTCGCTTGGGCAGCCCTTGCCGCCGCCTCGGTGTCGGATTCTCCATCGCGTGCATCGAATCGCATCGGATCAACCCAGAGTCGCCCCGTGCGTGCGAAGTAGCTGCGATTCTCCTCGTAGAAGTCGGCGAGCTGCTTTCCGCTGGGCTCCTCGGGTTGGGCATCCGCGACGATGGAGTCGATCATTTGTCGGACGAGCAAGGCGCGCACGCGTCGATCGTGTTGGTCAACACCGAGCTCGCGAGCTCGCTGGACAAGAAGCTCTTCTTCGATCAGGCGGTTCAGGACGTGTGTCCGCTCGGCGGGCCCGATTGCATTGCGGGCGTCAGCGGCAAGCAGGCCGACAGCTTGTTCGAAGGCTTCACTTTCGATCGGGACGCCATTGACCGTGGCGGCGATGCCGCTTTCCAGCCCGGAGTCGAATTCGGTTCGCTCGCGCAGGACGCCCAGACCGGCGAGGAACAGGCCCAGAGCTGCTCCAACGATCAAGAAAACCGGGGGGCGATTCGCTGCATTATCCGACATAGGATGCACGGTATCTGATCTGTCACCAAGCTCAATTCAAGCAAGATGAGCTGTTGCTCGGTGGCGACCTTCGGATGCTGGCGGTGGGCTCCCGGATGCTTTAGACCGTAGTAAGGGGGATTTTATGGCTGAGGAAGCGCGAGCGAAATTTCACCGGATGGATGAGGGTACCGTTGAGGATTGGATGATCATCGGCGGGAGCCATATGGAATTTGCGGCAGGGACCGCGCAACGGGTTTTGCGTCACCTCGAACTGCTCGATGGAGATTACGGTGGCTTTGCCGTGGATCGCCTCACCCATAGCCTCCAGACGGCAACTCTCGCGATGCGGGATGGTCGAGATGAGGAGTATATCGTATGCGCTCTGCTGCATGATATCGGAGACACTCTAGCGCCGACCAATCATCCTTCGATCGCGGCCGGGATTCTCAAGCCTTGGGTCTCGGAGCAGAACCATTGGATCGTGGAACACCACGGGATTTTTCAGGGATATTATTTCTGGCATTTTCTTGGCGGGGACCGGAACGATCGAGATCGCTTTCGAGAAAACCCCTACTACGATTCCTGCGAGGAGTTTTGCGAACTGTATGATCAGCGCGCGTTTGATCCGAAAGCCGAGACCCTTCCCCTGCAAGAGTTCGAGCCATTGATCCACCGTGTCTTCGCGGAGGGACGTCCGACGATTGCGGCTGCAAGCTGATCTCTCCCGAGGCTTTTCGAATGCCGGGTGCGGGAACCGACAAGCTGCGTTAGGGATTTATGTGATTTGCTGATGCGCCCGTTCGAGGGTGACCCGAAAACTGAAGACCCCAAGGAGAGTCCCATGCAGGAAGTAGTGATTGTAGAAGCGGCGCGAAGCGCCATCGGTCGGCGCAAGGGAGCGTTTGCGGGACTTCAGGCAGCGGACCTTCTCGGGGCCGTTCAAAAGGCATGCATCGAGCGAGCCGGTATCGATCCGTCCGAGGTCGGGCAGGTCGTTGGCGGTTGTGTTTCGCAGGTCGGCGAGCAAAGTTTCAATATCGCGCGCGTTGCCTGGTTGGCTGCAGGATTACCCCTCGAAGTCGCCTCGACGACAGTCGACAGCCAATGTGGATCGTCCCAACAAGCGATCTCGGTTGCGGCCGGACTCGTCGGTGCCGGTATCGAGGATGTTGTTCTCGCCTGCGGGGTAGAGACCATGACGCGAATCCCCCTTGGCGAAAATATGAAGGGTGGTTTCCCGATGACCGCTCAGTATATGGCGCACTACAAGCCCACCTCGCAGTTTCAGGGGGCCGAGCAGATTGCAAAAAATTACGGACTGACCCGCGAGGATGCCGATCGGTTCGGTCTGCGCAGTCAGGAACGCGCAATTGCGGCCTGGAAAGCCGGACACTTTGACAAGGAAGTGGTGACCTTGCAGTCCCCGGTTCTCGATGAGGCGGGAAAGCCTACCGGTGAAATGGAAGAAGTGACGCGAGACGGCGGCCTGCGCGAGACGTCGATGGAAAAGCTCGCGGGCCTCAAGGCTGTTCAGGAGGGTGGCATTCATACCGCCGGGTCCGCATCGCAGGTCTCGGATGGCGCGGCTGCGGTTTTGTTGATGTCCCCGGAGAAAGCAAAGGCATTGGGCCTCAAGCCTCGCGCCCGGATCAAGGCAACCACTTTGGTTGGCTGTGACCCCGAAGTGATGCTGGAGGGACCAATCCCCGCAACACGTAAGGTTCTGGAACAGACGGGCTTGTCGATTGGTGATATCGATACCTTCGAGATCAACGAAGCCTTTGCGGCGGTTGTCATGGCTTGGGAAAAAGAATTTCAGCCAGATACCGATCGTGTAAACCCCAAGGGGGGAGCTATCGCCATCGGTCATCCGACAGGGTGCACGGGGTCCCGACTGGTGACGACGGCCCTGCACGAGTTGGAGAGGACGGACGGACGCTACGGCCTGATCTCGATGTGCTGCGGTGGTGGCCTGGGTACGGGTACGATTATCGAGCGTCTGGACGGCTGAAGGGTCGTTTGGTCTCGATCGGTGCGCTGAGGCGGAAGCATGCAACGGGCAGAGCAGATTCGAGTTCTGAAAGAACTGCTTGGGCATATCGACGCGGGTACAAACGTCGATGCAGGAGGGATCCGCTACAATCCGAGTAGTGCCTACACCTGCAAGGAACTTGCTTCCCGCGAATGGCAGGAGTTCTTTCGTTCGCATCCACAGGTGATCGGGATGTCGCCTGATTTGCCCGAGGTGGGCAGTTTTCTCACGATGGAGGATTTCGGCGTCCCCTTGTTGGCAACGCGAGACCGCGATGGGACTTTTCGCGCTTTTGTGAACGTCTGTCGACACCGCGGCACTCTGGTGGAGTCGGCCAGTCGTGGCACGAAACGTAACTTCGTCTGCCCTTTTCACGGTTGGAGCTACGATACGCAGGGCTCGCTTGTGGGCTTGCCCAAGCCGGAGCAGTTCGGAAAAGTGGACCGAAGCTGTCTGGGTCTGGTGGAGTTGCCGGCTGCCGAGAAATACGGCTTCCTCTGGGTCCACCCCGACCCCGATGCTTCGTTGGACGTCGATGATCTCCTGGGCGGTCTGGCCGACGAGTTTGCCAGTTGGGACTTCTCGAAACTGGAGCGAATCGAGGCGGATTTCTATCCGACGCCGATGAACTGGAAGTTTGCGATTGACACTTTCGGGGAGACCTATCATTTCAAGGTCCTGCACCGGAACTCTCTCGCTCAAGTGTTTCAGGGTGATGTTCAGGCTTATGATACTTTTGGTCGGAACCACCGTATGACTCTTTGCGTGAAGTCGATTCACGAGATGCGGCATACACCCGAGAGCGAGTGGCATATCAGTCAGGGCGGCTTTCCCGTCTACTACCTCTTTCCGAATATTCAGGTGAATGTCGGGAGTGCGGGAGTGACTTTGGTCCGCGTTTATCCCGTGCCCGGGAAGCCGACCGAATCGTTTTCGCAGGTGACCTTTTATATGTGGCCCGAAGCGGCGGTGCAGGATCCGGAATTCGCGCGGGAATTCCCCCGGATTTTCGGCCAAGTGATTCGCGACGAAGACTATGTGGCGGCGGCTTCGGCGCAGCGTGGGGCTTCGGCTGGAACACAGGAATATGTTCTCTTCGGGAGGAACGAGCCGGCGCTCCATCACTACCATAATACCTATCGGCAGGCTCTCGGTCTGGAACTCCTTCCGCTTCAACCCGCTTAGCCGGATCGTTCCGAGGCCGAAAAGGGTTGGCAGTCGACCATCGGGTCGTGATTGGATCCCTGCATGGAACTCGTATGGGATGAACGACCGATTGGAATGAGCTTTTGGCCGCAGGATGTCGATGCGCCGGCCGTCGCGCCGCGGCGTGAAGATATACGGATTCGGACGGCCGATGGAGCTCTGGTCCGGGGCGTTCTATGGACGCCACCGACCGGTGAAGCCTGGACGACCGCAGTGGTATTATCGCATCCTCGTGGTGATTTTTCCCATCATTATGCATGCCCGCTTCTGGCTGCGGCCGGCTATGCGGTGTTCGGCTTCGCCACGAGGTACCTGAATAACGACGCGGATTGCCTCCATGAAAACTGTGTTCTGGATGTCGTTGCTGCGGTTGAGGAAATGCGCTCGCGTGGTGCGGATCAGGTGATTCTCTTCGGGAATTCGGGCGGCGGATCCTTGATGGCCCTGGCGCAGGCCGAGACGAAATGCGGTGACGCGTGGATCGGTTGTGCCGCACACCCTGGCGAAGGTGTTTTCATGGAGCAGGTGATCGATCCTTCGGTAGTCGATGAGGCGGATGCGCTGAGCGTAAATGCGGACCTGGATATGTACGACCCGAAGAATGGTTGGCGCCCCTGGCCTGAACCCTGCCGCTATGATCCCGCGTGGGTGGCACGCTACCGTCAGGCACAGCGGTCTCGGATCGAGCGGATCGACTCGCGAGCACGCGAGGCTTTGGCCATCGGGAAGCAGGGCCGCGCGGATGCACGCGGGGCTTCTGTGGGAAGCGACGATTGGCGAGACGGTCGGCGCCGAGGTCTCTACACCCCGTATATGGTGACGTATCGAACTTTGGCCAACCCGGCTTACCTCGATCTTTCGCTCGAGCCTGATGATCGTCCGATGGGCTCTCTTTTTGCTTTCCCCGATCCTTTCGAATCGAACTATTCCAGTTTTGGATTGGGGCGTGTCATGACGCCGCGCGGCTGGCTGTCGACTTGGTCGAGTATTTCTTCACCTGCACGCCTGGCGGATACGATGCCTCGAGTTTCGTGCCCGACCCTGATTTTGCATCCGACCGCGGATACGGAGATTCGGCTTTCACAGGCGCGTGCGATTCGTGATGCAGCCGGCGCGGCGGACACGACCTATATCGAGTTGGAGGGGGCGCCCCACTACCTTGAAGGTCATCGAGTCGCGGCGATGGAGCAGGTGGCTGCCTGGATTGCCGAACGTTTCTAGTCGGGCGTTCCGATGCCGGAGGTATGCTGTCGGGCGAATGCAAGAAGCTCCTCATGGGCTTGGGTGATCTTCTCGAAATCCAGTTTTTCGACGTCTCGATCGTAGGTTAGAAGGCCGTTCATTTCGATCTCGACATCCGTGATCTGGGTGTAGACCGCCTGGCAAAGACCCTTTTCGATCAAAGGTCGGAGCTTGCCCAACAAACGCAAATACTCGGCGGTCAATGCCTCCGGTGAGTCCATCATCCGGTAGACGAACTTTCGTTTTTCTTCCCAGGTGTGCCCGGGTTCGATGGATCCGAGGCCGCCATATTCCGAACAGCCTTGTGCCCGCGCGTCTTCCACAGACGGCATTCGCGGGGAAGGGTAATGGTGGGCGCTCACGAAATCGCCCGCTCCCTGATCGAACCAGCCCGACGCCGCGTCGACCGGGCGACTGCTGTCGATTGCCCGAATCCGCTCGACGGCATCGGCCGAGTTGAATTGGCCCCAACCCTCGTTGAAGGGCACCCAGCCGACGATCGAGGGTACGTCGCGGAGTTGATGAACCATTTCGTCCAATTCCAAATGAAACGCGTCGCGGTTGGCTTGTCCGGATCGGCCGGTACGCCAACGCATCCGGTCATCGCGGATATGCTTGCCCGTAGCGAGGTGCCAGGCCATCGATGCGAAAAACGGAGTTCCGACAGGTCCGCATGGCATATCTTGCCAGACAGCAAGGCCGAGTCGATCGCAATGGTGGTACCAGCGCATCGGTTCGACCTTGATGTGCTTGCGCACCATGTTGAAGCCCATCTGGTGGATCTGTTCGACATCGAAGCGAAGCGCTTCATCGGTCGGCGCTGTATAGAGGCCATCCGGCCAGTAACCCTGATCGAGAGGGCCGAGCTGAAAGACCGGGTCGCCATTCCATTGCAGGCGCGGCTTCCCGTGAATGTCGAGGCTCGTATCAAACCATCGCAGGGCAAAATAGGATTCGATCGTATCGAGGACCTGTTCGTCACGGCAAAGTTCGGCACGAAGGCCGTAGAGATGTGGATCCTCGCGGGACCAGAGTCGCGGCGCTTCCGGGCGGAGTGCCAGGGTTCCGCCGGGGGAGGTCTCGCCGAGGGCGACGACTTGGGCGGCGCCGCCACCTTCGGGAAAGGCGTCGGCGTTTGCGGTCAGCCGAATGTGCAGGCCTGCGGTATCGCCCGAGATCTCCGGGGTGACGAGAATTTCCTCGCCGCCTGTCTGCGGCTCGAGGCGCAGCTTGCGGATCGAGGCGTCAGGAACAGCCTCCAGCCAGACGCTCTGCCAGATCCCCGAGACCGCGGTATAAAAAACAAGCTTGGGGCGCAGAGATTGTTTGCCTACAGCCTGCCCCTGTTGTCCGGTCGGATCGACGATGGCCACGCGGAGGTCGTTGGAGGCATCGCGCCGCAGCTCGTCTGTAATATCGAACGAGAAGCTGCCAAAGCCGCCCCGATGAGCGCCGATGATTCTCCCGTTGATCGTTACCTGCGCCTCCCAGTCGACGGCCCCGAAATGGAGGATCACGCGTCGGTGATGCCAGCTCGCCGGCACGGAAAAAGACCTCTGCATCCAAAGGCATTGCCCCGGTTTGAGGGCTTCGCCTATGCCGGATAGCGAGGACTCGATCGGAAAGGGAACCAGGATTTCTCGATCCTGAAGTTCGGTGGGCGCACCGGCGCGCGTCGTCCCGAAGCGCCAGAGCCCGTTGAGCGACCGCCAGCCCGAATCTCCCTCGGGGCCCTCCCGAACGAGCTGAGGGCGTGGGTATTCCGGCAGAGGGTTCTCCGGGCGCAGATCCTTCGCAAAACGGCTTTGCAGAGGGTTCCGGGCGGCTTTCCATTCGTACTTGGCGGTCTTTTTCATGGGCATCGATTCGGCGCCGAGGACCACCAGAGCTCTCTCTGCGTCCCGGTGGCGCGTGTATGCATGTTTTGGTCGATCGAAGGCGGGAAGGCAACGAAAACCTGCCCTCGTTTTTGCCCTGGTTTCTTCCGCCACTGCTTCGGGGTAGATCGGGACCATGGCGGACGTCGAAAGGAATCTCCTCGGAGAGCGGTTTACGGAGGCCTTTGCCTACGCCGCAAGGCTTCACGCTGCACAGCGGCGCAAGGCCAAGGAAACCCCATACCTCGCCCATCTGATGGCCGTGTCCTCGATGGTTTTGGAGTGTGGCGGTGACGAGGATGAAGCGATGGCGGCCCTTCTCCACGATGCCGCAGAAGATCAGGGCGGCCACGCCGTCCTGGACGTCATCGGGAGGCGTTTTGGCTTGCGGGTCGCAGGCATCGTTGCCGAATGCAGCGACAGCTTGGTCGACGATACGGTTGAGACCAAACGTCCATGGCAGGAGCGCAAGGAGGAGTTTCTGGCGCGACTGGTCGATGCGTCTCCGGGTTGCCGTCTTGTGACGGCCTGCGACAAGCTCCACAACCTGACCGATGTTCTGGCCGACTATGAGGTGGTCGGCGAGGATCTTTGGCCTCGCTTTAGCGGCGGGCGGGAGGGAAGTGCCTGGTATTACCGGGAAATCGCCCGGATTCTCGAGAAGGACGGGCACCGGGCCGCTCGAGAACTCGTGCGTGCATCGGCTCGGTTGGACGAGCGTTTAGGTCTTTTGGCGTAATTGCGCGGGGAAGTTCGTCGAGAAAGTTCGCGACAGGCGTATTTGCCAACGATCCGAATCGTGGTTGGATATAGGCAGTATGCGCTGGTTTTTGAAAGATAGTGTCCTTCGCGGGTGGTTGTGGATTCTCGGTCTCTTGCCCGGCGTGGGACTTCTCTTTTGGTCTTCCTACCCGCTATCGCGGCGGCTGGGTCTGATTCTCATGGGCCTCGTGGCATTTGGCGGCTTCGCCTGGGCGAGACTCCGCCTCGATCGGACCTTGCAAGGTCAGTCGAATTGGAACCTGCCGGGCCAGATCTACCGATTGCTGAGTTGCCCGTTGGATTTATTCATGGTGGTGCAACTTGTCGCGGCACGAGGGGCAGCGGAAGGACATTGGATGGGGGGCCCGGGTTTTATGTGGGTGGGTCCGGTTTGGTATAGCGCCCATGCGATTGTCTTTTTTGGCTATTTGTTCGGCGGTGCGGGCCGCCGTTTGTGGGGACTGCTGCAGCGAAGTAGTCGCGGTTCGGTCCCGGCGGTGTCGCCGGAGCGGCGGAGATTTCTCGAAGGATCGGTTGTGGCCGCAGCAGGTATTCCTTTCGCGATCTCGCTCTCGGGAGTGGGGACATCCTATGATTTCCAGGTCGAGGAGCGCGAGATCTATTTGCCGAACTGGCCACGCTCTCTGGACGGTCTCCGCGTTGCTCATTTATCCGATATTCATGTCGGTGGAGCGATGGACGCCATCCGATTGCAACGAGTGGCTGACCTGACCAACCAGGCAAAGCCCGATATCGTCATGCACACCGGAGATTTTCTGACCCATCGTGACGGGGACTTTGATACGCCGCTCTATCCGGCGCTTGCGAAGATTCAGGCACCTCTGGGCCAATGGGCCTGCCGGGGGAACCACGATTTTGACGACCCGATCGGATTTCCCCGCAAGCTGGGCGAAGCCGGAGTGAATCTCCTGCGGGATGAACAGGCGACCCTGAAATTTGCCGGGGAAGAAGTCCGCGTCGGCGGTCTGGATTATGTGGGGCGCGACCGAGATCGGGCACAGGCCTACGCTGCGAATACCCGCGGGATGGGACCCCATGATGGTGAACCCCGGATCCTGCTGCTCCATGACCCGAGTCAGTGGTTGCACGTGCCGACGGGTGCCTCGAATCTCGTGCTTTCCGGGCACACGCATGGAGGGCATATCGGAATTCCCTGGGGTCAGGGTGCGCTCTGGACAGTGGTGGGCGCTGCGGGCTTTCCCGATCAGGGCGTCTTTATGCGCGACGACGAGACGCGCCTCTATGTCACGCGTTGTGTGGGTTTCTATGGGTACCCGCTGCGTCTTGGAATCCCCCCCGAGATTGCCATGCTGAATCTTCGCTCGGCCTGACCGCCAGAGATATCAGGCGTAGTCGTCGGCGGAGGTATCGGCGGGAGTATCCCTTTGACCGTCCTCATCGAGCAAGTCCGCGATCAGATCGTATTCGGATGCCGCTGTCACGATGGCGCGCCGAAAATCACCGGGTTGGGCTGCGCCGTTGGCCAAAGTGATTTTGCCGTCGACGTCCGGTGCCTGGCCCCACCAGCGTCCTTCGAGCAGAAGATCCGTTTCTTCGCTGAGACCGTCAACCAGCACTTCGATTTCGGAGCCAACTTTTTGGCGCAGCCGAGCCGCGTTGAATTCACGCTGTCGGGTCAGCAGCTCGCGTTGTCGTTCTTCGACGACCTCCTCTGGCACAAGGTCGTTGCGGTCGCCGGCGGGAGTACCTTCTTCATGGGAATAGGCGAACACGCCGAGATGATCCGGCGATGCGTAGTCAAGGAAGTCGCAGAGCTCGCGGAAATCGGCATCGGTTTCACCCGGATGTCCAACAAGGAATGTGGTTCGCAGGACAAGTTCGGGGACCGACTGTCGCAGTCGATCGACGGTATCGCGCAAGCGCTGGCCGCCGTGGCCCCGTCGCATGGAGCGAAGCATATCATTGCTCGCGTGCTGGAAGGGCATATCGACGTAAGGAAGCACCGTCGGGTGTTGGTCCATCAGAGAGAGCAGGTCGGGGTCGAGTTTTTCCGGGTAGAGGTAATGGAGTCGAAGCCATTCCAGATCGGGGATGTCGGCGAGAGCTTCTGCGAGGCCGGCGAGGTTGGGGCGCTCTTCGCGGTCCCTCCCATAGGCGATGGTATCCTGAGAGATCAGACAGATCTCGCGAACGCCGGCATCTACGAGTGCCGTCGCCTCTCGAACCAGATCTGCGATGGGGCGCGAACGTTGCTTGCCGCGGAAGCCGGGGATGGCGCAGAAACTGCAGCTGCGATTACAGCCCTCGGCAATTTTCAGATAAGCGCTATGGCCCATTTGCGTCAGGATGCGAGGGTCTTCCGCCCGCATTGTGTAATCCGCAGGGTTGCCCACCTGCATGCGCTCGGCATCCTGATCCAGAATCGGACCAAGTTTGAGCATATCGCTCGAGCCCAGAAGATGGTCAATTTCGGGAATCTCGGCGCCGACCTCGTCGGCGTAACGCTGCGTCAGGCAGCCGGCGACGACGAGTTTTTCGCAGGCGCCCTCGGCCTTGTAGCGAGCCATCTCGAGAATGGTGTTGACGGATTCTTCCTTCGCGGGGCCGATAAAACCGCAGGTATTCACGACGATGACCTCCGCTTCGAGGGGGTCGGCCGTGATCGCGAGCCCGCGCTGATCAGTCACGCCAAGCATGACTTCCGTGTCGACGCGATTTTTCGCGCAGCCCAGCGACACAAAATGAACCTTCCGTGGCATTGGGGGAGTCTAGCACTCATTGGCGCGTCGCGCTTTGCAAGCCTCCTGCCGCGGTTTGTCCTCGGGGGTCTGGATGCATAGGAGAAGATATATGCCGGCAGGGATCAAGGGAGCGAATCAGCTGATGGGTTCGGGTTCAGAGTGCGAAATACCGGGACTTTCAGCCAGAGGAATACTTTCGGCTTTGCTGATCGTTCTCTGTGGCTGGGGCATGGGTTGCAGTTCCACGCCAGATCCAGCGCCGAGAGTGGCAGAAGTTCGATCCTCCGAGGAGCAGATTCCGGAGCATGAATGGCGGAGCTATCTGGGCGACCGATCACGGGCTCATTTCTCACCGCTCCAGCAGATCAATCGGGAAACTGTCGCTAACCTCGAGGTTGCATGGGTGTACGATGCCGGAGGGGCGGATCCCGCCGGTGGCACGCAGATTCAATTCAATCCTCTGATTGTCAAAGGGGTCCTCTACGGTGCCTCGCCCACGATGCGCTTCTTTGCTCTGGATGCGGCCACCGGCAACGAGTTGTGGAGCTTTGATCCGGGTGCCGAAGTCGAGGTCTGGACCGCCACCCGAGGCGCGGTCTACTGGTCCGAGGGGGAAGAGGAGAGAATCTTTTTTGGGGTAGGACCCTACCTGTATGCCCTGGACCCCTTGCGCGGTAAGCCGATCACCTCCTTTGCTGATCAGGGCCGTCTGGATCTGCGGGAAGACCTGGGCCGAGACGTCGGTGACGATATCATGGGCGTTGTGCTGACCACGCCTCCGGCACTTTTCGACGACCTTCTGATTGTCGGGGGGCGCGTGAATGAAATGGCGGGCGCTGCTCCCGGACATGTGCGTGCGTTCGACGTGCGGACCGGTGAGATGCGATGGATTTTTCATACCATTCCGCTCGCAGGTCAATTCGGAGCCGAGACCTGGCAGCCCAACGCGGCCGAGACCGCGGGTGGTGCGAATGCCTGGGCCGGGATGGCCGTGGATGAGGAGCGTGGTCTGGTTTTCGTTCCCACGGGTTCGGCAGCGGGCGATTTTTATGGGGGTGAGCGTCCCGGGGATAACCTCTTCGCAAACTCCCTGGTGGCACTCGACGCGAGAGACGGCACGCGGCGCTGGCATCAGCAAATTGTGCACCATGATCTCTGGGATCGCGATTTACCGGCGCCGCCGAATCTTGTCGTTTTGCAGCGCGACGGCGTCGAGATTCCTGCAGTCGCGCAGGTCACAAAAACGGGAGATACCTATGTCTTCCACCGCGATACCGGCGAGACGCTGTTTCCGATCGAGGAGAGGTCTGTTCCGTCGAGCACCATTGACGGGGAAGTTGCCTCGCCGACCCAACCGCGGCCCTTGCTGCCCCGGCCATTCGTTCGACAGGAATTTACTCTGCGCGACGTGACCGATCGCAATGAGGTAGCGGCCGCGACGGTTCGCGAGAGTCTCGCCGAGCTGCGCTTCGGACCGCTTTTCGAGCCGCCGAGTCTGGCGGGCACGATTCAATATCCGGGCCTCGACGGAGGTGCGGAATGGGGCGGCGCGGCTTGGAATGAACAAAGCCAACTACTTTTCATAAACGCTAATCAGGTGCCTTGGATCGTCAAGATGGTGGCCGTGGAGAAGGGGTTCGATCCTTTCTCGGACCCCGCGGGGGGCTACACGCTGGCCTGCGCCGGTTGTCATGGCATGGATATGAAGGGCGATGGGGCCGGGATCCCCTCGCTCCTCGATGTGACCGATCGGTTGTCCTATCTGGAAATCTACCGGGTCATGCGGGACGGGCGGGGGCGAATGCCCGGCTTCGGAGGTATGACCGAATGGTGGGAACTCGCGGGTCTCGCTGGCTATATTTATTTCGCCGATGCAGACGACGCGCCCTCAAAATGGGCAGCGGCCGGCGGTGATCTGGAATATATCAGCGCCGGGTATCAGAGATTCCTGGACCCCGACTTCCTGCCGGCATCGCGGCCTCCCTGGGGAACATTTTCGGCGATCGATATGCAGACCGGCGAGATTCGCTGGCAGGTGCCTCTGGGGGACTACCCGAAGGTTCTTGCCAGTGGCGATTCCGGTCTGGGTGCCGAGAACTATGGCGGGCCCGTGGCGACGGCGGGCGGCTTGTTGTTTCTCGCGGCAACCCCCGACAGCCGCTTCCGCGCCTTCGACCAGAAGACCGGCGAGGTTCTTTGGCAGGCTGATCTTCCGGCACCCGGGTTCGCGACACCGGCCACCTACGCGGTTGGAGGTCGACAGTTCGTCGTGATCGCCGCCGGAGGAGGAAAGCTGGAACAGCCTTCGGGAAGTTCCTACGTCGCCTTCGCCTTGCCTTAGGGGCGGGCTTGACTGGTTTGTTCTCGGACCCGCTCGGCCAGAGCGAGGTCCATTCGTTCGAATGCTTCAAACGTGTAGCGCTGCGATCCGTTGTCTTTCATTCGGTGCGCCAGCCAGCCACGGAACTCCTCCCGTTGGACAAATTCGACTTCGCCTTCGCCGACCTCTGCGAAGTGAAAGCTATGGTCCGTCTCCAGAAAGCCGGACACCAGAATGCTTCCGTGCCAATGAAGCACGGCGGGAGCGGTGGCGGTTACGATTTTGGGGCGAACGACAACGGGAAGCTTCCAGTTTTCCTGAACAATGGTGACTCGGAGCATCTCTCCCGGCTGCAGGATGCCCTCCATTTTTTTCACATAAGGGTTCCAGTCGTGGAATAAATCGGCGCGCGTCAAAATTTCCCAGGCAGCCTCCCGGGTGCCCGGGAAGCGCACGCGATGCTCGACCACATAGACAGCAGCTTCGCCATCATAGGAACGGAGGAAGAGGACGCCTGCCCCCCCGATTCCCATCAGCAGCACAATACCCCAGAGAAATATTTGCATCACCAATCTCCTCCTGAGCCCGATTTTTTGCAGGATCGGTTCCGCTCCCGAGCACTTTCCCCTATTCCCATAACTATCGGAGTGACGGATCACGGCGGTCGCGTCAACGATCAGGCTGGAAGGAAGTTGTTTATGATGTCGAAGCGAGTCTCGCGCAGCGCGGGTCTATTGGGGCTATCGCTCCTCTTGTTCGGTGGGTGTTCGACCCTGCGGGTATTTTTTCCGTCAAAGACCTATGAAACGACAGCACCCGAAGTCCCCTCCACAATAAAGAAGCCTGCAGTGCTGCTCTACTCGAAGACGAATGGCTTTCGCCACGACGAGGCGATTCCGGCGGCAAATGCCCTGCTGACGAAGCTGGCAGCGGAACGGGGCTGGAGTGTCTTTGCGACCGAAAATGGCGCGATTTTCAATCCGATCGACCTGGCGAGGTTTACGGTGGTGGTGTGGAACAACACCAGCGGCGACACTCTGAATCCGGCGCAAAAAAAGGACTGGCAGGCATGGCTGACCTCAGGCGGCGGGGCGATTGCCATTCATGGGGCCGGGGGAGATTCCTCCTATGATTGGGATTGGCATCCAGAGAACTTTATTCGTGCACAATTTACCATGCATACGATGGGACCGCAGTTTCAGGACGCGACTGCGATTGTCGAGAATGCCGATCATCCCGCGACGCGGGAATTACCTGCCACGTGGACGCATAATGAGGAGTGGTATTCCTTTGCCGAGAGCCCGCGGGACAAGGGTGTCGATGTTCTGGTCAGGGTTGATGAGCGCACCTACGATCCGACCTTCAGTCTCTTCTGGATGGACACGGATATCGCGATGGGCGATCACCCGGTCGTATGGAGCCATTGCGAGGGCCGTGGTCGTGTTTTCTTCTCTGCGCTCGGACATCAGGCCGCGGCGTATCAGTCCGCGGAGATGAAGGCACTTTTGGGGGGCGCACTTGATTGGGCTGCGGACCCCGCACTTGCCGATTGTGAAAGCGAGGACACCTGATGGATCTCTCGAAGCTGCCGCAAACCCCCGAGGAGATTTCGGCATCCTGGTTGACCGAAGCTCTGGCGGAAACACATCCGGGTGTCCGGGCAAAAAAGGTCGACCTCGTAGATGCGCATAGCGGAACGACAGGACGCGCGCGGATTCAAGTTTCCTGGGAGGGCGAGGGTGCACCTGCAAACTCTTTATTCGTCAAGTTGCCGCCGACCAATGAGATTTCGAAACAAATGGTTCTGGCGACGGGGATGGGTCGCCGCGAGGCACGCTTTTATCAGCATGTCGCGGCCCATGTGCCGGTCAGGGTTCCACGTCCCTTGTGGGCTGTGTCGAATGAAGAGGGTTCCGCCTACCTCATGCTGCTTGAAGATCTGGAGGCTGCCGGCTGCGTCTTTCCCGGACCCGACGACCCCAAGGTGCTTCCGCTTGCCGAATCCTTGATGGCAGCGTTGGGCCAGCTCCACGCATCCTATGCGATTGGGGACGGTGCGGAAGTAGCGATCGAGGGGATCGAGCCCCCGATGCGAAATGATTGGGGACAGATTCTGGTGGAGTCGGCATTGACCCAGTTCGAAGCCGAGATGCCGGAGGAGTTTTCCCGATTGGGCCGGCTGTATCTGGAGAAGAACGCCGCATTTCAGAACCTTCTGGAGACAGGGCCTTCGACGTTGATTCACGGGGACCCCCATATCGGGAACCTCTTTCTCGAAGGCCGGACGGTCGGATTTCTCGACTGGGCTTGCACGGCGGTCGGCGTCGGCGTTCGAGATGTTGCCTACTTCTTGTGTAATTCAATGCCCGCCGACATCCGGCGCATGCACGAGAAAAGGTTGCTCGCGACCTATCAGGAGAGTCTGGCTGCGGGGGGGTGCCGGTTGGACCTGGCGACCATCGAAGAAGACTATCGACGATTTTCTGCCTACGCCTGGATCGCCGCTGTGACGACACTCGCGGCCGGTGATCGGATGCAAAGTCTGGCCATCGGCCGCGCGGCGACCGAGCGCGCCAATCAGGCGATCCGTGATCTGGGAACGTTCGAGTATTTTCGGGATCGTCTCTAGGGCTCGGAGCGGCCGGCGAGCGGATGGGGGGCGATCCGGATCACGGCCAGAAGGGTTGCGACCGTCGCCGCGAGCATCCCCAGATTGATCTGGTTCAGGCTGTTGGCCAGCGGTTGGCTGGCCGCTACGCCGAGCGCGAGAATGGCTCCGGCGACGCCTGTGCCAAGCGCGATCCCGAGATTCATGGCTATTTGCAGGGAGGCCGACGCGTTTCCTTCTTCCCCGGGCGCGGCTCCCTCGAGAATGCTGAGGCTTGCTGTGGAGTACGCGATGCCCATTCCGAGTGCCGTGACCGACCAGAATGCATATACCGCCGCTACCGGGACTGCAGGTGAAAGGCACAGGGAGGTGCCGGCAATCCCGAAGCCGATCAGCACAAGGCCGCTCGCGATCATGGCGCGCCGACTGCGGCGGGGCGCCTCTCGCGCTTGAATCCAGGCACCCGCCGTCCAGAAAACAGAGCCCAAACTCAGGGGTAGCCCTGCGGCGGTCGGTGAAAGTCCGCGGAGCTTGGTTAACCCGAGAGGAACAAAAGCCTCCGCTCCGAAAAAGATAAAGCCGATGCCTCCGAGAACCAGAGTTGCTGCGGGTAGTCCGGCACGGGCGGTGAGGGTGCCCGGTGGCAGGAGCGATCTCAGGGCGGGTGCAAGAAGCATGAGGCCTGCGATCGCGGCGAGGCCGCGACGGGCCTCTCCCGGGTTTTCGAGTCCCACGAGCAAAAGGGTTGCGCCAGCCACCAGAAGCAGCGCCATGGGAAGGCGGCGGCGCTCTCCTCTTTTCGGCGCTTTCGCGGGGGTGGGTATGCCCAGTTGGCGCAGACCCGGCAAGGCCAGTAGAGCACCGGCAAGGACCGCCGGAGCCAGAGCAAAGAATACCCATCTCCAACCAATGGTATCGGTCATCCAACCGGCAATTGAGGGGCCCAGCATTCCGGGGATTACCCAAGCCGACGAAAGCGCGGCAAGCATTCTGGGCCTGGCCTCGGGGCTGTAGCCACGACCAATGGCGACATAGGCGACGGCTCCGAGCGCACCAGCCCCAAGTCCCTGAAAAGCGCGGGCCGCGACGAGCATGGGCATGGATGGGGCGAAACCGGCGGCAAGCAGACCAGCCGCAAAGATCAGACCGCCGATCCCGAAGGGGCGGGCGGGGCCGTGCTTGTCAGCAGCATCGCCTCCGATGGTGATCCCGATCAGGTTCGCCAGCATAAACGCGCTGAAAGCCCATCCATAAATGGACAAGCCGCCGATCTCATCGACGACGGTCGGCAGAATCGTCGCCACGGCCAATGCCTCGAATGCTGTGAAAATCACCGCCAGAAGCAGCCCGGTGGTCAGCGCGCGTTGCCCCTTTTGCCAAACGCCACCGTTTGTCGACATCTGATCGTCTGCGGGGCTCGTCATGATGACCCTCTTGCATAAAGCGAGACAAGAAACGATGGGCCTTGCTGTCGTGTCGGTGGCAG
>Ga0055584_100002401_pt1 | contig 18510 bp, 13 predicted proteins | sample OSDHelmetaG_FD_58716 | JGI IMG/M metagenome (GOLD analysis project Ga0055584, IMG submission 58716) | Pelagic marine sediment microbial communities from the LTER site Helgoland, North Sea, for post-phytoplankton bloom and carbon turnover... | ecosystem: Environmental > Aquatic > Marine >... | reverse complement strand
GGATGCACCGCGTCTCTGAGCAGCGCCATCAGGGCGCCGGTGACCTCCAGGGATTTTGCGTAAACCGGTTCGCCGTCGTAGGTGAAACCCAGGAAAATCTGATCCAGGCGCCGGTGAAGGTCCTCTACGCTGTTGGACAGGCACATGATGGCCATGATTTCGGAGGCAGCGGTGATATCGAAGCCGCCTTCACGGGGAATACCCTGCATCTTGCCGCCCAGCCCGAGCACAATTTTGCGCAGGCTGCGGTCGTTCATGTCCATGACACGGCGCCAGGTGATGGTTCTGGGGTCGATGCCCAGCTTGTTGCCGTGAAAGATGTGATTATCGACCATGGCCGAGATAAGGTTGTTGGTGGTGGTGAGCGCGTGGAAATCACCGGTGAAATGCAGGTTGATCCGGTCGGCCGGAATCATCTGGGCGTAACCGCCGCCGGTGGCGCCGCCTTTGATACCGAAACAGGGGCCCAGCGAAGGCTCGCGCAGCGCGCAGGCAACTGACTCACCGATTTCCTTGAGGCCCTGGGCCAGGCCGATGGATGTGGTGGTTTTGCCCTCACCCGCGGCAGTGGGTGTGGTTGCCGATACCAGTACCAATTTTGGCGTATCCGGGCGCTTGCGCGGTTGCGTCAGTGCGTCCAGGTGCACCTTGTTGATTTCCTCGCCGAATGAAATCAGGTACTTCGAATCGATCCCCAGTTCCCGGGCTACTTCCGCGATGGGTCTGGGATTGGCCTGACTTGCAATTTCGTGATCTGAAAGCATTTTCATATCCTTGTTTTTAAGGGACTTTTACTTGTAAATCTTGACTCAAACGGCAACATTATACCCTGATCCAAATCAACCCTTTAATGAGTACGAAATCAACTCGAAACCGCTGCCTTTTTTACCCGTCCTGCCCTGCCGTTTACACCATCAATACCTCACACCGGAATGTGCTGATACAGGTCAGCGCTCCCTCCGAAAAGTTGTGCTAATGATGACCAGCGAAACGGTAAGAATCCTGTTATCCACCAGGTTTGATTCTTTGAGGAGGGGAAATGGGCGGACTATTTGCTGAGCGGCTCGCTCGAATAGGTTCTCAAAACGAATTTAAAATCGCTGATGACATCGCCAATGCTGAAGTAATGGGTATGTCAGTGGTTCGGTTGAATTTAGGAGAGCCGGATAACGACAGTGCCACGAACATTAACGAATGCGCCATCGAGAATATCCGATCGGGGAATTCTCATTATTGCAACCCTCAGGGTGTGCTGGAATTCAGAGAAACGATTGCACAATTTGTCAGTAGTACCCGGAACATTGACGTGTCTGCGGATCAGGTTCTGGTGACTTCCGGCGGAAAGCCATCGATTCCTTTCACCTTTTTGACCTATGTGAATCCGGGAGACGAAGTGATTTATCCTTCGCCGGGATTTCCGGCTTATGAGGCCTGGGCTAATTACACTGGAGCCGTTTCACGGCCGATTCACTTGAAAGAAGACAATAATTATCGATTTGATGCCGCCATGCTGGCGCCCCTGGTCAATCGAAAAACGAAATTATTGATCATCAACTCTCCTTCCAATCCAACCGGTGGTGTTTTAACCAGGGAAGATCTCGCGGGCATTGCCAAAATCATGGAGGAACAGGCTCATCCCGAGTATCGAATTTATTCAGATGAAGTTTATGAAGAATTCGTGTTTGACGGGAAAGATCACCACAGTATAGCCAGCCAACCCGGGATGATGGCACGAACCATCATCATGAATTGCCATTCCAAAACATTTGCCATGACCGGCTGGCGGATCGGATATGCCGTAGCGCCGACCCGGGAAGAAGCACACGCACTCAGACTATGGTCGATCAACCTCTATTCCTGCACACCGCCCTTTATCCAAATGGCTGCCAAAGAGGCTTTGGACAATCCGGTAAATATCGGGATCATCCAACAAATGAAAGCGCGTTTTCAGGAACGGCGCGATGTCATCGTGCCGCTGATTAACGCGGTTGGCGGCATGCATTGCAATATGCCGGCTGGTGCGTTTTACACCTTTATCAACGTGGCCGAGGCTTGTGAGCGTCTGGGAGCTATCGAGTTTTCAGCCAGTCATCCTGAAGCCCCGCCCCCATCGACCTTGTTCCAGTTATTTTCGCTCTACAAACATGGCGTGGCCACACTGGATCGATCGGCATTTGGATTGTTGGGCAGCGAAAATCAACACTATCTCCGAATTTCTCTGGCATCGGATATAGACGCGCTCAAAGCGGGCGTTACCCGTTTGGCCGAAGCATCGACGGATGTGAATGGATTTCAGGCGTTCCTGAAACAACCGGAACTTTATCGATAAAGCACCAACCTGTGCACCGATCGTTTCAGTGAACTGTACGAAAAATATTCAGAAATCATTTAATACCGGGAGGAAATCATGGCAAAGAAGAAACTGAATCGCTGGGACTTGCTACAGAAGAAGCAAAATGGGGAGCTGGTTGTTTGGGTAACAGCCTATGACTTCATCACGGCTCAGATCGCGCAGGAATGCGGTGTTGACATGATGTTGGTAGGCGATAGCCTGGGCATGTGCATCTATGGCTATGACGGAACCATTCCCGTCACCATGGAGCAATGTATTTATCACACCGAAGCGGTCCGGCGGGCCGCGCGAAATACCTTCATCATCGGAGACATGCCGTTCGGTTCGTACCAACTCAGCGTTCCGGACGCCATCTCCAATGCGGTGCGATTCCACAAGGAGGCGGGTGTTGATGCCGTGAAACTGGAAGGGGGCCGCACTGTCACGGATGTGATTTCAGGCATTGCCAACAGCGGCATGCTGGTGATGGGGCATCTGGGGTTGACGCCGCAGAGTGCAAATGCCCTGGGTGGCTTCAAGGCCCAGGGGTTGACCGCCGATACGGCGATAGATGTGATCGAGGATGCCAGAATGGTGTACGAGGCGGGCGCTTTTTCCATTTTAATTGAAGCCGTTCCGCCGGAAGTCACCGAGATCATTCGTGATGAACTTCCCATTCCGATTTATTCCATTGGCGCCGGTGCTCCTGCCGATGGGCAATTGATGATCATCAGTGACATTGTCGGTCATTTTCAAGCCTTTACTCCAAAATTCGTCAAACGCTACGGAGATGTGGCCGGTGAGATCGGCAAATCGGTGACAGCGTACATTGATGAAGTTAAAAATGGTCAGTTCCCTGGTGAAGAGCATTGTTACCGGATGAAGCCGGGAGAGCCCGAAAAGCTCGTTCAATTGCTGCGGGAAGGGAGTTAGGAAAGCTCGGCGGTCGTTGCCCGGATTTGATCCAACAGACAGTGTTGGATCCAGTTGGACTCAGCCCGTGGCTGATTGTAAATCAAGCGGTCGACAAGCCGGCGAAGGTCTCGTCGATATTGTCGTCGCCGTCGAGCAGGATAATCTTTTGCTTACAAAGGCTGTTATAGCGCAGTGTTGCCAACAGGCATTCGGCAACATTTTCCCGTGAGATGGTGATAGGCAAAGACTCGTCACGCACGGTACGAATGCGGTGACTGGCGGGCTCATCGGTCAGACGTCCCGGCAACAGGATGAGGTAAGGGAGTCCGGAGGTGACCAGATAATGGTCCGCTGCATACTTTGCAGCCGCGTAGGGACGCAGGAATTCCGGCGCCAACTGAGGAATCGTGGACCGCATGGCACTGACCATGATCAGTCGCTGAACACCCTGGGCTTTGGCGAAATCCACCGTTCGTATGGCTCCATACAAATCCACCAACAAGGTTTTGTCCGGCCCTCCTTTGGCTCCCGCACCTGCGGTAAACACAATCTGCTCGCAGCCATGTAAAGCCCCCTGGAAGTCAGCCTCCAAATCCGCCACTACCGTGTCGATGCCTTGCTCCTGAAACCACGTCGCTTGATCCGGCTCGCGCACCATGGCACGCAAGGGGAAGCCCGCCTGATGTGCTTTGCTGCAAAACATTCGGCCGATCTGACCGTTCGCACCGATAACCAATGTCTTCATTCGCTTCTACCCTCGGCTGTGATTTGCTGCTCAATTATCGCTAATACGGGCCGGGTACGATGGCGCTGCCGTCAAAGAACCGCGTTGGGCGAAAGCGCTGCAGATCATGCCCCGGCGGAGCTTCCCGGACGAGATCCGCCATAATGCGCCCGATGGCAGGCCCGATACCGAAACCGTGGCCGCTCAAACCTGTTGCGATGTAGAGTCCTTTGAGCACCGGGTCTTCCCCCAGTGTGGGTACGGCATCCGGTGTCACATCAATCAGGCCGGACCAGGCCTCAACCAGCTTGACGTCTTTCAATGCCGGGCAGCGCTGTGGCATACGTTCTTCAATGCGCTTGACTACTGTAGGCGATACCGCGGGATTGATCACCCGCAGGCGCTCGAACGGGCTGATCTCGTCGCCGGCCCAGCGCCGCGGCGAACCCCAGGCGCCGGGGTATCCGGGGGGTGCTCTGAGTTTGAGGCTGACGTAGCGCGCCGAGAGTCTGAGCAGGGCAAAAAATTTGCTGAAATACTTGAACGAGGCAGGTGACAGGTAGTGTACCGAACGGTCGCTGCTGGAAACGGTATAGCTGCCATCGTCGCGCCGGAGAAACGACAAGCCATCCAGCGACAGGTTGGCGCTGAAGACTTCCGGGCACGGCTCGGTTCGGGCCCCCGAAGAACAGCTTGTCAACTGGGGCAAATTGATACCAACATTGGCGGCAAAATGCGTTGACCAGGCGCCGGCTGCCAGAACCACTTTTTGACAACGAATCCGCCCTTTTTCCGTGATCACGCCAGCCACCCGGCCAGCCTCGATGTCAACGGTACGCACCGCACAGTTTTCGATAACGCTGACCCCACACCGGCGGGCCGCACGGGCCAGTGCCGGCACGGCTGTGAAGTGTTCACCACGCCCGTCCGACGGCGTGGCCATGCCGCCTGTCCATTGGCCCTGGAGATCGGGGAATTGGCTGCGGATCTCCCCGGCGCTTAACATCCGGGTGTCGAGTTGATGTTGCCGGGCCAGTTCACACCACTGCTCGTAACTGGCCAGCGACGCCTGGCTTTCAGCCAGGTAATAACAGCCGGACTCGGTAAATGCCAGGTCCGCTTCGCCGGTTTCTTGCGCGAGCCCGCGCCAGATTCGATTCGACTCCATCATGACCGGCAGCTCTGCCCGGTCCCGGCCTTGCTGGCGAATCCAGCCAAAGCTGCGACTCGATTGTTCGCCGGCCACCCGGCCCTTTTCGCACAGCACTACTTTCAGGCCGTGCTGAGCCAGAAAGTAGCTCGTTGCCGTACCGGCAATGCCGGCGCCAATGACCACGACATCCACCGCAGCGGGGAGTGCGTCGCTGAACATCACCGGGGATTGATCAGTAATGATGGCCATTGCGATTCCTACACGTGTATCCGGAGAAATTGGCTTTGCTCGATGCTGCCCCCTGGCGGAATGACCAGGAATTGCTCATCCGACTCGCAAAGCGTGCCCACGGCTTTAACCAGATCGCGGATGTAGTCCTCCGAACCGAGCACTTCTTCATAGCTCATTCCCCACTGCTTGCAATACTCAGCCACTTCCAAAGCCCGCGGACGATAGGTTTCCAGATCTTCCCGGGTATGAGCGACAAACACCAGGCGCTTGTAATGCCTGTACTGCTGGTCCATTAACCATTCTGCGTTCCCGGCACCGTATTTTTCCAGCGCCTGATGATATTCCCTGAGCGGATCACTACCGGATTCCAGCCAGCCTTTGGTCAAATAGTAAGTGCCTGGATTTTCGCTGAATTCCTTCAGGTAGGCCTGGTAAGAACCCAACAGGATAGCGATGCAGTCATCAGCCCGGGGCATGAACAGGGTATGTCGTCCGGCCCGGATGCCCTCCAAGCCGTTACCACACAAACCATAACCCAGCAGAATACGGCTGGGTTCCTGAAGACTGTCAATTTGTTCCTGCACGGCGCTACTTAATTTGTTCGGAAACTCATGTAGTCCGTAATCAAGAAAGGTCACTTGATCCGCCACATCAGGCGGCAGGAAATGCTCCAGCAAATCCTGAAACACCTTACAGGCGATGACGACGACCGGGGCCTGGTTTGCGCTCACGCGGAATTGAGCTCCCCTTCCTTCTTGCGCTGGCGGAAGGCTTTGATCCAGTTCATGCCGTACTCCCCATGGAAATATCTGCCATGATTTTCTACTCCATTTCCCTTTTCCCCGGATATTCCCAGTTTAGCCCCCAGCTTTTTTGAGCGGCCAAATGGGTCGGTAATTCCAGGATAATTTTAACTTTTTCGTGTGTATGGGTTGGCTCAAATGGTCCACTTGATGACTTACGTCAGAATCAAGCTGAATAAGACTATTGCGTATATAAAATAATAACTTACAGTTAATTTATACATTTGATGGCAAAGTTAGCAACAATTCTGGCAGCCAGGAATTCCAGAATTTTTCATCGGGAGATGAAGGCAGATGCCGCCTGATGCCAATAATGGCCAGTTAAGGAATGGTAGCCCGGTCGTTGCCGATCCAATCGGCGCGGCCCTCGTTATCGGTGGAGGCATCGCGGGGATGCAGGCTTCGCTGGACCTGGCCAATACCGGTTTCAAGGTTTACATGGCCGAAAAAAACTCGGCCATAGGCGGCAATATGGCCCGCCTGGACAAGACTTTCCCCTCCAATGACTGTGCCATGTGCACGATTTCGCCCCGCCTGGTCGATTCCGGCCAACACCTGGATGTGGAAATTCTGACCAACACGGAGGTCCTTGCGGTGACGGGCGAAGCCGGCCATTTCACTGCAAGCCTGCAGACCCGGCCCCGCTTCGTCGACACCGACAAATGCACCTCTTGTGGGCGGTGTGCGGAAGTTTGCCCGGTTCCGACGGACAATGAGTTCGATGGCTCCCTGGTCCGACGCCGGGCCGCTTACCAGCTTTACCCGCAAGGCACGCCCAACGCCTTTGCCATCGACAAGCGCGGCGTGGCGCCGTGCCGCGATGCCTGCCCCGCGGGTCAGCGTGCCCAGGGCTATATCGCCTTGATCGCAGAAGGGCGTATCGAAGAAGCTTACCGCTCCATCAGGCGTGACAACCCCTTCCCGGCGATTTGCGGACGCATCTGCAACGCCCGTTGTGAAAGCGTTTGCAGCCGTGGAATGGTAGATGAACCCGTCAACATCCGTGGACTGAAACGTTTCGTTACCGATACCGTGATGGCCGGACCACGCGTTCCGCCGCAAAAGGCTGAAACGGTGTTTGACGAAAGTGTGGCGATTATCGGCGCCGGGCCATGTGGGCTGACTGCCGCACAGGACTTGCGCCTGGAAGGCTACGGAGTCACGGTTTTTGAAGCACTGCCGGTGGCCGGTGGCATGCTGCGGGTCGGTGTTCCCGAATATCGCTTGCCAACAGGCATTATTGAGCGGGAGGTCGCAGACATTATCGACCTGGGCGTGGATCTCCGCTTGTCCACTGCGGTGGAAAACCTCGATGATCTTTTTGCTGACGGATTCAGCGCCGTGCTGGTTGCGGTGGGCGCGCACGTAGGTAAGCGGCTGCCCATACCCGGCAATGACCTGAACGGTATACTGGTCAACACGGAGTTCCTGCGCGATGTCCGCCTGCATCAGCTGGACACAGGCCGCCGTGACCCACGGCCGGACGTGGAGGGCAAACGAGTGCTGGTAATTGGCGGCGGTGACGTTGCCATGGACGTGGCCCGGACCGCGCGCCGTCTGGGCGCCGCCGATGTCCAGGTGGCCATGCGTGAAGACGAAGACAACATCCCTGCCGGCAGTGAAGAAGTCAGCGGGGCGCGCGAAGAAGGCATCACTCTGCACACATCGCTGAACTTTGTCGCCATCAAGGACGCTGGTGCGGGTCATGTGGCCGGCGTTGAATGTCAGCGCGTCAATCAATTCGACATTCAAAGTGATGGGCGCTGGATTCCGGATGTTATCGAAGGCTCCGACTTTGTTATCGATGCCGACGTGGTGGTCTTCTCCATCGGTCAGAAATCCGGCCTGTCCTTTATTCCGCAAGCCAGCGGCATATCGGTCAACCCGAATCAAACCCTCAATGCTGATCCGAACACCTATGCTACAGACCGCGCCGGCGTGTTTGCAGCCGGTGATACCGTGAGCGGAACCGCCTTTGTTATCGAAGCCGTCGCCAGCGGCCACAAGGCCGCAACAGCCATTGGCAAGTTTCTGCGCAACGAAGACATTAACGTTTCTGAGCCGGAACAACCGGTCGCAAGTTTCACGCGCGAACAACTCGATGCGCGGGTGCGCAAGGGGGAACTGGTCCCGACACCACGCGTTCCTCACAGCAGGAAGAGCGCGGAACAAAGAACGCACAGCTTCGCGGAGGTGGACCACGGTTACACAGAGGAACAGGCTCGCAATGAGGCGGCCCGCTGCCTTTCCTGCGGTATCTGCTCGGAATGCCTGAGCTGTGTGGATGCCTGCGATATCCAGGCAATCGACATGCAGCAATCTAGGGTGACCCGTGAGGTCTCTGTCGGCGCCGTGGTGATGGCGCCCGGGTACCAACCCTATGATGCCAGGCAATCGGAGGAATTCGGCTTCGGACGCTATCCGAATGTGTTGTCTTCCATTCAATACGAACGCCAGCTGTCCGCATCCGGACCGACCCGGGGCAAAGTGCTCCGCCCGTCAGACAAGCAGCAGCCCCGGCGTATCGCCTGGTTGCAGTGTGTTGGCTCACGGGATGCTGAGCACGACTACTGCTCATCCGTGTGCTGCATGTACGCCACCAAGCAGGCCACTATTACCAAGGGGCACTGGCCAGACACTGATACCGAAATCTTTATGATGGACATGCGTTCGTTCAGTAAAGGCTACGAGGCCTACTACAACAATGCGCGCGATAAATTGGGCATTCGTTACACGCGGTGTCGCGTGTCCCGTATCGTCGAAGACCCGCAAACCCGCAACCTGGTTGTCCGCTTCTTTGACAATAGAATCAATGGGGATAACAGAACCAATGGGAACAACGGGTCCAATGGGGATCGCAGCACTAACGGTAGTGGCAACGGCGGTGGTGAGAACACCGGCGTCTTGCGCGAAGAAGCCTTCGACATGGTCGTATTGTCTTCCGGCATGGAAATGGCTGACACTACCCGGGAACTGGCGGATCGCCTGGGCGTCGAGGTAGACAGGAACGGTTTCTGCAAATCCGTTCAGTACAACCCTCTGCAGACCAGTCGCGAAGGGTTTTACGCGGCTGGCCCGTTCCGCGAGCCAAAAGACATTCCGGAATCACTGCTTGAGGCCAGTGGCGCCGCGGCCCAGGCTGGCGCCCTGCTGCGCAGTGCACGTGGCAGCCTGACCCGCGAAGCGGAATTCCCCCCCGAGCGGGATATCGCCGCCGAAAACCCGAAGATCGCCGTTTTTGTGTGCCATTGCGGCTCCAATATCGGTGGCTACCTGGATGTGCCGCAGGTTGCGGAATACGCCAAAGACCTACCGGGCGTCATTCATGCCGAAGACACGCTCTATGCCTGTTCCCAGGACAGCGTGGCGCAAATCACCAGGAAAGTGAAAGAGCTGGGCGCCAACCGCGTGGTCATTGCCAGTTGCACACCGCTGACCCATGAGTCGGTGTTCCGCAACAGCCTGCGCTCGGCCGGTTTGAATCCTTACCTGCTCGATATGGCCAACATCCGCAACCAGTGCTCCTGGGTGCATTCGCATGATTGGGATGCCGCCACCGGCAAGGCCAAGGACCTGGTCCGCATGTCGGCTGCCAGAGCGTCCATGCTGCATACCCTGGCCAACAGTGAGCTACCGGTCCAACGCGGTGCGCTGGTTATTGGCGGTGGCGCCGCCGGCATGGAAGCGGCCCTGGCGCTGGCTGATCAGGGCTTTCCGGTGGATCTGGTGGAACGTGAAAGTGAGCTTGGCGGCGCCTTGCGCCACATGCATTATGGCCTCGATGATTTCGGCGTCCAGGCCGCCATACCGCCAAAGGGACAGGATCACTTCGTCAAACCACAGGACTACCTGGAACAACTGGTCGAGCGGCTCGAAAAACATCCCGCCGTTTCCCTGCACCTCAACGCCGAGTTGGCCGGGACCCAGGGTTTCATGGGCAATTTCTCATCGACAATCGCCTACCGCGACCGCCAGGAAGTGATCGAAGTCTGCCACGGCGCGACCGTGGTCTGCGTGGGCGGTGTCGAGTACCGCGGTGACGAATACGCCTATGGCACTGACCCGAGGATCACCACCCAGCAACAGTTCGAGGCTGTACTCGCAGCCGGTGAAGCGGGCATCAAAGGCGAGACCGAATTACCTGAGCAGGCCCTGCCTAACCATGTGGTCATGATCCAGTGTGTCGGGCCGGCTGATCGCTATTGCGGCCGAATCTGTTGCACTTCGGCCCTGAAAAATGCACTGAACCTGAAACGGCTGAATCCTGCGGCAGGCGTTACGATTATTTACAAGGACATCCGCAGCTATGGTTTCAAGGAGCGCATGTACACGCAGGCCCGTGAAGCCGGTGTTCTTTTCATGCGCTATGAAGACGAATGGGCGCCGGAAGTCACCGTCAGCACCGACGGCAGGCTGAATGTCAGACTGTGGGAGGAAATCCTGGGCCGGCAGATGAATCTGAAACCCGACCTGGTGGTTCTCAGCACCCCCATCGTTCCCTCACCCGGGGCGGAAGAACTGGCCAACCGGCTGAAGGTTGCCCGGGATGCCGATGGTTTCTTCCTGGAAGCACACATCAAGCTGCGCCCGGTCGATTTCCTGGCCGACGGTATCTTCATGGCGGGCCTTGCTCACTATCCCAAGTTGCTGCAGGAATCCATCGTCCAGGCCAGGGCTGCCGCTGTGCGGGCCGCGAACATTCTGTCGCGTGAAACCCTGACCATCGGCGGCCTGGTAGCTGAGGTTGACCCGCAAAAATGTGTCGCCTGCCTTACCTGTGCCAGGGTTTGTGCATTCGGCGCAACGCACATCGATCAGGAAGAAGAAGGCGCCGGAGGCATTCTCGGCGCAGCCGTGATTGAATCCTCCCTGTGCCAGGGATGTGGATTGTGCACCTCCGCCTGCCCGGCGGGCGCCATTTCTTTGCATCACTACACGGAAAACCAGATGGGCGCCAAGCTCGACGCCCTGATTGAAGAGGCGCATGCCTGAATGAACAGGGAACCAGCAAACAGGGAAACACCCAAAATGCAGGTCGTGGCATTTTGCTGCCGTCACTGCGCTTATTCAGCTGCTGATTTGGCGGGCGGCGGCCGCATGAGTTATCCCCCGGCCGTCAAGATCGTTGAAATGCCCTGCACCGGACGCGCCAGTGTGCTGGAAATCCTGCACGCGCTGGAAAAGGGTGCGGACGGCGTGGCCGTGGCGGGCTGCCTGCCGGGTACCTGCCATTACATCCAGGGCAACATCCACGCCAACCAGCGGGTTGACCATGCGGCCCAAATTCTCGGGGAAATCGGCCTGGAGCCCGAGCGTGTGCGCATGATCAATGTATCCGCGGCCATGGGTGAGCAGTTTGTCATTGAAGTCACGAATTTTGTCGAAGCCGTCGAATCGCTTGGCCCGTCTCCGTTGTCTACGGTAGCCGATAAGTCCCGGACGATGCTGACCCCAAAGGAAACAAGCCATGATTGTCGCTGAACAGAAATCACTGGACGAAATCAAGTCCATGCTCAAAGGCTGCAAGAAAGTCCTGGCCGTAGGCTGCGGGACCTGCGTCACGGTATGTTTCGCCGGCGGCCGTCAGGAAGTCGGGATCCTTTCGGCCTCACTGCGCATGTCTACCGGACTGGATGGCGAGGCCATCGGCGTGGATGAGTCCATGGTGCAGCGCCAGTGCGAAGAAGAGTTTATCGCGCCGCTGCAGGAGGGCCTGGAAGAATACGACGCCATTCTGTCCCTGGGTTGTGGCGTCGGAGTGCAAAGCCTGGCCCAGCAGTTTCCAGGCAAACAGATTATTCCGGCGCTCAATACGAAATTCATGGGGTTTCCATCAGAGCATGGTGTTTGGGAGGAGCGTTGCCAGGGCTGTGGCAGTTGCGTATTGCACATCACTGGCGGCATCTGCCCGGTCAGCCGTTGTTCAAAGCAACTGTTCAATGGCCCCTGCGGCGGTTCCCAGAATGGCATGTGCGAGGTCGACCCGGACACGGAATGCGCCTGGCACGCCATCTGTGAAAAACAGCTGGAATTGGGCCTGTTCGAGGAAATGATGGAAATTCAGCCAGCCAAGGACTGGTCGACCTCCCGGGACGGCGGACACCGCCGCATCGTGCGCGAAGACATCCGTCTGCCTGAATCGGACCAGGGCATAGACCAGGGCATAGACCAGGGCATAGACAAGAGCGCAGGCAAGGGGGACAAGAAATGAATGTACAGTACCCCGCTTTCAGCATGCCTGAAACCACGGATAGCCTGCCCCTGGCAGAGCAATGCGACAGCAAGCTGGCCCGGGTGCTGGCGGCCGGCGAATTCGCGGTCACTGGTGAAGTGGGCCCACCGAAGGGTTATGACGCCGAAATCGTGCGCAGCAAGGCGCGCCTGATCGAAGGATGTGTTGACGCCGCCAACATCACGGATAACCAGACCGCAGTGGTGCGTATGAGCTCCATCGCCGCGGGTCTCATTCTGTTGCAGGAGGGCGTTGAACCGGTCATTCAGATGACCTGCCGTGACCGCAACCGGCTGGCCATGCAGTCCGACCTGCTGGGAGCCTATGCGCTGGGCATCAAGAACCTGTTGTGCCTGTCCGGTGACCATCAATCAGGCGGTAATCACCCCGGCGCCAAGAACGTACACGACATCGATTCCGTGCAATTTATTCAGATGATGAGGGATATGCGCGATGAGGGCGTCTTCCAGTGCGGTGAAGCCATCAAGGGAGGTGGCCCGAACTTCCTGATCGGCGCCGCCGCCAACCCGTTTGCCGATCCGGCAGACTGGCGCCCCTACAGACTGGCCAAAAAGGCCCTGGCCGGCGCTGACTTCGTGCAGACCCAGATGATTTTCGACCTGCCGCGGTTTCGTGAATACATGAGGCGGGTCGTGGACATGGGTGTCGCCGAACGCCTCAAAATCATTGCCGGAGTCGGTCCGCTGAAAAGTACGGGCATGGCTCGCCATATTCGCGACCAGGTTCCCGGCATGAGCATGCCTGACGAACTGGTCGAACGCATGGCTGGCGCAGTTGCCGGCATCGACACGGAGAAGAAAGCCGAAAGGAGCGAGGCCTGGCAAAAGGAAGGCATCAGGATTTGCATCGAGCAGACTCAGGAAATTCGCGAGATCGAGGGCGTGAGCGGCGTCCATATCATGGGCATTCACTGGGAGGAGTCCATTCGTCCCATCACCGAGGGTGCGGGTTTGTTGCCCCGCCCCGTGATGGAAAGCTGAGAGCAGCGCCGTGGCTATAACGCAGACACAGAACCTGAACATACCCTGTTCCAACCGGTATCCTGGCGTGCGTCAAGCGGACCCGCCCTCCTCGCCAGACCGAATGCTTTTACCAGAGCTCGTACTCGAGGCGACCGGTTCGAATGCGTACAAGTGCTACCAGTGCATCAAGTGCACCAGTGGCTGCCCGTTGGCGGACCAGTTCGACCTGGCGCCCCACCAGGTGATGCGCAGCGTACAGTTCAATGATCCGGTGGTCCTTGAAAGTCGTTCGATCTGGCTGTGTGCTTCCTGCCAGACCTGCACCACGCGATGCCCCCAACAGATCGATGTCGCCGGCGTGATGGACGCCCTGAGAATCGAATCGCGCCGGCGCGGCATCGAGCCCGCGGTACCGGAAATCGCCAGGTTCAATGAATTGTTCATGCGTTGTATCAGAATATTCGGTCGTGCCTGGGAACTTGGCCTGGCCACCGCCTTCAATATGGCCTTGCGCCAACCCTTGCGGGACTCGAAGCTGGGCCGGAAAATGTTTGCCCGGGGCAAGATGAAGATACTGCCTCATTTCGCCAGGGGCAGAGCCAAACCCGGGGCCAGGTCGGGTAGTGCAGCTGAAAACCCGAATGCTGTCGGATATTTTCCCGGTTGCTCCCTGAACGCCACCTCGGTCGAGTACGGCAAGTCGGTCAAGAGCGTCGCGCACGCCCTGGACATCGAATTGCTTGAACCGCGGGACTGGGTTTGCTGCGGCTCCAGCCCTGCCCATGCCACCGATGCCAAACTGGCCAGGCTGATGCCCATGAAAACCATTGCCGCAGTCGAGCAAATGGGTCTGGCGACCCTGACCTCCCCGTGTAGCGCCTGCTTCTCACGTTTCAAGCAAGCCGAGCGGGCAACACGGGAAAACGAAGCAGTACGCGGGGAGATCAGCGCCGCCCTGGACTACGAATACCAGGGTTCGGTGGAAGTCCGCCACCTGCTTGACGTGATCGTTGAGCAAACAGGCCTGGATGCGGTCAGCAAACGCGTCACGCAACCACTCAAGGGACTCAGGCTGGCATGCTATTACGGTTGCCTGATCACCCGGCCGGCCGGGGTAACTGCAGCTGAAAACCCGGAATACCCGGTCAAAATGGACCGCCTGATCAAGGCGCTTGGCGGGCAAACGGTGGAGTGGTCACGCAAGACCGATTGCTGCGGTGGTTCGCTCGCCATCAGCAAGACCGACGCAGCTCTGGGACTTATCAGTAATATCATGCAGGACGCCCGCGCCTGCGGGGCCGAAGCGATTGTAACCATGTGCCCGATTTGCCACCTGAATCTGGATTCCCGCCAGGGAGAAGCGGTCGACGGCCCCGCACTGCCCGTCTTCCAGGCAACCCAGTTGATGGCGCTGGCTTTTGGTCAGAATGAAAAAGGAACGGCTTTGGGTAACAACCTGGTCGATCCAAAGCCGTACCTGCGGGAAAAAGGAGTGCTGGCCTGAAAGGAGGACAACAAGAATGTCGTTTGTTCGCCGCTGGTTACTGATCACCGTACTGGGGTTTTCGGGCGGTATCATTTTCCTGCTGCCATTCCTGTTCGAGGTTTTCTACACGCCATTGGGAAGTGCTTTAGGCCTGAGTCACACGGAGCTCGGTGGCCTTGTCAGTGTTTTCGGGTTCTTTTCGATGATCTTCTATTTTCCCGGAGGCTGGCTTGCCGACCGTGTTTCGGCCAGGAAACTGATCACCATCTCATTGATAACGACCGGACTGGCGGGACTCTATTTCTCGACCTTTCCCTCGTATCGCGTCAGTCTGCTTATTCACGCTTTTTGGGGAATTTGCATCACGCTACTGTTCTGGGGCGCCTTGATTCGCCTGACCCGGAGCTCAGCGCCGGCTGATCAGCAAGGTCGCGCTTTCGGCACGCTCGAGTTTGTTAGAGGTATCGCGGAAGGACTGACCAGTGCCGGCCTGTTGGCCGTTTTCGCCTGGTTGGGCAGTACTCAGCAGGCCTTGTCGACGGTTGTCGTTCAATTGTCCTGGGTGACAGTCGCACTGGGTGTCATTGCATGGTTCGTCATCGAGGAGAAGTCGCACGATGAATCCGATTCGCCCACTGATCATAAAATAGGTTGGCAGGATGTCCTCGCCGTTCTCAGGATGCCGGTCATATGGCTGATTATCATCGTGCTGATGACCGCCTATTGTGCCTACTGGGCGTCGTTCTCGATCAATCCTTATGCGACAGATGTTGTTCTCACCTCCGCGGCGGTCGCCGGTGCGATCAGCGTTGCCAGGATGTGGCTCAAACCACTCTCGGGCTTCATGGCCGGGTTTGTGGCGGACCGTTTTGGCGTCGCGCTATCGACCACGGTTTTGTTTGCAATGCTCGTTGTCAGCTTTCTGGCGCTGGCGGCCCTGTCCGGAAACTTGCCTGGATTCAACGTGATGCTGGGATTTATGGCTGTCGCGGCCATTGCGATTTTCGCGCTGCGGGGCATCTATTTTGCCTTGCTCGAAGAAGGCGGCGTGCCGCTTGCCGTCACCGGGACCGCGACCGGGGTCATATCCGCCGTGGCATTCACACCCGATGTATTCATGCCGATTCTGAGCGGTGCACTGCGGGATGCCTATCCGGGCGCCGAGGGTTATCGCTACTTATTTCTGATTACCGCTGGGATGTGTGCCGCTGGATTGATCGCATCGCTGACGATCTATTTCAAATACGTAAAGTCGAAGCATGTCCAATGATAGAGCCGGGTGCGGCGAGGAGTTGAAAAATGGTTCATCCACAGACAAATGCGAATGCTCATATCACACCTCACTATCGGGGGATGACTGATGATCAGTGCCGGCTGATTCACTGTGCGAGTCTCGAAATTCTGGAACGCACGGGGGTACAGCTGTATTACCAACCCGCCATCGATCTGCTGAAAAAGGCGGGATGTCATGTGGAGGAGAACCGGGTCTGCATCCCGGCGCACCTGGTTGAATGGGCTTTACGCACTGCTCCCAGCCATATCAGGCTGTATGACCGTTCGGGGAAGCCGGCGCTGCAGCTGGGGGATCGCATCTCCAACTTCGGTACCGGCTCGGATTGCCTGCACATCCTGGATCACCGCACGGATGAGCGGCGCGAAGCGCTGTTCCAGGATATCGTCGATGGCATTCGTGTCGCGGACGCCATGCCGCATATCGACTTTATCATGTCGATGTTTCTCCCCAGCGATGCACCAGTAGCGGCGGATGTGCAGCAGATGGAGGTGATGTTGAACTACAGCACCAAGCCCATCTGCTTCGTCACCTACGAATGGGAAGGCACGGCGGAAATCGTCGAGATGCTCGAGGTAGTTGCCGGTGGTGCCGAACAGCTGCGGGCGAGGCCCACGGCGATCCTGTATATCAACCCCACCAGCGGCTTCAGGCATAACGAAGAAGCGTTGCGAAAGTTGATGTACCTGGCTGAAAGACATATGCCATTCGTGTATTGGCCTGAGGTTGGGCGTGGCCTGACCTGCCCCATCACTTTTGCCGGCGCCATGGCCTGTTCCAATGCAGGTCATCTGGCCGGCCTGGTCATCGCCCAATTGGTCAGGGAAGGCGCCCCGGTAGCACTCTGCACAGCCGTGCCATTTTCGCTGGATATGAGGACGATGGTCGTCCCCTACGTTGACCCCGACTGCAAGGCATTCGGCCTTGAGATGAGCCATTACTATAATCTGCCGGCCTTTAATTGGGGCGGGATGAGCGACTCAAAGTTGCTGGACGAGCAGGCGATCATGGAAGCCACATTAAGCCTCTACGCGGCCACCATGAACGGAGGCAACCTGATTCATGATGTGGGCTACATGGAATCGGGGCTGATGGGTTCGCTGGAATTGGTCGTGATCTGTGACGAGATCATTTCATGGCTCAAAGCCACCATGCGCGGCCTGGAGATCAATGAGGAAACCCTGGCCCTTGACGTGATTCACGAGCATGCGCTGAATGGGGATTTTCTGGGGGCCGAGCACACGCGGCGCCATGTGCGCGAGGATTGGCAGCCGCGCCTGGTCGACCGGCATAATTATGAACAGTGGATGGCGAGCGGCGGGACCTCGATGCGAGAGCGGGCGCGGGCGAAAATCGACGAAATCCTGAGCGCCGAGCCACGGCGCATATTGCCGCCCGATGTTGAGCAGAAGATCAGGGCAATAATTGAAAAGGTGTTGGCAGCGCAGGCGAAATAGCAGTCAAATGCGCGGGATTAAAGCGATTTATGCCTGATGACGAGGATCAGTTCCAGCACGGATATAGCTTGATGCTGGAATAAAAGTTCCGAAGAATTGGAGCAAGCGTAATCAGTCTGAATTGGGACAGAAATAATCTTTGCAATAGGAGGTTTCAGGCAATGGCAGACAAGGTTCACAGGATCGCCGAGAAGCTTTACAAAGGCGATATTGATGCGGTGGCTGAGCTGGTCCAGGATGCGCTGGACGCCGGAATGGCGCCGGGCGAGATTCTAAGTGACGCACTGATTGCCGGCATGGACGCAGTCGGCCGGGATTTCAAGGACGGCGTTCTCTTTGTGCCCGAGGTGATGTTCTCGGCACGGGCCATGAAGGCCGGCATGGATGTGCTGCGGCCATTGCTGGCTGAGAGTGATATGGCCAGTTCAGGCAAGTGCCTCGTGGGGACAGTAAAAGGCGACCTGCACGACATTGGCAAGAACCTGGTCACGATGATGCTGGACGGTGGGGGTTTTGAGGCCATTGATCTGGGGATCGACCTGGCACCGAGCGCTTTCGTGGATGCTGTCCGCGAGCACAAGCCCGATCTGGTCGGAATGAGCGCCTTGCTGACAACCACCATGGTCCAGATGAAGGCGACGATTGATGCCCTTGAAGAAGCCGGGCTGCGGGACTCGGTCAAGGTCATGATTGGCGGTGCGCCCGTGACGGCCGCTTTTGCCGAGCAGATCGGCGCTGATGCCTATGCTCCGGACGCCGCCACCGCGGTGGAACTGGCGCGGGAGTTGATGGCTTAGCAAGGAGTGCACAACCATGACCACGCACAATGATGACGAACTGGTGTTTTCACCCGGAGTCCAGAAGTACATCGACAGCAATAATGAATACCTGGAGCGGCGTGAT
>Ga0055584_100002400_pt1 | contig 18511 bp, 19 predicted proteins | sample OSDHelmetaG_FD_58716 | JGI IMG/M metagenome (GOLD analysis project Ga0055584, IMG submission 58716) | Pelagic marine sediment microbial communities from the LTER site Helgoland, North Sea, for post-phytoplankton bloom and carbon turnover... | ecosystem: Environmental > Aquatic > Marine >... | reverse complement strand
AAGCATCCAAACCAGCCCGTTTTAAGAGTTCCGGTTCGTCCGCTAGGGTCGAGGGGTATATAGGGGGTGGTGGAAAGCCCCGCAACAGGAGAAAAGACTCTTTTTTCAAGAGTTTGAGCGCGTTTAAAGGGACCAATGGACGATCTATTCCCAACAGCACTGCCAATCGGCATCTTTCACCTCAAGAACCGCCTGGATAGCACCCTCCAGCGCGACCTGGCCAACGCCACTCAATTAGTTTCAAAAAGCGCAGAATTCAGACATCCAACGACGAAATCCGGGGGGATCTACTCGGCAGAAATCACGAACTGTGGAGCCGTCGGCTGGTGGAGTGACAGCAAAGGTTATCGTTACACCGAAAATGATCCTCGATCCGGCAAGCCCTGGCCCGACATGCCGAAACTCTTTTTGGATACTCTAAAATCTACGTTAGGCGGCACATCGGCGGAGGGATTCGAACCCGATGCCTGCCTGGTCAACCACTATGTCAAAGGCGCGAAGATGGGCTTGCATCAAGACAAGGATGAGGCGGATTTTGCACATCCAATCGTGACCATAAGCCTGGGAGCGGCGGCGGATTTCCTCATCGGTGGCGAAAAAAGGTCCGGTCCATCACAGAGTATTTTGGTGGAAAGCGGCGACATCGTGATTATGGGGGGCGAAAGTCGTATGCGGTTTCACGGTATCCGAAAAATATACCCTGGTAGCAGCCCGCTCCCAAACCTGGATGGACGAATTAGCCTGACCTTCCGCAAAGCCCTTTAGATGAAAGAGATCCAAAAAGACTCGAAAGTCTGCGATGCCGTTTTGGTTTCCTAGTGCTTAGGCTGCCTAATCGTTACACACCACTTTAAATTTCTCGACGGTGACAGGCATATCTTCAGCAAACGTCTTGCCAATCTTTTCAAGCTCGTTGGTAAAGAAGGTAACGTGGATAGGCCGCCAGATCTCAAGTGGGCGCACGGCCGGACCATCAACGGCGGTCTCCCTCTCTGTAATGCGGTTGAATGGCAACGACAGAAGTTCTGTCGTCTGCAAAACCGCACGAGGTGTGTTTTCTGAATCGGTCAAGACAGAGTAAGCCCCAACTTCCGGCGTGATAGATCGGTCCCCCTGAAACATCCAGGGAGACGTAAACGTACCCGTCTTATCACCTTGAAGAATCAATTTGGTTATGACGTCCGTGGTTTTCGGCGCGCCTCCAATTGACCGCACACGATAAAAACCGTCAGCAGGCTTCGAGTCTAATGCAGACTCACACCCTTGCCAAAACTCCGAGACAGAATCAGCGCTGACGGCAAACGGTGCGAAACCAAGAAATAAGGCTGTGAGAAAAAGTCTACGCATCCTTAGAATCCTTAAAGTAGACGACATCAAACGGCTCAACCAAGACCGGCATATCGTCGGTACAACTCTTTCCATACTTCTCTAAGAGTCCGTTCCAATAGTCACGATGGAGCGGAACCCAAACTTCAGGGTCTTGAACGGGCGGGCCATCAAGACCTGTCTCAGCGGGGCCGATCTCACCGAACGTGGTGCCGCGTATGTCTGTGATGCGCACTACTGCGCGCGGTGCACCGTCATAACCTGTCAAAATGACAGGCGTGCCCGGCTTCGTTTCAGGATGTCCTTCGGCCTCCATAACCCACGGCAAACTAAACGTGGCGATCTTCGTCTTCGCATTAATAAAGTCCAAAATCATACCGGTCGTTTCTTCATCAATCCCGAGAGATCGCACTTGATGATCAGCACCGAGTTCAGGAACAGCGGCGCAGGCTTCCGCCCAAAAAACATCTAAGTCAGAATCACTAGGCAGAGCCGGGCCTCCACCACCAATTACTAGAGTACGCGTCATTTCTATCTCCCCCTTATTTTAATTCTGTGCACCCATTCATCACATCAGGCTGGATCTAAGGCCACCATACCGTAATCACCGGCACGAACGAAACCGAGGGATTCATAGGCACGTTGTGCGGGGAAATTATCTGCTTCGGTGAACAAAATAGCATCCGCGACACCGCTTCGGTGAGCATCCCTGAGTGTCCCAGCGACCAGCGATCGCGCGTATCCCTGGCCACGCTGGGAGTCATCCGTAAACACACCGCCGACTTGTACGGTGTCGGGCAACGCAGCACTGAACGCAGAAACGGCGACAAGCGCCCCCTTGTGCTCAAGCACCCAAAGGCACTGCTCTTCGATCATCCCAGCCAACATGTCTCGGTTACGCACGTCATCGATTGCGTGATCAGGAAAACCCATAGTGATGCGGTCATAAACACGTCGCCAAGCCACAAGAATTGGAAGGTCTAACACCGTGGCAAAACGGTGGTGTACGTCTCCACGTGACAGAGCTTTCGGAAATTCAAGAGCCTCCAAATTCAGTGTGTACAAATATTCTGGAACAACCTTACCCAAACGATTGCGATCAAGATCAACATGGTGCTCCGCTGCTTTGACCTGTGCCCACGGGCCGAGAATGCCGATGACGCTCCGGCCAGATTCTTGTGCAACAGCTACCGCTATCTCTGACGACAAAGTCGGCGCTTGAAGGATGATGTGGCCATTCCAAAAATGGGCCGCAATATCAGTCAGGCGGTCTCCGTCAAACGCGCCCATATAGAGGCCGTGATAGCGCTCTGCGCCATCTTGCAGTCCAGCGTGATGAATGTTTGTGCGCAAGAACATAGATGACGCGCGATGAGACTTTAGAAAAAGATCGACTTGAGGTCGGTCGGCCGACCCAAGTCGCCGTATTGGCATCATTTCAAGCCGACGTCTTCGAATAGATCAGTTCAAAGTGCTCAACCATCACGATCATGTCGGCGCTTGGCTCGAGGCCATGCGGCTCTAGCAATGCGGACCAGTAGGGCCAATGAATCTCTTGCCATCGATCAAGCTGGCGGGCTCCTGGACCTTCAATGGTTAAATGGTCTTCGGTGATATCTTTATATGCAACCGGCGTTAGCTGTAATGTCCGGACGATGGCGTGTGGAACACCGTCCATATCAACAACAACCGCCTCTCCGCCCATCGTTGGGCCATTGCCAGGCTGTCGGTCCAATAGGTGTTTCAATCCAAATGTGCCGCACTTCTCGCCGCTAAGAACAAGAGCAAGAATATTATCAACGACTGGTTTGTTGGCCCCGATGCGGCGAACCCAATAATCCTCGCCAATTGACGCACTGGAGGCTTTGGCTGCGTTCCAATACGCGTCAGTTGCTGCAGTTTTTTCCATCAAGAACCACCGTCGTATGTAACGCGCCAGACAGTTTGACTTACGTCATCAGCAATCAAAAGAGCGCCGTCATCGGCAACCGTGATCCCACTTGGGCGGCCCCAGACTTGAGCACGGTCTTCGCCACGGGCCCAGAACCCAGAAGCAAAAATTTGGTACTCATTTTTAGGCGCTCCGTTCTCAAAAGGAACGTAAACGACGTTGTATCCACGAGGTTGGGCAGCGTTCCACGATCCATGCAACGTCACGAAGGCGCCGCCTTGATATGAAGGCGGAAATTGATCAGCGGTGTAAAACGTTAGGCCAATGGGGGCGGAGTGAGATCGAAATAAGGTGTCTGGAACAAGGGCAGACGCAACCAACTCGGGTTTGCGATCAAAAAAATTCGGTTGAGGGTTAGAACCAATGTAACTGTACGGCCACCCATAAAAACCACCGTCCACAACCTTTGTCATGTACTCGGGCACGAGCTCATCGTGCAGACCATCTCGTTCGTTTACCACCGTATAAAGGTCCGTCGTGCCGGGATAGAATGCTGTGCCAACAGGATTCCGTAACCCTGTCGCAAAGGTTCGTTGCCCCGACCCATCGATTAGAAACTCTTGAATGGTCGCGCGCGGAATGGGTTCCTCAGCGATATTACCCCGACTCCCAATCGCGACATAAAAACGCGACCCATCTGGATGCAAAACAACATTACGGGTGGAGTGGCCTCCTGGGTCGCCAAGCGCCCGGCGTGAGGTGACCTTAACTGCATCCGCTTTCGCTTTTGTGTCTCCCGACTTATAGGGAAGTCGCCAAACGCCATTGAGGTCACCGACTAAGATGAAACCGTCACCAATGGCGATACCGTGAGGATTCCGAAAACCATTGGCGTAGGCCGTGATTGTCTCAGCGCGGCCATCACCGTCGGAATCACGTAGCAAGGTTATTTGGCCGATGCGCGGCTCACTTAAAAATACTGTACCGTCAGGTGCAGTCTTTAAATTACGCGCATTCTTAAGACCCCGCGCGAACTCGTTAACGGAGAAACCCGGCATAACTATCGGCATTGCACGAGCGGGTTTCGGAATCGTACGTGGGGGGTTGGCAGGGCTAGGTGGTGTATAAGGTTGGGGTAAAGCCGCCGCATCGATTGATATAACAGTCCCAGGTTCTTGCTCGAATAATTCTTGCGCCACGCTGGCGTTAGATATCAGAAAAAATGCACCGACAACGAGGCTGAAACCGCTAACCCTCATAGGTGATTCTCCAAACCGTTTGCCCGACGTCATCAGACAACAAAAGACTGCCATCAGGCAAAGTCACAATTCCCGCTGGCCGCCCCCAGACCTGACTGTTTTCTGAATCTCCATTCCAAAACCCTGTAGCGAAAACTTCATAGTCGCCATTTGGCTTACCATTCTTAAACGGCGCATAAACAACCGTGTACCCGCGAGGTTGGTTGGCATTCCACGATCCATGAAGCGTGACGAACGCACCACCACGATATTTTTCAGGAAACTGCTCTGCCGTATAGAACGCAAAACTGATCGGTGCCGAATGAGACAGAAACGGGACATCCGGCTTAATTGCTTTCGCGACCAAATCAGGGCGCTTGTCCGCGAACCCGAACTGCGGATTTGATCCCATATAACTGTACGGCCAGCCGAAGAATGCGCCTTCCGGAACGCGCGTAAAATAATCGGGGACCAACTCGTCACCTTGGCGATCTCGCTCGTTGACGACGGTATAGAGGTCTACCGTACCTGGATAAAATAAGACTCCCGTCGGGACACGCATTCCCGATGCAAAGGTACGGCCGACGCCCCCTTCAATGGGGAACTCTTGTATGGTCGCATGGGGTAGGGGGTTTTCTCCGATATTGCTGGCGGACCCAACACCCACATAAAATTTTGATCCATCAGGATGCACAACAACGTTGCGTGCCCAATGAAAGCGCATATCTGGGGGACCCAAGGCACCAAGAGGTGTCAGCAGAACACTTGAAGAGGGCGTGACTTTTCCATCATCACTGTAGGGATATTTATGGACGCCAACTTTGTCCCCAATCAGAACCGCGCCATCGATAAACGCAATGCCGTGGGGCATGTTTAAGTTGTCGATGTAGGTGAACACGTCGTCGGCCACGCCATCGCTATCTGAATCACGCATAATGGTAATGCGCCCGGCGTTCGGTTCAGCAATAAATACATCGCCATTGGGCGCAACGACCATGTTCCGAGCATGCTCAAGGCCTTCAGCAAATAGGCCGATTGAAAACCCCTCAGGAACGTTTGGAATATCATCGGCCGTGCGAGGACGGGGACGCGAGAAATTCATCTCACGCGGACGGCGTTCAGTGTCTGGATTTGGTTTCGCGAGCCTGTCTAGATTGATGCGCAATTTCTGGCCAACAGTTTGATCCAGAGGTGCAGCACCGACCGTCATCGATAAACCGCATAGGGCAACAAACCCGCCAATGATTGATCTCTGCACAACACGCATACCGTTTCTCCTATCCAATACAGGATAAGAGTCGTCGCACGGCCCCGACGTCAGTTCAAGCAGACCAGACGCCGGTCCTCCACAATGTGATCACAGGCGTTTGGGCTTTAGCCGACGTGCGCTAAACCGACGTATCGACGCCAGAGTCTCCGTCCGTTTCAGCCACTGCCGGTGCTTCACGTTTTGGCCCACCTTTAGCAACAAGAACCATCGCTGGCCGAAGCAGGCGTTCCGCCATCATATAACCTTCTTGCATGACCTGAACGACAGTGCCAGATGGCACATCTGTGCGCTCGACTTCCTGCATGGCTTGGTGAAGGTTCGCATCAAAAGGTTGGTCAAGAGACACGAACTTCTTAACGCCCTGGTTTTCCAGAACCGTGCTGAGCTCTTTGCCTGTCATTTCAACACCGACTGCCAGGTTTTTCACGAGATCATTGTCTACACGCAGATTTTCAGGCGCTGCCAACAAAGCACGGTCGAGATTATCGGCGACCTGCAAGATCGCTTTGCAGATATTTGATGTCGCATATTTTGCGTTATCAGAAATTCTCTTGTCCGCGCGCTTACCGGCATTCTCAGCCTCAGCAAGAGCAAGAAGGCGGTTTCTATGCGCATCGGCCAATGCTGCTTCTAATTGCACAACCCGTTCTTCAGGCGTCGGTGGCGCGATTTCGGCTTCAACCGCCTCAGCTTGAGAAGCCTCGGCTTCTGGTGCATCGCTCGAAGGCATTGCATCTGCCGCCATCTCTGGCTGAATTTCTTCGTTTTCGGTGTCTGATACTTCAGGTTTTGGATCAGTGTCTGACATACTGGTTTGTCCTGTATTTTCTTGTTTACGTTTGTGCGAGCATGCGACCCACGACTTTCGCCGTGTAATCCACCATCGGAATGATTCGGGCATAGTTAATGCGCGTTGGGCCAATGACACCAACAGCGCCGACAATTTGTTCTCTGCCGTTCTTAAATGGTGCGACGACCATTGAACAGCCTGCCAAATTGAAGAGTTCGTTTTGAGCACCAATAAAAATCTGTACGCCTTCTGCATCGCCAACGAGGTCGACCAGGCGGATCATTTGTTCACGCGTTTCTAGGACTTCGAAAAGATGGCGGACGCGCTCAAGATCCTCTAGCGCTGTCACATCATTCAGAAGATTGGCCTGACCCCGAATGATCAACGAACTGCCAGCAGATTGATCGCCCGACCAAGTCGCAAGTCCATCAGCGACCAGGCGGGTTGTGATCTCATCAAGCTGCGCTCTGCGCTGTTCAAGTTCTGTCAGAATGCCGCCCTTCGCTTCGCCAAGCGTTTGGCCCCGCAGTCGTGCGGAAAGGTAATTGCCCGCTTCAATAAGCGCGGAGGGGGGAAGCCCATCGGGCACTTCAATCACCCTGTTTTCGACTAACCCAGATTCTGAAACCATAACAACCAAAGCACGGCCCGGCCCAAGACTGACAAATTCTATGTGTTTAAGGGCATCTTCTGATTTCGGTGCCATAACAAGACCCGCCTGGCTGGTCAGCCCAGACAGTGTTGTTGACGCCCCTTCAAGAACCTCTTGCACGGTTCTGCCCGCCGCTGCGCACTGAGCCTCAATTTCTTGTCGTTCACTTGAATCAAGCCCACCAACCTGGAGCAATCCGGCCACAAACAGTCTCATTCCCGCTTCCGTAGGCAGCCGTCCAGATGACGTATGGGGCGCAAAAAGTAAGCCCGCAAGCTCTAGGTCAGACATGACATTACGAATTGTTGCCGGAGACAAATTGCCATCCAATTTGCGCGCAATCGTCCGCGAACCGATGGGCTCGCCGGTTTCTACGTATGCGTCAACAATCTGGCGAAAGACCTCGCGCGACCGCTCATTGAGCTCAACGACGGGGTCCGCACCGGGACTGCGATGATGGACATGATCTGTGGTCATGTCGGGCTATGTAGTGAAGGGGCGTGCACCCGTCAATGAATGGGCACAGATCTTTCTGGGTTCCGGCAAATTGCTAGCTCAAGTCATAAGGCTTGTTCGGAGGGCCTTGGACCGGGTATGGAGACCCGTGCCGGATGATCGGCGCCCAAAAGGAGACTGTTTATGCGCCCTTCCGGCCGCGCGCCTACTGATCTGAGACCTGTATCTTTCGAGCTTGGCTTTGCCAAACATGCTGAAGGATCTTGCCTCGTAAAATTCGGCGATACCCATGTTCTCTGCGCCGCAAGCGTAGAAGAAAATGTACCCGGATGGATGAGGGGCACTGGAAAAGGCTGGATTACTGCGGAATACGGCATGCTGCCGCGTGCGACCAACACCCGGATGGCCCGAGAAGCAGCTAAAGGGCGCCAAACTGGCCGAACACAAGAAATTCAGAGACTGATTGGCCGTGCCTTGCGATCTGTCACACGCATGGACGGATTTGGTGAAGTCCAAGTCCGAATTGATTGCGACGTTCTTCAAGCTGATGGCGGAACCAGAACAGCTTCCATTACCGGCGCCTACCTCGCTTTGCACCAGGCCTTCACTAGGATGATTGATTTAGGTGTGATGACCGAGATGCCCTTCTCAGAGCCAGTCGCCGCCATATCCTGCGGACTCTATAAAGGCACGCCCGTTCTAGATCTAGATTACGCAGAAGATTCAAACGCCCAGGCGGACGCCAACTTCGTGCTCACAGGCTCTGGCAAAATTGTTGAGATTCAAGGAACTGCAGAAGAAGACCCGTTTACAGCTGAAGAATTTCAGGGGCTCCTTGACCTTGCGCAAGCCGGTTGCGCTGACCTTGTCAGGATGCAGCAAGCCGCCCTCGATGCATTAACAGCAAACGCCTAAACCCAGGTTGAAACTATGAGCCACCGACATTTCGAAGGCGGCCGCCTTATCGTTGCCAGCCACAATGCCGGCAAGGTGCGTGAAATCAACGATCTACTGGCACCCTTTAGCGCTGAGGTTATTTCTGCTGACGAACTTGATCTTCCTGAACCAGAGGAAACAGGTACGACGTTTATCGCCAATGCGGAACTGAAAGCGTTGGCGGCCGCGCGCGCTGCAAACGCAGTCGCATTGGCAGATGATTCTGGATTGGCTGTGGCTGCCTTAAACGGGGCACCAGGAATTTATTCTGCTCGGTGGGCTGGCCCCGAAAAAGATTTCGATATGGCTATGCGCAAAATCGAAACGGAAATCGGTGACGCAATAGATAAGTCTGCAAAATTTGTGTGTGCCCTGACGCTTGCCTGGCCAGATGGCCATTGCGAAACGTTCGAAGGCACGGTGTCTGGAACACTCTCGTTTCCTCAGCGCGGCGATAAGGGGTTTGGCTACGATCCGATTTTTATCCCTGACGGCTTCGATATCACATTCGCCGAAATGAACCCAGCCAAAAAACACAGCATGAGTCACCGGGCTGACGCCTTCACAAAATTGGTCGCTGCTTGTTTCGTATGACCACATCAAAAACCGATCTCGCGCTTTATGTCCATTGGCCATTCTGTGTCTCAAAATGTCCCTATTGTGATTTTAATAGCCACGTCGTTGACCATGTTGATCACGGTGTATGGCGCGATGCGCTTTTGAAAGAACTCGCGTTCGAAGCAGCTCGCAATCCTGACGCAACTCTTCAATCCATTTTCTTTGGCGGCGGCACACCATCTCTCATGGATGCAGCAACAACGAAGGCTGTGATCGATGCAGCAAAGATACATTGGACACCTATCGACGATTTAGAAGTCACCCTTGAGGCTAATCCGGGCACAGTAGATTTAGAACGCTTCTCAGCTTTCCATGCCGCAGGGGTGAACCGCCTATCTCTCGGCGTACAAAGCCTAGATGACGATCAATTAAAATTTCTAGGCCGGCGCCACTCTGCTGCTGAAGCACGCGCGGCGGTCAAAGAAGCAGGGCAGGCCTTTGACCGCTTATCCTTCGACCTCATATACGCGCGCCCTGATCAAACTGCCGCGCAATGGGAGAGTGAGTTGTCAGACGCGCTTGAGCTTTTGAGCAGCGCTGACGGTGGCCATTTGTCTTGTTACCAATTAACGATCGAAGAGCACACCCCGTTCAAAAAAGATCATGACCGAGGGGTCTTTATTCTGCCTGATGAGGACGGTGGATCAGATCTTTTTGACCTAACACAGGACATTCTGATCGCTGCGGGTCTCCCCTCTTACGAAGTATCGAATCACGCGAGAGAAAACGATGCTTGCCGTCACAATGTTCACGTCTGGCAAGGTGGCGCCTATGCGGGAATCGGGCCAGGGGCTCACGGACGGATTCGACAGGGCGAGACTATGCTCGCAACCCAACGCCTTAAACCCCCCGCACAATGGCTGAAACGAGTCGCACAGGACGAGCACGGCAGTCAAAGCGAAACGGTCCTTACTGCGCAACAACGGGGTGAAGAGCTTGTGATGTTGTCGATGCGCCTGACCCAAGGGCTCGACCTCAACCGATTAGAGGCGCTCACGGGTTTGTCGCGGTATGACATTGTATCGCAAGAAAATTTGGCCAGCCTAGAAATCGAGGGGCTTATCAATATTACGTCTGATAAGGTACAAACCACATCGCGCGGACGTCTTGTTCTAAACGGAATTGTCCAAGCTGTCCTTCGATAGACAGGTCTAGAAAAACATATGGCCAAATTTGTTGTTGTTGGTGCCACCGGTTTTATCGGACGGCATGTTGTCGCCACTCTACTCGAACGCCGCCATACCGTTGTGGGTGTGCACCGCGGGAAAGCGCCTTCATCCCTTGATGGGCAATCACGGTTCGAGTCCGTTAAAGCCGACCTCACGAAAATGCAAAAAGCTGAGAGCTGGACACCTATTTTGGACGGTGTCGACGCGGTTATAAATTGCGATAACACACAATCTGCACCGCCAGCGCTTTTTGAAGCGTGCAGTAAATTGAATGTCACCCGGTTTCTCCAAATTTCTGATGCACAACAAGACAACGAAGCTTTGACGGAGTCAGACTTGGACTGGGTGATCGTACGTCCAAGTCTTGTCTATGCACGCGGCTTTTTCGGAGGGAGCTCATCGCTGCACAGCATGGCTGCTTTTCCTGGCGCCATACTTCTGCCCGGCGATGGCCAACAGAAATTTCAACCAATATACATAGGCGATGTGGTCGGCATTATTTGTGAACTATGCGAGGCCTCTTCGTTCAGCCGCAAAGTCATTGAGCCGGTTGGTCCAGAAACTCTGACACTAAAGGAGATTCTGCTCAAACTCCGACGCTGGCTTGATGTGCCACGAGACACCACGGTCTCTCTTCCAAGCTGGTTCTTAACCGGAATGGGCATCGCTCAGATACAGACATCTGAAGCCACTACCACACAACCCTTCAGAGGTCTGTTCGCACCAGCAGCTCGGTCTATGGACGACGTGCTAATCGCCCGTCCCGCCAACACCGGGGATCGACGAGCGGCACGGTTTGCTTTGCTGGCACCGGTCATCACCACAGTGTTGTTTTTGTCTTGGATCGCATCTGGGCTTTTAGGGTTCGCTTTTGGTATGCCCGCCGCAGAGGACGTCGTCACAGTCTTCGGATTGAGCGCAACTGATCCTCGATTGGTGGCGTGGATTACCTCTGGATGGAATGTCCTGTTGGGTCTTGTTCTTTTAACACCCTTACGCACCGGACTACTGACCGGACTGCAACTCTTAACAGTCCTCGTCTACACCATCGTTTTATCGATCGCGCACCCACAGCTCTGGCTGGACCCTTTTGGTCCACTCCTGAAAAACATCCCTATTCTGTTACTCATAGGGATATGGGCCATGTTTAGAAGTCGGCGTTAAGCCCGCCTACTTCACCCCAGAGATCATTAGCCAAGACCGGTGGACACCTTTCGATGGTCCGCCAAATTGGGTGTTACCCCGTTCCGCTTTTACAGTCGCATCCTGATAACCGACCGCGATATCGTTGAAGCCCGCATCTTTGCAAAGCTTATCGAAGTCAGCCGTTATCGCACCCTTCCAGAATGGCTCGTAGTTGTACTGGATTTCATAGTCACCACGGATTCTGCTCCAGGTATCCATTTCATCATAGCGCCCTGGAACTTCCAAATGCGCCATGACACCACCCGGCTTCAGCAAGCGATGGCATTCTTTAAAAATGTTCGGCAGCGCTTTGCCTGAAGTCTCATGCAACATAGCGCTCGACGTAATGAGGTCGAAACTCTCGTCTTCAAAATCTGTACATTCCGCATTCTGTTGTGAAAAGTGCACAGGGATGTTCAGGCGCTCAGCCCGGGCATGGGCATAGCGCATCATTCCAGCACCAACATCGAGCGCGTGTGTTTCTGCTTCTGGAAAATAACTAGCGATCGCAAGCGTGGAATGACCGACCGTGCATCCCATATCCAAAATACGAAGAGGCTTTCCTTCAGGCCAGCGAGAGAAAAAGTGCGAAATGATAGTATGGCCGCGAATATCATTCATGTAACCGCCGTTGCGGCCCATTTGATAAACGACTGCGCCGCGATCAAATACCGCCCCTTGGCGGACATCGCGCTCGCCGTACGTGCCATGGTAGTTGCCGGGCATACGGTGAATGTCTTGCGCCGAAATATAACGTGGCACTTCTAAGTCTGGGTTTACGCGCACAGACCCTTTTGGATTTTCAATCTCAGCAAGATCCATCAATTCATCGATCTGACGATCAACACAGGTGCCAACCGCATCCCACATCATATCCTGCGCTGTCGAGCACATGGTCAGATACGCTTGATACGCTGTTTCTGGCTCCATCTCTTTCCGCAGTTCCTGATGGTTGCGGGGTTCCCGACCATGCTTTTTCTTGAACTCAGGAAGAACTTTATTCTCCAATAGTGTTCGCTGACCTGAATCAAGTTTGGTTGCCATGAACATTTTCATATCAACGATTGCGAGTTGCTCAGCAATCTCATCATGATTTGATTCGGGCATCATTGGATGGGGGCGATGGGCGTCCATGGAATTTTCCTTCACTTAAAAAAGCGGTGCAATAGAAAAAAATGCAGTGCGATAAAAAGATTGAATTAAACGTCGTCAAATTCTTTCATAATCTTATCGTAATCTTCGTCGTCGGTTTCAAGCCGGGCAGTTTCTTGCCGCAGAATTCGAAAAACTTTGTGCATGAGGCGACTGCGCAGACTAGAGCGCGCTGCGTTGGCATCATTATCTGCATTATATGCTTCGACGTCAGCCGTTCCAAAACCACCTTTTGTTTCGGACACGCGCTCATGCGTATCGAGGCGCTCGCGCAAGACAGAAACCTCGACGGTCAATGCCATAACCATAGACAGAAGCTGGTCATTGGTTGGGCCATCGTGAAAGGGGGATGGGCGCCCTTTCGGGATCCAAACTTTTTCTGCAGCTCCAAAAAGGCCCGGTAGCGCAATCATGCGTGTCTCCTGTGGTTTCTTATTTGTACGTTTTACTTATTTGTCAGACTACGCCCGTAACACTGTCTTTGGGATGACCTGAATCAAAATTGTTCACGGTGTAACCCATAAAAGCACGTTCAATTGATATGCCTGTTACGATGAAATCTGCATCGCCTTATGGGCGTAGTCGCCACTTTCGATACAGCGGAGACCTTCCGCTGCAACGTCAGCACGCGGAACTTTCCATGCGACTTTATTGGGAGGCTTTTGACCTTCCCAAACGGTGTAACGCCCGATTGCTGGTTTACTGACCAACATGTGTGGGCGGAGAACCGTCCACTCCAGGTCAGATGCTGTCAGTACAGATTCCTGTAGCGTTTTGTCTGGAATGATGTGCTTGAGAATGACCTTGGCCACAAACCGTACCCAAAACGGGCCTATGCCTGCGCTCTCTGACGCCCCCATGGAACTCACAACGACCACGCGAGAAACCCCCGCTGCTGCCATGCCTTGAACGACTGCCTGCGTAACCCGTTCATGCTTGTTGTCAGGTTCCTTATTAGAAAACCCGTATGCCGTGAACACGGCGTCGAAGTCCGACGTCACAGCGCTTTTGACAGAGGCTTCATCAAACAAATCCCCATCGACAATTTTTAAGTTAGGGTCATCGAAGGAGAGTTTTGATCGGTCACGAAGAAACGCTGTCACCTTGTGGCCATGAGCCAGGGCCTGTTCGACAAACGCTTTCCCGGTCCCCCCCGTGGAGCCAAAAACCAAAATATTCTTTGCGTGTGAGTCTGTCATAAACCCTGAATTCCTATGTTTTCGCGACCAGTTCCGTGCGTTCGCCGGCTGGGCCGATAAACGTTGCAGAAAGATAACCCTCATAAAGAGCAGATGGAGGGGCTATGAAGTCGACAGACAAACCATCCAAAGAGTCAGCCTCGAATGTCGTCATCGCCACGCCAGGTGAAAGTTGGTTCGCGGGTCCAGGACGTGCGCCAGCGGGTGCATCATATTGGTCTAATTCGAGTTTGTTGCCCCGCTCCGACGCCACCAGAACGGATAAGTCGAATTTATGGTCTAGAGGCCGGCCTTGGGCGTCTGACAACACCTGTACCGGAAACGCGTAATCGCCCTGATCAGAAAGACCAAATGTCTCGTGATAGAATTTCTTTAAGGCTGGGCGGTCTGGCCCGGCTAAGACCATGATGAATATGCGGTCTATCAGAGCTTTAGGCTCAGGGTGGTTTGAAGAAACCCGGTCTCCCACATTACCTGTCAGATAAATCACTTCATCTGCCGGCCCAAGCACCTGCATCGCACGAATAGAAGAGGCTGACGTCAATTCCCGGGGTAAACCCAAAATTTTGAAGGGTGACCCCTCCAGCTTTCTCATCACCTCATCAACGTCGGCAACCGTAATTTCCACGGCGGCCCATCCCCATGTGGTTAACGTGTTAAAGTCTGGTACAGGGTCGATCTCAACGGCGCGAATATGAACATCTTCGCCACTTTCCGGGCCCAGGATAACAAATCGACGACCAGCGCTGGCCGCTAGGCCCCAGGATACTGCCATTTTAGTGGAAATTGAGCCGCGTTCGACGACGACGTAATCCAGCCATGCGCTATACCAGGATTCCACATCGTCCACGTTTGGCGCGCCCAGCGTTGCCATCTTGATGCGTTTTAGCCGTGCTCTATTAGCGATCATATCTAACGTTCCTGGGCCCATACCCTTTGGATGACATCTTTCGTTGCGTCAGATGTATAGCAAAAATGGCTTATTTGCTGGGCTTTTTGGCGGGTTCGACCATTTTCATGGCCTAACCACCAGCGATCAGCATTATATTTAAGAGCTATGTTGATAAATTAGGCTCAACAGACTGACTCTTAACAATAAAATGCCTTTTGTTAACGCCCCGTTTACCTTTGCAGGCGACCCTGCAGATGTGAGGGATACTGCCAAGTTTACGGCAGCTTGGTGCGATACGGGACGCACTGGCGGGAGACATTGCTTAAATGACTCTAACCAGGGCAAAGAGGGACAACGGTACGGATGTATAACAGCCGCCTTGACGGGCTGACTGACTATCCATTTCAGCGTTTAAGCGCACTTTTGGCGGACATTTCCCCGCCAGAAGGCGTCGATCCGATTGCCATGTCCATCGGAGAACCTCAACACGCCGCCCCAGACCTCATCACCGTTGAATTAGCCCGCCACGCCAAAGAGTGGAATAAATACCCACCAACAGGCGGAACGCCATCCTACCGCGCGGCCGTCGCAGATTGGCTGGGCCGCCGTTATGGTCTATCAGCCGACTTAATCGAACCGGACATTCATATTCTCCCTGTCGCCGGAACACGCGAAGCCTTGTTTATGGCGGGCGAGCTTGTCGTGCCGCCTTTGAAGAACGGTCAGATACCTGCCGTTCTGATGCCCAACCCATTCTATCAAGTCTATTTAGGGTCAGCGGTCATGGCAGGGGCAGATCCAATATTTGTCCCAGCGACGAACGAAAATGGATTTATTCCAGACTTCTCTAAACTAGAACCTGAACTCCTTGACCGCACGGCGCTTGCTTACTTATGCAGCCCCGCAAATCCGCAAGGTTCAGTCGCAACACTCGACCAACTCAAGGCCGCTATTACGTTAGCGCGCAAACATGATTTCGTGCTTGTTGGCGACGAATGCTATTCAGAAATTTATAGTGCCGATCCACCACCAGGGTTACTCGCAGCTTGCGATGATATCGGGCGCGGACTGAGTAACGTCCTAGTTTTCAATTCTCTTTCGAAGAGATCAAGCGCGCCGGGCTTACGGGCCGGTTTTGTCGCTGGTGATCCAGAGCTCATAGAGAAGTTTCAACGTCTTCGGTCTCATGCCAGTGCCGTTCAACCCTTGCCGGTTATGGCCGCTGCAACAGCGTTATGGCGTGATGAAAGTCACGTCGATGAAAACCGTTCGCTCTATCGTCAAAAATTTGAAGACGCAGAAGAAATATTCGGAACCCGCTTTGGCTTTTCCAAACCAGCTGGTGGGTTTTTCCTGTGGCTTGATGTTGGAGACAGCCGCGATGCAACTAAATCCCTATGGCGGGACGGCGGCATAAAAGTTTTGCCGGGCGCCTATTTAAGTCGGCCAGGAACAGACGGCGTGAGTCCGGGTGATCGATATATTCGCGTCGCATTGGTCCATGACCGAGCGACAACCGCAAGTGGGTTAGCCCGCATGTTTGAAATTTTATCCAAAGAGGTATGAGCGTCATGGCAACGTCAGCAAAACAAGTCGAAACAGGGCCATTTTTACCACCATCGATGGTCACCGCTTTGAAGCGCGCGCTTTGGGCTGTTGCAGGACTTGGCATCTTGAGCATCGGGCTCGCCGCTATCATTGCTCTGATAACATATTCTTCTAGCGACCCGTCTCTCAATACAGCGACAGACTCAGCGGTTCAAAATTGGCTCGCAGCACCTGGCGCTATTTTTGCTGATGCAATGTTGCAAGCCCTCGGTTTGGCAGTGGTCGTGCCGCTTTTCATCGTTGCCGCATGGGGTGTGCGCGTGATGCGCGCAGAGACGGTGTCGTGGCTATGGTTGCGCACCGTGTCAATTCCAGCCGCAGCGCTTTTGTTATCAATCGGTCTTTCTGGATTTTCTCAACCAACTGAATGGACATTGCCTGCTGGTTTGGGCGGTTTTTCCGGACATATACTTATTGATTTATTCGCCATGTCCCTCAGCGGCATTGGAGATGTCGAAAGCCTTCGTTGGCTAGCTATGCTCGTTGGATTATTCGGCGGCATAACTTTAAGTCACTGGATTACGGCCGTACCCGTATCAACCTATGGCACCGTCCTTTTGTGGGTACAGCGCGAGACGATACGCTCCACGTTTTGGCTCAAAGAGATTGTTGGACGTGTTCGCGATGAGCACGGTGAACGCAAAGCAGCGCGCGCCAATAGAAAAGAAGTTAAAGCACCAACACAGCGTAGAGAACGCGTTGAACCAAAACTCGAAGAAGACGAATTCGAAATAGGTGAGCTGGATGACGCGGAAGACGCCTTTGAAGCACCAGCGATTGCCCCATCCCGTGACGCCGATATTGTCGTCGCACGAAAACAGGCAACTAAGCCCTCCAAGAAAGAGTTGGCAGCCCGCCAGGGGTCCCTCTTACCGGCAACACCAGAAGGCTTCGAGCTTCCCCCGTTGGATATTCTGAGTATGCCTCGCGTCCAAACAAACACTCAGGTTGATACTCAGGCACTCGAAGGCAACGCTAAGATGCTTGAAGGTGTGCTTCAAGATTTTGGCGTTAAAGGTGAGATCATCAAAGTTCGCCCGGGCCCTGTCGTAACTCTCTATGAACTTGAGCCAGCCCCAGGCACAAAGACAGCGCGAGTTGTTTCTTTAGCAGACGACATTGCACGTTCAATGAGCGCCGTTGCTGTGCGCATTGCCGTTGTTCCAGGGCGCAGTGTTATCGGTATTGAACTTCCAAATGAACGGCGTGAAACCGTATTTTTCCGGGAGATGCTGTCATCAGAAGCATGCGACAAATTTGACGGTAAGCTCACTCTAGCCCTCGGTAAAGATATCGGCGGCGCACCAGTATATGCAGACCTTGCGCGGATGCCTCACTTGCTAATTGCGGGTACGACTGGCTCAGGTAAATCGGTCGCTATCAATACAATGATCATGTCGTTGTTGTACCGACACACACCGGACGACGTTCGCATCTTGATGATCGATCCGAAAATGTTGGAACTGTCAGTCTATGATGGCATTCCGCATTTGCTATCACCCGTTGTTACAGAACCTGGCAAAGCCGTTGTCGCTTTGAAATGGGTCGTGCGCGAAATGGAAGACCGGTATCGCGCAATGAGCCAGTTAAGTGTGCGTAATATTGCGGGCTACAATCAACGCCTTAAAGAGGCGTCTAAGAACGGAAAAATACTAACGAAGACTGTTCAAACTGGTTTTGATCCGGACACGGGGAAACCGACTTACGAAGAACAGGGATTGGATCTAACGCCACTGCCGTACATCGTCGTTGTCATCGATGAAATGGCTGATCTCATGCTCGTTGCCGGCAAAGACGTTGAGGCTGCAGTTCAACGGTTGGCACAAATGGCACGAGCCGCTGGAATTCATGTGATTATGGCGACTCAGCGCCCGTCCGTGGACGTCATCACCGGCACCATTAAGGCAAACTTCCCCACACGGATTTCATTCCAAGTGACTTCTAAAATCGACAGCCGCACCATCCTAGGCGAACAAGGCGCCGAGCAACTGCTTGGACAAGGCGACATGTTGTACATGGCTGCCGGCGGGCGTGTGACACGCGTCCACGGACCCTTCGTAACTGATGAAGAAGTTGAAGAGATTGTTACGCATCTTAAAGACCAAGGGCAGCCATCGTACTTAGAAGCC
>Ga0055584_100002399_pt1 | contig 18512 bp, 14 predicted proteins | sample OSDHelmetaG_FD_58716 | JGI IMG/M metagenome (GOLD analysis project Ga0055584, IMG submission 58716) | Pelagic marine sediment microbial communities from the LTER site Helgoland, North Sea, for post-phytoplankton bloom and carbon turnover... | ecosystem: Environmental > Aquatic > Marine >... | reverse complement strand
CACCCGATCCCATCTCGAACTCGGAAGTGAAACTGCTTAGCGCCGATGATAGTGTGGGGTCTCCCCATGTGAAAGTAGGTCACTGCCAGGCTCTTAAATACGAAAACCCCTGTCTCTTCGAGGCAGGGGTTTTTTTATGCCTGAGATTTTATATTTGTAAAATTCGGTATTTTTCGTCTTGTTGTGTAAACCAAATACGGACTTTAGCGTTAAGTCTATATAACTTCATATTCATCGAGATAAGCCAATGATTAAGCTATCTGTTTCACCTATTATGGGTGTCTTATTAATACTCCTTTTGTTACAGGCCTGTGCTTCAAAGCAACCGGTGCTTTACCCCAATGCCCGTTACCTAAGTGCTGGTAAAAGCGTTGCTGAGACTGCAGTGAGAGAGTGTATCGCGCTTGCAAACAGCAGCGGTGCAGGGGGAGAACGATTTATAGAGGTCGTAGAAGATACGGCTAAAGTTGCTGTAGTTGGAGCGGGCACGGGTGCCGTCTCCGGGGCTCTATTTGGCCGTGCTGGGAAAGGTGCCGCTGTCGGTGCGGCAGCTGGAGGCACGGCAAACCTTTTATATGGCTTGCTGGAAAGTGATGAACCTGAAGGTTTGTACAAGCATTTTGTGGAAAGGTGCCTGCGAGATAAGGGTTATGATCCTGTAGGCTGGAGTTAGCGTCAGTATCGCTGAAATGTGTGAGACATACACTAATGAAAAAAAAGCCCCGACAAGCGGGGCCTTTGTAGTGCTCAGTTTATTAGACGATTTAGTAGGAGACATCCCACTGTACGCGAAATCTATTATCCTTGACTTTGCGGTTGTTAAATTCATCTTTCAGCGTCAGATGCGAGAAGTCGGCCGTGAGTTTGTTGTTATGCCCGGCAAAGAACCAGTTTGCACCGAGCGTGAACTCTTTACGTCTGTTCTCCTGTGACCTGTTGTCTTCGTTTGGCTCTTCTACGAAGGCGTAGCGAAAGGCAAGCTCAAGTGGTTCTGGTATAGCCGGGATGAGGTGATGGAAAAAGTAACCAGTTTGGGCATACGCGCCAATAAAATCGCTCTTAGTGCCAGCTACTCTATCCTCAACAGTTTTCCAATGGAATTCCTGCTGAATAGATAAACCATGCCACTTGAATGCAAACTCCTGCATCATCTGTTCTACTTTGAATTGACCTTCAATCGCATTAGCAGGCCGCGTAAAACCATCAAGGTTGCCACAGCCACTGGATGACCAACGCGTGCATCGACCTTTGTTTGTCGCGGCAGAAAAGGCGAGGCTGCCTGTCGGCAATTTCGTATATTCCACGTCCGTTTGTTTCCACTTAAGGTCACGACCAAGAAAGTTCCATTGCAGACGACCGGCCCACATCATACTGTCGTCATCATTACGTACGCTTCGACCTTCACCGGTAAAAACACCGGCCCAATAGCGCATATCTGCAGCAGTATTCTTGAACAGATGCCCACGCAATTGAGCGCCAACCTGACGGTCGATGGTGAAAATTCGATTAACTATGGAACGCTCGACAAACTGCTGACGACCAGAGGAATCAACACGTTCCCTGTTATGGTCGATTTTCCACTGACCAACACGCAGAGCAGCCCAGTCCCACTTATCCAGCGTAATACGCCAGTCAATAACGCGTGCACTGGAAGAAGAACTGCTATCATCGACATCACGACTTGGTTCCAGGTCGACTTCGAAATAATAGCCAATCCACGGCCGAAAGCCGTGGCCACCGATCTTCATTCGTAGACGGCGCGCTTCGAAAGTACTTTCGGGGTCATTTTCAAAAGCGCCGATCTGGCGAGGATCACCTGAGGTTGGGTTGGTGTAACGTAGCTGCGCACGCCATTGCAGGTTCGTCTGCCAGTTACCGTCGCGTGTTTCGAAACGAAAGCCTTTGCTACCATGACTGGCTTTCACGGGGAACTCATCCTTTACTCTCGCTGCAACCTGATTCGAGATGGTTTCTTCCATTTTGCTGTCGATATGTTTATCGAGTTTTTGATCAATTGCCTCGCTAACTTTACGTTCAACGATTCCTTCGACTTCAGTCGCTGTAGCCGCGGCGGGAACTCCGAAATCCTTGCTGCTTAAGCTAGGTTTCTGCATCAGCTCGTTATGCTGGCTTTGGGTAATGGCACCATTACCCAGTAGAATATCGAGGAGGGCCTTATCGGCTGCATAGGCAGAGAAACTTAGTGCGGCGAGGATAAAAATAGCGCTAGAGCGAAAAAACTTTTTATATGAGTGGAATGATTTCATAAGAAAATCCTTCAGTTAATTAATTTTATTGAAAAAGTGTATGGAGAAATATTTTTTACAGTCATTTTTACTTGTGCCCTTGGTTAAATAACCTGAATGAGATTCTCGTGAGTTTGGATGACAATCTAGCGTCAGAAATATTAAACTTTTATGACAGTCAGCTTCGAGCCCGTTAAGGGCCCTGTTGAGCTTGGGAACCCGCTCGTGTGAGCAGCAAACCAATACTACTTCTGTAAGTCTTGAGCTGAAACCACTTAAGCAGATTGTGTATTGTTGATACTCACCGCCTTACAAGCAAAAGTGACACAGATTGCTCATTTTTTTGGTTATCCTGAGGGGGGTGTTTTGGGGGCATAGCAAGAGGAAACCACATAATGCTAGTTTAAACGCGGACGTTAGTTTGAAGCTTGGACCACAACGATGCTGATCCTAGTGAGATGAGTTTTCGGAAAGAGCCGACTGCAGTAGTTTACTCACAGGTCGATTTTACATTTCGAGGATACCCACAAATCTATTAACATTAAACCCCAGAAGCGAACACTTCTGGGGTTTTCTTTTCCGTAATTCAGATGAATATCATTTGTAGATACAATGCAGATTGAGTCAACAAAACCTGATTGCCTTAGTCTATTGTGAATGGCTAGTCTTGCATGGACAGTAATAATTTCCCTGAAACAGATCTTCCTTCAAGTAATTTATGCATATCACCGGCTTGCTCTAAAGAATAGGTTTCCACAACTGGGATTTCCAGGGTGCCGTCGATAAGTGCCTTGGCCAGATGTGCATTACATTTATGCCACTCGTCCGAACCGGGGGCAACATGAAAAACTGTAAAGCGACAAAAGTTTTGAGATTTGAGCAGACTGCGATGACGAATATTTTCAATCGGCACTGCCTCTCCTTCCCCAATATTTACTAATTGACCAAGAAGCTTCGTTGCTTCAAAGCTTCGATCGAGTGTTTTACCACCAAGAGAGTCGAGCGTGACATCGACACCTCGATTATCCGTCATCTCCATTGCAACGGAGACAAAATCTTCACTAGCATCATTCAGGTTAACAACACGCTTTGCGCCATACTCAAGAGGTTTGACTTCTTTACCGGGCGTGCCGACGGTGCCAATAACATGTGCTCCCGCTAGAATCGCGAGTTGTATTAAACACAAGCCTACGCCTCCGCCTGCCGCGTGTACAAGCGCCCACTGATCCGGCTTTATGTCATAGACCGTATGCAACATATGATAGGCGGTAATGGCCTGAATCGGGAATGCAGCACCTACCTCAAACGAGATTTCATCAGCCAATGGAATTAGCCACTCAGCATCAACCACACATTGTTCGGCATAACCCTGACCTTTAGGCAACATTGTCGCCACGCGATCGCCAACTTTTGTACTTGTGACTCCTTCTCCGCAGGCAATCACGGTACCTGAAACTTCAAAGCCTGCTATAAATGGATAAATAATGGGATGAGGATAAATGCCTTGGCGAATTTGAGTATCAGCCCAATTACAACCGCAATAGGCCACATCAATTAATACTTCCCCCGCTTCTGGTTTGGGTTCAGGAACCTCAACCACTTCTAGTGCATCAAAACTCCCAGTTTCATTAATAATAACTGCACGCATCGGTGTATCTCCTCATTATTTGCTGATGAATAGCCAATTCAGTAGAGTGGCAAGGCCAATTTAAAAATCTATTCTTGGGTTAGAGACTGAAACATAACAAAAAACGAAATTAGATATATAACTAATATGAAATACCAGATAAAACAATAATGTTATATTATATTTTTTTCGCTTTGATAGGATTCAAGATAACAATACAGTGCAAGTTTCTGGCTGTACAGATGATACATTATCGTTAATACGGGCGAGAAAAGCAGCACAAAGGTGTGTCATTAGGCTCTTAAATGACACGAAATAAGACAAAACAAAAAGAATAAGCACATATGAATCGAATAGGCGTAGATGTCGGTGGCACCTTCACTGATTTTATATTGGAACAATCCGGAACAGCGGGTGAGTTATCAACTCTTCATGTGCACAAAGTACCCAGTACGCCGCATGACCAATCAGAAGCCGTGGTGCGTGGTGTTCTGGAGATATGCGAAATAGGTGGCGTAAAGCCAGCTGATATTGATTTGGTTGTGCATGGGACGACTGTCGCGACAAACATTACCATTGAGTACGACGGTGCTGAAATTGGCATGCTAACGACACGTGGCTTTCGCGATATCATGCATGTTGGACGTCTGCAACGACCACAAAACTTTTCTCTGCAATTTGGAATGCCATGGCAAGATAAGCCCCTGGTTAAACGCCGAAATCGACTTCCGATCACGGAAAGGATCCTGCCACCAAACGGTGCTATCGAAACCGCCCTTGATGAAGATGAAGTGCGAGCTGCTGTAGAGAAATTAAAAGCCAGTGGGGTTGAAGCTATCGTTATCTGCTTCTTATTTTCTTTCCTTGATAACAGACATGAGAAACGCGCAAGTGAAATCGCGAAAGAGATTATGCCAGACGCTTATATCTCCTGTTCCTCTGACGTCGTGAATGTTATTCGTGAATACGAGCGTTTTTCATCAACAGCAATGAATGCCTTTGTTGGTCCGAGGACTTCTTTTTATTTACAGAACCTTGAGCAAAAACTGAAAGACAGTGGCGTGGTCGCGGAACTGCGAATCATGCAGTCCAATGGAGGTATATCAACGGTAGCAGCTTGTTCTGCGCGACCGATATCCATCCTTTTATCGGGTCCTGCAGGCGGTGTAATTGGTGGTAAATGGACCGCAGCATTATCGAAAGAAAATAATCTTATCAGTATTGATATCGGTGGCACCTCTGCGGATATCAGTGTTGTGACAAATGGCGAACTAAAGATCAAAAACCCGCGTGATACTTATGTCTCGGGTTATCCTGTACTGACCCCGATGATGGATATGGTCACCATTGGAGCTGGTGGAGGTTCTATTGCTTATGTTGATGAAGGGGGAGCCTTTCGTGTCGGTCCCCGCTCTGCAGGTTCTGATCCCGGCCCTGTATGTTACGGAAATGGTGGCACTGAACCGACGGTAACCGACGCTAACCTTGTGCTTGGACGACTTGATCATGACCACGTACTAGGTGGTGATCTGCAACTGGATCCAGAACTGGCACGCAAGGCAATTGAGACTAAACTGGCGAAACCACTGGGTATGACTGTGGAAGAAGCGGCACTCGGCATAATCAAATTGATCAATTCCAATATGGCCATGTCTGTTCGGGCTAATTCTGTGGCGCAGGGTATCGACCCAAGACAATATTCTCTTGTACCGTTTGGCGGCGCAGGACCATTACACGGTGCGGCATTAGCCGATATTATTGGCACCAAGGAAGTGATTGTTCCGCCTGAGCCTGGAATTAACGCGGCACTCGGGTTGCTAGTCACTGACATGCGCTATGACTATGGTGCTTCTGTTATCAAAACACTTAACAGAACAAGTGAGGATGATTTGAAACTCATCAACGCTAAATTGTCAGAATTGCGTGATCAATGTTATCAACAGTTCGAAGCTGACGGTCTCGATCCAAAGCAGCAGGAATATGCTTTTATCGCTGAGTGTCGATACATTGGACAGGGTTTCGAATTAAGGGCGGAGGCACCCGAGTTTCCATTAACGAATGACAATATGAACCAACTTCTTGATGCATTTCACGAGGTGCACTCTCGCGAATATGGTCGTGCTTTTAAAGACAGTGATGTCGAAGTGGTGAGTGTCAGAGTAATTGGTACAGCGAAGGTGCCAGAATTGGCGCTAAGCAAAATCGATGATGCCAATGGCACATCTATCGACACCGCTGAAATGTTTCGACGTAATACAGTTTTTGATGATGGCACTACAGTCGAGACGCCGCGTTATGACAGAAAAAAATTATTGTCAGGTCATACTGTTCCAGGACCGGCGATAATCATGCAGCACAACTCCACAATTGTAGTTCCGCCGGGCAGCAGCGCGGCGGTAACTGAATTCGGCAATATCCACATAATAAAAGCGTGAGGGAATTATTAATATGAGTCAGGTTGATCCAATCACACTTCAGGTTATTGGCGGCGCACTACATACCGTCGCCAAGGAAATGGCACATGTCTTATACCGCATGTCTTACTCATCCATCATCAGAGAGTCCCAGGATCTGGGGGCGGGTTTATTTGATGTTGATTGTAATACTCTCTGTGAGTCCGACACATCGCCCATGCATATTGGCTCGATACCCGGTTATCTGCGGGGCATAAATAAAACGATTACCTCAGAGTGGCAGGAAGGTGACATCGTTATGCACAATCATCCTTATTATGGGGCAAGTCACTCACCAGATATTTGTATTGTTGAACCGGTATTTTTTGAAGGTGAAATTGTTGGCTATTCAGCCAATACGGGTCATCACGTAGATATTGGTGCAGCAACGCCTGGATTGATTATTGATATTCCCGATGTGTTTGCCGAAGGCATGCTTTTCAAAGGTACTAAGCTTTACGAGAAGGGAAAGCGTAACGAGGCAATATGGGACTATTTTCTTGGTAATACCCGTACACCCTATCTCGCTGCAGGTGATCTAGAGGCGCAAATTGCCTCGACCAAATTGGGAGCGGCTCGGTTTAAGGAGTTGTTTGAAGAGTACGGTAAGGAGACCATGCAAAACGCCTGTGATCAATTATTAGATTATACAGAATCGATGATGCGAAAGCAGATAGCAGCCATCCCCGATGGGCAATATCGCGCCGAAGGGTTTATGGACGACGATGGTCGGAACAGAGAAACACGATTACCGGTAAAGGTATGTGTGAATGTGACTGGCGATAGTGTTGAAGTAGATTTGACAGGCTCCGCCGATCAAACATCTACTGCAATGAACGTTCCTTTCGATGGCTCGACAAAACCAGCTGCCTTTTTTGCCTTCCGGGCCTTATTGCTTGACTCGGAAACACTGGAAACACCGCTAAATGCGAATGAGGGATCATTCCGACCGATATCGGTAAAGGCACCAGAAGGATCGATTTTCAATCCGCGTTTCCCGACTGCTTGCGAAGCTCGCTTTACCCCGGTCCAACGTCTTGTTGATTTGGTTTATCAGGCTCTGGCACCAGTGTTACCGGAAAAAGTAATTGCTGGTAGTTCAGCGACCTTGTCCTTTATCTCCTATTCAGGAATACAAGAAGATACGAGTGATTATTGGATTTTTCTAGAGGTGAATGGTGGTTCTTACGGAGGACGACCTCAATCTGATGGTCCTGATTCCGTTTCGGACCTTATGGCTAATGTCCGAAATAATCCTATTGAAGATTTGGGAATGCATCTACCTTTGATATGTGATCGCTATGAGCTAAGAGATGATCAGCCACCAGGGGCTGGGGAGCATCGGGGCGGTATTGGTGTAGTCCGAGCGCAACGTTTTTTAACAAACGGCATGATTACTCACGAATGTGATCGTCACGAAGATCAACCCTGGGGTATATTCGGTGGTAGCGGTGGCGCGACTGGAAAAATCGATATTTACAACGTCTCAAATAAAGATGATCGAAAGAGTATGCCAGCGAAGTTTTCCGGTATAGCTGTGAATAAAGGCGATGTGGTAGAAATTTCTATCCCTAATGGTGGTGGATACGGAAGTCCCTTAAACAGAGATCCGGAAAAAATTAGAGAAGATATACTCGATGAATTCTACTCCAGAGAGCATGCACATGAAGTTTATGGAGTGGTAATAAGCGACAAAAATGAATTGGATGTAGAGGCTACTAACAAACGACGCGCAGAATTGAAGCAGCAAGCTGCTTAATTACCCATGCTGCGCAAAGGAAAATCTTGATGCGCGGCTTTGAACACAAGTTCTGTAGTCTTTACATTTTAACTATTGTTGAACAAGCAATTTATTACAACAATCTATTTTAAGAACACTGCTTTTTTACCCTGCCGTTAAAAAAATGAATGATTATCAAGAGATAGTTGACCAAATCAGTCAAACAGTCCTACGAATTTGTCTGGATTTCCCTGGTGAGTACTGGCGAGAAAAAGACAGCGTCAGTGGATATCCTACAGAGTTTGTAACAGCTCTGACCGATGCAGGCTTATTAGCCTGTTTAATACCTGAAGAATACGGCGGCAGTGGCTTACCGCTTTTTGTTGCGTCAGAATTAGTGAAGGCGATACATGAAAATGGCTGTAATGCCGCTGCGTGTCATGCTCAGATGTATACCATGGGCACTTTACTGCGACACGGCAGCGCTGAACAAAAACAGAAATACTTGCCAAAGGTTGCGAAAGGAGAACTACGCTTACAAGCTTTCGGTGTGACTGAGCCGACGGCAGGAACCGATACTACCAGTATCACTACGATGGCGGTAAAAGAAGGTGATCACTATCTCGTCAACGGCCAGAAAGTCTGGATATCCCGTTCTGAACATTCTGACTTGATGATATTACTTGCCCGCACCACAGCCAAAGCAGAAGTAAGCAAACGCTCTGATGGCTTATCCGTATTTATTGTCGATATGCAGCACGCCAAGAAAAATGGGATGACGATAAAGTCTATTCCAACCATGATTAATCATGCGACGACGGAAATTTTCTTCGACAATGTGCCTGTTCCCTCAGAAAATTTGATTGGAGAGGAAGGTAAAGGTTTTCGCTATATCCTTTCGGGCATGAACGCAGAGCGGATATTGATTGCATCTGAATGTATCGGCGATGCTTACTGGTTTATAAAAAAAGCAAGTGAATACGCTACTGAACGAAAAGTATTTAACAGACCCATCGGTATGAACCAGGGAGTCCAGTTTCCTATTGCGCGCGCCTATGCGCAAACACAAGCGGCTGAGCTGATGGTGCGAAAAGCTGTTGAGCTTTATGATTCTGATCAAGACTGCGGTGCTGAAGCTAACATGGCAAAATTGTTGGCATCGGAAGCATCGTGGGCGGCTGCGGATACTTGCATGCAAACACTGGGTGGTTTTGGTTTGGCCAGAGAATATGACGTTGAACGAAAATTCAGGGAAACCCGACTCTATCAAATAGCGCCAATCTCAACCAACCTGATACTCGCTTATTTAGGAGAACATGTTTTAGGAATGCCGCGTTCCTACTAAGAACAAGCCCAAATGATTTCCTGACTTGATGTCAGTCATGTTGTTCAGCTGACATTAAGTTAGTTTAATTCGGACCACGTTTCCATTCTCCTTTGCGATAGAGTTCAGGAACAAGCTCTCTAATCAGTTTTACCACGGCTCTTGTTGTTTTTGATAGTGGGTTGCGGGTGGTTGTGGTTAACAACATGGTACGCGACATGTCAGGTTTAATGATACGGGCAACAGCTAGTTCTCCAGCCTGCACATCACGGTGAACAGGCGCGTAAGGTAGTACGGTGTAAAGACCAGCTTCGCGGACTAAGGCCTTGGTTGCTTCCAGACCACTCACTTCCATGATGATATTAAGTTGAAAGTTTCCTTGTTGTGATTTTTGGTCAAGCAGCAAACGCAAACCGTGTGGGTTTGGCGGCAAAACTAAGGGTACATCACTAAGATAAGCGGCCATCACTTCGGGACCACGAACAACCGGGCTATCTTTCGGAGCGATCAAGTAAAGGTCTTCATCTTCCAACCTATCACCCTTAATATTACTCGTTTGTGGGTTCTTATACAGGACTCCTGCGTCAACTTGTCCTGATGCTAGCCATTCCATGACGACGCCGCTATAGGCTTGTTCGATTTTTAGATGTGCTTCAGGAAATCGTTGCTGGAAATGAATTGCCAAAGGTACCGTTAACAATGAGCCGATGCTGGGGGGAACGCCTATTATAGTGGTGTCGCGAGGCGTTTGATCTAACTCGAGGATCTCTTGTTGGGCTTGGTTAATGTGTTCGAGTACGGCCTTGCTATGGATAAGGAGTTTCTTTCCCGCTTCAGTCAAGCTGACGCCTCGCCCATGACGATGAAATAGACTCGTGTTGAGCTCCTTTTCGAGCTGGGAAATATAACGACTGACGGCAGGTTGTACCATCGATAAACGTAAGGCGGCCTCGGATATACTTTTATATTCAGCTACCGCAACAAAATTACGTAGTTGTTTTAAATTCATTCTAGGCTCGCCCTTACAGAGTTTTGTAGGAAATATAGCTCGGGGAAAAAATAATAACCCATTCAGAAAATACTATAGCAGATACAACAGTTCTGTTATATGGAGGTAAGGGCCATTTGCTAATATTCTGTTTAATTTGTTGGTAAAACATGAAGAGGCGGCGATATTGTTTAAAACTCGTGAGATAACATTGACCCGAAAGGTGTGCCAATTCAAAGCTATAAAACAGGAGCAGAATGATGACTAATCGATTTGATGAAAGTGGCTATGGTTCGACACCCATTGGTTTTGGAGAAAGACCTGCAGTCGTGGTGGTTGATTTTCAGGCAGGCTTCACCCAGCCAGAATTCCCGTGCGGTAAGTCACCTCATATTCACAGTGCGGTCGATAACACCGCAACGCTTCTTCACGAGGCCAGAAAGCGCAATATACCAGTAGCAAGCTGTGTCGTGTCGTGGGCCAGTAAAAAGGACATGCAACATTGGAAAATCGCCGCGATACAACAAGGTATGTTTTATGGCGACCCTTCGACGGTAATGGATGAACGGGTTTATGACCCTGACTATGATTTTAATTTCGTTAAATCTGCGCCCTCAGCATTCTTCGGCTCGCCATTGGTCGCATTCCTGACTAAGCAAAAGGTGGACACGGTTATTGTAACGGGTTGCACCACCAGCGGTTGTGTACGGGGAACCATTATCGATAGTTTCTCTTATGGATATCGCACTATCGTGCCGGAGGAATGTGTTGGTGACATGGAGGAAGGACCTCACTGGGATAACTTGCGAGATGTAGAACGAAGGTACGCTGATGTTTTGAAGCTGGAAAGCGTTCTTAGTTATTTTGAAAAGATTGGGAAATTAGAGACAGCGGCTTAAGAAAATTCCTGTAGAAAACGACGTTTTTCTCTGCGAATAAAATGTCACAAGGGAATAAAAACGCTTTAATACAATGCGTGCCTAAAAAACCTAAAGCTGTTCAATTCGTAGTTAATTTTATATGACGATCGATAAAGACGGGCGTAACACGCGCAGTAAAAATCATCGTCAATCCGGAGAATGAAAATGCAAAATTTTAAAAAGGTAAGTGAGAAAGTATATAGAGAGAGATTCGGACGCTGTTACGAAGATTTCGAAGTCGGAGATATATATCAACATCGTCCGGGGAGAACTATCACGGAAACAGATAATACCTGGTTCACTTTGTTAACTATGAATACTCATCCGATACACTTTGATAAGGAATACGCCAAACACAGTGAGTTTGAAAGGTGTCTCGTTGCGAGTCCGTTTACGGTTGCGCTGATAGCCGGTATGAGTGTCTCCGATGTTAGTCAAAAGGGTATTGCAAATTTGGGTTGGAAAGAAATTCGCCTGCCTGCACCCCTATTTGTAGGTGATACTCTCTATGCCGAAACTGAGGTGCTCAGCAAGCGTGAATCAAAGTCGCGCCCCGAAGCCGGTATCGTTGAAGTGAAATCTATTGGGAAGAATCAGGATGACGTCATTGTATGTGATTTCGAACGTACGATTCTGATCCCAAAAGAAGGCTACTCCGTCGAAGAAAAAGCGAATTACTAAGGAAAACTAAAGATGAATAAAACAGCATCAGAAGCAAACGTCTGGTCTGATGATGACGAACATCAAGTCTTGTCCGCAATTCAAAACTGGCTCGATAAAGAAGTCCGACATATTGTTCAGAAATACGATCACGCCGATGAATATCCATTTGAATTAGTAGAACAAATGAAAGAGCTAGGTTTGTTTGGTGCAACCATTGCCCAGGAATACGGTGGTCTTGGTTTACCCGCGACCTGCTATGCAAAGGTGGTCACGATGATAACGGAAGTGTGGATGGCACCAACGGGTATATTTAATTCACATCTGATTATGGCCGCTTGTGTCGAACGATTTGGCACTGAGGATCAAAAACAAAAGTTTCTGCCGCGCTTTGCCACTGGCGAACTCAGAGGTGGTCTGGCCTTGACCGAACCGAATGCAGGCACGGATCTTCAAGCCATCCGCACCACTGCCGTGGCTGAGGGTGATGAATACATAATCAATGGTACCAAGACCTGGATCTCCAATGGCATCCATGGCACTTGTTTCGCCTTACTTACAAAAACCGATCCGAAAGCTGAACCCCGGCATAAAGGTATGAGTATGTTCATAGCAGAGAAGAGCGAGGGTTTTTCTGAGAGTAAAAAAATAGATAAGCTCGGCTATCACTGCATTGACAGTGCAGAACTGGTTTTTGACAACTATCGAATATCAAAAGATAAACTGATTGGCGGCGAAGAGGGAAAAGGTTTTCACAATGCCGTTGGTGGTTTGGAATTGGGTCGTATCAATGTCGCAGCGCGTGGAGTCGGTTTGGCCGCTGCCTCGTTGAATGATTCTATCCGCTATTCACAGGAAAGAGAGACCTTCGGCAAACCGATTTGCAAGCATCAGGCAATCCAGTTGAAATTAGGTGATATGGCGACGCGTACAGAGGCCTCGAGATTACTCGTAGAACAGGCTGCCCGAAAATATGATGCGGGCGAGCGTTGTGATATGCAAGCCGGTATGGCGAAATTATTTGCCTCAGAATCGGCAGTGGAAAATAGCCTCGACGCCATGCGTATTCATGGTGGTTATGGTTATTCTAAGGAATTCAACGTGGAACGTTATTACCGTGATGCGCCATTAATGTGTATCGGTGAGGGGACCAATGAAATGCAACGTATCATCATTGCAAAACAGCTGATCGAGAAGAATCCGATATGAGTTTGCCACTTAAAGGCGTACGTATTATCACGGTCGAGTCTTTTGGCGCTGGTCCATATGGCTCTATGTTTCTCGCCGACCTGGGTGCGGAAGTGATAAAGCTGGAGGATCCCTCGTCTGGAGGAGATGCGAGCCGTAGCATGGGACCGCATTTTCTCGGAGAGAATAGCGATTCACAATACTTTCAGACCTTTAATCGTAATAAGAAAAGTCTTGGGATTAATCTAAAAGATCCGGCAGGACAGGAAATATTGCATAAACTGGTGGCTCGTTCTGATGCGGTGTTGAATAACTTACGCGGGGATCTGCCAGAGAAATTGGGGCTCGATTATGAATCGCTGAAGCAGGCTAACGCACAGATCGTTTGTGCGCATATATCCGCTTATGGCCGTGATAATTCCCGTAAGGAACGTCCCGGTTATGATTACCTTATGCAAGCGGAAACAGGTTTTATGTCTGTCACCGGTGAACCGGATGGACCTCCAACCAGAATGGGTTTGTCTATTGTTGATTTTATTACCGGTCTGACAGGTGCTACTGGCTTACTTGCTGCTGTGCTTGGCGCTAAAGAAAGCGGTCGTGGTTGCGATGTAGACACTTGCCTGTTCGATGTGGCATTACATCAATTGACTTATCCTGGAATCTGGTACCTCAATGAAGGAACCAAAACGGGTCGTATGCCCCGTTCTGCACATCCATCTGTTGCACCGGTACAATTATTTAAAACGTCAGATGGCTGGATCATGATTATGTGCATGAAAGAAAAATTTTGGATCAGTTTGCTTGAGATTATGAACCTTCGTGATTTGGCTATTGATCCACGATTTGAATCTTCAGACAAACGTCATGAAAATATGAAAGAGCTCACCGCTGTTCTGGATCCAGAATTTTCCAGGTCGACAACGACGCAATGGGTGGAGAAGCTTGGCAGCGATATACCTGCAGCACCGGTATATGATATTGCCGAGGCACTGGATAATCCTTTTCTACAGGAAAATGGCATGCTGGAAAATATTCCACATCCTAATCGCCCGGATTTTCGCATGCAGGCTAACCCATTAAAAATTAATGGAAAGCGTCTGCCCGGTAAAATCAGTAGTACTCTTGGAGAAGATACAATTTCTATATTGGAGACACTCGGCTTTAATACCGAACAAATTCAGACACTGCAAGGTGATGGTGTTGTTAAGGCAGCTTCGGATGAAGCTTGATGGTGTAAGAGTTATTGACCTGTCGCTGTTTTTACCAGGTCCTCATATGACACAATTGATGCAGGATCAGGGGGCTGAAGTGATTTGCGTCGAACCTCCGCCTGACGGGGAACCTGCAAGGAAGCTTGGTCCGGTGAAAGATGGTCACACTCCGTGGTTTCGCAATATGCATCGCGGCAAAAAGAGTATTTGCCTGAATTTAAAAAAACCCGAAGCTAAGGATGTTTTGTTACGCTTATGTGAGACGGCGGATGTGTTTGTTGAAGCATTCAGGCCCGGTGTCACAAAAAGACTTGGGATTGACTACCAGCAACTTAAAACTATTAACCCGCGCATTGTATATTGCTCCATCACGGCATTTGGTCAATATGGGCCGTATAGTGATCGTCCCGCACATGATTTGAGTGTCCAGGCTATGGCAGGTCTGCTCAGCGTTAACCTTGGTATGGATGGAAAGCCAGCATTACCAGGGGTTCCTGCGTCAGATATGGCGGCGTCTTTAATGGCATTGAGTGGCATCATGATGGCGTTATACCGGAGTAAGGAGACAGGTAAGGGCGATTATATCGATATGTCGATGCAGGATGCATTGTTATCCTGGACATCAAATGTTATCGGCCCTGTTTTCGCTGAAAATAAAGCCCATGATGTAAAAAACGAACGCGGCTGGGGTGGACGTGGTTTTTACAATGTCTATGAAACCGCTGACGATCGCTATTTGACTCTGAGCGGTAACGAACCAAAGTTTGTTGAAAATCTCTTGTCTGCGCTCGAACGTCCTGACTTGATAAAGCTAGGCAAAAGTGATCCTGGATCGCACCAGGCGCCCTTGATTGATTTTCTGAGAACGACGTTTAAGGCAAAAACCTTAAGCCAATGGCATGACTGGTTTTCGCAAAAGGATGTGTGCTATGGAGAGATGCTGGATATAAAGGAAGCCTTTGAAGATGAACATGTCAGGGAACGAGAAATGATTTTGTCGGATGAAGCGGGTAATAAGCATATCGGTATCCCAATAAAATATACGGATGAACCCGGGACGGTCGTATTTGATGTACCGCAGTTAAATGACGATGCGGATAGTGTGTTGAAATCAATTGGTGCCTCAACACAAGAAATTGAGAATTTTCATCGATCAGGAATAATGCCAGCAAAGCAAACGCCTGCATCTGAACAGAAAAATAAAAAGGAAACCAAATAGTGCCTAGCGTAAGAATTAACAATCATGATATGTATTACGAAATTCACGGTAAGGGTGAGCCGCTAATATGCATAGGCGGATGGGGTACTTTTTGTCATGGAGCAGAAGGCAATTTAGCCAGGGGCTTAACTGATCGATACTCAGTATTGCTGATTGACTATCGAGGTATTGGCGAATCCAGTGATGATCTCGATGTAGAGCCGACGACCCTATTATACGCGCAGGATATCATTGCGCTATTCGATCACCTAGGCTGGAAAAATGTACGTTTTGTTGGTTTAGTGGGAATGGGCGCGTGTGTTGCGCAAGAGGTCGCTATTCACAGACCTGATCTGGTTCGTTGCATGGTAAATACGGCGTGCTGGATAAAAATGGATACCTTTCTCCAGGACCAGTTGGAACTTTTTTTGGTGATGCACAAAGAGTCAGGGTTTTTGGAGTTTCAGCGATATTGTACCTTGATGTCATTCCTTCCGGATTATTACAATCAAAATAAAGACAGGCTATTGGGACCAAAAGGAGTTTGGTCGGAACTAAATGGACGCTATCAGGCGCACGAAAGACTTGTTCGTGCCTGTATCTCACATGATACCTCTGAGCGTCTGGACCAGATAAAGGCACCGACTTTGGTTGCGCATTCAGGGCAAGACCAGATGACCGGACCACGCACAACCCTACCTCTGGAGATGGGCTTACCTAATGCAGAGGGAGTAATGATGGAAGAAGTTGCTCATATCGTTGCGGGTAAAGAACAAAAGATACTGTTTTCTGAAATTCTTCTAGGGTTTTTAAAACGCCATTAAAGTTACTTCTACGGCAGTTTTCAAGAGTATAGACAGGTAAGCGTTTAAAGAAGTTCGCTAGCGGGGTAGACAACGCGGTGAGATAATTCCGTTCGCTAATTACTATTGTTCCGCTTGTAACGTCAGTGGACATAGCAAGAGGGAACACTCACTCCTATCTCGAACTCGAAAGGGAAACTATAGCCGGTACCGATGACAGTGTGTGACCTCCTCACGTCGAAGTAGGTTCCTTATAAGATAAACTCCTTGTGTGGGTAAAACTGTCAGATTCTTATTTCTTAATCCCACTCTCATTGAAGTCGAGGCTTTTTCATGCATAAAATTAGCATTGTTAATTAACGTCATTGTGTCTCGCATATAGGGCGGTTCGTACACAGGTATTTGTTCTATACTTAGCTGACTGACAAGTAAAAGGTATTTTCTGTGAAAATAGAACTGGAAGTGAATGGCAAGCAAAAGTCTGTGAATATTCAGGCGGATACAAAATTGCTGTGGGTGTTACGCGATGAACTAAAATTATACGGCACGAAATATGGTTGCGGTATTGCGGCTTGTGGTGCTTGTATGATTCTTGTTGACGGAGTTTCGACATATGCCTGCCAAATACAGGCAGAACAACTAGTAGGAAAATCAATTACGACAATTGAGGGTTTGTCTGACGATGGCAGTCATCCTTTACAACAGGCCTGGGTTGAAGAGCAAACACCTCAATGTGGCTACTGTCAGTCAGGGCAGATTATGCGTGCTTCTGAATTACTCTCAAGGAATAATAAACCGACTAGAGCAGAGATTATTGACCACATGAATACTAATCTTTGTCGCTGTGGTACCTACCCTAGGATCATAAAGGCTATCGACAGAGCCGCAAAAATAATGCGAGATCAGAATGACTGATTCGAAAATTAGTCGGCGCAATTTTTTACAGTCTTCAACTGCTTTATCTATAAGTTTCGTTTTTCCCTTTCCGCTGTTAGCTAAGCATGATCATTCTGTCGAGGACAGGCCATTAACCGCCTGGGTAAATGTAAGTAGCGAAAATGTTATAACTATCCTTTCTCCTGCTGCTGAGATGGGTCAGGGTTCCATGACGGCAATACCGATGATTTTTGCTGAAGAATTCGACGTAGAATGGAAGAATGTAAAGATAGAGTTTTCACCGGCTGATGATGCTATTTTCAAAAACCCGACACCCTGGGTAAAAGGCATCATGCTCACTCTGGGAAGCTCAGCTGTCAGTGGTTACTACGATGACGTGCGTTTATATGGTGCCCAGGCTAGAAAAGTACTCATGACTACGGTTGCAGACTTGTGGGATGTGTCTTTGCAGGAACTAAAAACTGAGCTCGGCGTCGTCATCCACAAAACCTCTGGGCAACAACTGAGTTATGGCGAAATCGTTAGACATGTAGATAAGACAAAACATCTTCCAGAAATAACTGAATCCGAACTAAAGTCAGAAAAAAACTTCAGGATCATTGGCAGCAACATTCCAAGGTATGACGTGCCTGCCAAAGCTAACGGCAGCGCTTTATATAGTATTGATGTCGACTTGCCAGACATGCTCTTCGCGACGGTTATGCACAGCCCAGTTAAAGGTGGTGTGCCGTTAGAAGTGATTAATAAAGCGGAAATTGAAAAACGCCCGCAAATTTTACGAGTGATGATGCTGCCCGATGCCGTGGCCGTAGTTGCAGAAACTTATCAGGCCGCTTATCTGGCAGAAAAGGAATTGATTATAGATTGGAGCGAGGTTGAAAAACTAAAGCACTATAGTGACAAAACAGGGCTTGCACGCCATCTTGCAATGGTTCGTGACAGCGGCTTGAAAGGTATGCCTATCCAGCAAATTGGTAACGTTAGCGAAGCATCAGACATTGAGAAAAAAACTTATCAGGCAGAATACCTATCTGACTATTTTTATCATGCTCATTTAGAACCTCTAAATGCTGTTGCCAGAGTAAACCTGGATCAGAGTGTCGATGTATGGGCAGGCACACAGGCACCCACACATTGCACTCGTTCTGTTGCAGCTGAAATGGGAATCGATACTAAGAATGTAAAATTGCATCGCACTTATCTCGGTGGCGCTTTTGGACGTCGTGGTGGGCAAGATCATGATTATGTAATTGATGCCGTGCAGTTGTCGCGAG
>Ga0055584_100002398_pt1 | contig 18517 bp, 21 predicted proteins | sample OSDHelmetaG_FD_58716 | JGI IMG/M metagenome (GOLD analysis project Ga0055584, IMG submission 58716) | Pelagic marine sediment microbial communities from the LTER site Helgoland, North Sea, for post-phytoplankton bloom and carbon turnover... | ecosystem: Environmental > Aquatic > Marine >... | reverse complement strand
TAAAGCCAACCAAATAAATAAAATAAGAAGCCATTTAATTAACTTCATTAAAAGAAATTCCTAGTATTAATGTTCTTAAGTTTTACACATCTAAATTGACAACTTTTTCTGCATTTGATTGGATAAACGACTTTCTTTTATCAACATCATCACCCATCAATTGTTCAAAAATTTCATCTGCCCTTTGAGCATCATCTATTTTTACTTGCAATAAGGACCTGAATTCCGGGTCAAGTGTGGTTTCCCAAAGTTGGTCTGGGTTCATTTCTCCTAGTCCTTTATATCTCTGAACAGATGCACCTTTTTTTACTGATTCCAAACCTTTTGATACCAAATCTCTCGGAGTATAGATTTGAATTTCATTCTCATTCAAAGTAAGTTTAGATGGACTTATAAAATATTCTTGGATTGATCTGCAAATCTTATTGAACTCATAATACTTATTTTCATTTATTGAATTAAGTGAAATTACAAAGTCCTCTTTTATTTTATCTTTTGTCTTTGAAAATATAAAATCAGTATCAACTAAATTAGCTTTCCAACCTGAATCAATAGTATTTAAACGCTTCAGTAAATAGTCAAGTGTCTGAGAAGATTTATTCTCATCACTAAAATTTTGAGCATTAAAAAAGCTTGATATTGTTGCCTGTTCAAGAAGTAAATAGAGATTATTGTCACCATTCGAACTTGATTCTAGTAGAGAGTTCAATTTAATAACTTTTTGCATTACCTCTTTGAGATCTTCACCTTTCAAAGCCTTGCCTTCTATATTCTTTAACATACTTACACTTACAAGTTCGTCAACAAAATATTGGTCGAACTCTTTTTCATCTTTAAGATAAAGCTCGGTTTTGTTCCTCCTTATTCTAAATAATGGGGGCTGCGCGATATATATATAACCGTTTGTAACTAGTTCAGGCATATGTCTATAAAAAAAAGTAAGTAAGAGTGTTCTGATATGCGATCCATCCACATCCGCATCAGTCATAATTATTATTTTGTGATAACGAAGTGAATCAATTTGAAAATCATCATAATAACCTGCACCTAAAGCCTGTATTAATGTTCCAATTTCTGATGAATTAAGTATTTTATCCTTTCTTGATTTTTCTGTATTTAGAATTTTACCTTTTAATGGAAGAACAGCTTGGTTTCTTCTATTTCTAGCCTGTTTAGCTGAGCCACCTGCTGAATCTCCCTCAACTATGAAAAGCTCACTATTTTCTGCAGACTTATCCTGGCAATCAGCTAACTTACCTGGAAGAGACGATATTTCTAATGCTGAATTTTTTCTTGAAACTTCTCTGGCTTTTCTAGCTGCCTCTCTTGCTGCTGCGGCCTCAAAAATTTTTGTGATTACTATTTTACTGTCTTTGGGATTCTCTTCAAACCAATTTGTCAGATTTTCAGAAACGATTGACTCCACAATAGGTCTCACTTCAGAGGAAACAAGCTTATCCTTAGTCTGTGAGGAAAATTTTGGATCTGGAACTTTGACAGAGAGAACACAAGTCATACCTTCCCTCGCATCATCTCCAGTTAGATTTATCTTTTCTTTTTTTTGTAGTCCCAAGTTATTAATTGCATTGTTTACTGTTCTAGTTAATGCTGATCTAAAACCTGCAAGGTGTGTACCGCCATCCCTTTGTGGAATATTATTTGTAAATACAAGGCAATTTTCATGGTAACTCTTATTCCATTGGATCGCCAACTCAAGTTGAATGTCATCCGAGGCACCCTTGAAAAAAATTGTATCACCGGTAACTGGCTCTTTGGATTTATCAAGAAATTTTACATAAGCTTTTAAACCACCCCTAGATGACAGTTTTGAAACCACCTCTTCTTTATTTCTTTTGTCAATGATTGAAATATTTACTCCAGAATTAAGAAATGCTAATTCTCTGAGTCTTGTCTCTAGCTTTTTAAAGTCATAGTCCGTTTTACTAAAGGTAACTTTCGATGGTAAGAAAGTTATCTCTGTACCACTCTTTTCAGATTCTCCAATTTCTTTAAGACTTTCTTCAGGAACACCATTATTAAATTTCATAAAATACTTTTTTTTAGCTCTATGAATAGTTAACATTAAATTCTCGGATAGGGCATTTACAACAGATACCCCAACTCCGTGCAGTCCTCCTGACACTTTATATGAATTTTGGTCAAATTTTCCGCCTGCATGGAGTTGTGTCATGATGACCTCAGCCGCAGATATTCCCTCTTCTTCATGAATACTTGTTGGTATTCCTCTACCATTGTCGACCACAGAAACTGAACCATCTGCATTAAGTATTACGTCTATCGAATCACAATAACCAGCTAATGATTCATCAATTGAATTATCTACAACCTCATAGACCATGTGATGCAAGCCAGACCCATCGTCGGTGTCACCAATGTACATACCTGGTCTTTTTCTTACGGCATCTAGACCTTTAAGAACTTTAATTGACCCTGCATCATATGAGTCATTATTGTGTTGATTTTTATCTAAGTCCAATTTTTATCCTGATTTCATTAGATACTATATCTTAATATCAGGAACTTTAAAATGTTTATCTCCAATATTTATTTTATGTATCATATTTTTTAGCATAGGAGAGTCTGAAATCCAATCTGCTCTAACATCTGTAATCCACGTTTGAATATTTAACTGAGATAACTCTTGAAGCAACCTTGAAATATAGTTTGAGTCTAAATATGAAAAAATATCATCAAGTAAAAAAATTAGTTTTTCTGTCTTAGAATTTTTTAGAAATTCTATAAAAGAAAGAATAATGGAAATTATAATCAATTTTTGCTCCCCGGTAGAAAAGTTTTTGACCTCCTTTCTCTTTTTCACATCATAAATTACTAGGTCTGTTTTATTAGCACTGAAATTTGTTCTGCCAGAAATAGAATCTTTAAACCTATTTTCTTTTAGTTTTTTGGTAAAATATTCTTCTACAAAAAGTGCTGGGTTTTCACGTAACACCTTATCGAGAGTGCCATTTAATTCAAGAATTAATGATTCTGTTTTGTTGTTTATTACTTTTAACCTATTGTTAAGTGATTTTAAAAAAGTCCTTCTTGAGTCGCAAATAACAAGTCCAGAAGAACAAATTTTTTGCTCAATTATATCCAACCATTTTTCATGATTTTTAAAGTTTTTATTTTTTAAAATTTTTAATCTTTCTTTTTTCAATTTTCGATATTCTTGCAATCTTTCAGAATATGATTTATCGACCGAGCCTATCATCATATCAATAAACCCCCTTCTTTCCGATGGAGTGTTTTGTAATAAATGAGACATTCTAGGAACTACCCAAAAAAAACTGATCTTATTGTTAAGATTTGAAGTGTTAGTCCTCATACTATCAATATTAGTAATCTTAATTAAATTCTCCCCCCTTTTTTTTAATCCCAGCCCTACGGAATAAATATCAGAATCTAATTTAATTTGAAAATTTGCACCAAACAATTCTAATGGTCCAAAATGGTTTTCAGGAATTAAATCTTCAAGATTTGCATTTCTCAAACCGCCATTCGAATTTAAAAGAGAAATGGATTCTAAAATATTAGTCTTCCCGGATCCATTTTTTCCATATATTACAATAATATTCTTTTTAGGAATTATAATTAATTCTTTGTGATTTCTGTAGTTCTTTAACTTTAGATTAGTAATTCTTACTGAATTATTCATTAACTAGTTTCAGGCTCTCATTTGCATAATTAGGAACAATGCGGCCTTAAACGATTCGCTGGTTAAAACAGTTGGTGAGGTATTTTTTGAGAAATTAAAACGAACTTGACCTTCCTTAATTAAAGAAAGAACATCTAAAATATATCTTGAGTTAAAATTAATATTTATTTCAGGACCATTATACTGAACTTCAATTGACTCTGTTCCGCTTGACTTGTCACTACCAGATGAACTTACGACACATAAATTATCCTTAATTTGAAATTTTACTGTCCTAAACTTTTCATTTGAAATTGTTGCCACCCTATCAATAGTCTCACTAAATTTTTGACAATCTACAAGCACTATTTGCTCTTCTTCTTTTGGAATCACACTTTCATAGTCAGGAAAAGATGAATTTATAAGTTTTGTTATAATAACAATCTGGCCGATTACAACTTTTAACCTATTCTTTGAAAAATTAAGAGAAACGTTTCCGCTCACTTCATCTAAAACTTTTGAAATTTCGTAAACCGACTTTTTTGGAATTATTATACCATCAAAATCACTATCAGTTTTTTTCTCTAAAACGCATTTAGCCAACCTATGTCCATCAGTTGCTACAGCTGAAATCTGTTCATTACTAACATGAAAAAAAATACCATTTAAATACTGCCTAGACTCATCCAGACCCATACAAAATTTACAATTGTTAATTAAGTGCTTTAGTGATTTAGTATCTAAATCAATTTGCCTATCTAAATCCTTGTTATCCATAACTGGAAAGTCATCAATAGGCATCGTTGGAAAATTGAATTTTGAGTTATTAAACAGGACTATTGCATTATTTGAACTTTCTTCATGACTTACGGTTATGTTACAACCATCTGGAGCTTTTCTTGTTAGTTCATAAAAAAGCTGAGAAGGAATTGTTATTCCACCTGGCTTTATCAGTTTAACATCTAGCTTTTCATTTATCTCTAAGGCTAAATCAGTGGCTGTGAAAATAAGTCTATTCTGACTTGAAGAATCATTTGTTATTTTGATATTTGAGAGAATTGGAATAGTATTCCTCTTCTCGACAACACTCTGAAAGTGATTTAAACAATCAAGAAGCTTTTTCTTTTCAATGATGAACTCCATATTCTAAGACTCTAACATTCTAATCAATAACTGGACGTCTTCATCGAAGCTTAAGTCCTTGCTTCTTAGCTCTTCGACCTTTTTCACCGCATGGATTACCGTAGTATGGTCTCTATTTCCAAATCTTCGCCCAATTTCTGGTAACGACCTTGATGTTAAATTTTTTGATAAGTACATCGCAACTTGCCTAGGCCTTGCTACTGTTCTGGATCTCCTTGCTGAACTCATATCTGACATTTTAATATTAAAGTGCTGTGAAACTTTTTTTTGTATTTCCTCGATGTTGACTTTCTTTTGTGATGAGCGTAATAAATCTTTTAATAAGTCTTGAACCATATCTAAATTAATTTCCCTACCAACAAGTGAAGAAAATGCTGCCAATCTATTTAAAGCACCTTCAAGTTCTCTGACATTTGACGTTATCTTATGTGCAAGAAACTCAAGAATATTTGGAGCAATTCTTGCAGAAAGCTTTTCTTCTTTTGCTTGAAGTATACCCAATCTAAGTTCGTAACTTAATGGATGAATATCTGCAACTAATCCCCATCCTAATCTCGACCGCATACGCTCCTCAATCCCCTCTAGATCCTGAGGAGATTTATCTGCTGAAATTATTAGTTGTTTATTCTGATCGATCAAGGCGTTAAATGTATGAAAGAATTCTTCTTGAGTTGAATCTTTACCAGAAATAAACTGAACATCATCTATCATCAAAACATCAACATTTCTGAATTGCTCTTTAAATGCAACGGTGTTCTTAAATCTTAGAGCCTTAATAAAATGATACATAAATTTTTCTGCTGACATATATATTACTCTTCGCAAAGGATTTCTGGCTTTAATTTCGTGTGCAATGGCATGCATCAAATGTGTTTTTCCTAGACCAACTCCACCATATAAAAATAATGGATTAAATGGTACATCCTTATTTTCTGATACTCTTCGTGCTGCTGCGAAAGCCAATTCATTAGGTTTTCCAACTATAAAATCATTAAATGTAAATCTACTATCTAAATCAGAACTGATACTTTTAAAAAGGTCATTTGGTTTTGATTCAAACAAAGCATCATCTTTAGGCTTGTTAAGGGTGCTTTCTAGATTTTTTCTTGATTCATCATCATCTTTTGAAACAATTATTTCTATATCATCTATTTTCAAATTCTGAACTAACCAATAACTTTTGATAATCTCAAGATACTGTTCCGTTATTCTTGATCTTAGGAAATTACTGTTAACACTCAGGAGGACTTTTTTATCTTGAAAGTTTTTCAGTTTAATTTGCTTAATCCAACTTCTAAACTGGGCATCTCCTATTTTTTGCCTTATTCTAGATCTCACCGAAACCCATTGAGCCTGAATCTCTACGAAGTCTTGTGATTTTGGATCACTCATGCTATCAACCTTGTTTCCATGGCAATCCAGAAAATTTCCACCCATTTACTTTCCCCCGGTGGCTGCCGCTGTCGTGCACTCCTTCAAACCCTTCTGATAAGTTATAACAATGTTTATAACCTTGAGTCGTTAAGAACTCTGAAGCAGATCTTGATCTGGCTCCTGATCTGCAAATAATTATTAATTTGGTGTCCTTCTCAACTCCAGAATTAACTATCTCCTGAAGGAAATTATCATTCTTTTGCATTATTGGAAATGTTTGCCACTCAACAAAAAGAGCTTTTTTGTTGATCTCCGATAGATCAGGTATCCCAACAAACTGCCATTCTGCGAAGGTTCTACAATCCAGCAAATTGCATTCATTCTTGGACTTTAACATTTCCCAAGCCTCTTGAGGAGACAAGTCTCCTGCGTAATCTAAATCATTCATATAATCACCAACAATCTTAGAGATTAACTAATAAAAATAATCGAATCAATTCAAAAAAAAATAAAAGTTACTTTAGATTTTTTACTTTTTTTGAAAGCCTTGATACAAGCCTAGAAGCGGTGTTTTTTTTAAAGACACCCTTTGACATAGCTTTAGAAACATCAGACTCAAAACTTAAAAAGTTTACTTTGGCTTCGTCTTTGTTTTTAGACTTTATAAGGCTAAAGATTTTCTTAATTTTAGTCCTTACCCTTGACTTAACAAATCTGTTGAACTCAGTCTTTTTTCTTGTCTGAAGTATTCTTTTTTTTGCCGATTTAATATTAGCCATAATAGCATTTTTATACTACCATAATTAATATGGTCAAGTACTTATTCAGATTTATTAGGAGAAATGTTAAATACTACTCTTAAATTCTTACCGTCCAACTTATACTCTAATTCAAGAGACTCCTCTGCTCGAATAAATAGGTTATTTTTAACCAATATCCATCCTAAGTTGGGAAGAATCTTATTGTAAAATTCACTGACCTCGGAGTACTTATATTTACCAATAACCTCTGTTGATATAAATCTCCCATTTATTTTATCAAACATTACGAGGCTTTCTTCGACATATACCATATTTTTATAAGTTGGAATATCCTCAATGCCTTTTAGAAACGTTTCACAAAAAGAATTAAATGATATAAATATCAGAGCTAAAAAAATTGTTTTTTTCATTTCTGACATTTTACACAATAAAATGTCGATCTTCCATTTTGAAAAATCTTTTTTATATTTATATTTTTTTTGCATCGATAACAAGCCATCCCATTCCTATCATAAACTTTGAGTTTATTTTTGAAATAACCAATTTTTTCATCAGAAATATTATAGTCTTTAATTGTTGTTCCTCCTTTTTCTATTGCCTGATTCAAAATTTTCGTTGTAGATTTTAAAATTTTTTCATATTCTTCTGGCTTGAGTTTAACAAAATTTTTTTCAGGGTGTATACCAGAGTCAAACAGTATTTCTGAGCAGTAAATATTTCCTAGGCCGGCAACATTATTCTGATTCATTAAAAAGCTTTTTACTGAAACTTTCTTTGATTTATTTTTTTCAAGGTAAGATATATTAAAATTTTCTGACAAAGGCTCTGGTCCAATTTTTTTTAGATGAGGACATGTAAAAATTTCAGATGCTTTATACAATTTGATGAAGCCAAACTTTCTTATATCATTAAAAATTATTTGTTTTTTTTTAATGCCTATAAAAAGATGATCATGCTTTCTCTTTTTACTTTTCGTCGATAACCTAAAACAACCCGTCATTCCAAGATGGCACAAAATTGCAAATTTATTGTTTAATAAAAATATTAAATACTTACCTCGTCTAGTTATTTTTGTTATTCTAGAGTTAATTAATATTTTACATATTTGAGGTGGTATTTCATAACGAAGCTTTTTATTCTCAATTTTAGCCCATAAAATTGTACTTTTAAGCAGGTGTAAATTTAAAAAATTTTTAACGGTTTCTACTTCTGGTAACTCTGGCATGAATTCAAGTCTAATAAATAAATTAAAAAATATAAGTGAAAAAGAAAAAGAATTTTTGGTTCAACAAATATTTTCTAAAGTTGCAGCAAAATATGACTTAATGAATGATGTAATGAGCATAGGTCTTCACAGAACCTGGAAAAGTTATTTAGTGGACTTAATTGAAATAAACTCCAAAAGCAATGTTTTGGATCTCGCCTCTGGTTCTGGAGATATTATAAGATTACTTAAAAAAAAAGCCTCTGCAAATTTTTTTTCTCTTGATGCGAACAAGGATATGCAGGAACAGGCCAAAAAAAAAATTGATGATAAAAATGTAAAGTTTATAAACGCTTTCGCCGAAAAATTACCTTTTGATAATAACCATTTTGATGTTATCACAGTAAGTTTTGGAATGAGAAATTTTTCGAATATTAGTAAGTCATTAAGTGAAGTTTTTAAAGTTTTAAAAGATTCTGGAACTTTCTATTGTTTAGAATTTAGTCAAATTAATAATAAAATATTAAATAGTTTCTACCAATTATATAGTAAGGTGATACCAACCTATGGTGGTATACTTGCTAATGATTTTAACTCATATAAATATTTAATAAAAAGTATTGAGAACTTTCCTAATCAGGTTGAATTATCAAAAATGATGCAAGAGACTGGGTTTAAGAGAGTAGAAGTCTTCGATATTATTGACGGACTAGCTTCAATACACATTGCGAGGAAATGAATAACTTCTTAAAAAATAAAAAAATTCTACTAATAGTTACTGGAGGAATAGCGTGCTACAGGTCACTTGATTTGATCAGAAAGTTACAAGAGCTTGGAAGTATAGTTGAGTGCATCCTAACAAAAAGTTCGCTAGAATTTGTAAATCAAATTACATTTGAAAGTTTGCTAGGAAAAAAAGTTCACTCTAATCTATTCTCCTTAAATGAAGAAAAAAAAATGAGCCATATTTATCTTGCTAATGAAATGGATATTATCCTTGTTGTTCCTTGCACAGCAAATTTTTTGTCAAAAATTGCTAATGGTATTGCAGATGATTTAGCATTAAATGTTTTATTAGCATCAAAAAAAAATAAGGTTATTGCCCCTTCCATGAATACTAATATGTGGGAAAACCCAATTGTAAAACAAAATTTAAAAAAACTTTCTAAAATTAAATTTAAGATTTTACACCCAAAATCAGGTAAGTTAGCTTGTGGGATGAAAGGTTCGGGGAAGTTAATGGATATTGAAGAAATTGTAGGTTCTATAAATTTAATGTTCTCACCCAAGCTACTTTCAGGTTTAAAAGTATTAATCACAGCTGGGCCTTCAGTCGAAAGAATTGATCCTGTGAGGTTTATCAGCAATTTTTCAACTGGTGTTCAAGGGTACGAAATCTCAAATAATTTAAGTGATTATGGTGCAGATACCACTCTTATTAGTGGGCCAACGCAACTAGAAGAACCTAAAAATGCAAAAGTTATTAAAGTTGAAAGTAGTGAGGAGTTTTATAATCAGGTTGAATCTAGACTACCCTGTGATGTTTTTATATCTGTTGCTGCTATTTCTGACTGGAAAATTACAAAATATTCAAAAAATAAAATTAAAAAAAGACTTAATAAATTAAATTTAGAATTTACAAAAAATGAAGATATTCTTAATAAAGTATCAGTTCATTCCCATCGACCAAAACTTGTCATTGGGTTCTCAGCAGAAACGGAAAACTTAATTATTAACTCAAAGAAAAAGTTACATCTAAAAAAGTGTGATTGGATTATAGCTAATAAAATTTCTGAAAAGACGGGTTTTGGAAATGTGAAAAATAAAATTTCTTTTATTGAAAAAAATAATTTTGAAAGTTGGCCTAGTATGAATAAAAGTCAGATAGCAAAAAAAATTACAAAAAAAATTGTTAATTTTTTTAAAAAAAATAAATTAAAAACATGAATAAAATTTTTATTAAATATCTTAATGAAAGTAAAAATCTGTATGGACTAGAAAAAGCTACTAAAGGGAGTGCTGGTTTTGATTTGTTAGCCTCAATAAATGGTCCTTTAGAAATTAATCCTGGAAGTACAATTCTAGTTCCTTGTGGTTTTTCACTTCAGATGCCTACTAATTTTGAGGCTCAAGTTAGACCTCGTTCAGGTCTAGCTCTAAAAAATTGCATAACAGTTCTTAACACACCTGGGACAATTGACTCTGATTACAGGGGTGAAATCTGTGTGATTTTAATAAATCATAGTCAAGAATCTTTCAAAATTAGCAGGGGGATGCGTATAGCGCAGATTATCTTCAAAGAAACTCCTGAAGTAGATTTAGTTGAAGTAAATGAGCTTGATAACACTAAACGTGGTTCTGGTGGCTTTGGCTCAACAGGAATTTGAGAGATTAATTTTGTTTAAAATCCCAAAAAGAATTATATATGCAATTGAAGCAGTTTTAGATATAGCCCTAAACTCTGGACTTGAGCCAGTTAGGAACGAGTCGATCGCAAAACGACAAGGAATTCCAAAAAGATATCTTGAACAAACACTTCAAACATTAGTTAAAAGCCGCATTTTAGTAGCATCTAGAGGACCCAAAGGTGGTTACAGATTAGCTAAAGAGAGGCGTAAAATTAAAATTTCTGATATAATATTATCAATTGTAAAAACACAAGATAAAGAATTAGGTTTTAAATCCAAACTATCTAATAATATAATTAAACCTTTACTAAATGAATTAAACGAAACTTGTTATAAAAAATTAGGACAGGTTACGGTAGAAGATATTTATAAGAAAATAAAAATTAATGCTAAGAAAAATAAAAAAGAGAATCTAGACTTTGTCATCTAAAAACTTAAATAGAATATACGATTCAATTGATGAAACTATTGGAAAAACCCCAATGGTCAGGCTAAATAGAATTAAAGAGCACTTCAAACTTTATGGGAACATAATAGCTAAACTAGAATTTTTTAATCCACTTGGGTCAGTAAAGGATAGAATAGGTTTGGCGATGGTAGAAAGTGCCGAAAGAAGTGGCAAACTGAAACCTAATGCAACAATAGTTGAACCAACATCTGGTAATACAGGAATTGCACTTGCATTTATTTGTGCAGCAAGGGGGTACAAATTAGTTTTAACTATGCCTACAAGTATGTCCATCGAAAGACAAAAGATGTTAAAATTCTTTAACGCTAAATTAGTCCTTACTCCTAAAGAAGATGGAATGAAAGGGGCCATGAAAAAAGCATTAGAAATAAAAAAACAAATTCCAGAATCAATCATCTTAAATCAGTTTGAAAATGAATCCAATCCCACAATACACTTTAAAACAACGGCAAAAGAAATCTGGGATGATTGCGAAGGCAATATAGATTATTTAATTTCGGGTGTTGGTACCGGAGGAACAATTTCTGGAGTTGGGAGTTTTTTAAAATCTAAAAATAAGGCTATTCAAATTGTGGCTGTTGAACCAGAAGATTCACCAGTTATAGGTGGAGGAGAGGCCGGACCTCACTCTATTCAAGGAATTGGGGCAGGTTTTATTCCTTCTATTCTTAATCTAGATATTATTGACAGGGTGTTGTCTATTAGTAATAGTTCTGCTTTTGAATATTCAAGAAAATTAGCAAAAGTTGAAGGAATTGCCGGGGGAATATCGTCAGGAGCTGTTTTGGCTGCAGCAATAGAGTTAAATGAGGAAAAACATATGGAAAATAAAAATACAGTTATTATAATTCCGTCTTTCGCTGAAAGGTATCTATCCACCGCCTTGTTTTCTGATATGGATTATGAGTAAATTAAGTAATAAACAAATTGAAAAATATTCTAGACAGATAATAATAGACTCCTTTGGTATATCTGGTCAAAAAAAAATAATTGGTACTAAGGTTCTAATAATTGGTTGTGGGGGTCTTGGTACTTCTGCAGCACAATATCTTTCGATGGCTGGAATAGGACATTTAGGTTTGGTAGATGATGACAGTATTACTTTGAGTAATTTGAATAGACAAACCCTTTTCACCGAAGATGATATTGGGGGAAATAAAGTTGAGATTCTAGAAAAAAAAATAAGAGATATAAATCCAGAATCTTCAATATTTAAATTAAAAACTAAATTAAAACGGAATAATATTGAAAAAACTTTCTCTGATTATCAATACATTCTTGATTGTAGTGATAATTTTCAAACGAGATTTCTGATCAATGAATTTTGTCATAAAATGAAGAAAGTTTTAATAACTGCTGCACTACAGAATTTTGACTTACAAGCAGCTATCTTCAAATCTTGGGAAGGAGTCAATCCATGCTACGAATGTTTTTTTTCAAGTCGTAAAAAATATTCAGAAGACTCATGCGATCAGATGGGTATTGTGGCAACTGTAGCAGGAATCGGAGGCGCACTTCAAGGGCAATTATTAATTAATAATGTTTTGAATAAAAATACAAATTTTTCCCAAATAATTTTACTTAGTTGTAGTGAAATAAGAATGAGAAAAATTGGATTTAATAAGAATAAGAATTGTAAAATCTGCCAACATTCCTAATCGTAAACATTTTTTTTAATTATATCAGGTGGAGTTTTTCCATATAAAAATGTTGATATATTTTTAATAACTCTTTCCCCCATATCAATTCGACTTTCCTCTGTAGCAGAGCTTATATGTGGTAAAAGAACTACATTTTTTGATTCTAAAAGTCTTTGGGATACTTGTGGCTCATGTTCAAAAACATCAAGCCCCGCCCCTCCAATTGAACCTTTATTTAACATAGTCGCCAAAGCCTGCTCATCAACAATCTCTCCTCTAGAAGTATTAATAACTATGCAATTTTTCCTTAGCATCTTTAATCTTTTTTTAGATAAAAGATGAAATGTTTCTGGCGTATATGGGCAATGGATTGTAACAAAGTCGGAGATAGCTAGCATCGAATTTAGATCTTGGTAGAATATTGCACCGTAAGCTTTTTCTAATCCTTTTGGCAATCTTTTCCTATTATGATAATTAATTTTCATACCCAATGTATGCAGCCTCTTCGCAACCGCAGAACCTATTCTTCCCATGCCAATAATCCCAACTTGTTTTCCTCTCACTCTTGTTCCCATTGTTTCACTTGGTCCCCATCCCGACCAATTTCCATTTACTAAATCTTTTTGTGCTTCAAGTACTTTCCTGCTAATCATTAAGATCATTGTTAAAACAAGATCAGCTGTGTCTTCAGTTAGAACGTCAGGCGTATTAGTAACTATAATATTATTCTCTTTAGCAGTAATAAGATCTAGGTTATCTACACCATTTCCAAAATTTGAAATTAACTTAAGTTTTTTTGCAGCTTTAATAATAGATGCATCTATTGTATCACTTATACAAGGAACTAAAATATCAATATCTGATACTCTTTTTTTTAATTCGGTGTAAGTGTATTTTTTATCACTTTTATTTACTATCACTGTATATTTTTTTTGTAACTTTTCCTCTATTTTTTGTGGTAATTTTCTTGTAAGGAGTATTATGTTTTTTTTAAGATTCATTAATTTTTTTTTAATTGTTTTTATTATCTGTATAACAATAACAGATAACCTGTTTGCCTCAAAAATAAATTTTTTTTCTACGAAATTTAACGAAGTAAATGTAAGGAACGGACCTGGTCTAAATCACTTGCTAATTTATAAAATTTTAGTTAAAGGTTATCCTTTAAAAGAGATAAGCGACTTTGATAACTGGAAAAAAATTCAGGACTTTTCTGGAAGAGTTGGTTGGATATCAGAATCACAACTAACTAGCCAAAGGTACATTATTACAATAGTGCCAGATCAATACCTATTTAAATTTCCAACAAATAATTCTAAGAAAATTGCTTTTGTTCAAAAGGAAAGTATCTTAAAAATAGTCAAAGAGAATGAAAGCTGGCTTCTTTTAGAATCCGATGGTGTTAAAGGATGGATTTCAAAGAAATCTGTGTGGGGGCTTAAATAAACTATCAGTCAAAATCCTTAACTAAGGAATCCTTGGTGGCAGAGGACAAAATACTAATATGATGGTAATTTTCGTGATCAAAACCTAAAGATACTTCTGGTTTCATGTCAGAAAATAGTTTAATCCTGGATTCATCAAAGTCAAAATGTAAAAAGTGAACTGATGATGCCTTTCCTTTTTCATTTGTACGATTGGTGTCATCTTCTGCTCTTGAATAAATTTTTTGGTCTCCTATTTGAATAAATGTGCTTCTCTCTATTCCGCCGATTGAATTTAAAAAATTTTTTCTTATATCTGAATTATCAATTTCAAACATCAGTGTAGCAACTAAACTTTTACCGCTTGGTATTAAAGGATTGTAGGCCTTTAATTCATCCTGTAACTGTTCTCGCCCTCCCCTTTCAATAAACAACATTTCTTGAACTTGAAAAAGCATCGTATCAAAAGACTCAAAATAAAATGTAGCATGTGGTCCAACATGAACTCTTCTATTACTTTTATGCTCTTTAATTTTCTTCTTTATGGACTCCCTATCTTTTATGTAACTATCGATATCAATAACATCACTTTCTAATATTTCTTTTTTTGGCATTTAACTCTCCTCAGATTTAAACAATGATTTTTCTATTATTTCGATTGGGTGTGAAAGGGTTTTTATCTTCTGTTTTTCATCCAGCTTATTTATCCCTTGTTGAATGTGAACACCGGCCAGAGGACACTCAGATACAAGATACTCGTTTTCAAAGTGTATTGTTTTTCTTGAAACTGGCTTTCCAACTTTCAGGGCCAAATCAAAGTTTCCCTTTTTAACTCCCCATGATCCTCCGTGACCCGAGCACCTCTCAATCACATCAACTTTAAGGTCTGGTACCAGTCTTAGCAACTCATTAGCTTTCTGACCTATATTCTGGGCACGAGAATGACAAGAAATATGCACAGTTACACCTTTAAAATTTTTAATTGGTGACAGTAAACCCTTATCATGGGACTGAATCTTTTCATAAAGATATTCACAAACATCGTAGGTGTTTTTTGAAAGCAACTTGATATTTTCATCTTCACTGTTTATTAAAGGCCATTCAAATTTAAGCATTAATGTACAAGAGGGAACAATCGCTAAAACTTTATAACCATCATCTATAAATTCTTTTAAGAGTTTACTTGTTTGTATTGCTTTTTTTTCTACTGATTTTATATCTCCTCCCTCTAATTGGGGCATACCACAACATCCCTCATAAAAAACGTGGGTTTCTATACCTAATTTTTCTAATATTTTCTTTGCAGTAAAACCTAAATCTGGATTATTATAATTTACAAAACATGTTGGAAATAAAACAACTTTTTCTTTTGATGTATTCTCAATTTTTTTGTTTGATAAATTCTTACACTGATTAGAAAATGTTTGGCTATAGTATTTAGGTAATTCTGCTTCTTTATCTATTTTTAAGAATAATTCCATGGCACCTCTTACCAATCTATTATTTTTATTAGTTGACCAATTTGTAAGATTTGAAAATTTAGAAAAAGTCCTGCCATTTCTATCAGTTTTTGTTAGTTGATCATCAACAAGCGAATGTTGTTTTTTTTTACGCTTGGCATACCTGTAACGGAGCATAAGATGAGGAAAGTCTAAATCAAATTCATGCGGTGGTACATAGGGACATTTCGTAAGAAAACACATATCACACATAGTGCATGCATCTACCACTTTCCCAAAATCTTTACTTGATACTCCATCTAACTCACCAGTTTTTGATTCGTCTATCATGTCGAAGAGGTTAGGAAAGCTTTCACAAAGGTTAAAGCAGCGCCTACATCCATGACAAATATCGAACACTCGTCTCAACTCTTCATCCAACTTATTTTCATCTACGAAATCTGGATTTGTCCAGTCTATATTATGTCGGGTAGGAGCTCCTAAACTACCTTCTTTTGTACTCATTTTTTTCTCTTATTTTTTTAAAACAATTGGAAGGAGCAGGCTCCTTCCAATTTTGAATTTTTAGCTCATATCGGCTAATGTTCTTTCAAATTTTCCTGCATGAGACTTCTCTGCTTTTGCAAGAGTTTCAAACCAATCAGCAATCTCATCAAAACCTTCGTCTCGTGCTGTTTTTGCCATACCAGGATACATATCCGTATATTCATGAGTTTCACCTGCTATTGCTGCTTTCAAATTTTCCGAAGTATTACCTATAGGCTCTCCAGTTGCTGGGTCTCCAACTTCCTCAAGAAATTCAAGATGTCCATGTGCATGTCCAGTTTCACCTTCTGCGGTTGATCTAAAGACTGCTGCAACGTCATTATGACCTTCGACATCTGCTTTTTGAGCAAAATATAAATACCTACGGTTTGCTTGAGACTCCCCTGCAAATGCTGCCTTGAGATTCTCTTCAGTTTTACTTCCTTTTAAAGACATATTACCTCCACTAAATGTTTAATTAAATATATGATAAATAAACTACAAGTCAATTCTAATTTAGAATTATTCTAATTTAGGATAATGATTATCATTATCAATCGGTTATATTTACAATAACTTCTATTGAATTTAATTTCTTTCCTTCCGGTATTTTTGGAAGTTTAGAAATGTAAACCTTTTTTGCATCAATGTCAGTTAGTTCTCCTGAAGTCCTGCAAAAAAAATGATGATGTGTTTCTAAGTTTGTATCATAGTAAACTTTATCTGAGGATGCCTTAACCATCTTAAGAATCCCGTGCGTGGTAAATTGGTTTAAACAATTATAAATCGTGGCCAAGGAAATTCTTAGACCAGTAACTTTGACCTTATTATATGCGTCTTCTGCCGAAAAGTGCTGGTTACCACCCTCGAATAAAGTTTTAATTAAATTAATTCTTTGCGATGTTAACTTTAAAGGAGAGTTATCTAACATCTCTAGAGCTTTTTTAACATGTAAGTTTGTGGTCATACTTTCGTTAGTATAAGAATAATTGAAAAAATTTACAATCCCTTCGTTATTCTTTCAACAAGCTGGTTAACTTTTGGTACAAATCCATTCTTATAAAAAGGATCCATTGCAAATCTATATGCAGAATGTCCTGCAAACATTAATTCATCCTCTAGGTTTGACAGTCCATGGCTTATTCTTTGTAATGTTTTTTGTATACAAAATGATCTTGGATCTGCTTTTTTCCCGGTTGTTCCACTTTCTTCTTGAGACCAATTACTAAACAAGCATTGGGATAAACAACCCATACAGTCAATTTGGTCTTTAACAATTTGACTAGCTTTTTTTATCGTAACCCAGATTAAAGTATTATTAGGAGTTGTCATCGGTTTTGAAAATCCTTTTTTTATCCATTCAAGAATCTTTGATTTATCTGAGTGTTTAACATAAAAAGTTCTTTTCCTTGGCCCAATTTCTATCTTTTCATTAAATTCATTGGTTTGTTCCTTAAGAAAAGGGGTCTGTCTCTCTGATCTTTGTTCTAGTTCGATTAAAAAGTTATTCTTTACAGCCGAGGAATAAAATCCGGTAGGACTAAACCTATGAAGGCTAACTTCACCTTTTTTTATTGTAAGAAGTTTTTTTTTCCATGCATCTGGAATTGGACTTTCTTTAGTTAATAAAGGTCTTGTACCAAACTGAAATGCAATTTTTCCAATTTCATTATTATCAATCCAATCTTCCCACTCTGACAGATTCCATACACCTCCGGCCATTATGATTGGTGTCTCTTGAAGATTAAACTGATTCATAAGATTTCTAAGTTCCCTAACTCTTTCATAAGGAGCTTGCGGCTTCAAGGGGTCCTCACTATTGGAAAGTCCATTATGTCCACCTGCTAGCCAAGGGTCTTCATAAACAACTCCTCCTAAAAATTCTGAGGTTTTCCTGTAAGATCTTTTCCAAAGAGCATTAAAAGCTCTTGCTGAAGATACTATCGGGTAGTAATAGATTCCAAATTTTGCTGCAATCTCTGACAATTTGTATGGCATCCCAGCACCACAAGTTACTCCGTCAATTATATTGCCAGCTTTTTCTAAAGTTCTTGTCAAGATTTCTTCCGCTGCCGCCATTTCCCATAATATGTTTATATGAATTGGAGATTTATCTCCAGCAATATCCCTAGCAATTTTTGCTTGTTCAATAGCTCCAGAAACAGAAAAATCAACAAGTTCTCTATGTCTTTTAGATCTGGTTTTTTCTTTATATATTTGAGGCATTAAATTTCCATCATGATCGTATGAATCTGCATTCACTCCTGAAAAGGTACCTGCACCCCCAGCTTTGGCCCAAGCCCCGGAGCTCTCACCACTGCTCACAGCAATGCCTTTACCTCCCTCTACAAGAGGAAGCGATTCCTTTCCTGACAAAATAATAGAATCAAGTTTCTTCATATTAGACGTCTTTTATACTTAATTTTACCTTACCTCTGTCATCAACTCCAA
>Ga0055584_100002397_pt1 | contig 18519 bp, 16 predicted proteins | sample OSDHelmetaG_FD_58716 | JGI IMG/M metagenome (GOLD analysis project Ga0055584, IMG submission 58716) | Pelagic marine sediment microbial communities from the LTER site Helgoland, North Sea, for post-phytoplankton bloom and carbon turnover... | ecosystem: Environmental > Aquatic > Marine >... | reverse complement strand
GGCAGGAACGGGGGCAGCCCGCCGGCGTCGAGGCGGGACCACCCGTAGGTGGTGTCCTGGGTGGAGTCGGCGCCGAGCCCCGCCCAGCTGAAGTGGTCGGGCAGCCCGAAGTGGTCGGCGACCGCAAGGGTGTGGGGGTGGTCTCGCTCGGCGTGGTGGAAGTCCCAGGCGACCCAGAGGCTGGCCCCGCACCAGGCGACGGCGAGCACCGCCTGGGTCCGGCGCCCCAGGGCCGCCCACCCCAGGCCCGCGGCGACCGCGTAGGCCGGGACCATCGCGATTAGCCAGCGGTCGTCGGGCTTCTCCATCAAGAGGACGCAGACCACCCACAGCGCTGGGACCGCGAGCAGCGGCAGGGCGGCGGCGCGGCGGGAGCGCCAGGCCCAGGCCGCCAGCGCGACGGCGAGCAGCCCGGCGAGCAGGGGCGAGGTGGTCGACGCCAGGAAGCGGAACGGCAGGTAGGTGTACTCGAACGCTTCGGTCGGCGGCCGCGGGGCGCGGTGGACGGAGCCGAGGGCGGTGATCCCCGCCTGGATGGCCGACGGCAGGTCCGAGACGGGCGCGGCTTGCACCCGGTAGCTCAGCTCCAGCATCGCGCGGAAGGAGGTCGAGGAGACGCGAAGGGCGGCGTCGACGGCGCCGGCGGCGACGGCCAGGGCCAGGCCCATCGAGGCCGCGCGAGGCCCCAGCCGGGGGCGCTCCCCCCGCCCTGGGGACAGCAGCAGGGCGGACGCCGCCAACGGAACCCCGAAGAACGGCGCGCTCCACTTGGTGAGGCAGGCGGCGGCGAAGGCCAGGCCCGCGAGCAGGCCACCGATCACGAACCGGCGGTCTTGGTGCGCGGCCAGCGCCCAGACCCCGCACCAGAGCAGGAGGACTTGCAGCAGGTCGTTGTGCACGACGTACGACGACGCCAGCGTCGCCGGCACCCCCAGAGCGACTACGCCCGCCGCCAGCCCCGCCGCGCGCCCCCCGACCCGGCCGGCGATGCCCGCGGCGCAGGCCGCCAGGCCGACGGCGTACAGCAAGTGCAGACGCAGCAGGCTCGTAGCCGAAGACCCGGCCAACCCGGCCAGCACGCCGGTCACGACCTTCGTCAGCGGGGGGTAGCGCTCGTCGGCCTGCACCCAGGCCGACCGCCACCCCAGTTCCTCGCCGCGCAGCAGGAACCGCAGCAGATCCCGGTGCTCGACCCAGTCCCCGCCCACGCCCGCCGACTGCAGCAAGGCCCCGTCGTCCGGCCGGGTCGCGACGACGCCCACCAGCAGGACAGCCCAGGCAGCCGCCGCCAGGACGGGCCGAGGGGGCGGGGTCGGTCGGGGGGCGGCCACGGCGGGACCTTAGCGAGTGGGGGGGCGGAGAAGCGCGCCCGGCCGAGCGGGACCGACAACTCGGGCGCTAGGCTCTCGGCGTGCGCGACCCAGCCCATGGCCGTTCCACCGCCCGACTCGCCGCATTCGCGGCCGCCGCTGTGTCCCTGGGTGTGATCGCGGCCCTCTCCTTGGGCCAGGAAGCCGCGGGGGTCGTGGCGGAGAGCTGGCTGGAACAGCTCGCCGCCCGCACCACCGCGGACCTGCCCGCCCACCGGAAATCCACGACCCCCGGCCTGACCTTCGAGCTGCTGCCGGGCTCCCACCACTCCTTCGCGGGCACCCAGCCGTGGGGCGACGACCCCCGGGTCGTCACCATCAACGCGCTGGGGTTCCGAGACCCCGAGCGGGCGACGGAGAGGGCTCCGGGCGTCGTGCGGATCGGGTGTCTGGGCGGGTCCAACACCTACGGCGCCGCGGTGTCCGACGCGGGCACCTGGCCGCGGGCGTTGGAGGCAGAGCTCGGCCGGAGGGGGCTCGAGGGGGTCGAAGTCTGGAACCTGGGCGTCTCGGCGTACGACACCCTCGAAAAGGTCGCCCTGGCCCGCGCCGCGCAACCCCGCTTCCGGTTCGACGTCTTGATCTGGCAGCTGCACAACATGGGCCCCCGCTTCGTCATGCCCCAGACCAACGCCAGCGAGGCGGCGGCCCGAGACCCGTCGTTGATCGACGACTGGGTCCGGCAGCCAGGCAACGCGACGGCGGTCGATTCGCGACGCAGCTTGCTCGAGGACACGCCCATCGGTCGGCTGCTGGCGATGGCGGTGGAGCGACAGGCGCGCGACGAAGAACGCACCGGCCGCCCCGCCGGCGACCAGTTGCTGTTCCATTGGGAGCGCGGCCTCGAGGCCCTGGGCACCTACGCCCACGAGACCCGGGACGGGCCGGCCCACCTGGTCTTCGTTCCTCCGCCAGGGCTCCAACTGGAGAGCGACGAGGCCCGCGAGGCCCTGGGGCAGCTCGGGCTCCCGCTGCTCGACCTCACCGAACGCCGCTGGGCCGACGACCGCCCCCGGGGCGACATCCACCCCGGCCGCGAGGGGTATCAGGCCTACGCCGATCCGCTCGCAGACCGCGTGTTGGAGCTCCTCGGCCTGCTCCCGGCGACGGCCAACGAGTAGGCGACCGGCGGCGGCCGGGGGCGACCTCAGCCGGTCCGCAGCGGCCCCACAGCACAGCGAAATCCTCGGTGCGCGGCAACCTCGCCGACGGCTGCCCGCCCCCGCCAGTCGCTGCGAAACCGGGAGGGTTCCAGCGGCTCCGGTGCCCAGTGCCCGCCTCGAAGCCCCCCGACGTCAGCCGGCGACCCGGGCGGAGGGACCACCCACTCCTGCAGGCTGCCGACCATGTCGTGAAGCCCGTTGACGACCCGATCGGACGTCGAGCTGCCGGCGGGCGGCAGGGCGGGCCCGCGGATCGTGGTCATCGTGAGGTCGAGTTCCGCTCCGCTGGGGTAGATCCGGCCAGGCCGGCCGCGGCCCCGCGCGGCGCGCTCCCACTCGGCGTCGGTGGGCAGCCGCCCTCCGTAGCCGGGGGGCAATCGCTGCCGACCGTAGGCCCAGCGGCAGTAGGCCTGAGCCTGGCTGAAGCCGACGCCCCGGACCGGTTCCAACGGCGATGGGGCAGCGGATGGGTCGGCGGGCAGCGTCGGGCAGCCCGAGTCCACGCTGGCGGCGCACTCGGCCCACTCCTGCACGGTCACCTCGGTCTGCTTGAGCACAAACGGCTCGAGCGCCTGGCGGTCGCCGGTGACGCTGTAGTGGAACTCGGACCGCACGAAGACCTGCATCGCGGGGATGGCCTGGAGCAGCTCGACGGTGGGCAGGTCCGCTTCGGGGAACGGCGGGTCCTCGACCCGGTCGATGCTGGGCAAGTCGTCGGCCGACCGTTCAATGACGACGCCGGGTCCGGCGGCCCGTGATCGCGACGGGGCGTCGGCGGGGACAGGCCCATCCCCCGGGGGGCCGGAACAGCCCACGGCTGCCGACGTCACCACCAAGAAGCCCATCCGCAGCCACGCCATGGGCCGATGATACCGTTGCTGTGTGGACCGCCTGAGCCTCCGTCCGCTTCGGTCCCCTGCCGTCGCACTCTGCCTGGCCGCTGCAGGCTGCGGCCCCGCCGATCCGGCCCCCGGCAGCGAGTCGGGCCGAGGCCCCACCGAGGACCCGGCCGAGCAGTCCGGGGACACCGGCACGACCGGCCAACTGCCCTCGGGCGGCAACCCCGCCACGCTCGGGGTGGCGAACTGGCTCCGCGAGGGCCCGGGCGTCCCCGGATGGGCCCACGGCCACGACCTGACGGCCTGGGCGGTCCCCGGGGGGGCCCACGTCTTCGCCGCTGCCTGGCAAGGGACCGACCGCCTCTACTCGACCGGCGCGAGCGGGATCACGGAGATCTGGGCCGACGCCACCGCTCGGGCCAGCCACGGCGTGGCCCGGGGCGACCTCGACGGAGACGGCACAACCGACGTCGCCGTCGCGGTCAAACACGGGGAGAGCGGCGCCTGGCTGCTGGGCGGCGACGCGCCCGTCTGGCGCCCGCTTCCCGGCGCCGCCGGCGCGAAGGCGGTCGCCGTGGGCGACGTCGACGGAGACGGCCGATCCGACGTGGTCCTGGGCATCCAGGGGGCCAATCGGCTGTACCGCCAGACCGACGACGGCTTCGAGCTGCGTTGGACCGCCGAGCGGCGGCTGGAGTCCGACAGCGTGCAGCTGGCAGACCTCGACGGCGACGGTCGCCCGGAGCTGCTGGTCGGCAACAGCTCCGGCGACGGCCAGCCCAATCAGGTCTTCGCCTTCGTGGACGGGGCCCCTCAGCTTCGGTGGACCTCGCCCGAAGACCACATGACCAATCAGATCCGGGCGTGTGATCTGGACGGCGACGGCGCCGCGGAGTTCATCGAAGCCAACTCCATGGCCCCCAACCGCATCCGCCGGTGGACCGCCGGGGAGGCGGAGACGGTGTGGCAGGACCACAACGCCGTCGAGGTGGTGGGCGTCGCCTGCGCCGACGGCGACGGCGACGGCGACCTCGATCTGGCCTTCGCCTCCCCCGCCGGCGGCTGGATCGTCTGGAACGACGCCGGCACCTGGACGCCGGGCGGGCGGTTCGGCGAAGCCGTCGCCCCCGAAGCCGTCGAGTGGATCGACGTCGATGGGGACACCCGGCCGGACCTGATCGTGGCCCAGCAAGGGGAGCCCTGGGTGCGGTGGTGGACCAACGCCGGACGCCCGGCTCCTCAGGGAGCCGCGGGCACCCCCAACCAGTAGGCCGTTCCGCCCGCCGGGTCCGCGACCCAGCTCCGCGCCCACTCGCCGCCGGCGCACTCGAGCATCGCCGAGCTTGCGTGGGCGCCGCGCGGCAGCGCCAGGAGGTCGGGGCTGCATCGCCGGGGCAGGCCGCCGCCGCAGACCCCCGTCAGCGTGGGGGGCGGCGCCGAGTCCGGGCCCTGCCGCAGGTGCTCGCGCCGCGCTGCCCACTGCCACCAGGCGAAGTCTCCCCGCTCCCCGAGGGCCGCCTGCTCCCAGGGCAGGCCCAGACAGGTGGGGGCTTGTGCGGCCACGGCGCGCCAGACGGCCTCCCGAAGCTGGGACCGGGGCGGCGGTTGTTCATCGCCGCGCGTCCAGCCCCGGTCCTCCACCGACGACGCCGCCGCCAGCCCCCGGAAGACCACCTGGGGTCGGCCCTTGTAGTCGCCCCCGAACTCGACCTCCCCCGACGAGTCGCCGGGCGCTTGCGGCGCGCCGCCACCAGCCAGCGCGAGGGCCGACGTGTTCCACGGCGCCGGCGGCGACAGGTGGAACTCGACGCCCACCACCAGGCCCACCGCGAGGATTGCCACCGCGAGCCGAGGTCTCCGCCGAGCCCCGGTGGCGACGCAAACCGCCACCGCCGGCAGGGCCGGCAGCCAGAACCGGTCGTCCAGCACCGGCACGAAGCCCAGGAGGAAGCAGAGGGTTCCCGCCGCCGCGAGCCCCGCCAGCAGCCGCGCCAGTCGGGGCGCCGACCACACCGCCACCGCCCAGAGCGCCGTCAGCCCCAGCCCCAGCACCGAGGCCACGGGCCGGAGGGCCAGGAACAGGAGGTCCCCACCGCTCCAATGCCCCACCCGCGCCAGCGCCCGCGACACCCGGCCTGGCCCCGCCTCCCCGGGCGCGAGGCCCGCCAACAGGGGGTCTTGCTGGTCCAGGATGCCGGCCTGCAAGCCGAAGGAGGTCTCGGGGCCCGCGTCGCCCAGGTAGCCGCGAAGCAGCGCGGCGGCCGCCGCCGAGGCGACCGCCACCACCACCAGCCGCGTCGCCAGCCGGTCCTGCCGCAACCGCAGTCCGCCCGCGACCGCGGCCGCCCCCAGGACGAGGGGCGCCATGGCGATGGACGTCCACTTGACCCAGGTCGCGAGCAGGACCAGCCCGATCACCGCGGGGGCCGTGGGGACGGGTCGGCGCGCCAGCAGCAGGGCCCCGGCGGCCCACAGCAACGCCACCATCGGCAGGTCGTAGTAGTAGCGGGTAGCAGCCCCGTGCAACGCCGGGGTCAGCGCCACCACGGCCGCCGCGAGGGGCCCGCTGGACGGCTCGATGCGGCGCGCGATCCCCGCGGCGGCCACGCAGAGCAGCAACAGCCACCCGATGCCCGTGGCCGCGACCGCGCGCTGGTCCCAATCGGCCAACCAGGCCCACGGAAGCGTGACCAGGTGCAGACCCGGGGGGAAGGCACCATCGAGTCGCTGCAGGAACGCCCACGACCAGCCCGATCGGTCGCGCACCTGTTGCCCCACGTCGGCCAGCGCCGCGAGCTCGATGAACTCGGCGCCGTCGGAGCCGTACCCCTGGATCCCGGTGGCCATGACTCGCCACAGCACCAAGGCACAGACCGCCGCGACCGCCGCGAGCGCCCCGCGATCGATGGGCTCGAGCCGACGCAGCCACGACTGCGGGGCGGCTACACCATCCTCCGCGCCCTCAACCACGACGGAATCCCCTCCCCGGCTTCGCCCAGGACGCCGGCCACCACCCGCTCGGCAGCTTCGGCCATCCACGATAGACCCCAGCCCCCCCAGCCACCGAGGCTCAGGACGCGGGGGTTGCCCGGGAGCGGGCCCAGCAGCGGCAGGCCGTCGCAGGGGAAGGCGGCGATGCCGGACCAGGGGTCGCCGTCGAGCGGCGCGCCCAGGTGGTGCTCGCTGAACTCGCGCTGGCGGGCGAGCACGGCGGCGCTGAATCCGGTCGCGTCGGTGACGCCGGCTTCCATCTCGGGCTGCTCGGCCCAGCGGCAGCCCACGAACTGACGGCGACCGCCGCCATCGACCCAGGCTTCGAACCGGTGCCGCGCGAGGACCGGGGCCTCGACCCCGCCCGCCGGCCCCGAGCAGCCCTGCAGCCGCACGGGGAACAGCATGGGCTTGAACCAGGGATGCACCGCCGGGGCCGCCCACCCTGCCGCGACGATCACCAACTCGGCACGGACCCGCTGGCCGTCGACGTCGAGCACCACCCCGTCGGACGACTCCACGATGCGGGCCGCCCCGGAGAGTGAGTGTTCGGGCGGAAGGGCCGCCGCCAACGCCTCGGCGTCGACCCACCCGTCGCCGGCCACCCGCCACGCGCCCGAGAAGTCGGCGCCCGGGGGCTCCACCGCGACCACGTCGTCGTCGAACCACGATCGCAGCAGCTCCGCCGACGCGGTCCACTCCGCCGCTTCGTCGGGCCCCAGCGACGCCCGGATGGACCCGCTTCGGCGGTGCTCCACGCCCAGCTTCTCGGCGATGAGCAGCACCCGAGCCACCGCCGCCCGCGAGAAGCCCCACAGCTCTCGGGCCGCCGGCTCACCCAGCGCCAACCGCAACCGGTGCGGGCTGTCCATGCCCCCGGCCGCCGCGATGCCCAGCGACGGGCTCGGTGCCCCCGCGTCGATCACCAGGGCCTGCACTCCGCCAATGCTCAGGCGGTGTGCGGCGAGTCGCCCCGCGAGCCCCCCGCCCACGACGGCGACGTCGCAGTCCATGGCTACTTGATGCGGCCGCCGCCCATCTCGTTGTTGAAGACCCAGGCGACGACGTCGCCGATCTTCAACCCGACAGGCAGGTACGTCTCGCGCGTCACGCCGGCCGAGCCCTTCCGGGTCAGCTCTGCGCGGGCGGCTTCCATCTTGCGGAACCGGCCCTGCCAGACGGCCACGTTGGCCGGCCGCAGATCGATCCAGCCGCGCCGCGCCCACTTGTCGAGCGAGCCGGCGTCGTCGATGGGCGCCACCTTCTTGCGGCCCTTGATCTCCGGAACCTTGATGACCGGGCCCCGCAGCAGCGTCTTGCCGTCGGGCAACAGGATCGGGATGCCGATCGAGATGGCCTGGTTGGCGACCTCGCTGCCCTGGGCCACCTTCGCCAACCGCTCGGCGACCTCTTCGGGCGGCCGGTCGTCGCCGTCTTCGTCCTCAACGCAGCCCAGCACCCGCGTGCCGTAGGCCTCGCCGATGAACCACGCCTCGAACAGCAACTTGCTCAGCTCCGGCGGGCCCAGGTCGCCCAGGGCAATGGACGGGCGGCCGTGCTCGCGCTCGAGGCGCTGCAGGTCCTTCATCGCCACGTAGCGCAGCTGCCCGGCGCGGTAGCTGGGCGTGATGATCGAGCCGTCGAGCGCCGCGATGATGTCGTTGCCCGTGTTCCCGCCCCACAGCTCCATGACGATGCGGTGGGCGATCTCCTCGGGCGTGACGAACTCCATCTGCTGCAGCGCCGTGATGGCGCCGAACTCGCCCATGGCGAACAGCCCATTCTCGCCGGTGTTCACGACCGTGATCTCGAGGTCGCCGCCGGCGGTCTCGAACTCGCCGTCGGGCAGCCGGGTGGCCAGCTCCGTCAGCGCGCCGGCGTCCACGGTGGACGGCTGGTACAGCGGCACGAAGCCCCCGCCCCGCTTCGGGATGCGCCGCACCTCAACGCCCTTGTAGCCAATCATCGCGGCCGGCTTGACCTCCTTGACGATGGGCGCCCCGGGCGTGCGGGCCAGCAGGAACAGCAGACCCGTGTGGGCGAACGCGACGGCGTTCTTGGCCAGCAGCGTCTTGGACGGCTTGTCCTCGCTGTGGGTGTACGGGATGTTCAGGCCCATGCCGCCGGTGCCCGTGGTGCCCACCTTCACGTAGATCGCGGTGTTCGCCTCCGTGGTCGAGCGGTGCAGGAAGCGGACGTGGCGGATGATCTGGGGCGTCGCCTGGCTGAGCAGCGACGTCTGCAGGTCAGACCCGAAGTGGCCCGGGACGTCCCCTTGCTCGACGTGGCCCAGGTCGTCGCGCAACGAGGCCGTCGACTCCCACACATCCTGGTAGCTGATGCCGGTGGCGGTGTTCACGCAGTCGACGATGGCGTCGGGGTTGTGCTCCCGGATCAGCTCGGCCATGTGGTTGCGCTCGTAGGCGCGCTCGAAGTCCCCGAAGATGAAGTCGAGCATGTCCTTGCGCCGAGCCGCGTCGCCCAGAAGCTCACCGCGGCTCATGTAGGCGTACTCGCTGGGCACGAAGAGGTTGCCCGAAGCCGGCACCCACTCCACGTCGGGCCACTCGGCCGCGAGCTCCGCGACGGCGGCGTCGGCCTCGGACTGAAGCAGGGACGCGATGACCATGCGCTCCGGCTGCAGGTGGCGGCAGATGCGCCGCGCCGTCGCCATGCCGACGAGGCCGGCGCCGCCAAAGATCAGGTAGGTGCTGAAGCGTCGGTACACGGTCGGAACTCCGGGGCCTGGTTCGCGGGGGCGCGGATTGTAGCGGCCCGCGCGCCGGGGACCAGCCCCCAGGGGAGCAACACCGGGCTGCGGCGGATTTGCCGCCGCAAGACGCCTCAGATGCCGGTCTTGTCCGACGAGCCGCCGGCGTCCGAGTCGGCGTCCTTCTTCGCCTTCTTGCCCTTCTTGGGCTTCTTGCCGGCCTTCGGCTTCTTCGCCTTCTTGGCAGGCTTCGCGCCCACCATCGACACCGCGATGTCCCGGTTCGCGGGGTCGAGCAGCCCGGCGATGTCGTACGTCCAGCGCACCGTGTCGCCGTCCACCGTGCCGCTGCCCGCCTTCGTCACCTTCATGGGCGTCTGCAGCTCGAACGTGAACGAGCCGTCGCCGAACATCGCCGCGGCCATGTCGGCCTCTTCCTTGTTCATCGACCCGCTGGTCAGCTCGCCCATCTGCAACGGCTGACCCGACAGCGTCAGCTTGCGGCCCTTCTGGGTGACCGTGATGGGCCCCACCAGCTCGCCGAGGGACTTGCCGTCGTCGATGGGCAGCTCACGGGCCTCCAGCAGCCGGTCGATGTGATCGAAGCCGAGGCGGATGGTCAGCTCCGTGTTGTCGCCCACCAGGCCGAAGTCCTGGCCCAGCAGCGTCATCCCGTCGGGCAGGTCGCCGGCGTCGACGCTCTCGTTGGGGGTTCCGTCGGGGGCCTTGCCGGCCTCGATGTTGGCGCGCACCTCCGCCGCGATGATCTCGCGGTCGCGGGCGGGAGCCTCGGGGTCTTCCATGCCTTCGGCCATGGCCGTGGCCTCGATGACCATGTCCAGGGGGAACGCGATGGTGAGGTGGAGCTCGCCGGACAGGTCCGCGTTGAGGATCAACTTCTGCTTGAGGTGGAAGCACCCCGACAGCACGGCCGGAAGGAGCAGGAGGGCGATCAGCAGGGGCAGGAGGCGGCGCATGGCGGGAACGCTACACGAGGGGCGACTTCAGTCGCTTGCTGCTGCATCCGCGGTCGCCAGCAGCCGGCGCCACAGGACCAGGCGCTGGTCGTCCTTGCCCACGACAGCGGTCACGGCGGCCTCGATCGCCGAGCGATCCAGCCTCGTGCGCTGCACCTCGACAAGGCGCTGCAAGGTCACCGAGGTCCTTCGTTCGAAAGAACAGCAACTTGAACACGACGGTCGAGTCCATCGACAGCCACCAAGCGGGGGTTCCGGCGACCACAACCCGCTTCCGGAGCTTCCCGGCATCGTCGAGCCTCGGGCCAACACCAGAGCGATGGCCAGCGGCTCGTCGGGCCGGGTCAACGGTCCGGCCCAGGGACCAGCCCGTAGCGCGCCATCCAGGCTCGGGTGCTCGCCGGCAACCGGTCTCGGTAGCGGAGCGTGGCAGCGGGGTCCGGGTGCGCCAAAACGAGCTGCGCCCCCGCGCGGCAGGCCGCGGCGAGGTCCCGGCCCCGCTCCTCCGGCGTCATGTCCCGGTACGGCGCCACCTCCTCTTCGAGCAGGGCGCGGGGGTCGGGAAAGCCAGGGATCTTCTTGAGCACGTCGATGCGATGGCTCCGCGCAGGACCGAAGAAGCCCCCGACGCCCGCGCTGCTACCCTCGCGCCCCCGTGGCCAGCGAATCCCTGTTCATCCGCCCCATCGCCGGCGTCGGCCGCTTCGGGGCCTTCGCGTTCGCCGTGCTGCGGGCCATCGTCACGGGCCGGTTCTCCCTCGCCCAGGTGATGTCCCAGGCCTCGCTCATCGCCACCCGCTGCATCGTCCCGGTGTCGGCCACCATTGCCCCCTTCGGCGCGGTCATCGGCGTGCAGGGCATGGTCATCCTCAAGCTGTTCAGCGCCGAGCGGCTCCTGTCCTCGCTGCTCGCGTTGTTCGTCGTGCGCGAGCTCGGGCCCGTGCTCGCGGGGGTGCTCGTGGCGGCGCAGGCGGGCTCATCTGTCGCCGCCGAGCTGGGGGCCATGCGCATCAAGGAGGAGCTCGACGCCACCGCGGTGATGGCCGTCGACCCCATCGGGTGGCACGTCGCGCCCCGGGTGCTCGCCTTTCTGCTGGTCGTGCCCGCCCTCACCACCATCGCCAACGTCTTCGGCATCGCCGGCGGCGCCGTGGTCGCCGTCGGGCTCAAGGACCAGCCGGCCGGTGTCTTCCTGGCATACCTCGCGGCGAACATCGGGGTCTGGGACCTCGTCGCCTCCGCCTTCAAGGGGGCCATCTACGGCGGCATGATCGGGCTGCTGGCCTGCTGGAAGGGCTTCCACGCCACCGGCGGAGCCGAGGGCGTCGGGCGCGCCGTCAACGACACCGTCGTGCAGTCTGTGATGTACATCCTGGTCCTCAACTACCTGCTCAGCTCCATGCTGTTCGGCAACCCCGGATGAGGGCCGCCGCGGAGTTCGTCCGCCACGTCGGCGCCTTCGGCCTGTTCTTCGCCGCGGTCTTCCGCTCGGCGTTCCGCTACGGCGTGCGCTGGGAGCGGGTCATGGCCGAGGCCTACAAGCTCGGTTGGCGCAGCTTCCCGGTGCTGGCGACCATGGCGGTGTTCGTGGGCACCAACCTCGCCATCCAGGGCTACGCCAGCTTCTCGGCCCTGGGCGCCCAGTCCCTCGTGGGCATGTTCGTGGCGCTGGCCGGCGTGCGCGAGGTCTGCCCCCTTCTCGCGGCGACGATGGTGGCGGCCAAGGGCGGCACGGAGATGACGGCGCAGCTGGCCGTGATGCGGACAAAGGAGCAGATCGACGCCTTGGAGGTCATGGCCGTCGACCCGAAGTCCGAACTCGTCATGCCCCCGCTGCTCGCCATCCTCATCGTCCTGCCGGCGCTGACGGTCATCTCGATCTTCCTCGCGCTGGCGTCGGCCCTGGCCGTCGCGCTGCTGCAGCTGGGACTCGACCGGGGCGAGTTCCTGCTGTACCTGCTGGGCAACATCAAGATGTTCGACATCGTCGCCGCCGCCGCCAAGTCCCTCGTCTTCGCGTTCGTCATCGCCACCGTCTCGGGCTACTTCGGCTTCTTCAGCCCCAAGGGCCCCGAAGGCGTCGGCCAGTCCACCAATCGTGCGGTCGTCGCCATGTGCGTCATCGTCATCTCCATCAACTTTCTGCTGACCTCGGTGCTGTACGGATGACCGTCGACCCCCGCCGCGACGAATTGCTCAGCGACCCCGCGGTCGTGTTCACCGGCGTGCACAAGTCCTTCGGGCCCAAGCACGTGCTGCGCGGCATCGACCTGACCATCCCCCGCGGGCGCACGACTGTGATCCTGGGGCCCAGCGGCACCGGCAAGTCCGTGTTCCTCAAGCTCCTGGTGGGGCTTCTGACGGCCGACGAAGGCACGGTCGTGGTCGACGGGACGGACATCGCCGCGGCGTCCGAGCGCCAGGTGTTCGAGGTCCGCAAGAAGATCGGCATGCTGTTTCAGGACGGCGCGCTGTTCGACTCGCTGACGGTCCTGGAGAACATCGCGTTTCCCCTGCGCCGGCACACGAAGATGAGCGAAGCGGCCATCCGCGAGGCCGTGGCCCACCGCCTGGAGCAGGTGGGGCTGCCGGGCATCGAAGACCAGATGCCCTCGTCGCTGTCGGGCGGGATGCGCAAGCGCGTGAGCCTTGCCCGCGCCATCATCCTGGAGCCGGAGATCGTCCTGTTCGACGAGCCCAACTCGGGCCTCGACCCGGTGACTTCGGACGAAATCGACGCGCTCATCGGCAAGATGAAGGACGAGCTGGGCATCACGTTTGTCGTCATCAGCCACGACATCGTCGGCGCGTTCGCCGTCGCCGACTGGATCGCCATGCTCCACGGCGGCCACCTCATCGCCGAAGGCACACCCGACTGGGTGCGCACGTGCGCCAACCCCGTCGTCCGCACCTTCCTGCACCGGAATCTGGCGCTGCCCCCCCTGGAGGACTGCCACCCATGAGCTCCGTTCGCTCCCACGAGATCCGCGTCGGCCTCCTCTTGCTCGGTGCGTTCGCCGTCGCCGCCTTCCTCGCCGTGCGCATCGGCGCGCTGTCGTCCCTGGGCGACACCGTCACCGTCACCGTCCGGTTCCACGACGCCTCGGGGCTCGTGCCCGACTCGGCCATCAAGGTCGCCGGCGTCGAGGTCGGTCGAGTGCGCGGACTGGAGGTCGACTTCGACCGCGCCGTGGCGACGCTGGTCCTGCGGGCCGAGGCCAGCGTCCGCAACGACGTCCGCGCCGAGGTGCGGGCCCGGTCCCTGCTGGGCGAGAAGTACGTCGCGCTGATCCCCAAGAGCCAGGACGCGCCGCTGCTCGCCGACGGCGACGTGATCACCGACACCGTCCGCCCCGTGGAGATCGACCAGTTGGTCAGCACGTTTGGGCCTCTCCTCGAGAAGGTGAACCCCGAGGACGTGGGCGACATCGTCACCAACCTCAACGAGATCCTGGCCGCCCTGGGCGACGAAGCGCCGTCGCTGCTGACGGAGGTCAAGGCCCTCCTCGCCGCGGCCCAGGAGGTGGCGTCGATCGCCCCGGCGCTGAAGCGCGACGTGCCGAAGCTGCTGGCCGACCTGCGAGGCGCCAGCGCCGACGTGCGCCGGCTGGTCGACGAAGCGAGCCAGGTGCTGAGCCAGGCCTCGCCCGCCGTCGACGACGTGACCGCCGCGGCCAAGAAGATCGGCCCCCTGCTGGACGACGCCCAGGGCGCCGTCGACACCCTCGAGCCCGGCCTCGACGACCTGCGCCGCGCGTTGGAGAAGTCCGACGAGGTCGTGGCGAAGCTGGAGACCGTGCTCGGCAACATCGAGGGACTGGACGCCGAAGCGGTGCGCAAGCTGCTGCGGGAGGAGGGCGTGCTCGTGCGCCTGCGCGCTCCGCCGCCGGGCAAGGCCGCCCCGGTCCCGTAGCGCGAACCCTGGCGCGCCCGACCGCCTCGCCCCAGACTCCCCTCCCCCTCGCCGGAGTTCCCCATGGCCGTGACCGTCCCCCCGGGCCTTCGCCCCCTGATGACCGCCGCCCCCCAGCAAGGCCGCGTCGAGCAGATCGGCACCCGCCCGGTGCGCCACGGCGCCATCGTCGGCCGCACCGAGTGGGACCTGACCGACCGCGAACAGGACCACGGCAACAAGACCGGCAAGCGCGCGGTGACGCTGATCCAGGCCGAGCACGTCGCCGCCATCGCGGCGCTGAGCGGCGCCGAGCTCGACGCCCTGGACCTGCGGCGGAACCTCATCGTGTCCGGCGTGAACCTGGAGTCCCTGCGCCAGCACGGCCGGTTCGCCGTCGGCGACGTGGTCCTCGAAGGCACGGTCGAGTGCGACCCGTGCAACCAGATGGAGGATCTGCTCGGCCCCGGCGGCCTCGCCGCCATGATGGGCATGGGCGGGATCTGCGCACGCATCGTCACGCCGGGCGTCGTCCGCGTCGGCGACGTCGTCCGCCGACTCCCGGCTGAATGACCGCGGGGTGACTTCGCCCGACGTGCTGGTGATCGGCGGAGGCCTCGCGGGCTGCTCGGTCGCCTGGCACCTCAGCCACTCCCACTCTGTGCTGCTCGTCGAAGCGGGCGACCAGCTGGGCGCCGAGGCGTCGGCCCAGAACGCCGGCATGGTGCGTCGGCTGGGCGAAGACCCCTACGAGCGCGCGCTCGCCTGCCGCACGCACGACTGGTTGGAGTCCCTGGACGGCTGGACGGGCGAGGACCCGTCGCGGACGACCGGCGCCTTGCTGGCCCTGGCCGACGACCCCCACGAGCTGCACGACGCCGTCTCCCACCTGCGGGGGCGGGTGGCGGTCGAAGCCTGCGATCGGCCGGCGGAGGTCGCGCCTGTGCTCGCCGGGGCCGACCTCCTGGCCGCGTGGTGGATGCCCGACGAGCGGGTCGCCGACGCCTGGTCGCTGGTGACCGGGTTCGCGGCGGGGGCCCGGGAGCGGGGGGCGACGGTGCGGATGGGGGCCGCGGCGACGGCCCTGCGGGTCGACGGCGGTCGGTGCGTGGGCGCGACGGTCGATGGCGTGGACGTGGACGCCGGCGCCGTGGTGGTGGCGGCGGGGGCGTGGTCGGCGGGCCTGGGGGCGACGGCGGGGCTGAGCCGTCCGCTCATCCCGCTGGCCCGCACCCTGCTGCAGACCGAGGCGGATCCTCGCTCGGCGGGGCACCCCTGGACGTGGATCGACGACGAGGGGATCTACGTGCGGCCCGAAGGCGGAGGCTGGCTGCTGTCGGCCTGCGACGAGGCGGTGGCGGCGGTGGGCGGCCCCGGCAGCCGCGGCCCGGTGGACGAAGTCGTGCGTGCGCGGGCCATCGACAAGGCCGCGCGGTTGCTCCCGGCCCTGGGCCCCCTGCGCTTTCGCGGCGGCTGGACCGGCCTGCGCACCTTCGCGCCCGACCGCCGGCCGGTTCTGGGGCCGGATCCCCACATGCCCGGCCTGCACTGGGCGGCGGGGCTCGGCGGCTTCGGGGTGACCTGCAGCTTCGCCGTCGGGGAGTGCGTGGCCGCCTGGCTTCGGGGGGAGTCCCTGCCCTGGCTGGCACCCGAAGCCGTGTCGCCGGGCCGCGACTTCCCGGGCCGCTGGCCCATCCGACCGACCGGCGAGCGGCGGCGGGCGAAGCTGATCTCCGGAGGCGAATGAACCGGCCGCTCGGGGGCCCGTTCGGGGCGGCTCTTGCATCCAGTGGAGCCATCGCTGATCCGATCCCGCCTGTGGGACCGTACTGGGTGTGATGGCACGCACCCCCTGGCTGATCCTCCTCGCCCTCCTCCCCGCCACCGCGTTGGCCAGCCCCTGGACGCTGGGCAAAGCCCGTGGGGTGGTGGGCGTCTCGTCCGATGTGGGGCTCGCCGACCGCGAATACCTCATCTCCGGCGAGTTCCAGAAGTTCCCCCTGCGGGGCCGGTTCTTCGGCGCGAACCTCCGGGCCGGGGTCCGCTACGGCATCACCAACCGCCTGGAGATCGGCGGCCGCCTGACGCTGGCCCACGTGTCCTACGAAGCCGACGAGATCTTCCTGGGCGAGCCCGTCACGCCCGCCGTCGGCGACCTCACCGGCGAGGGCCAGCTGGTCGACTCGCTGGTGTCGCTGGACCGCCGCGCGACGGGGCTCGGTGACGTCGACCTGCACGTGCGCTTCAAGATCACGCCCCTGGACCTGTGGCAGTTCTCCGCCGCGCCCGAGCTGCAGCTGAAGATCCCCACCGGGTACGCCCAGCCTCAGGGCACCTTCGCCGACGACGGCACCAACGCCGACGACGTGACGCTAGGCGACGGGCAGTTCGACGCGACCCTCCGCATGCATGCGGGCGTCATCCCCCACCCGCGGTTCTTCGCTCGCGGCGACATCGGGTACCGGCTGCGGCTGTTCGGGCCGGGCCAGCAAGTGGTCGGCGGGCTGCGGCTGGGCGGCAAGATCGGGCCGTTCCTCATCCCCTACGCCGGCTCCGACTTCGAGCACACGTTCACCGAGGGCAAGGTCGTGGGCGTCTCCTTGACGACGACCACCCCGGACAAGCCGGCCCGGGACTTCCGGGCCTCGGACCTCGTGGCAACGGAGTACCGACTCGACCGAACGGCGCTGCGGCCGACCGCCGGCCTCATCTTCTCCTTCGAGAAGTACGAGCTGGAGCTGGCCTACGCCGTCACCGCCTGGGGCCGCAACGTCGCCCAGGTCCACTCCATCAAGCTGGGAGCGGCGCTCAAGTGGTGACCGTCCAGCTCTCCCTGACGCTGTCGGGCCGGCCCATGCCGGCGTGCCCCGTCGTGTTCGACGGCCAGTCCCTGAACCTCACGACCGACGGCCTGGGCGCTGTGTTCGTGGGGCTGGAGGCCGGTCGCTACCGCGGCACCGTGCACCACCTGGGCCGCGACCTCCCGTTCGAGGTCGCCATCGCCGACGGCCTGCGGGAGGTGCGGGTGGACATCCGCGCCGACGAGCGGCCCCTCGAGGACCCCTCGGTGGTCGCCGCCATGCCGTCGGAGCGATACATCCCCCTGCGGATGGTGGGCCGGGGCGGCATGGGCAGCGTGTACCTCTGCCGCGACCGCACCTTGGACCGCCTCGTCGCCGTCAAGATCGTCAACGACGACCTGCTGGCCTCGGACAAGGCCCGACGGGAGTTCCTGGACGAGGCCCGCCGCCAGGCCCAGGTCCAGGGCAAGCACCTCATCGACGTGTACGACCTGGGCGAGAACAACGGCCGCGCCTACCTCGTGACGCGCTACGTGGACGGGCCCGACCTCGCCGGCGTGCTGCGGCGCGAGGGGAAGCTCCCGGTGTGGTCCGCGGCGGCCGCCGGCGCCCAGCTGGCCGACGCGCTGGCCCAGGTCCACGCCGCCGGGCTGGTGCACCAGGACGTCAAACCCAGCAACGGGCTGGTGGACCGCCGCGGTCGCGTGTGGCTCGTGGACTTCGGGCTGGTGAAGCCGGTGACGGACCTGGTCGATCCCCGCAGCCAGGTCGCGGGGACCCCGGCCTACATGTCGCCCGAGCTGATCTCGGGGATGCAGGTGGGCCCGGCGTCGGACGTCTACGCGCTCGGCGCCGCGCTCTTCCACCTCGTCGCCGGCGTGCACCCGTTCCAGGACAAGGGTGAGCGCATGCTCATCGCCCACGCGTTGGATCCCGCGCCCCGACTCGACTCGATCATGGCGGGGGTCCCGCCGGCGTTTGCGGACCTGCTGGACGAGATGCTGCGCAAGAAGGCGGCGAACCGGCCCTCGGCCCACGAGGTCGCCGAGCGAATGCGGGCGCTGGCGTCGCCGGACCCCCGGGACCGACGGCCCTACCTGCCGCGGCTCGACGGAGCGGACACCGTCACCACCGACGACCGGTCCGTGGACGTAGCCACGGCGGAGACGGCCTGGAGCGTGGTGAGCATTGCGGCCACCGATGCCCTGCGGCCGTCCGAGAACGAACTGGCGACGCGGGTGGCCGCCCTCGAAGGGGCGCGGGCGCGACCGAAGGCCAGGTCGAAGCTGCCCTGGGTGGCGGCGGCCGTCGGGTTGCTGGTGCTCGGGCTGGGCGCGGGGGTCGGGCTGAAGTCGGAGCCGGAGGTGGTGGAAGTGCCGGTCGAGGTGCCCGTTGCGGCGCCCGCCGATGACCTGCCGCCGGCGCCGGAGATTGCACCGGATCCCGAGGCGTCGCAGGCCGCCTCTGCCCCAGACGGGCGGGACTCCGATCCCCCACCCGCCGCCGAGGCGCAGGAGCCCGTCCCAGAGCCCGTCGCGAAGCCGCCCCGAGCTGCCCGTGTGCCGGCCGCCCGACGACCGGCGGCCACCGCCGAGCCAGCTGCGCCGCAGCCTTCGGAGCCAGAGCCCGCCGCGGCCGAAGCGGACCCGCCGCCCACGGCCGTGGCCGAGCCCGCGGCGGAACCGGAGACAGTCCCCGTCGAGGAGCCGGAGCCCGCCCCCGCGCCCATCGCCGAACCCGAAGCGCAGCCCGAGCCCGCGGCGGAGCCCGAGCCCG
>Ga0055584_100002396_pt1 | contig 18522 bp, 11 predicted proteins | sample OSDHelmetaG_FD_58716 | JGI IMG/M metagenome (GOLD analysis project Ga0055584, IMG submission 58716) | Pelagic marine sediment microbial communities from the LTER site Helgoland, North Sea, for post-phytoplankton bloom and carbon turnover... | ecosystem: Environmental > Aquatic > Marine >... | reverse complement strand
TGAAGCAACTGCAGGTGTTATATCAGCTGCGTCAATGATAAATGGTCCTCCCTTATAACTATAACCATTATATGTGAAATCAGTACCATCTTTTCCTTTTGATGGGTTAATGATCCAGTAGACAGAAGTATTTTGATTGTCCAGCATATCCTGAATCAACCCATAGGGTTTAAGTCCGTTCGCAATAGTTTGTGGTACGATCCCCATATCTACTATGAAAGAACCTGCTGGAAATGTGGTTGATGTAGCCCCCTCTGCCTTGTCATTAGGAATAGTATTTAAACCTATTAAAAAAGTAAAGAAGAGAATTAGCCCTAATCCAATGATGGCTGCCCCAACTATCAGAAATGATAATCGTTGCCTCATTGCATTTTTAGGTGCTCCGGTGGTTTTCATTGGATTGATTTATTAATAATAATTCAATCCGTCTTACGTCATCTTCGTGTAAGAGTTACACCGTATTTAATCTAAATATGGAATCAACAGTAGAACTAGAAGGTTCATTAAAAAGTACAAAAAGCTGATAATCAGTGTTTAAAAATGAATAACTAGAATTGATCTGAGAATCAAAATGAAGAATACTCATGAAATTCCAATAAAGAAAAGCTGTGATCAAAGTTTATGAGACCCCAAAACATCCTCTTTTGAGAAGGGTCGTTCAATACTCCGCCACTTAAACCCCCGTAGTCTTAGTTCCTTAGTAGTTAATTCATCCAAAGGATATAATGTTGCATCAGGTTGGTACAGTAGGTTGATCTCCTGTATCCTATTATCTGATATGCGGATTCTCATATCAGAGCAGTCAGCTCGGTTTACTCCGGTGAGTTGTTCATCAGAGTTTCGAGTGTAATAAATTGATTGGCCATTCCCTGAAACAAAAATATATTCCAGTTTATTATCAATAAAATCACCGTACATCGATCGTCCTTTCACTTGATTGAATCGGTCTTCCCCCTCACTTGAACAAATGAAGGAATTACTCTTCAATTGCAGTGCTTTCATTTCGTTGTCGTATATCAAAAAACGAACTGAGTCGGCAGTCAATTGATTTTCTTCACTCCAGATGATTGGATCGTCATAGAGTCGCATCAGTGAATCAGACTCGTTAAATGCGATGGAATCGCATTTGCCTTGTAGATCAGTCTTAAAAAACGTCACTTGATGATAGGCTTGCCATTGCTTGAGCTTAGAAACGGTATCTTCTGCAGCATAGAGTGTATCGGCATGCATGAATAAAGTATCGTTATCAAATTGTTTAGTAAGTAACGCGTTACCGGTGACGAATCCTGTTTTATTAATATCATTTGATATGCCGTAGTCTCCACTAATGGTAAGTTGTTCAACCGTATCTTTAAGTAGGACATTTCCGAACCCTTCACCTTCCATCTTCTCCTTGTCATATAATAGACTATCGGCATAGATAAATCGGGGGCCATTCTTCAAGTATGAATTTCTTCCGAAGTACGATTTACCGGAATTTGTATTGTACCAGCCGTTTTCGCAGTATATAAATGAGCTATCCTTGTCAAAGGAGTTGATCCATGTTGGACCGTGGAAATAAGTAATATTAGAAATCGAATTGTAAATTAGTGTGTCTGAGATCAGTTGGTAGGAATTATTCTTGAGTACAACTGAATTACGAAAATAGATGTTTCCACTTCCTGAATCATAGATACCGGAATTACTTGTTAGTTCATTCTCACTATCAACGATCTTACCTCCATCAATATAATTACAAACTTCGTTATCAATGTTGTAGGTGAGGTTATCTGAATGCAATGTCATCTTTCTATCCGAAAGAATAACATTTCCGGTCATGAATGCCTCAGATGAGTTCCCGTTATATTTAAGTAGATCTCCGGTCATTCTGATGCTATCTCCTTTTACTATTACGATATCACCAAAAGCATCAAGCGAGTTGGTGTTTTGATACAGATAGGCGCTGTCGCAGTTCATCAGTGCATTTTTATGCTTGAATCTGACATCTCCTTTAAGCCTGGATACATTTTTACCTAACGATTCATCTCCTTCAAAGATGTTGGCATTGAGGATCTCGATCTGAGCTGTTCTCTGTGCTTCACTATAAGAACAGGTTAAAAAAAACAAAATCAGAGCAAGTAATACACTTCTCATTTCAGGGTCAAGCGAACTCTTCAGTACAAGGTAGTGTTTCACTACGGTCGGGTCCAACAGAAACGATAACGATAGGAACATTAAGTTGAAGTTCTATGAACCTTACATAATTCATCAGTTCAAATGGGAGGTCATTTACAGAAGTAACTCCTTTGAGATCAGCATCCCATCCCACCAGCTCCTCATATATTGGTTTGATATTCCCTTCTTCGGCATCGAATGGAAGTCGGCTGGTCACTTCACCCTTATACTCATACGCTGTACAAACTTTAATAATATCAAATCCTGATAGCACATCTGATTTAGTCATTATCAACTTTGTTACTCCGTTGATCATGATGGCATATTGCAGCGCTGGAATATCAAGCCATCCGCATCGACGTGGCCTTCCTGTTGTAGATCCGAATTCATGTCCTGCCTTACGTATATCTTCACCGGTATCATCGTGTAATTCGGTTGGAAACGGCCCTGATCCTACCCGGGTACAGTATGCTTTAAATATTCCATACACCTCACCAATCGCTGTTGGAGCAACTCCCAGTCCGGTGCAGGTGGCGGCAGTGATGGTATTGGACGAAGTAACAAATGGGTACGATCCAAAATCAAGATCCAACAGCGCTCCCTGTGCTCCCTCAGCAAGAACAGACTTCCCATTCATCATTAATGTATTAACCTCATACTCACTATCAATCAGATTCATGGTGCGCATAAGCTCAATACCTTCCATCCAATCCTTCTTATAAACCTCAGGATCTTCACTGAAATTCATGAACTTCAGTAACTCTTTATGCTTATTAACCAAACGATCGTAGCGTTCATTGAAGTCGGGTCTCTCAATATCACCTATACGCAATCCGTTACGACCTGTTTTATCCATATATGCAGGGCCAATTCCCTTAAGAGTTGATCCTATTTTTTCTTTTCCTTTCAGAGCTTCAGATGCTGCATCGAGCAAACGGTGTGTAGGCAGGATCAAATGAGCCTTTCTTGAAACATACAGGATCTTTCTAACATCAACATCCAATGCTTTCAAACCTTCTACTTCATTCTTGAAAATCACAGGATCTATTACCACTCCGTTACCAATGATATTGATCTTGTCTTTATGGAATATACCTGATGGAATCGTATGTAACACATGTTTGATACCTTCAAACTCGAGTGTGTGACCTGCATTTGGTCCACCTTGAAACCTGGCAATCACGTCATACTTCGGTGCCAGCACATCTACAACTTTACCTTTACCCTCATCACCCCACTGCAATCCTAACAATACATCTACTTTCATCTTTTTTCTATTTTCAAGCTTCTTTAAGGAGGATTTTTTGAGCCTCCTGTTCATTATCTACAATGGTAAAAATACTATTCAATTTAGTAATTAACATAAGTGACCTGATATTATCAGGTACTGAAGCGATAACTACTTCGCCACCAGCTTTTCTGGCCTTGGTGAGTATATTAATTAAAACGTTCAATCCGGTACTATTCATATATCCAAACTCCGACATTTCAATTATAAATCTCGAAATATTACGAGCCATGATATCGTCAAGAGTCTCTAATAATTCAAAAGCTTGATTTTTCTCAATCAAATTACCTTTAAATCTAATGACACAGTAATCCTTGTTCTCTTCAGTTGAAAATGTAAACTCCATATTTTGATTATTTATTATTTCTCATTTAAATTCTCTTCTTGCTTATAATTCTCACAATGTCCGGTATCTATCAATCGGTTGCATTTACCATAAAGATTCAAAGAATGATGTGTCACAGAAAAATTGAGAAGGTCTCCCATCATAGATTGTATCTGCTGGATCCTGGGGTCACAAAACTCAAATACCTTTTCACAGTTAGAACATATAAGATGATCATGTTGTTTATAGGAATATGACTTTTCGAACTGTGCCAGGTTTTTTCCGAACTGATGTCTGGATATCAAATTACAAGCCAATAGATGTTCAATAGTATTATATATTGTTGCACGACTCACCCTGTAATTTTTATTCTTCATATGAATATAGAGAGACTCTACATCAAAATGGTCTTTGATGGTATATACCTCTTCCAGAATCGCAAATCTTTCAGGAGTTTTACGCAGGCCCTCTTCTTCCAGGAATTCTGAAAAGACCTCTTTGACCTTTGTATTTACACTTAATGAAGGGGTTTCCTGTTCCATTCTAAATCATTCACTGGTATCAATTCTGGTAACTTTAAAGATACCTGAAATTTTCTCAAGTTTTTTCATCAGTTTCATCAGGTGTCCGGTATCATGCACAAACAACATGATAGTACCTTCAAACAACCCTTCATTACTGTCAATGCTTATAGATCTCATATTCACCTTCAATTCACTGGAAATCACTTTAGTGATAGCACTTACCACACCAACATCATCCACTCCGGTGATTTGCACCCCTGCTAAAAAGGCAATTTCTTTTTGTGAGGTCCACTTTGCCCTTACAACACGGTATGCATGCTTTGACATAAGCTGGATCGCATTCGGACAATTTATCCGATGAATTTTGATTCCCTCATTCACCGTCACAAATCCAAAAACATCATCTCCAGGTATTGGATTGCAACAAGGTGATAATTTATAATCGATTTTCTCAAGGTTCTCACCAATGACCAACATACCTGCCTTACCTCGTGCATGACGAACGATATCTTCGAGGGTAGGTGCGGAACTTTTGGGTTTTGCAGAACTGCTTGTCCCTGTTTTGGAGAAGAAACCTTTCAGTAATTTAAGGTCAACAGCATCTATAGCTATCTGATAGTATAGGTCGATGGCGGAGGTTATTTTATAAAAAACCAGCAGGTCATTAAGTTTAAACGTCTCCATGTTAACTTTCAACTGCTTTAGCTTACGTTGAAGTTTCTCTTTCCCTTCATCTGCCCGGAATTTCTTTTCCTCTTTTAGAGCAGTTTTAATTTTGGATTTAGCCTTTGCCGTTACAACAAAGTTTAGCCAGTCTTCCTTTGGATGTTGTTTGGTAGAGGTCAGGATTTCTACCTGATCTCCACTATGGATCGTATGACTAATAGGAACCAGTTTATGATTGATCTTTGCACCGATACATTTATTTCCAATATCTGAATGAATCTCAAAAGCAAAATCCAAAGCAGTTGAACCAACTGGCATGGTCATTAATTCACCTTTCGGTGTGAATATAAAAATCTCATCTGCAAACAGATTCAGTTTGAAATCATCTAGAAAATCAAATGCATTAGATTCGGCATTCTCCAATAGTTCACGGATCTTATTCAGCCAATTGTCGAGCATATTTTCTGTCGACGACTCCTTATACATCCAATGTGCTGCATAACCTCGTTCGGCTATCTCATCCATTCGTCTTGTTCTGATCTGCACCTCAACCCATCGTCCACTACTACTCATTACAGTGGTATGAAGTGATTCATAACCATTTGCTTTGGGAGTGGAGATCCAGTCACGTAGTCGGTCAGGGTTAGGAACAAAGTAATCGGTAACAATAGAATAGGCACGCCAGCAATCTGTTTTCTCCTGCTCCGGTTCTGAGTCGAGGATCACCCTGATTGCGAATAAATCATAGATCTCTTCGAAGGGCACCTGCTGCAACTTCATCTTATTCCAAATGGAATTGATTGATTTAGGTCTTCCTTTGATCTCCGCTTTGAAACCCTGCTTTTTGAATTCAGATTTTAATGGTTTAATAAAATCAGCAATGAATATATCACGTTCCTTTTTGGTTTGCTGTAATTTTTGGGCAATACTTCTATAAACTTCTGTTTCGGTGTATTTAAGTGCCAGATCGTCCAGTTCGGTCTTGATAGCATAAAGTCCCAACCTGTGTGCTAACGGAGCATATAGATATGCTGTTTCAGAAGCTATCTTGAGTTGTTTCTCACGTGGCATGGAACCAAGTGTTCTCATGTTATGCAATCTATCGGCTAGCTTTATAAGTATCACCCTTACATCATCAGACAATGTCAGCAACATCTTCCTGAAATTCTCTGCCTGTAATGAACTTGTTTGATCAAAGACACCTGAAATCTTTGTAAGACCATCGATGATCTTCTCAACTGTCGGACCGAACAATGTTCTTACATCGTCGAGTGTGATATCAGTATCCTCAACTACATCATGCAAAAGTGCGCAGACCACAGAAGTTGAGGAAAGATTTAGTTCATCAGAAACGATCTGGGCAACAGCTATCGGGTGATAAATATAGGGTTCACCTGAACGCCGACGCATGTCTTTATGAGCCTCTAAAGATGTATCAAAAGCAAGGCGTATGAGCTTATTTTCCTTAGGTGTGCTATTGTGCCTTCGGCACGACCTGAGTAACGCCTTGTATCTAACGAGAATTTCCTTGTTCTCTGCCTTTGTATCGACCGCTGATAGGGTAACTTGACTATTCTTATTCTCCAATCCTTTAAGATAAATTGACCTTTACAAAAATAACAATTCTCAACTCTTAAAAGACATCTAAAAGTTACAAATTATTGAATATTATCAACTATAATGCATTTAACTATACGGCCATTAAATGGGATCTTCCTCTTATATAACCTTCATGATTATTTGAGTAATTCCAACAATTAATGCAAGGAGTGGTTACGCATTAAAATACCTTTAGTGTGAAATTCCAAAAAGGTAAACATCGCTATTTTAAAATAGTAACACATATTCACAACGTTATTCAATATACTAGTCTTGAAAAGAAATAAAAAGTCCCGTTTTAACTTATTAATTATTGACCAGGGATTTTTTCTTTTTCGACAGAATTGACATATCACTATCAAATCTTTTAATAGTGTTACTCAGCTTCCCTAGTCCGGTTACTTCCATGTCTACCACATCATTTTCCTGCAACCATTGAGGGGTAAAACTCTTGTCGTTCAACAACCCTGTTCCATTCAGTTCGAGGAAGCACCCTGTACCTACAGTACCCGAACCGATCACATCGCCCGGATATAAGTGTGTGCCGTATGAGGCTCTTTCAATGATCTCTTCAAAGGTCCAGTCCATGTCGGAGGTATTACCTTGCGAAACCTGCTTACCGTTTACCCAGCATTTCATATCCAACTTAAACCTGGTACCAACGTGACCTTCTTTAGGTGTCATCGCATATTCAGCCAATTCATCAGCAGTAACAAGGTATGGTCCGATAGAAGTGGCAAAATCTTTCCCTTTTGCTGGACCGAGATTCAACTTCATTTCTTCCATCTGGAGTCTTCTTGCACTCAAGTCATTCATGATAGTATACCCTGCGATATAGTCCGTTGCATTTTCCGCTGAAATATTGATTCCTTTTTTACCAATTACGCAGGCCCACTCTAATTCAAAATCGAGTTTTTCAAAATGGTCGGGCATACATTCAACATCACCCGGACCAATAATCGATTTGTGATTGGTGAAATAAAAGATCGGGTATTCATCAAATTCCGGGATCATATCAACTCCTCTGTTTCTTCTGGCAGATGCTACATGCTGCCTGAATGCATATGCATCTCTAACAGAAGGTGGTCGCGTGATAGGAGCTAAAACATTCACTTTATCAAGATCCGTTGATTTAGTTCCCATCATACCTGTTTTAATCAGTTCATCTATCTCAGTGGCTACTGAAATCACATGCTGGCCGGCTTTTAAAAAATCCTTCATGGTTTCCGGGATCTTAAGTGCACTCTTTACCGAAGCAGCCAGTTTAAGGTTATATACCTGGTCGTTTATCACCAGTCCGATTTGTTCTTTTCCTAGTTCGAGATATGATATTAATTTCATGGTATCTGAGGGTTATTTAAATTCGATTTTACAATATTGCGAAGTTACTTTTTATAGGTTGAATGTAAAAATGTCTAATTCCACAATAACTACTAGTGATTATCGTCACTAACGTGCCTTAATTAAGTCAAAATCTTGTTTTATAAACCCACTAAGAAAAGGCCCTTAGGCACTTAACTTATGAATGCTGAGTTACTTGGCTTTAGGCAGACTTGCTAATTTCCATTGAAATTGGTAACTTTGCATCGTATCAGTTTTAAGGATCATTTATTTGATCTCCCTCAGATCCGGTATTCATTTTCAATAAGTAGGTTTAATCCGGAAAACAACATAAATCTTTGATGATCAGCTATTCCCAAAGGGATTATTTGATCATTGACCATAGAAGTCTAAAAAATATGAAGCCAGTATATAAATCGTATTCAAATCATAATTACAAAAAAATCAGTCAGTTAGATAAGTTATCTGCGGCTGACCTGGAAGCGGTAGATGTTGTAGGGTCTGTACTTCCATTTAAGACCAATAATTATGTTGTAGATCAACTCATTAACTGGGATGATGCTCCTAATGATCCGATCTACACCCTGAATTTTCCCAGGAAAGCCATGTTGGATGATGCTTATTATAATGAAATGGCTTCACTTTTAAAAGCTGATGCCAGCAGGAATGAACTACAAGCTGCTGCGAACAAGATCCGCTTGAAACTGAATCCGCATCCGGCCGGACAAATGATGAACATTCCGGAGATTGATGGTGTAACATTACCAGGTGCGCAACATAAGTACCGTGAAACTATGTTGTTTTTTCCAAGTCAGGGTCAAACCTGTCATGCATACTGTACGTTTTGTTTCAGGTGGCCACAGTTTGTAGGTATGAACGAGTTGAAATTCGCAATGAAGGAAACGGATGTGCTAATCAAATACCTTAAGGAGCACCGTGAGGTCACTGACCTGTTGTTTACAGGAGGCGACCCTATGATCATGAAGACTAAAATGTTGAAAGCATACATTGAGCCACTGCTTGATGATGAATTGTACAACATTCAAACCATTAGGATAGGTACAAAGGCATTAGGATACTGGCCATACCGTTTCACCGATGACGACGATGCAAAAGAGTTGATAGAGCTTTTTGAATTAGTTATTTCAAAGGGCAAGAATCTTTCTATCATGGCACACTTTAATCATCCTGTTGAACTTTCCACTTCTGCAGTTGAGAAAGCTATCAAACGAATAACTGAAACAGGTGCACAGATAAGGACACAGTCGCCTCTGCTTCGGAACATAAATGACAAACCTGAACTCTGGAGTGAGATGTGGAGAAAGCAGGTCAATATGAATTGTATCCCATATTACATGTTTGTTGAAAGGGATACCGGTTCAAAGAACTTTTTTGAATTACCATTAGTTGAAGCCTGGGAAATTTTCCGGGAAGCCTATCAGAAGGTAAGTGGCATTTGTCGTACCGTGCGAGGTCCTAGCATGAGTGCTAACCCCGGAAAAGTTCAGATGCTTGGAGTTTCTGAGATCAATGGTGAGAAAGTAATGACATTGAGGTTCCTTCAGGGAAGAAATCCAGATTGGGTTTGCAAACCCTTCTTTGCAAAGTATGATGAGAAGGCTACCTGGCTTAATGAATTAAAACCTGCTTTTGGCGAAAAAGAATTTTTCTTTGAGAAAGAGATCAATGAGCTGGTTGAACAGTATGAATCAACCATTGACGTTGACTAACAGGATTTTTCTTACAAAATATTGAGACGTTAGAAATTGGTTTCAGTACTCAACCCTTTTCTTCAATCGCAAATAAATAGCGATAGAATTCAGAAGAAAAGTGATCCCTAATAATACAATGATCGCAGCAGATGCATTGATAAGAAATTCATGCTGAGGTCGTGACACCCAATTAAAAATCTGAATAGGTAATACTGTGAACTCCGACATTGGTCCGTCGGGAACGAATGGCACATATGCAAGGGCGCCAATAACGATCAAAGGGGCAGCCTCTCCTACTGCTCTTGAAAGTGCAATGATAACACCAGTTAGAATACCCCCCATGGCAGAAGGCAAAACTGCCATTCCAACAGTTTGCAATTTTGATGCTCCCAAAGCATAAGAAGCTTCTCTGATAGATTTCGGTACAGCTTTTACTGCTTCTCGTGTAGATACAATTATGATTGGAAGAATGAGTAACGCCAATGTAAAGCTTCCAGCAAGAATACTTCCTCCCATGTTCAGAATCCGAACAAAAAGTTCGATTCCAAGTAATCCATATATGATAGACGGTACACCTGCAAGGTTAGTGATATTCATCTCAACAAATTTACCGAAGGTGGTCTTTTTGGAATACTCTTCAAGATAAACACCTGCTGAAATTCCCATCGGAATTGCAATTAATCCGGTGCACACCATGATCCATGCTGTACCCGCCAATGCAGGGAGTATACCGGCTTTTGCGGCTTTTCGCGAAGGCAAACTTGTAATAAAATCCCAATCAAGTCGTCCAAGGCCATCTATTAAAATTGATCCAATGAATATTGCAAGCATCAACAATCCGAAGAATGTACAGAACAAACCAAAATACTGAAATGATTTGTCGATCAGATTTTTTTTGACCTGGTTATTCATACTTCTGATGGTATTTTTTATTGAACCAATAGCTTATATTATTGAGCAATAAAGTGAATACAAACAAGGTGATACCTGCGGCAAATATCGTTCTGTATTCTATAGAGTCGTGAGGCACATCTCCAAGACTAACCTGCACTATATATGTAGTTATAGTTTCTATTGGGACCGTTGGATCGAGTGTAAGACGAGGTTGCTGACCAGCAGCAATTGCAACTATCATCGTTTCACCTACAGCTCTGGAAATTGCTAAAATGATGGATACAATTATACCTGATGCAGCTGAAGGGATCATCACCTTGAAGGCCGTCTGGAACCTACTGGCACCAAGGGCTAAAGAGCCTTCTCTCATTGTTTTTGGGACCGCAGATATTGCATCATCACTGAGCGATGATACGTATGGTATGATCATGATTCCCATGACAAAACCAGCAGACAACGAATTGAATCCCGAAAGTCCAGGAATTAATGTTTGCAAAAATGGGGTTACCACCATTAAAGCAAAGAATCCATAAACCACAGTTGGAACAGCAGCTAACAATTCAAGAAGTGGTTTTATTATTGCTTTGAAGGTCTTTGAAGAATACTCATTAAGATAGATCGCAATGGTAAGACCAATTGGCAATGCAACTAATATTGCAATGAATGATGTTAACATTGTTCCGGTAAGAAGTGGCAGGATTCCAAATTTTTTCTTGGCAAATAGTGGGGTCCATTCTGTCTCTGTGAGAAATTCCACAATCGAAACTTCACTAAAAAAATAGTAGGCCTCGCTCAACAAAACGAAAAGGATCATTCCCGTTGTGAAAACGGTTACCAATGCTGACAGTGCCAGCAATGATTCAATGATCCTCTCCTTAATTTTCATTTTAAATCAATTTACTCTACAGCTCCAGTTGCATGTGATGCGACAAATGCAGTGAACTTCTCTTTTACTTCAGCATACTCTTCAGTGGTCATTGGAATGTAACCAACTTCTTCAGATAGCTCAGCAGCATTATCGAGATAAAAATTAACGAAATCCGCTACTTCAGATCTTTTCACTGCCTCACTGTTTGCATATATGAACAACGGCCGGGATAAAGGGCTATATGACTTATCCATCACAGATTCGAGACTGGGTAACACCCCACCTACTCCATTCTCATCATTTTCATCATCAACAGCGATCAACTTTAGCTTCTCTTTATTTTCTTCATAATAAGCAAATCCAAAAAATCCTAGTGAGTATTTATCAGTTGACACACCTTGTACGAGAACGTTATCATCTTCACTTGCAGTGAAATCTCCTCTGCTCGATTGTGCTTCACCAACTACTGCTTCAGTAAAATAATCATAGGTTCCGGATTCTGTTCCGGGACCAAATAAGTGAATCTCCTCATCAGGCCACTCAGGACGTATCTGATTCCATTTAATTATCACACCCTGAGCATCAGGCTCCCATATTTTTTTTAATTCTGTAAGAGTTATCTCATTCAACCAGTCGTTCTCAGGATTTGCGATCACTGATAATCCATCATATGCAATCTTCAATTCTATAAATTCAATTCCGTTACTCTTACAACTCTCAGCTTCTGAATCCTTTATCGGACGTGATGCATCATTGATATCAGTATCCCCACGACTGAATTTCTTGAATCCACCACCGGTTCCAGATAGTCCGATAAGCACTTTTACATTGGGCTGAACTACTCTATACTCTTCTGCCACAGCCTCAGAGACGGGGTAAACAGTACTTGATCCATCTACCATCACTTTTCCACTGAGTGCTCCATCGTCAGAAGAATCTGCTGAATTGTCCGTACTAGAATCCCCACCTGAGCAAGCCACAAATAATGAGACGATCAGTGACAGGGCCAAAGATTTAATAATTGTTGTTATTGAAGTCATTTTATTGATTAATTAGTTGTTAATTTCAGTTGCACAAAGAAAGAGGACTAATGTTAACTGATTGTTAAATCTTAATTTTAATCGAGCAATTCCTTTTGCTCAAGATTGGCAAAAAAATAATTTCACATTTAGTAATTTGCAGCACTCAAAATAAATCTAGCATTCATGCCACAATACCATAAACTCGGAGAGGTTCCCCATAAAAGACATACTCAATTCAGAAAGCCCGATGGTGAGCTTTACTCAGAAGAGTTGTTTTCAACACATGGATTTTCAAACGTTTACAGTCTGATATACCATTTATATCCTCCTACGATTGTCAAAGAACTGGGTCCTACTTTCTCTAGAGAACCAAAAATCGCTCATAAAAAACTACTCCGGCATTATAGCCTAAAAGGGTTCAACGTAAAGCCTGAAGACGATTATATCATGAGTAAGAAACCAGTGCTGGTGAACAATGATCTGCAGATATCACTGGCCGCTCCCCGGAAATCAATCACGGACTATTTTCTTAAGAATGCTGATGCAGATGAGATGATCTTTATTCATGAGGGAAGCGGAACGATGCATTCATTGTATGGAAGCATTGATTTCGAATATGGTGATTACCTGATCATACCCAGAGGTACCATTTTCCAGTTAAAATTCAATGATGAAAATAATCGTCTTCTGATCGTGGAGTCATTTAGTCCGATAGAATTTCCAAAAAGATACCGTAATGCTTATGGGCAACTTGAGGAACATGCTCCATTTTGTGAAAGGGATGTAAAGCGACCTAAAGACCTGGTTACACATGACGAACAAGGTGATTTTAAGGTACTTATAAAGAAAGAAGGGCTTGTATATACCTACATTTATGCTAATCACCCATTCGATGCCGTTGGATGGGACGGAAATCATTATCCTTGGGCATTTTCAATCCACGATTTTGAGCCAATCACCGGAAGAGTCCACCAGCCACCTCCGGTCCACCAGACCTTTGAAGCACATAATTTTGTGATATGTTCCTTTGTTCCAAGGCTTTATGATTACCATCCGGATGCAATTCCGGCACCATATAATCACAGTAACATCGACTCTGATGAAGTATTGTATTATGTAGATGGTGAGTTTATGAGTCGTAAAAGTGTCGAAAAAGGACAGATAACCCTTCATCCTGCAGGCATACCGCACGGACCACATCCGGGAACGGTTGAAAAAAGTATCGGAAAAAAGGAGACCGCCGAACTTGCAGTGATGATCGACACATTTAAGCCACTTTGGTTAACTGAAGAAGCTTTGGAGATCTCATCCGACGACTATTTTAAATCGTGGATGAGTTAATCATTTATAGGCCTCTGTTCTTTATCCGATTTGCGTCAAATTCTTGTCAGGAATTAGCATAGAATCAAGAATAAGGTGCAACTAATGAAACTGTATTTTCGTCATTTTACGGAAGCCCTGATTATCAAACAATTACACTGCCCATTCAATACTGAAATTCAACCTTAAAAAATTGAATATTAGTGCAGTTGTGAAAATTAAATTAGTAATTTTGAACCTTGCCCAAAAGCACTGATAATTAACCTAAAGCAAAACCAGAAAACAAAAAAATCAATATGAGGAAGCTGATCTTTACCTTACTTCTGACCAGTGTTACACTGTTATCGTACGCCCAATTCCCATTATTTGTGGAGACTTTCGACCTTACTCCGGGATGTACGGTATCTTCAGGAACACCCGGTTGGTCAATTAACACCAGGATTCAAACTAGTGTGCCAAATTCAGATACTACATTCATTGACGTAGCATCTAATTCAATTTTAACTTCTGATCACACTGTTTGTCCGATCTCTACAGCCGGACTCTCATTTGTCACTTTAAGTTTTAATCATATTTGTAAAGTTGAATTCTTTGATGCAGGTGTCATTGAAGTTTCTACCGATGGTGGTAACACCTGGGTGAAACTTGAAGACAACAACCAGCCTACAGATAACTGTATCTACTTGGGCTCGGGTGCATTTGAATCACAGAACAGTAAGTTCCAGGAAGCTTCTTATGTTGCATGGCAACCTGGTCAACCTACTACACCTGATAACACATGGTGGCAGACGGAAACTTTCGACATTTCTGCAATTGCAGGTAACCAGGCCGACCTAAGAATCAGGTTCCGTTTATTTGATGAGAATGGCTCTGGTAATGCTCCTGGCCGTACAGGTTGGGCGCTTGATAACATTGAAATCATAGGAGCACTTTGTGAGTTGAATCCTCCAGTAGTATTTGGATTAGCACCAGTATGGCCTCCGCAAGTTTTCCAGACAGGCCCTTTCGATGTTAATATTTCTGCTACCGATGCATCAGGCATACAGTCTGCATTCCTTTCATACTCTATAAATGGAGTTTCTCAGGCACCAATTCCAATGGTGAACTTGATAGATTCCACTTACTCTGCTCAGATCCCAGCTGTTTCTGTTGCAGATACTGTTTGTTATACGGTTCAAGTGACTGATGACAGTGGTTGTTTAAACATCACCAACTTTCCGAGTGATACCTCTTCAGTATGTTTTATTGCTGAGAACGGAATTACATTCCCTTTCTGTGATAATTTCAATATCAATAACCAATTATGGACTACCTCAGTAGATGGTAATGCCGGATCTATCTGGGAATATGGTGATCCGTTTTTCGGAGCCACAACCGGTTCTCATTCTCCACCGAATTGCTGGGATATTAATTTGAGCACAGGTTATACACCAAACGCAAACTCCTCATTCATTTCTCCCGTATTCAGTTTCACAACTGCGGTTGGTGCCAAATTCAGCTTCTGGCAAAACAGGAATTGTGAGCAGGGATGGGATGGTGTTGTAGTTGAATTCACTTTTGATGATATCATGACCACTCCAAATCCTAACTGGGATGTACTGGGTGAGCAGCAGGGTAACCCGGGTTGTGTTGGTTGTGTAAACTGGTATAATGATGACCTTATCAATTCAAGCGGACTTCCTGCATGGACAGGTTCTTCAAACGGATGGATCAAATCTGAGATCGAATTACCAGCGGTATTCAACAATCAGCCGATCTGTTATTTCCGATTCAGGTTCACTTCAGATCCATCAGTACAAACTGACGGATTCTCGATTGATGATTTCTGTTTGGAATTGCCTTTACCGGAAGATGTTGGTGTGAACGCCATCATCACTCCGGGACCGAATGCTCCGGCAGCTTCAACATCTGATGTTACCGTAGAACTCAAGAATTATGGTCTGAATGCTCAAACAACTTTTGATGTAACGTTTGTAAATAGCGTTACAGCAAACACGGTAACTGAAACATTTACAGGTAACCTTGCCGCAGGTGCATCTACCAATTTCACATTCTCTGTTCAGGACACAATTCCTGTTGGTCAGTTCACAATATGCGCATACACTTCCCTACCGGGTGATGGAAATAACTTTAACGATACCAATTGTGTTGTATCGCTTGGTGTTCCGGTCAATACAATCACATTCTGTGACGATTTTGAAAATGGCAACTTAGGTTGGCAGGATAGCACAAGTAATCTCAATAACCTTTGGCAATTAGGACCTCCATCTTTCGGTGCAACTACAGGTGCCAATTCGGGTACTTTTGCATGGGATATTAATCTGAATGCAGGTTACAATGGTAATGGACAGTCATTTTTGAAGTCACCATTCTATGATCTATCAGCTGCTGTTAATCCGATCTTATCCTTCTGGAGGAACCAGAATACGGCAGTAGGATTCGCCAGTGATGGTTTGCGTGTAGAATATGCATTGAATGGTTCTGCTACATGGCAGTTATTAGGAACTGTGAATGATCCTGATGGTTTCAATTGGTACAACGAACCAAACATAAATGGTAACACCGCCGGTTTTGCAGGCAACTCAAATGGATGGCAAGAGTCGCGATATTTCCTAAACAATATAGTAGGTGGAGCCACTTTGATCCAGTTTCGATTAACATTTGCCGCAGGATTCAACGGTATTCCAGCAGATGGTGTTAGTATCGACGATTTCTGTGTGATCCAGCCAGGGCCGGATGATGTTGGTGTGGTTGCAATTAACCAACCTATCGGTGCAATTGCTGCCGGTACAAATAGTACAGTTGAAGTGATTGTAAGAAATTTCGGTTCAGCAGCCCAGACGAATTTCGATGTTGAATATACAATTGATGGCATAGTTTCTGGTACAGGAACATTTACCGGCACACTGAATCCGGGACTAACCACAGCAGTTACATTATCAAATCTAACAATCCCTAGTGGTGCATATACATTCTGTGCTTACACACAACTAGCAGGTGACAGCGATAATACAAATGATACATTGTGCGCCGACTTTGTCGGTATACCTGTTGTAACTGTTGATTATCTGAATCCTTACATTGATAATTATGATGGTGCTAACATTGGTTGGTATCAAGGTGTATTGACAGGTGGTAATACAGGTGCAATTTGGGAACTAGGTACTCCGAACTTCGGTGCCACCAACTTGCCATTAAGTGCGCCTAGTGCCTGGGATGTGAATCTGAATACTACTTATGGACCAACAGCTAACTGTTTCCTTGCTTCACCAATATTCGATATTCAGGGTGTTGATCCGGAACTTGAGTTCTTCCTTAACTATAATACTGAGACTAACTGGGATGGTACCCGACTTGAATACTCTGTTAATGGTGGACCATGGACCATGTTAGGTGGTTTCGGACCAACGTTCAGCCTTCCTTGCTGGACTAACTGGTATACGATCGCCAATATCATATCAAGTAACATGCCTGCATGGGCTGGTGCAAGTACCGGATATAAAGTTTCAAGAGCTAGTTGTCTTTCGGCTTTCGATCCTATGTTCGATAATAATCAGATCCAGTTCAGATATGTGTTCACTTCTGATGCTTCTGTTAACATAGATGGTGTTTCATTGGATGATTTCTCATTATCGGTTCCAGTGCCATTATCTGCTGCACCAACTTCCTTGAACACAAATACTATCAACAATACGTTTGTATTCCCTGGACAGGTGATCAGTTTCGATTCAGACTTAACTAACAGGGGTACTACTCCACTCGATACATTGATCGCAACACTTACAATTGATGGTCAGGTGATAGAAGTTGATACCATTGCCTACACTCCGGCACTTGAAAGAGATGATGTATTAAATCATATCTGGCAGTCTACATGGACTGCTTCACCAGGAGTACATGACATATGTGTAATTACATCGGAGCCAAACTTTAGCCCTGACCTGAACCCTTCAGATGACACGCTATGCATTCAGATCTCTGTATTTGATAGCGTAACTGTTTCTTCAGGAAATCCATATTGTACAGATTTTGAATCGGGACCAACGTGGGTATCAGTAAATGCATTATCATACATTGACGGACCTGCTAATTCATTCGAGTTAGGTACACCTGCTCAAACGATCATCAATGGTGCTGCCAGTGGTGTAAATGCATGGATGACTGATCTAACGACAAACTATCAGGATAGCGATTCTTCAGGTTTGTTCACCCCGGTATTCTCAATAGATGATACCAAATGTTACAGGGTCAGCTTCTCACATATATTCGATTCTGAAAAGAACTTTGATGGTGGTACTGTTGAATATTCTATAGATAATGCACAGACATGGAGACAAGTTGGATGGGCTTCAAGTTCACCTGACTGGTTCAACACTGCGTTTGTAACAGGATTAGGTGGTACTCCAGGTACCGGCGGTTGGTCAGGAACTCAATCTACATGGGAAGATGTATTCCAGGATGTAAACTTCTTAAACTCAGGTGCCGCTACTGTTATCTTCAGATTCAGATTCCAATCTGACCCATCAGGAAGTAACTTTGAAGGATGGGGTGTTGATGACTTCTGTTTTGAAGAGATCCCTGCACCATGTCTGGTTGGTATTGAAGATCCAACAGTGACTGGCTTAGCACTTGGACAGAATTCTCCAAACCCATATAACAATATCACAAACATTAAATTCACTCTCCCTGAGAATGGTTTAGTTAAGTTGTCTGTAACTGATATTCTTGGACAAGAGATTGCGGTTCCAGTAAATGGAATGAGAGATTCAGGCACTCACATCATTGAGTTCAGCTCTGAAAGTATTGCTC
>Ga0055584_100002395_pt1 | contig 18525 bp, 11 predicted proteins | sample OSDHelmetaG_FD_58716 | JGI IMG/M metagenome (GOLD analysis project Ga0055584, IMG submission 58716) | Pelagic marine sediment microbial communities from the LTER site Helgoland, North Sea, for post-phytoplankton bloom and carbon turnover... | ecosystem: Environmental > Aquatic > Marine >... | reverse complement strand
TTCTGGATCGACCGCGGCGGCACGTTTACGGACATCGTCGCGCGCCGGCCCGATGGCTCGCTCACCACACACAAGCTGCTGAGCGAGAACCCGGAGCGCTACAAGGACGCCGCCACCCAGGGCATTCGCGATTTGCTGGGCATTGCCACGGGCAAGCCCATCCCTGCCGAGCTCATCGCTGCCGTCAAGATGGGCACCACGGTTGGCACCAACGCGCTGCTGGAGCGCAAGGGTGAGCGGACGCTGTTGGCGATCACCGAGGGTTTTCGCGATCAACTCCGCATCGCTTACCAGAACCGGCCGAAGCTGTTCGATCTGAATATCACCTTGCCGGAACTGCTCTATTCCGATGTGGTGGAGGTGCCGGAGCGGCTGGCAGCCAACGGCGATCTGGTCGAACCACTGGACGAAGCCACCACCCGCGCTGGCCTGCTAGCCAAGTTCGAAGAGGGCTACCGCGCCGTCGCCATCGTGCTCATGCACGCCTACCGCCACACCGAGCACGAGGCACGGGTGGCGGAGATCGCGCGCGAGATTGGGTTTACCCAGGTCTCCGCCAGCCATGAGGTCAGCCCGCTGATCAAACTGGTCTCACGCGGCGATACCACGGTGGTGGATGCCTATCTCTCGCCGATCCTGCGGCGGTATGTGGACCAGGTGGCGAGCGATCTGGGCGATGTCACGCTGCAATTCATGCAGTCGAACGGCGGCCTCACCGCGGCAGAGCGCTTCCAGGGCAAGGACTGCATTGTCTCCGGCCCGGCTGGCGGCGTTGTCGGTGCTGCGCGGGCGGCGGAGATGGCCGGCTTTGACCGGATCATCGGCTTCGACATGGGCGGCACCTCCACCGATGTCTCACACTATGCCGGCGAGTATGAGCGCACCTTCGAGACGCTGGTGGCCGGCGTGCGCATGCGGGCGCCGATGATGCAAATCCACACGGTGGCGGCGGGCGGCGGCTCCATCTTATTCTTCGACGGTCAGCGCTATCGGGTCGGGCCGGAGAGTGCCGGCGCCAATCCTGGGCCGGCCAGCTATCGCCGCGGCGGGCCGCTGACCGTGACCGACGCGAATGTCATGCTGGGCCGGGTGCAGGCCGACTATTTCCCGCACGTATTCGGGCCGGAGGGCAACGAGGCGCTGGACTTCCACACGGTCAAACGCCAGTTCACCGCTCTGGCCGAGCGCATCCAGGCGGAATCCGGCGACACGCGCTCGCCAGAGCAGGTGGCGGAGGGCTTCCTCAGTATCGCCGTGGACAACATGGCCAACGCCATCCGCGAGATCAGCGTGCGCCGCGGTTATGACGTCACGCGCTATACGCTGTGCGCGTTTGGCGGCGCTGGCGGGCAGCATGTCTGCCGCATAGCCGACGCGCTGGGCATGACCAGCATCTTCCTGCACCCGTTCGCGGGCGTGCTGAGCGCCTATGGCATGGGCCTCGCCGACCTGCGGGTGGTGCGGGAGCAGAGTGTCGAGGTGCGGCTGGAGCCGGGCTCTATCGCTGGCATCGCGGCGACTCTGGCAACGCTGGCCGAGGCCGGTCATGCGGAGATGGCGGCCCAGGGCCTGCCCACGGCCGCGGTCCGCACCGAAAGCCGGCTGCTGGTGCGCTATGAGGGCACGGATTCCTCCATCGAAATCGCCTTTGCCACCGATGTCGCCACCATGCGCGAAGCGTTCGAGGCGGCACACAAGCAGCGTTTCGGCTTTGTCATGAGCGACAAGGCCTTGGTCGCGGCAACCGCCGTCGCCGAGGTCATCGGCGAGACCGAAGTGCCGGACGAGCCGAAACATGCCCTCGGTCCCGTCGAGGCCAAAGCGGTGTCGCGCCGGCCGATGTGGGCCGGTGGTCGCTGGCAGAACGTGCCGTTCTACGAGCGCGACGCCCTCACCCCTGGCACGTTGGTCAACGGCCCCGCGGTGATCCTGGAAAGCACTGGCACCACCGTGCTAGAGCCCGGCTGGCAGGCCCGCATGACCGAGCGGCTGCATCTGGTCATCGACCGGGTTGAGGCGCTCCAACGCGACCACGCCATCGGCACCGAGGCTGATCCGGTTCGCCTCGAACTGTTCAACAACCTCTTCATGTCCATCGCCGAGCAGATGGGCGCGGCGTTGGAGAACACCGCCTATTCCGTGAATATCAAAGAGCGGCTGGATTTCTCCTGCGCGATCTTCGATCCGGACGGCTTCCTCTGCGCCAACGCCCCGCACATGCCGGTGCATTTGGGCAGCATGGGCCAGGCCGTGCGCTCGATCATCCGCACCAGGCGGGGCACGATGAAGGCCGGCGATTTCTTCGCTCAGAACGCGCCCTACAACGGCGGCACGCACCTGCCGGACATCACAGTGATCGCGCCCGTGTTCGAAGACGGCGAAGTGATTTTCTACGTCGCCAGCCGCGGCCATCATGCTGATATCGGCGGAAAAACCCCCGGCTCCATGCCGCCAGACTCGGTGCATATCGAGGAAGAAGGCGTGCTGATCGACGACTTCCTGCTGGTCGATGGCGGTCGGCTGCTGGAGCGTGAAGTCTCCGACCTGCTGGCCTCCGGGCGCTACCCGACGCGCAATGTGAGCCAGAACATCGCCGATATCCGCGCCCAAATCGCCGCCTGTGAGCGCGGCATTCAAGAGGTGCGCGGCATGGTCGGGCAGTTCGGGCTTGACGTGGTCCAAGCCTATATGGGCCATGTGCAAGACAACGCGGAGGAGCAGGTGCGCCGCGTCATCGGCAAGCTCGGCGATGGAAGCTTCAAGTACGAGTTGGACGATGGCAGCCACGTGCAGGTGGCGATCTCGGTGGATCGCGAGGCACGCTCGGCCAAGATCGACTTCACCGGCACCAGCCCGCAGCAACACAGCAATTTCAACGCCCCCAGCGCGGTGGCGCGGGCGGCGGTGCTCTACGTATTCCGCTGCCTGGTCGCCGACGACATCCCCCTGAACGACGGCGTGCTGAAGCCGCTGGAGATCATCATTCCCGAAGGCTGCATGCTGAACCCGCAATATCCCGCCGCCGTGGTCGCCGGCAATGTGGAGACCAGCCAGGTGGTCACCGACACGCTGTTTGGCGCGCTGGGCGTGATGGGCGCCTCGCAAGGCACGATGAACAATTTCACCTTCGGCAACGACACCTACCAGTATTACGAGACAATTTGCGGCGGCAACGGCGCAGGGCCTGGCTTTGACGGCACCAGCGCCGTGCACACCCACATGACCAACACCCGCCTGACCGACCCGGAAATCCTGGAATGGCGCTTCCCGGTGCGGCTGGAGAGCTTCTCGATACGGCTGGGTTCGGGCGGTGCGGGACAGTTCCGCGGCGGCAATGGCATTGTGCGGCGGGTGCGATTTCTGGAGCCGATGACGGCAGCAATTTTGTCCAATCACCGCCGCGTTGCGCCCTACGGCATGGCGGGCGGCGGACCCGGCAAGGTGGGTGAGACCTATGTTGTGCGCAAAGACGGCTCTCGCGAAGACCTGGGCGGTCAGGGGCAGACGGAGATGGCTGTGGGCGACACGTTTGTGATCGAAACGCCGGGTGGTGGCGGGTATGGTAACGCCATTGAGTATGGTTGGGACGTAGGGGCATCATCGCCCCTACTCGCTGTTCCCTGGCATCGGTAGCAATTTGCCCTCTTTGGCCGGAGTCCAGTCCTGTGCAGCTTCGCGGATCAGGTCACCGATCGCGGAGTCTTTCTCTGCCAGGCGGACAAAATCCTTGCGCCTGAGGGTTAGCAGCCGGGAGAAACCCTGGGAAACCACAGTGCTACGCCGACGGCGCAACGGGTAAATCAGTGCGACTTCGCCGAAATAATCACCGGTGCCCAGTTGGATCGGTTCTGGCTCAATCAGCACCTCTAACGCGCCTGAGGCGACGAAAAACATTGCCGTGCCGCGATCACCTGCCATCACAACCTCCTCGCCTGGGATGGCGAACCGGGTGCGCAGGGATTGGGCAACAAGCTTCCGCTGAGCAGCATTCAGCCCTTGGAAAATCGGAACGCGCTCCAGCAGGGACGCCGGCTTCAATGTCAGGTCCAGCCTTGGCGGGCGGGCGACCAGCCGCTCTCGCCGATCCAAATCAACTTGCAGAGTATCGAACAATTCCTGGCCGACCACACTGTCGTTCAACAATCGGACGTATTGCTGGCGCTCCCTTCGGATCGCAGCACGGGCCACCAGGGTTTTTTCGATGTCACTGGCATAGCGCGGATATTGTGCCGCGATCACATTGATCTGAGCGTTAATGGCAACGTGCCGGTTCTCCAGCAACGCACCCACGTTTTGCGCAGCGTCATCCCCAATCATCGGCGCGACGGTTACCGCTGCATACTGCCGAAGCTCTCGCACCGCCCGCTCACTCTCCAAGAGCGATACGAAGTGCAATTCCATGGCCGACCGCAGGGGCCAATCTAACCAAAAAAACCGCCGCAGCCATAGCGCAGATCGGTAGGTAGCCGACGGCTGCATCGCTGCATTCGCGGCTGCCACATAGCCAGCCCGACCGTCGACACGGGCAGCGTCAGCGATACGGTCTGCGTTGAGCCGCAGCCAGCCTGCAGCGCGTGGGCCGATGGCGCCTTCCTCGAACGCGCGGCGTATCAGACGGGTTTCTTGACCGCTGATAATGGTCAGCCCTAGACGTAGGCGCTCACTGAACGGAATTCGCTCACCACCTGCCTGAGCGGAGGCTTGGGCATCCGCTTCGGCGTATTGTTGGCCCAGCGCGGCCTCAACCGCAGCCAGAGCCGCAGGTTCTAGATGGCGCTCGCGCACGATGTTGCGCACAACCTCTCGCACGCGCATCAATGACCCTGCTGCAATCTTTTCCCGAAGTGCCAGATCGGTCGGCGAGAGGTGGTTCAAGCGCAATCGACCGGTCAGCCATGCCAAGGTTGAGCCATTCAGAAAGATCGTCATCAGCGTGTAAGAGGCCGCCACTGCCGCCAAAATCCGTGCGTCTTCCCCCAACATGCTCAGGTCGGAAATCGAAAGCGCCAACACCAGCGTGACCGAGCCTCGGACCCCACCCCATGTCAGCAGATAGCTCTGCTGTTTGGTCAATGGTGCGGCCAAGCGCAGGCCCGCCATCAGCGGTAGCAGACCCAAAAGAATCGCAGCGCGCGCGACCGTGGCACCGACATAGACAATCAGCGTCAACGGCACGAGCTTCCAACCGAATTGCAGGATCAAGCTGGGCACCAGGCTGGTTGCAATGATCATGATCAACGCATTTGCCCAAAAACCAATCTGGTGCCAAACCACCAGAACAGTCTGCCAGTTACCCGGCCCCATCCGCATAAAGCCAGCCCACCCGGTGGTTAGCCCGGCGAATACGACGGCTACAACACCCGAACCACCGACTGATTGCTCTGCCACAATGAAGGATGCATAGGCGACGACAACCGTGATCGTGGTTTCTGCCACCTTGGATTGCACCAAACGTGGATAGACTTGCCCGGCCAACACCGCAATCAGCCACCCGACACCGGCACCAGCCCCGAAACTATAGAGAAACCCAACCGCAACCTGCCCTAGTGATGGTGTCATTTCATGGCGCAAAATCCCTAGCAGTAAGCCAAATATCGCAATGGCTGCCGCATCATTCAGCAGGCTTTCGCCTTCCAGGATCACCAATAGGCGACGCGGCGCGCCGATCTCCCGGAAAGTTGAAATCACTGCGCCAGGATCGGTGGTTGCTACCGCTGCGCCCAACAAGAGGCAGGCTGCCAATACCATGGGCGAGGCAAGATACAGCGCAAATCCAACCACCCCGGTCGCCAGCAGGACGGCCAAAATGGCCATCACCATCACGACCGCCACGTCATCCATCAACCGACGAACGTTCACCGCCAAAGTCATTTCAAACAACAACGGCGGCAGAAACAAATACAGCATGGCTTGAGAATCAAACGCCAATTGCTCGACAAACCAAAGGTCGTAGGTATCGAGAAATTGGCCGGAGACTGTATCTCCAACGAAGGGCATGCCGATTCCCAGCACCAACCCTACCGCTGCGAACAGCACTGCCACTGGCCGCCTCAGCCATTTGGCCAACGGTATACTTAGCGCCGCCGCCGCCAGCAGCGCTATAAAACCCAGCAAGCCTGCGGTGATGATTGTCATTTGTCGTAGCTGGCTAAGAAGCTAACGTACTGCGAACAAACGGCGGCAGATTGGCAAAAACCCCTGGCTTTATATGCCTTGCCAATCGACGAGGATCGACGACGCTCATCTGAGAGCAACATGGGAATTTTTGAAACCGTTCCGTTGGATTACAAAAGTGAGACCACACTAGGCTGCGACACGCTAACAGTCGATCACTTGCTGGCGCCTCACACGCACGGTATCCGCATTGAATGGTGTCAGATTGTATAGAGGGTCTACGACAGCCCGCTCATTTGACGTGAAACGGACAACAGTTTCATGGCCCAACCAGGGTTCATGAACAGTACAGATAATGCTTACCGAATGTCCTGAATGTAGTAAGTTGCCCTACGCGGCGATCGATGCCGCCGGCAGAAAGACCTGCCGATCCTGGCGCCCTGGAGTACGCCATGCGCGTCTGGAAGCAGCTTCTGATTCTACTGATCCTGGTTGCCACCGGGGTGGGCGGGTTTGTGGCCTACAGCCATTTTTTTGCCGCCGACGTAGAGACATCGGAGGGCAAGCGCAGGGGCCACACCGCTACGGTGGAGGTGTCTGTGGTTCGGTACCAAACACTTCAGCAGACGGTGGAGGCGGTTGGCACCACGCGAGCCCGCAACTCCATCGAAATCCGCCCCCTGGCAACTGGTACGGTCACCGCACTTTCCATCAAGCCTGGCCAATTGGTGCAGCAAGGGGCAACTCTGGCGAAATTGGACAACGAGATTCAGCAGGCCGATTTGGTTGAGGCACAGGCGTTGCTGGTCGAGCAGCGCCGCAGTGTTGCACGCATGGATAAACTGCGCCGTCGCAATGCCGTTGCCGCCATGGCGCTGGAGCAGGCCACGGCAAAGCTGGCAGTAGCGCAATCGGCACTGCAGCGGGCAGAGCGGCGGCTCCAAGACCGCACCATCACCGCACCCTTTGCCGGCGTGGTCGGGCTGACGAATATCGAGGTCGGCGCGCAGGTCGACCAAGACACGATGATTACCCGGCTCGATAATCTGACAGAGATCGAGATTGAGTTCTCTCTGCCGGAAATGTTGTTTGGGCAGTTGGCGATTGGCCGGCCTATCTCCGCACAAAGCGCCGCTTTTCCAGATCGGCGGTTTAACGGCCAGGTCAGCGAGATCGATAGCAGGATCGATTCGGTTAGCCGCTCATTCAAACTGCGGGCCTCTCTGCCAAACCCGGACGGCGCACTGCCGGCTGGTATGTTTATGTCACTGGAACTCGTGCTGTCAGAAACCAAAGCCTTGGTTGTGCCGGAGGAAGCTATCGTCGTTCAGGCCGCGGATACGTTTGTGTTCCTCATCGATGATGGCAAAGCGAACCGAACGTCAGTCACGACTGGCATGCGCAAAGATGGCGTTATCGTCGTATCGTCCGGATTGGCGGAAGGCCAGCAAGTGGTCATCCGCGGATTGCAGCGGGTTCGGGACAAAGGCGCGGTGAAGATCAAGGGTGCGGCTTCGGCCCAATCCGGCAAGCAGAAGCCGCGATCATGACCCTTTCCGATATCTCAGTTCGCAGGCCGGTTCTGGCAGCGGTTGCCAGCTTGTTGATCGTCGTATTTGGCGTTGCAGCACTGATCGGCCTGCCAATCCGGGAGCTACCGGATGTTGATAGAGCTGTCGTCAATATTACCACCCTCTACACCGGCGCTGCGCCGGAGGTGGTTGATACCGACATCACCGAGATCATTGAGTCCGCTGTGGCCGGTATCGCCGGTATCCGGTCGATCAGCTCGGAAAGTCGCCAGGGTCGCAGCAGCACGAACATCGAATTCAACGTTGGTCGCCAGATAGACGAGGCCACCAATGACGTACGCGATGCGGTTGGGCGCGTTCTGGGCAAGCTGCCAGAGGATGCGGATCAACCTCAAGTCTCGAAAAGCGATGCTGACGCATCTCCAGTGCTGCGTTTGGCGGTGACGTCAGATCGGATGACAACCGCGGAGATCACCGACTATATCGACCGCTTTCTGGCAGACCGCTTGGCCACAGTCGATGGCGTCGCGAACATTCGAATTTACGGGCAGAGACCCTTTGCGGTTCGCATATGGCTGGACCGTCGGGCTCTGGCAGCGCGCAATTTGACTGTTGCCGATGTGCAGGTAGCGCTGCGGCGCAACAATGTGGAACTGCCTGCGGGTGAGATCAAATCGACATCCCGCCAATTGAGCGTCCGCCTGAACAGCCGCTTGGAGACCCTGGATAATTTCCGGCAGATCGTCCTGGATCGGGCCGGCGGCTATCCTGTGCGGCTGTCCGACGTCGCCCGTGTGGCGCCTGGCGTTTCCGACGAGACGACGATTGTGCGCAGTGATGGAGCCGATGCCGTCGGTATCGCTGTACAGCGGCAAAGTCAGGCTAACACCCTGGAGATTTCAGAGCGGGTGCGAGCCGAGGTCGCCAAGCTCCTGCCAAACTTGCCAGAAGGCATGAATATTCAGGTTGGCTCTGACGATGCTATCTTTATCGGTGCATCGATCAAAGAGGTGCTGATCGCGCTGGGGATATCGTTGACGCTGGTCATCTTCGTCATCCTGCTGTTTTTGCGCAGTTTCCGGGCGACCCTGGTTCCAGCAATCACAATCCCCGTCGCTTTGATCGGGTGTTTCATGTTGATCAGCGCATTTGGCTATTCGATCAACACGCTGACACTTCTGGCGCTATTGCTGGCGATTGGGCTGGTGGTCGACGACGCGATTGTCGTGCTGGAGAACATTCAACGCCGGATCGAACTTGGCGAGAGCCCAGCCGCGGCCAGTTTCAATGGCGCGCGCCAAGTGACGTTTGCCGTACTGGCGACGTCTGTCACGCTGATCGCGGTGTTTGTGCCCATATCATTCCTGCCGGGGCAAGTTGGACGGCTGTTCGTCGAATTTGGATGGGTCATGGCCAGCGCCGTGGTGATCTCCACTTTCGTAGCCCTCACCGCCTGTCCCGCACTTGCATCCAAAATCTTAAAGGCGCGGAGCCAGACGAAAACACGGGAAGATGGCGTACAGCGCGGCTACAGATGGTTGCTGCAACGCGCCCTACGCCTGCCCATCATAGTCATCGCAGCCGCCATTGCCGTCGCCGCTGCCGCTATCCCGGTCTATGAGGGCCTGCAGCGCGAACTAACGCCAAAAGAGGACCGCGGCGTCGCCTTCATTCCGCTGAATGCGCCGCAGGGCAGCACGCTGCAACACACGGATATTGCCGCGCGACAGGCGGAGGCCATTGTCGAACCACTTCGGGCCTCTGGTGAGATTGCAACGGTTTTCACCTACACCGGCAGCCAGCAGCGGGCATATCGCTCATTCGTGGTATTGCGGCTCGCGCCATGGGAAGAACGCAAACTGAGTGTCACCGAAATCCTCCGAAAAATCGCCCCGCAAATGGGTGAGATTACGGTCGCTCGGGGGTTTCCAGTCAGCCCGGCGGGCCTTGGCTTGCGTGGCAATTCCACACCCGTCGTCATCGTCATTGGCGGACCAGATTTTGAAAGCGTCAAGGAATGGGCGAGTTCTATGCTGGCCATCGCCGAAACGAACCCCGGCCTGGTGAACCCCGACATCAACTTTGAGCAAAACCTGCCGCAATTAGAGGTATCTATCGATCGAACCCGCGCAGATGACCTTGGCATCTCGGCAGAGACCATCGCATCGACGCTGCAGATCATGCTGGCCTCACGAGAGATCACCACATTCGTAAGCCGCGGCCGGGAATATCCGGTCATTGTGCAGGCAGAAGCCGAAGATCGGCGCGACCCGTCAGACTTGAGCAATATCTTTGTCCGCAGTGGCGATGGCGAAACACTGGTGCCGTTGAGTGCGCTGATAACCCAAACGGAAAACGCCGCTTCCCCATCGCTTCGCCGCTATGACCGGCTGCCATCAATAGAACTCTCTGCGGCTTTGGGCGAGGGCTATGCTTTGGGCGATGCCCTGGCGTTTCTGGAAGATGCGGCCCGCCAAACATTACCGTCAGAGGCCAAAATCGGGTTTGCCGGCCAATCCAAAACTTTCAAAGACACAGAGGCTGGCATCGGCATGGTGCTGGGTCTGGCGCTGCTGATCGTGTTTCTGGTGCTGGCAGCACAGTTTGAGAGCTTCATCCACCCTATCGTCATCATGCTGACCGTGCCACTGGGGTTGGCCGGCGCGATTTACGCGATGGTGCTGGGCGGGCTGTCGCTGAACGTCTACAGCCAGATCGGCATCATCCTGCTGATCGGTCTCATCGCGAAAAACGGCATTCTGATCGTGGAGTTCGCCAATCAATTGCGGGACCAGGGCCTGAGTGTCCGCGATGCTGTGATCGAGGCTTCCGTGGTGCGGCTACGCCCCATCGTAATGACGGTTGTCTCAACCGTTCTGGGCGCCTTGCCCTTGGTTCTGGCGACAGGCGCCGGCGCAGAAAGCCGGGTGGCCATCGGCAGTGTCATCATCGCCGGCTTAGCGCTGTCCACCATTTTAATGCTGTTGGTAACGCCGGTGCTCTACGACCTGATGGCACGGTTCACCAAGCCACACGGCCTCATCGAACGAGCACTGGATCTGGAATTGGCCAAAGGGGAGCGTCCCCCGCCAACGTCTTCACCCTGAGCCTGTCGAAGGGCGAAAGGGGCCACGATGAAAACGCCCTTCGACAGGATCAGGGTGAAGAACAATGAAGGATTGACGGTGTCTGTCTCCCCCGCCGTCTTCATCCCGAGTGTCGGCGAAGCCGGTGTATCGAGGGACACCTAAACACTAGCCCGCCGCCCCTGCCTCAGCCGCCGAGAAACTCCTTAGTCCACGCATCATACCGATCAGAGCGGGTTGCAACCTGCACCAACTTCTTGGACGGCAGCCCCTGCAAATCCTTCGGAGTCACACCGTCGCGCAGCGCCTTCAACGTTGCATAAACCGCCTGCTGCGCCGCCATAATGGGCTGGTGACCCTGCAGGGCGATCCGCACACGACGGTTGGCGAGATAAGCCTTGTCGGTCAGTTCCGGCGTGGCACCGCCCAGCATGATCGGCAAGGTTGTTGCCTCGCTGATCGCGTCAAGCTCCGCCCGCGTCTTCACGCCGACCATGAACAGGATATCAACACCAACGGCCTCATAGGCTTTGGCGCGCTTCACGCCCTCGTCCAGGCCGGCGATGGCCACGGCAGACGTCCGACCGGCAACGACCAGGGAGGGGTCCTCCTTGGCAGCCATGGCGGCTTTCATCTTGCCAATGCCCTCATCCAGCGACAGCAGCCGTTGTTTGGCCTCGCCATAGGGCTGCGGCAGCTCTGTATCCTCAATGGACATGCCGGAGACTCCGGCGGTTTCCAACTCCTGCACCGTGCGCATCACGCTCAGCGCATTGCCATAGCCCTGGTCAGCATCCACCATCAGCGGGATTTCTGCCGCTCGGTTGATGCGCAAGCATTGGGCCGCGAACTCGGTCAGAGTCATGACGATCAGGTCGGGGGCACCAAGAACCGTCAACGAGCCGGTTGAGCCCGCGAACATACCGACCTCAAAGCCGATATCCTGCGCGATCCGGGCCGACATCGGGTCATAGACCGACCCAGGGTGGACGCATTGGTCGCCCTCAATCACGGCACGGAAAGCGCGCCGGCGGTCATTCCAACTGGTCATGCGATGGATACCTTCGGAGCTACGTCGAGCCGGGCGACAATGCCCTCTAGCTTATGATCTGCGGCGGGGTAGTAGTCCAGCACGGCTGGGTCGTGACCCGGAATGACATGATCGATGCTATCGCCCAAGCGCCTCAGCTTTCCCCAACTCTCGATCATGCTGGCCATATCAACCAGGATCGGGAACGGTTTTTTGTCCCGGAAGTTCATGTAAAAGTGCGTCGCATCGCTGGCGACCATCACATAGCCACGCTTGGTCTTGACCCGCACTGACTGCATGCCCTTGGCATGGCCAGAGCACAGATGCAGGCTGATGCCCGGCGCAATCTGCTGGTCGCCGTCGTAGAAATCCACCTGCTCCAGATAGACTTTGCGCACCATCTCACACACGTCTTCCACGTGGTAGGGCATACGCAGCGGCGCGTGGCACATGCATTTGCCAGTGGCCATGTGCATCTCGCTTTCCTGGAGGTGCATGCGGGCATTCTTAAAGTCGGAGAACGTGCCGGCGTGGTCGTAGTGCAGGTGGGTGATGATCACGTCTTCGACCTTGCCGGCATCGATGCCAAGCAATTCCAGGCCCTCGCGCGGGAGGCGGTCGATGGTGCGGCCGCGCATGGCGGCGACCTCATGATTGAACCCGGTGTCGATGACGAAGGTGCGGTCCTTGTTGGTCGCAACCCAGATAAAGTAGTCCAGCGCCTTGCTGGTATCGTGCGGATCGCCGCCGATAAAATTCTCGCTCATCGGTCGGTTGACGACCGAGCCGTATTTGATGGCGTAGAGTTCATAAGTATCGTTCATAGGGTCCATCCCTTAATGCATCTGTGACTGCCGTTGACGTTGGCGCGATATTGGCCGGCAGGCAAGCCCATTGCGCCACCTCTTAGGCAAAGAAAAGGGCGGCCCACCCGAAGGAGAGCCGCCCATTCCGTATCAAGCGTCGCTAAAGGCGCTTATGCACCCCAGGGGGTAATTGCCTTCTTCAGCGCTGCATAGCCTTCGAGGAAGCCTGGCCGGGTATCGCCATAGACTTCGTCAAACTTGGCCAGCGCGTTGTCGAGGAAGTCAGCGACTTTCTGGTTGCCTGGGTTAGCATCCAGATAAGCGTCGCGGATCAGCACGAAGTGAATGCGCGGATCGTAAGGCTGCTTGGTGCCGCCCATGCTCTCGTCACCGTCCAGCAAACGCAGCAGCATCGCATCGGCAGAACCCAAGGTCTGCTCGTGGATCGGCGGGCCGGCCATGCGGTGCATAACGCTGGTCATATCGCGACCATTACCGGTGGTGTAGCCCATGTCGCCCCAGAGGCTGCGCATGCTCTTGTCGCTGCCAACGTGCTTCAAGATCCGGTCACCGAATGCACGCAGTGGATCGGAAATGTCAGCCATGAGATCGGTCAGGCGATCACCGTCAAGGTCGGTCGCCAGCACGATGCTCTCGCGCTTTTCGATCAGGTCCCACACCAGGATGCCGTAGTTGGTATCAGAGATGTGCTGCTCGATCTGGCCGCCCCAGTTCTCCATACCGTCTTTGAAGTCGGCTGGCAGCAGAGCAACAATGGCGTCGATGCGCTCTTTGTGCTCGACATAGGGGTCAACGGCGTACTTGCGACCAACCTTGAATTTGGTGCCCTGCAGCATCCAGGAGTGGATGCCGGCGTTGATACCGTCTTCCATCGCCTGGGTCGGCTTCATCGCAACGCGGCCGATGCGGCCGGTCTCATGCACCATTTTCAGGAACAGGCGGTTGGCATAGGCCATCTGAATGCCCGGAGTGTTCATTTCCGAGTGAACGTTGCCGGTCTTCGGATCAACAACGAACTTGGATTTGTCCTGGCTGTACGGCAGGCACGGCATGCAGCGCACCGCCGTGATCGGGCCATAGGGGCGGACGTTGCAGAACACGCCAGCCTGGGTGCGCAGCGGCGCGTTGCCCGACTTGCCCATCACAACCACCCGTTTGCCGTCGGCATCGTTGACGTAGGCGTCACCAGCGGTCGACCACTTGATCGATGTGGCCGGCACGTTACCGAACCAGGCCAGGGCTTCCAGCTTGGTGTCGTGGCGGTACTGCGACCACATTGGAACGCCGTAGTACGGCAGTCCCAGAACATCAGCAGCCGCGATTGTGCCGAGCAAGGCATAGGCGTCGGTCAGCGAGTGAGCGACCGGCTCACAACCGCCGACGAAGTTGCCGCCTTCCCAGATAACAGCGTCCGGATAGCCAGTTGGGCGCACTTTGGATGGGCGGTGGATTTTTGCGAGTTCGCCGAACAGGTCACCGCCGTCAGCCTCGGTGCGAGCAATTTTCATCAAGTCGAGCATAAGGTTGGTCTTCCGTATGAGGTTACAACAAGCGTACGAGCGTCCATCCGATAGGATTAGCGCCGCAAGCGGTATGTCCAGTGGCCGCACAATGCCCAGCGAAGGCCGCTAGGTAAAGATGCAACCCGTGCGGCTGAGCGACTTTGCCGCCGCAATTATCGTCAGCGGATGCAAAAATCGGTCGCTTTAGCCGGCTTCACAACGACTTCGCCGCTTTCGCCACAAGCCAACGCGCTTCCAGCCGGTCCATATCCTCAGCCTGTAAGCTGGAGCCTTCGGCCTTTGCAGCAGCCTCCATCGCCTGAAAGCGACCGGTGAATTTCAGGTTTGCGAGACGGAGTGATTCTTCAGCGTCCGCACCCGCTTTGCGGGCCAGTTGGGCGGTGGCGAAGAGGAGGTCACCTATTTCCTCTTGAACGTGGGCGGGGTCGCCGGCGGCAAGTGCCTCCTCAATCTCGGCAATCTCCTCCCGCAACTTATCGAGCACACCGTGGACGTCCGGCCAATCAAACCCGGTCCGGGCAGCGCGTTTGCCGATTTTTTCGGCACGCATCAGTGCTGGTAGGGCGAGCGGCACGTCATCCAGCACGCTGAGCTCGCGGTCCTGAGCAGCGGCTTTGGCGGCGCGTTCACCAGCCTTTTGGCGTTCCCAGGCGTCGGTCTGCGCCGCCGCGTCTCGTACTTCGGCCGAGCCAAACACGTGCGGGTGGCGGCCGATCATCTTGTCGTTGATGGCGCGGGCGACGTCCTCGAAGGCGAACGCGCCATCCTCCGTCGCCATTTGCGCGTGGTAGACCACTTGCAGCAGCAGGTCGCCCAACTCGCCCTTCAAGTCATCCAAATCGCCGCGGTCGATGGCGTCGGCGACTTCGTACGCTTCCTCGATGGTGTAGGGTTTGATGGTCGCGAAATTCTGTACCAGATCCCATGGGCAGCCGCCATCCGGGTCACGCAGTTTGGCCATGGTAGTGAGCAGGTCGTCGATTGCGGCCATGGGTCGGTCTCTCATCGCTGGGCAGTAAGGGCTTAGGCCGCTAGGATAGCGCCAGTTAGGAGCCTATGCCCATGTTACAAAGCAACTTTGCAGGATTGATCGACGATCGCCCGGAGGACAACACCTTCCGCGTGCACCGCCGCATCTATACCGACCAGGACGTGTTCGCCGCCGAGATGGAGCGGATTTTCGAACAATCATGGACCTATGTCTGCCATGAGTCGCAAATTCCCAAACCCGGCGACTATTACGCGACCAAGTTGGGGCGCGAGCCGGTGCTGATCAACCGGCGCGATGATGGCTCGGTCGGCGGGCTGTTGAATGCCTGTGCGCATCGCGGCGCTCTGCTGAACCCGACGCAGCGCGGCAATGCCCGCATCCTGGTCTGCCGCTATCACGGCTGGAGCTTTTCCGGCAGCGACGGCAAGTGTCTGAAGATCAAGGAACCAGCCGGGGAAGATCCGGCCTGCTATGCCCTACGCAAGGTGGCGCGGGTCGAGAGCTACAAGGGTTTCGTCTTCGCCACCCTGAACGAACAAGCCCCACCGCTGGACGAGCATCTGGCCGCATCGGCTACGATCATCGACATGCTGGCTGACCAGTCGAGCCAGGGCATGGAAGTCCTGCCAGGCGTTTCCTCCTATATCGTCGACGGCAATTGGAAGCTGCAGGCGGAGAACGGCGTCGATGCCTATCATGTGACGACGGTGCACCGAAACTTCGCCAATACAGTGAAGCGGCGGGATCAATTGCTGGGCAACAAGGGCATGAAGTCGACCGACGTCGGGCGCTTCTCTGGCGAGTTGAAGAACGGTACGTATGATCTGGGCCAAGGTCATAACCTGATTTGGACCATGCGCGGCGATCCCTCATCCGCTCCCTTGTGGGAGGCAAAGGATGAAATCGAGCCCAAGGTTGGCCCGGTGAAATGGGATTGGATGTGTGGACGCGGACGCAACCTGTTTCTATTCCCGAACCTGTTCCTGATGGACCAGTCCTCCACCCAAATCCGCGTGCTGATCCCGATCTCACCGAGCCGGACAGAGATCAAGGTCTACTGCATCGCGCGAAAGGGAGAGAGCCGGGCAGCTAGGGTGGCGCGGATGAGCAAGTTCCGGGACTTTTTCCTGGGCGCGGGACTGGCAACCACGGACGACTCGGCTGCACTGGAAGACACGCAGACGGGCGCGCATGCCTCCGCTGAGCCCTGGAACATATTTCAGCGTGGCTGGGACAGCCACATCGAAGGGCCGGATGACGAGGCAAAGGCCTTGGGCCTGAACCCCGTCGCCAGCAACACCCGCTGGGACCCAGAAACCCACTATGTCGGCCAATACCGCCGCTGGCGGGAGTTGATGAGCGATGGGTAAAGAGATTAAGTCTGCCATGACCGATCCCTTCCCCTCCCCCACAGACCAGCTCGAGGTTGAGCGCCTGCTCTACCGCGAGGCCTATTGCCTGGATACACGCGATTGGCAGGGCTGGCTCTGCTGCTATGCCGATGACGCCACGTACTGGATACCGGCCTGGGCGACCGAGACCGAGTTGACCACCGACCCGGAAGTCGAACTGGCGCTAATGTACATGCCGGACAAAACCGGCCTGGACGACCGCGTCTACCGAATTATGTCGCGAGACAGCTATGCCTCCACGCCGATGCCGCGCTCGTGCCACGTAGTTGGCAATGTGCTGGTGCTGGATGGCTCTGCTGATGCGATGACGGTAGCGGCGAGTTGGACCGTGCACCTCTACCACATGCACAAGGGTGCCCGGGTGCATGGCGGCCGGTATGAATACCGGTTGGAGCGACGGGATGGCTCGTTGAAGATTGCGGCGAAGAAGGTCGTGTTTCTCAACGATAAGGTCGACGTGCCGCTGGATGTCTACAACGTTTGAGACCGCATCTATTCCGTGAGAGGAACAGCTTCCATGACCCACGCTATCCGCTTTGGATCGCTCGTTCTGCCGAACGAAGACATGCAGACCTTGATTCGCAAGGCTAAAAACCTAGAGAACTGCGGCTTCGACATCTTCGCCGGCGCCGACCATTTCTGCGACTGGTCGGATATCTCCCGCCCCTGGTTCGAGGGCTGGATCTCGCTGACCGCCGTGGCGCTGGCGACGACAAACCTACGCATTGCGACCTATGTCTCTCAAATCCCGCTGCGCCATCCGGCCATGCTGGCCCGCCAGGCGCAGACGCTGGACCATGCCTGCAATGGGCGGCTAGAGGTCGGTCTCGGCACCGGTATCGGCATCGATCCCAGCTACGACATGATGGCAATCCCGAACTGGGATGGCAAAGAGCGGGTGGCACGCTTCAAGGAATATGTGGAGATCGTCGACCGGCTGCTCGCTAACGACAAATCCAGCTTTGAGGGTGAGTATTACAGCATCAAGGATGCGGTCATGCGGCCAGCGCCAGTTCAATCACCGCGCCCGCCGATCACAATTGGCGCTATCGGCCCGGTGATGTGCCGCTTCGCTGCCCGCGCTGCCGACACCTGGAACACGATGAGCTTCGCCGACAGCTTCGACAAGCAACTCGCCGAGGCACGCGGAAAAGTGGCCATCGTTGACGAGGCATGCGCAAAAGCCGGTCGTGATCCGGCCACGCTGCGCCGCTCCTACCTGATGTACGACCCGGCTGCCCGCAGAGACGGAGGCGCATTTTCCTACTACAACTCCGTCGGCGCGTTCGAGGACTATGCGGGCCAGATTATAGAGGCCGGTTTCAGCGAACTGGTCCTCTATTACCCTGCCGTCGCCGCGCAGGAGCCCATGATGGAACGCATCGCCCACGACGTGTTCCCCAAGCTACGGGCGGCAGACTAACACCTCCACCTACTTCACCCTGAGCCTGTCGAAGGGTAAGAGGGTCACGATGAACGGCACCCTTCGGCAGGCTCAGGGTGAAGAAATGGAAACTCATGCTAGCACTCGCCAAAATCGCACCTGAAGAAGGCGGCGTTGCCGTCGGTGAATATCCAGAGCCCTCGCCCAGCCCTGGTGAGGTCCTCATTAAGATGCAGGCGGCCGGGATTTGCGGCACGGATATGCAGATTTACAAATGGGCGCCCCGCATGCGCGCCCGCGTGGCCGTCCCCCGCATCCTGGGCCACGAGATGGCCGGCCATATCGTCGAGGTCGGCGAGGGCGTCTCAAGGCTCAAAGTCGGCGATTTCGTCAGCCTCGAAAGCCACATCTATTGCGGCCATTGCCGGCAGTGCCGCTCCGGTCAGGCGCATGTCTGCCAAAACCTGGGCTATCCGGGAATCTCCATCGACGGCGGCTTTGCGGAATACGCCGTGGTGCCGGAGCAGATTTGCTGGGTGAACCCGCCGGATATGAACCCCTATCTCGCCGCCATGCTGGAGCCCTACGGCATCAGCGTCTACGCCAGCGCCGTCGGCACCGGTGTC
>Ga0055584_100002394_pt1 | contig 18527 bp, 18 predicted proteins | sample OSDHelmetaG_FD_58716 | JGI IMG/M metagenome (GOLD analysis project Ga0055584, IMG submission 58716) | Pelagic marine sediment microbial communities from the LTER site Helgoland, North Sea, for post-phytoplankton bloom and carbon turnover... | ecosystem: Environmental > Aquatic > Marine >... | reverse complement strand
TTCTGAACATCATATTCCTCCTTAGGCACCTCACTTATTAAATTATCTCCTTTAATAAATCGAATAGCTTCTTCAGTAGCCTCAATTTCCATTCTGGTTCTGCAGTCAACAGACATTGACCCCATATGAGCGGTTAGGATACACCTCTCAATTGTATTTAATTTTCCATTATAGGGCTCCTCTTCAAAAACATCTATTGCCGCACCAGATAAATGTCCATTTTTCATGACATCGTATAAGTCATTTTCATTGATAATTCCACCTCTACAAGTATTTATAATCATTGCATCAGTCTTCATTAATTCGAGCTCTTTTTTTGCAATCATATTCTTTGTTGCATTTGTCAAGGGCACATGAAGAGAAATTATGTCACTATCCTTATAAATAGTTTCTTTATCCACCCATTCAAGTTTGAATTTTTTGCTTAATTCAACACTTGGAGATATATCATTTACTAAAAGTCTTGGAGTTCCAAATACAGCTAGTCGATTCAATACTCTTGAACCAATTCTTCCTAAACCAATAATTCCTATTGTTGAATCTGCTATTCTTTTTCCAAAAAACCTATTCCATTTACCATAATGCATTTGAGCATTTGAAATATGGACTGACCTAAGCAAAGTTATTAATAAGCCTATTGTTAATTCCGCAACAGCTGGTGCCGGCGCGTCTGGAGTATATGAAACCTTGATACCACGTTTTCTAGCGGCAATTAAATCGATTCCATCAAGACCTATTCCTACTCTAGAAATCATTTTTAACTTTTTTGCTTTACTCATAACTAAATCAGAAATTACCTCTGTTCCAGCGATAATTAAATCAACATTGGCTACCATCTCAGCTAATTCATTTTCAGTAAGTTTTTTATTAAGAGGATTAATAGTGAAATTAACACCGGCTGTTTGAAGTAGCTCAATTGGCAAAAAATTGTTCTCACCAAAAGGGACTGTAGTTATCAAAACATTAAACATATATTAGATATACTTTTTAAAAATACTTTCTATTTTATGCGTTGAATCATCTGAAACAGAGGAATATTTGTTACAAAAGGTATTAACAGCTTCTTGAACTTTATCACTCCACCACCAGCTTTCAATATCATCCCAAATACTTATTAACATATTGGCAGCACTTTCAGGTGTTTTATGAAATATTCCAACTGACTCTAACAAATCGAAATATTTTGAAGCTTCATCATTAAGCTCCCAATGTTCTGGCTTCCAAAAAATTATCGTTGGCATATTCCAAGATAATGATTCTAAATAAGTTGTGGCATTATAAGTTGCTATAAAAATCCTACTTCGAGAAGCAACTTCTTTCATTGGCCTAGTTGCAAAGTCATAACTAAGTTCTGGAAATAAATCATTCCATCTTGAAAACTGATCCCATCCAAAGTCCTTTTTATATAATCTCAATTTAGTTTTATTTTTGACCTCAAAAGTAAGATTTTCAATAAATCTACATTGCTGATCAAAATAATCAAGCCATTGACTTGCTATAGGAACAGAATATATTTGATAGCTGTATCTTGGCAAAGTATATTGAACCATTAGAGCTTTGCCAAGAGGATCATAGCCTTTAAAATCCCTGTCGGTTATAAGATTTTCAGATGAAATAATTTTTTTGTTATTTTTATCAGTCCAACCCCAAGAAAGAAAATTATCACTTATTTTTATTTGGTGCTTTTCCAAAAAAGCTCTCGTAGTCATGCCAAAATTACCTCCATGTTGACCGACCAACAACTTAGATTTTTTTTCAGTTTTTGAGGCTGCCCATATTTTAAAAACATCATCAGTAAAATAAGCATTACTAGTAAAAATTACACTAGGATTACTTGGCCAGGGAAGTTTGTTTTGCAAATTTAATATACCCTGAAACCCTTCAAGATAAATTTTAGGTATACATAATGGAATTATTGACTCAACTATTTCACTAAAATCGCATTGTGTTGATTTTAAATTTAAATTCCAATCTCTCTTTGCTTCATTAATCTCAAATTTAGGTATTTGACTTGATGTCCAAATTTTAGGAATCTGCTTAAACTTGAGTTGAATTTGAAAGTTTTTTAATATTGAAAATCCAGAATTAAAAAGAAATATTTTATCCTTTTGAGCTAGTGGTTTCTCAAAAATAGTAATGCATGAGATTAAGAGCGATTTAATTTTCTGCTTTATTGAAGCCCCGCTATTAAGAGAAATATCTATTTTTTTTTCATCTAGAGTATTAATTTCAAGGTTATGTGGGATTAATTCCAGTAATTTTGCATAGATCGCCTCATTCCAAGAATCAGTTACCAAAATTTGAGTAAAGTGATTAGTGTCATTTGGAACTATTTTCTCTAAATTAAATTTATACACATTACAGGAATCAATATTGAATGATTCAAGTGAAATAATCAACATTTTCCACCTATCAAATAAAATTTGGATAAATAAACCAAGCCAAGGGCCCAATAGAATCCTCCAAAATCTGGGTGAATATTTTTTATTATGTATTGAGTTTAGCTTTTTCGAGAGCTCTAAAAGACAATCTTCATAGACTTTATCTAAAAAGATACTATCATTAGTCAACTTAATTCGATCATCCCAATGATAGGATGCGGTCTTACTATTAATTCTTTCCCATCTAGATTTCTCTGAGAATCTTTTACACCATTCACCAATAAAAACTACTGGCTTATCTTTTGGCCATAAATGATAGTCAGCAGTAGTAACTAGAGAGCGTCTTACCAAGCTGAACGCCCACCTTCTACCGGAACTATTGAACCATTAAGGTAACTGGAGGCATCACTTAGCATCCATATCAATACACCTTGATATTCGTTTGGATAAGCTAACCTACCCATAGGAATTTTAGAAGATACAGCTTTCAAAAATTCTTCTGGCTGTCCATTTTCAACACCCCCAGGACAAATTGCATTACAACGAACATTTTTATCAGCCCAATAAGTAGATAGATATCTAGTTAGTCCAATAATTCCAGTTTTAATTATCGAATAAGTTACCGGTTTAACTGGCTGTTGACTCTCACTCAATCCTGGTTTGTAATAAAGATTTTGATCTGGAGCTATAAGACCAAGATCAGATGAAATATTAACAATTGAACCCCCATTAGGATTTTTTGAAATACTAAACCCATAATATTTAGCACACAAAAATGCTCCAGTTAGTCCAACTGCAATATCTTTATTCCATAGGTCAAGAGGAAAATTCTCCAATCTTGAAAAATTGTCATTTGATTTACTCTCTACTTTTGGATTATTGGCTGCATTATTGATTAATCCATCAATTTTTCCAAATTTTTTAAACAATAACTCAGAATTTTCTTTAATTTGAGATTCGTTAGTTATATCGACTTTATAGTAGACTGAATTACAAGAATATTTTTTATTTAAATCTTCAGATAATAAATTCAGACTGGTAATTTCGATATCTAGCAAAATTGGAACCCCACCAAATGCAGCTACTGCTTCTGCATGTTTTTGACCCAATAGACCACTAGCTCCTGTGACAACTATGTGTTTATCATTAAGGGAAAAAATATCTGTAAGCCTTTGCTCCATATCAAACATTGACAGTTTGACCTCCATCTATAACTAATACTGAGCCTGTAATGAATTTGGCACGATCTGAGGAGATAAAAACTACAGCATCAGCGATTTCATCTGGCATTCCAAATCTTTTCATTGGAACAGAAGAGTTAATTAATTCTGTTGTTTCTTTAGGATTATTTTTCATTTTTTCATCCCATGAGCCATTTGGAAAAAAAACATTACCTGGGGCAATAACGTTTACCCTAAAGTCTGATGCAACTTTTCTTGATAGGTTTTTTGCAAATGCAATTATTGCAGATTTTGCAGTTGAATAATCAACAGGTGCGCCAAATGCTTCTATTCCAGCTATTGAAGAAATAAATAACAAAGAACCTTTTGATTTCTTTAAAAAAGGCATGAAAATACGAGATGTATAAAGTGCTGAATTGAAATTACTTTCCCAAACCCTATTCCACTGACTGCTAGTTGGAATAGCGTCAGAAACACTTCTGCCATCTCCGATATTGCAAACAACAATATCAATTTTCTTCCATATTTTAATAATTTTCTCTGATAAAGCCCTTAGTGCCTGTTCGTCTGAACAGTCACATACTTGAGATTCTACATATGAACTTCCATATATATTTCTTAAAGAATCTCGTGCTTTTTCTAGCTGATCAATGCCTCGTGAAATTAGTATAACTTTTGCGCCCTCTTTTAAAAAAGATTCAGCTATGGCAAAACCAATTCCTTTGGAGGCTCCAGAAATGACCACTTTTTTGTTTTTTAACTCTAAATTCATTGTTCTGTTTTAAGTAGGCCAAGAGTCATACTAATAAATTTTTAGATAATTACACATAGCAAAACTTGGCTATCTAAGAATCATTCTCTTCAAAAAAATTTCATTTGTAACTATGTTACTTTCAAATGATATAGCAAAAGCTTCATATTCAGCTACATCTTCTGGTTCTAAAAAAGTTGAATAATCTTGACCCTTGGTATTTAGGCCCATTTTACTTTTAGTCGATGAGGGTGAAATGCAAAAAATCATAGAATTTTATTAATTTTTTACTACAGGCTTTGTAGCTTTTCCAACAAGCATAAGCTCCCGAGACCATCTTAAAAAAGGCATTTTGGCTCTAACTGGAACAAATAAAGCTAAGATATTACAAAAATAATTTAAAACTGGATATTTCCAAACTATTGGAAGTTGCCTTAATTTACTTACTTTAACTTCCTTAAATCCTGTTGCCAATTGAATATCATGCAAAGAAACGGAGGTAAAAGGGCTTACATGTGTATGATCATCATAAAATTTTTGATATTGTGTTTCCCAATCTGGCACTAATGAGATGATAATGCCACCAGGTTTTAAAACTCTATATGCCTCATTCAAAAAATTTACAGGAATTCTAATGTGCTCTAAAAAAGATTTACTATAAATGACATCAAAATAATCATCTGGAAAAGGCATTTTCCCAGATTCAATATCAAAAACGCTAATATTTAAATTAGGCGATAGCTTGGGTGATTCTGGAGAAATATCTAGCCCATAAACATCTAGACCTAAATCTTTAAAATGTTTTAGATGCTCACCTCTTCCACATCCAGGTTCTAAGAATTTTAGGTCTTTTTTTAGCTTAAAGGCTTCAAATAAATAGTTGACTAGCTTTTTAGGGTAAGAGGTTAAAGGACGATCTTTTGTGTTGTATACAATATCTAAATAGTCACTCATAATATTAATCTATATTTTTACAAATTATTTTTCTAAAAAAATAAACTCAGAATTGAAGTTATTATTTGAACTGATATGGACTTGGAGATTTTGAATTTAAGCTGCTTACTTCTTTTCCATAATCCTGAATTTGTTTTCTAATATCTACTCCAACATTCTCTGACCATTTTTTTAGTAACAATGAGGTTACTTCACCCATCTTACCATTGCCAATTTTAATTCCTTGCAATGATATGGTAGGCAATAAACAAAAAGGTGTTCCAGTCATAAATGCTTCATCAGCAGTGTACACATCATAAGCTTCAATATTGCATTCTTTACATGGTATACCAATTTGTTTTGCAATTTCAAAAATATATTCTCTACTAATTCCACGGAGTATATTTTTTCCCTCAGGTGTTAGAATTTCGCCATTCTTTACAATAAAAAAATTATCACCTGTGCCTTCTGTAACGTATCCATCGGTATCAAGGAGTAAAGCCCAATTATTTTCACCCTTTATTTGAGATACTTCTATATTTGCCATTTGATAAAACAATCTACTTCTATTTTTTATTTTTGGATCCATCAAATATGCGGGAATTGCTCTTTGCGATGGTATTACAGCATTAATTCCAGTATCAAATAATGGAGCCAAAGCTGCAACTGTCCACTTAAGTGGAAAATCAGCTATTACAACAGTTGGTTCTATTTTCCCATCAAAGACAGGCGCATAAATTCCTAATGGACCTCTGCTAATATTAATCATTAGTCTATGCTCATCAGAATCATTAAAAACTTTTTCATTAACTTCTATTGTTTCGTAACAAGCCTTTTCAAGCTCCTCTATAGTCATTTCAAGAGGTATTCGCAAAATTTTAATGCCAACAAACAGTCTCTCAAGATGCTCTCTTAATTTGAACTGCTTTTTGTTAAATGAACGAGTCATTTCAAAAACCATATCTCCAAACATTAATGCAGAGTCAAATATTGAGATTTTTGCCTCTGATTCGGGGACAAATTTACCGTTAATATATACGCTTCTTTGATTATTCATTGTGATAAAGAAAAATTATTAAATATTAAACACATTATCTCACTTCCTCAACAATCTCAATGATAACTCCTTCAGGATCATGACAATATGCTACTTTAAACTTACCATTAGAGGATAATGCAGGAGAATCTCCAACAGATCCTCCAGCATCAATTATTTTTTGACGAGCAATTTCAATATTGTCTACAGTATATGCTAAATGAGAACAACCCATATCGTAAGCATTAGCATTTGTAGCAATATAATTTGAGTCTGGATGGGAATGATATTTCAATAATTCGAGTAAATAGCCATCAGGTGATTTAAGCTTTATCCACTCTAATTTGGTTTTTATTAAACCAGTAACCTTATCTATAAATTCACCCTCTTCAACAGCTTTACTAAAATTAGTAAAGCCTAGTGCTATATAAAAATCAGACATTTTTTCTAAATCTTCAACAACAATCCCAGTATGTCTAACTGATTTAATCATATTGACCCCATAATGCACTCATCAAAAACCTTTAATCCTTCTAAAAGAGCCTCCTCAGTTATACTCAACGGAGGGCCCAATTTAATTGACTCTCTTCCAGTGTGGACAACCAAGAGGCCTTTTTGAAAAGCCTTCTCACTTATAGTATCACATAGGTTAATTAGAGGATTGCCATCTTTATCAATAAAAATTACACCCGCTAAAAGACCCTTTCCCTGAACATATCTAATATGCTGGGGATACTTATCTTTTAATTTGTTGAGCTCTTTATGAAAAAGTTTGCCAATTTCTTCAGTATTCTTAATCAAACCACCATCCATCATCTCAAGCAAAGTTTGATGGCCAGCTGAACATACTAAAGGATTTGCAGAATGAGTTGAGCTCATAGACCCTACACCAGGAAGATCCATTACATGTTTAGAACCCAGAACTATTGCCAATGGAAGTCCTGAGCTTGCCCCTTTTCCACAACATAAAATATCAGGCTCTACATTATAATGCTGATAACCAAAAAGCTTACCTGTTCTCCCAAAGCCAGCTTGCATCTCATCAAAAGCAACCAAAATTTCATGCTGTCTTGCAAATTTAAATAATTCATCAATAAAGTCCTGGGGATAAAAAATACCTCCCCAACCTTGAAAAGTTTCCAACATAAAACCACATAAATCTTTATCTGGATCTAGATTTTTTGCATCTATTAATTTTGCAATAGATGAGTGAAAGAAATCTCTTGGATTGTCTACTTCCCAGGGATAGGGGAACTCTAAATGATGTATATTTGGGTCATGATAACCAACCCATTTCTTTGCCTGATCATTACCTGTCATCATTTGAGCACCCATTGTCCTTCCATGATAGGAGCCATTAAAACAAATAACTCCACCCTTTCTTTTACTTTGATTCTGTCCATTTAATCGAAGTAATTTTAGAGCAGCATCTGTAGCCTCTGTTCCAGCAGACAATAAGAATGCTTTCTCAAACTGAGAAGGAGTTTTTTTAATTAAAGCATCCAAGTAATTTACTCTTTCCATAGAGGCATATGTATATGTATGCAAGAGTGGTTTATCTAAAATTCGCTTTAAATCGTTTACTATTTTCTTGTTACCATGGCCAGCATTTGCAACAAAAATTGTACTTGTAAAATCTAACCAAATATTTCCAAAGGGGTCATAAACTTGGAAATTATCAGCACGGTCCCAAATTACAGGCAATTGTCCATGCATTGAGTGAGATTCTAAAGAATACATCTTCTCTAATATTGGAATACTTTCAGGAACTGGAATCTTTGTTTTAATTCGTCGATACTTTGTATCAATCTGAGAAACAGTTTTTGGTTTATGAGAAAATGTGTTGCTTGCCATATTAATTAATCGTTAATGGGTGAAAAGTTATTTAAATATTCAAGCAATTCTGATTTTTCTTTACTAACTTGATATTTTATATACTCAAATTCACCATGAGAATCAACTTCTGTAGTTTCTTCAGGAGACTCAAATGCAAGTATTTTTTCTCCATAAATTCTATTGTGACTTGTAACAAATGATCTTTTTACAATATCTACATAACCATCAGGTATGTAAACATCATCAAAATTCTCCTTTGGTAAATTAAATTCATCATTATCAGAATTCTTCATAATACTTTCAAATAAACCCATATCATTCTTCTTGAACCACTTAAGGGGAGATTCAGGAGCCTTATGAGCAGACCTTAGAGACGTTCCAGAAGAACTTTGTCTAATCATTTCTATTGCTCTATCAATCGTTGCTGGAGATCGCAAAGGAGTTGTCGGTCTTAAATGAACCCAAAACTCAGGTTTTTGATTTTCTTTTTTTTGAAGCCAATCCATTGCATGTAATAAAAAATCCTTATCAATAGAATAATCTGTTGATATATTTTCAGGTCTGATAAATGGAACTTCGGCACCATAGTGATGAGCTATTTCAGCATATTTTTCAGAATTAGTTGAAACAATAACTCTTTCAATTTTTTTTGAAAGTTTTGCTGCTGCAATACTATATGCAATTAAAGGAAATCCTTCTAAAAAGCTAATATTTTTATTTGGAACAGACTTGGATCCTGACCTTGCTGGGATTATTGCAATAGTATCAACCATGAATTCTCATCATATGAATTTAAAAAATATTTTTTGACTTAAATTTATAGAAGTCTTCACAATAAAAACTCTTTCATTAAAGAAGAACACATTTTTACATCATCCCAAGTGTCAATTTCAAACATTTTCCAATAGTCCATTTCTATAGAACCAATTTTGCCCCCAAGACGATTATTGTTATTTTTAAGAATATCTGGTTTAAATAGATAAAACGAACCGTTCTCTATTATCTGTACTGGCAAATCCTGCCTTCTTTTGCGACTTAAATAATTATAGTTTGAACTAGTTAACTTACCATTATTTGACTCTTCCCAAATAAATAAGTCTTCAGCTTTACTGCAAGAAAACATGGAGTCATAAGAACCTTTACAAAATTTATCAAAAGCTCTGTCAATATCTGATGATTCTCTTAATGGTGATGTAACTTGTGGGCCAAGAATCAAATCAGCAAGACCCATCTTGCCTTCTATATAATTAATTGCATGAAGCCATGATGTTTCAGAAGATACATCATGATCAGCAATTTCATTTGGGCGTAAAATTGGATTGGCGCCAAAATCTTTTGCGCACTTCAAAATTTCATCACTGTCTGAGCTTACCCATACTTCTCTTATATATTTTGATGATAAACATTGACTGATAGTCCAATATATTAGAGGTTTTCCACAAAAATTAATGATGTTTTTTCTTGGAATTCCTCTTGAGCCCCCACGAGCCAAAATTATTGCATCGACAATCATAATTGTTTAGTCACTAAAACTCAAACTAATTAATTGCCATCTTTAGAACAGGCCAGGCAAATTGGATTTTCATAATACCTTCCTTCTTTGTGCATTGCTCGAAATTCTTTAGAGCTCTCAGAATTCCATAAATCATACAAACTATCTTTATGAATATTTCCAATCACTAAATAACTATTGAATTGGGCACAACACACTGTTACATCACCATTTCCTCGGATATACAATCTTTGCCATGGTTGAGTGCATCTAAAATTATCAACAGAAGGGCGATTACCAACCTCTAATTCTTGATAATCAGTATCAATATCAGGCTTCATAAAATCCTGAACGATTATAAAATCTACAACATTCTCCCAACGCTTAATGAATGGATCCAACTCATGCTGATTGATTGACATTTTGACAAAATTTACACCAACTTGGGGTAATTTAACCCCTCTTTTTTCTCTAGCATTCAAGAACATTTCAATATTTCTAATCGTTCTAGTAAATTTCCCCCCAATCCTAATTTTTGCGTAAGTCTCAGGTGTTACAGCATCCAGGCTAAATCTAAGCCTTGTGAGGCCAGAATCCAAAATTCTTTCAGCCAGCGACTCTGTCATCACTGAGCCATTTGATATAGCCATGATATCAATAAAACCTGCATCTCTGGCCATGCCAAACCATTCAGGGATATTTTTTATCAAAAAAGGCTCGTTATCACCATACATCGCAACTGATGGACAGTTATACAACTTTGCCTCATCTAAAATTCTTTTTATATCTTGAGTTGTCAAACCTCCTTCATATCCAAATTTCTCTATTAATTTTGGATCTCCTTGCGTACACATTGGACATTTGTAATTACATTTATAGTTTGGTTCTATATGTAAAAAAATTGGGAAGTCTGTTTCGAGTTCAAAGTTGTTAACCTTTTCCCAATTTTTTCGATAATCCGAAAACTCTTTACCCTTTAATTTTGTCAATACCTCTACAGCTTTATATTCAGTATTAATAGCCATAATTACATTCCACGCTTATTTAAATAATTTAAAAAAAATCTTTAACCCAATCCAACTGCTTTTTAAAAATATCAATTCCCTGTTCATCACGATATGCTTGCATTATGAAAGGGCCTTGATAGTCAAATTCACAAAGTTTATTAAAAAAAATATCAAAATCTGCATTACCCTCTCCAAGAATTACTGGCCCTCCATTAAGCAATCTATCTTTTATATGAATATCACTGATTTTGTGGCCATAGGTGTCTAACTCTTCAACGCAATTATACCCAAGAGAGGCGCTATTACCAATATCATAATTTACGGTAAGGTTGTTACAACTAAAATTACTGATCAACTTTAAAAATGATTTGGGGTTTAAATCAGTCTCTAAAGATAAATTTATTTTATATTCTGAAGCAATTTCCAATAACGGACTTAAGTTTTTTATAAATCTATTGACAGATGAGACACTTTCTAGAGATGATTGATCAACACAAGGGATAACTATGTCTTGAACACCCAGATTTTTTGCATTCTCAAGAAGAATAGCCATAATTCTTTGACTCTCTTTAGACACATTCTGATCGAATGAATGCAATGGTGCCTCCATAAAATAATCAGCGCATATGGTTTTAACATGAACCCCATATTCTTGAGAAATTAAATTTATGTCATCTATGCCATCTTTGGTTAATAGTGGATTTTCATTTGCATCATTAAAATCCAGAATGAATTCAATACAATCTAATCCTAAATTACTGGCTATCTTAAATTCCTCTTGCCAATAATTTACTGGATGAGCCTGGTATCTACCATTATATTTTGGCAGCAACCTACCTTGCATTACTCCAAGTAAATTATTCATAATTAAATCTTTGCATTAATTATTCAAGTGCTGACGAAGGTTAGCTGCAATTGGCTTCTCATCATCTATAAACCTCTTGACACCATCTCCCATAGCAATCTCAAGTTTTCTTACTGCACCAACTAATTGTCTAAGTCCAGCACCTTCGAGCGAAGCAGATTGATCCGAGCCATACATCGATCTATCAAGAGTTACATGTCTTTCTAACGAACTTATACCCATAGCTGCAGCACCAGTTGAAATTGCGAGACCTGGCTCATGGCCACTATATCCTACATCACAATTGTATTTTTCTCTCAACGTTTTAATGACGTTTAGATTAGCGTTCTCTTCCTTAAGTGGATAGGTTGAAACAGTATGCATTAATTCAAATGAACAATTCGCTCTTCTAAATATTTCAACAGCATTATCGATATCGGAATCAGTTGACATTCCGGTAGAAATAAAAGTATGTTTTCCTTCTGCAGCAATCATTTCCAGTAGTTCATTGAAAACTATCATTGCAGACGCAACTTTATTATATTTACAATTAAATTGCTGTAAAAATTTCTGACTATTTAAATCCCACGCTGATGCAAACCATTCAGTCCCCACATTTTTGCAATATTCATCAATTTCTTTATACTCTTTCACTCCAAACTCAAGGCCAGCCTTTTGTTCTCTTTGAGTAGTTCCCCATGGGCTACCCCTGTGCGAATCAAGAAAGTCTTGAGTGTATACTTGATCTATATCACGTTTTTGAAACTTTACAGCATCACAACCGCAATTGACTGCTTCATCAATCAACTCCTTACATACACTCATGTCTCCATTGTGATTTATTCCTATTTCTGCAATAATAAAAACTGACATTTTTTTATCCTCTGTTAATTTAAAAATTTTAAAAAATCAATACTAAAAAAATCTTCCAATAATTCTCTTACTACCCCTTTTCCACCATTTGTAGCTAAGATAATATCTGATATTTTTATAATTGATTCATGACTATCTGCTGGACAAGCTGAATAACCACACAACTTCATTACATTGTAGTCATTTAAATCATTACCCACATAGAGTAGGTTTTCTAATTTATATGAATTGTCTTTAGCAAGTTTAATTAGTGCATTAGATTTATTACTAACTCCTTGAATTACAATAGCTTTTAATTTTTTAGCCCGAGCACTAACAACTGAATTCTTTTCAGTTGATAAAATATAAACTGGCATTCCCATTTTGTGAAGAACATCGAATGCTAACCCATCAGATCGACTACAAGAAACAATTTCATCTCCATTCTGATTAACGTAAACCAAATTGTCAGTTAACACACCATCAAAATCAAATATTAAAGCTTCTATGTTATTAATATTCATCATAAGAGTTAGGAGAGAACTATGATTATATACATATCAAACTGAGTCACAGAAGTGTTTCTATTTTTGCTACAAATTCTTTAATTGGCTCTGTTGAAGTTTTAACATATTTAGAACAAAAATTTTCTCTTATATCTTGTAGTTTTTTATCATTCCACCAAACTGGTATAGAATGCCAAACAGTCGTTAAATGTTTTGCTGCGCTTTTTGGCGAGTCATGAAATATTCCAACTGATTTTAATAGTTCAAAATCATGCTCTGCCCTCTCATTCAGTTCATTAAAGGTACTATCCCAATATATGATTGTTGGAATATTCCAACTCAAAGACTCTAAAAATGTTGTAGCGTTATAGGTTGAAATGTAAATTCTATTTTTTTCAATAAGAGACTTCAAAGGAACTTTTGATTCCTCTATGAAAACATCATCAAACTTATCTCGCCATCTTTGCTTTTGACAAACTCCATGATCAATGTGCATCAACCTGACAGTTATATGCGGTCTTAAAGTCTCAGGAAGTGCTTCGACAAAATTTACTTGGTCTTCAAAATAATATTTCCATTGTCCAGAAATATGGTGTGCTAGGATTTGACAGCTATAACGAACTGTTGACACTCCAACTATTAGAGCACCTCCATTTGAATCACATGTAACGTCATTATTTATATATTTATGTTGACCGAAGGGTATTACTTTATCATTAGCATAGTCGTTCCAACCCCAAGATAACCAGTAATCAGACACTGCTATTTCATGATCTTGAAATGATGAGAATTTACAAATACCATATACACCGCCATGCTGACGAATAAACAAAGGCACTCCTTCTTCAGTTTTTTTTGCTAGCCACATATTAATGCTCTCATGTTTTCCTATATTGCCAGTAAGAATAGCCTTTGGAGATTTAGGCCAATTTAAACTATCTAATTGAGTCGAAAGAATTTTATAGCCTTCAATATAAATTGATGGAATATGCCTGGGTATCATGAAATTTAAAACAGAATAAAACCTTTCAGATGGAAATTCTAATGACCAATTTCGCTTACCAAGATTCGGCTCAACATCTGGCATTTCAGGTCTAGACCATATTTTAGGAATTTGTCTTAATTTTAACTGTAATTTGAGATCAAAATCCCTTGGCATAAGTGTATCAATAAAGAAGAACTCGTTTTTTTTTGATAATTTATTAACTAATTTAAACACTGTATCTACTACTTGATTTTTATAAGGCTTTTTAATAATCAGATTATCATCAACAGTATTTTTTCTTTCAATCTCAATAGTATTAATCTTTATTTGATCAGAAAAGAATTTGGTGATTAACTCAGAGTAAATTATCTCATTCCAATCATCATTTATTGCTTTACTGCCAAAATGTGTCATATTTTTAGATATATGTTCACCTTGAGTGCGTTGAATTAAATTACATTGCATAGACTTGTATTGGCTTGTGGCCATTTCAATCATTGTCCACCTATCAAATATTGCATGTATAAAAAAGGTGAGCCAGGGACCAATTAAGATTCGCCAGTACCTTTCAGAGTAATTTTCATTATGTATTTCATTAAGCTTAGTTGAAAGAGCTTTCAATACAAATTCATAGACTTGAATGAGGTATAAATAGTCATTAAAGTACTTTTTTCGATTATCCCAATGATAGTCTAGAACTTCATAATCCCTTTGACCCCAAATATGCTTCTTGTTATAGATCTTGCACCACTCACCTAAAAAAAGAATTCGCCCTTCCTTTGGCCATGTTTTCTCAATTGGTGTTGTGACTAGGTACATTCTATTTTTGTTTAGCTAATAATTCTTTTCCAGGGCCAATATCAATAATATCACCATTTTCAATTTTATAAATCTTGTCACAAAATTTAAGAGTAGACAATCTATGAGCAATAATGATGAATGTCATTTTTCCCTTCAGTATTTTCATTTCATTTACTATTTCTTCTTCTGTTTCATTATCTAAAGCACTTGTAGACTCATCCATAACCAACACGTTTCTTCGATGATAAAAAGCCCGGGCTAGAGCAATTCTTTGCCTTTGACCTCCAGACAGCCTCATTCCTCGCTCACCAATCATTGTATCAATGCCATCTCTAAGATCTTCTACCAAAGAGCTAAGCATTGCTTGCTTAATTGACATATTAAGTCTTTCATAATTTATATCTTCTGGACTTAACTCAAGAGTGATGTTGTCTTTTAATGAGCTATCAATAAGAAAAATTTGTTGAGGTAGATAAGCTAATTGACTTCTCCACTCGTGGATATTTTTGGTAATTGGATTGTTATTAAATACAATATCACCTTTAGTTGGATTGAGTAACCCCAGCATAATATCAATTAAAGTAGTCTTGCCTGCACCAGAAAACCCAACAAAGCCGATTGAACTGCCCGCATTTATTTCTAAGGAAATTTTGTTTAATACGTTTTTTTCTGTATCCGGGTATTTGAATGAGACGTTATTTAAAAAAAGATTTTTGAAGTTAGTTTTTTTTAAACCGAGATCATTAGGCTTTTTTATCTGCTCTAAAGCAAGTCCTTCAAGCCAAATAATATCATTTTTCAATCTATTTACAGCATCTCTACCATATCTCAGCTGAACTATTCCGCCAGACAGCATATTAACTGAGGGGAGTAATCTAAGTGCTGCAACACTAAACATTGCAACTGTGGTAACTAGTGATTTAAAGTCCCCACCAAGAATTAAAGTACCACTTACAAGAATTACAATGAAAAAAACCATTGATAACTCAATTAGATATCTTGGTGCAAGTGAAAGAACCTGCTGTTTGACATTATATAAAGCAAACTCCTCAGCACCTTTTGAAACCGAATCATGAAAATATTTTTCTTTACCTAAGATTCTAATTTCTTTAAATCCCTCAAGCCCTTCATTCACACCCTGCAACATCATGATTGATGACTTATTAGATTTTTCGCCATATTTTCTAATATTAATCTTAAATAATCTGTCATAAATAAAGACCAAAATTGATAACAAAAAAAGCAACAAGATTAAGGCAAATATATTTTGCCAAGCAAGAAAAAAGAAAATAGCTATGCTAACAATACCATCACTAGCAATTCTTAGTAAAGAAAGAAGAACTCCTTGTCCAAACTGTTGTGTCAATTGTTGAATACTATATAAATATTCAGAACTGTTTCTTGTCAAGTACTCCGCATATGGCAGTGACTGGTAACTCATCATTAAATGTTTTCTTAATCTGACTTGTTGATTCTGACCAAATTGAATAATTTGCTTATTAACAAGAATTGCAATAAAAGTTTTAAATACAAAAACAAATAATAAAAATACTCCAATATAAACAATCAAATTACCACTTGATATAGACAATTTTTCTAAATCTATAACACCAGAAATTGATCTAGAAAACTCCTCTTGATCAACAATTAAAGTAATATATGGACCGATAAGTCCCAGACCCAAAAGATCAATTAAAGATATACCAATAAAGAATGAAAAAAGCCTAGGTAACTTCTTCTTTTCGTCACCAAGTAGAAATAAAACATCCTTAATATAGTTGATCATTTTTAAGAAATATTTGCATCAACTTTTCCAAACATTGCTAGTGTTGAAATTTTTGACCCTTTAAAAAGCTCATGACTAAATAATTTCTTATTGGCAGCTGTTTTGAAGAAATAGTCTACACAATTTAATAATGATTCAGAATATAACAATTCACTTTCAATTTCTTTTTTAGAAACTATTGGTGGTCTAATAGACAACCCCTGAGAATTAAACGTTTCTCTAGGAAAATACGTATGAAGATTACTTCCATCATAGCTTATATCACCTCTTTCAAATGCAAAATAAATACCTTCTTTTGCAAGAGTTGCATATGATGTAAAGATTTGAGATGAAGATCCATTTTTATGAATAAGCGTTATTGCTGCTGTATCATCTGCAGACCCAGTTCTATTGACATTGGTTAAATTTATATTTACTTTTTTTGGTGGGCCTAACAAAGTTATAGCTAAATCTATATAGTGTATAGCTAAATTTTCAACTACACCGCTGGGAGATTTATTTGAGTCAGACTTCCAAGAATTCTTATAATGGTCTTTTATTGAGAATGGATAAGACATGTGGACATTTATATTTACTAAACTACCAACATCATATTTAGCCTTTGTAACTTCAATAAATTTAGTAAACTCAGAATATCTTAGATTAAAGCCAAAGAAAAATCTTTTGAAGTCTAACAAACTGAAAATTTCAATGTCTTGAAAATTATTTATTACAGGCTTTTCACAATAAACATATCCTTTATAACTATCGCTTAACTGTCGAAGATAATCAATATGAGTGTGGTTTGGTGACAAAATAAATATTACATCACTATTCATTACGTTGATCTGTTCTTGTATTGCTACTTCTCTATCATGCTTAATATAATTAAAATCAAATTCTAAATTTTTTAGTATATTTTTGATACGCTTGGCATGAGATCCATCGCCAATAAAAGACACGTCCATCACAGACATTTTCTCAACTTACTCCACAACGATCACATGGAAAGCAACCTGTTCTCATTCCATTAGCATGATTCAGACGAAGTAATTTATAAATTTTTGAATTCCAAATTTCTTTAATACTATTTTTATCATTCAGTTGACCAGGGCTTAGCTCACTTTTATAATCCACATCACATGGATTGCAAATTCCATCCCACCATACGTAAAATCTTTCCCAAACATTCTGACAGGGCGTAGAGAAATCTGGTTGTACAGGGTTTTTATAAGTATCCCAACGCTCTTCAACCTCAGCAATAGTAATTTCGTCTGCCCATTGACCCCAAAAATTAGCAAATTTTTGATTATCTTGCTCTGGACCACAATATACTCCTGAAATCCTGATAGCAGTCTGACTATCTGGATAATATTCATTTCTAATTCTATACAAATTTTTAACATTTTCGACAACTTCATCAAAATTTGCATTTAGTCTCAGCTTTTCAAATAATTCTTTTTGTTCTGTATCTATGCTCAAGACAACATCATTTACTCCATTTTTAAATATTGAATGGCAAATTTCATCTGTGAGTCTAGTTCCATTAGAATTAATTTTTAACTCAAAAAACTTATTAGCGGCATAGTCAAGCATTTGAGTAAATTTAGGGTGCAGAGTTGGCTCTCCCCTGGATGCAAGGGTAATTGCTCCTGTTCCATTTTCTTCACACTCATCAATTACCCTTTTAAATAGGCTTATATCCATTATCCCTGCATAGGGTTTTCTTGTGAAATCAGGGTCTGTTTGAAAACAAAATGGGCATCGTAAATTACAAGCTGAAACTGGCTCTAAAAGAACATAAAGTGGAAAATTAGTTGGCACTCTATCGATAGGAAATGTTCGAAATTTATACCGAAAAATTACATACTTTATTGACTTCTCTTTACTAGAAATTTTACTTAGATAGGAGGATTCTTGCTCTGACCACCAAGTAGGTAGAGAGCCAGTTGATTCCATTTGAACAACAATTTTTCTGACAATCTTTTTATCTTCAGAACCAAGATTACATGTTTCAAAGCCAACTATTCTCTCGAGAAGGTTTTCAAATGATAAAGACTTAACATTCCTTAAAAAAGAATGGTTTTGCTCTAGATATGATTTTAATGTTTCAGTACCTTCCATAATAATTAAATTAATTCAGTTGGTGCATTATAC